>Ga0335081_10013625_pt1 | contig 13141 bp, 13 predicted proteins | sample Lox_Sample_35_FD_206713 | JGI IMG/M metagenome (GOLD analysis project Ga0335081, IMG submission 206713) | Soil microbial communities from Loxahatchee National Wildlife Refuge, Florida, United States - Lox_Sample_3.5 | ecosystem: Environmental > Terrestrial > Soil > Wetlands | place: USA...
GGCCGTCACTTCTCCTTTGGCCATAATTCTCGCTTTGTGGATGCTCAACAGGCATAGGTTAGTTCCTAAGCGGATCGCAGTAACAGGCCTACTGATACTCGTCGGACTCTCAGTAGTTGAAACCGTTATGACACAGAGATCCGTGTTAGCGGTGCTCGATTTGCCCACTGGGCGCGCAGCATTCCTGGAGCGGCCAAAGGACTGGTATGAGGATTGTGTATACCTGGCAAGGCATACCAGAGCGGGAGATTGGTATTTTGGCGATGACGATTTCGGATTTCCTCTCAAGCTAAGGAATCCGGCATTTGTTCCTTATGTCACTGACACTGACTTGACCAGGCCCGAGCATGTGCAGGAACTAATCAGGTCTCTTGAGCGCTACCAGGTTCCGTATATTTCAATTGAAAGCGGAATCAGGAAGATGGGCGCAGTCGGCCATGACCACCTTCAGCCATTGCGGGAGTACATAGAGGCTCACTACGAGCCCGCCTATCATGATTTTATGAGACGCCGAGATACGTTCGCACCAGGTAAATGATGCGAGTCAGGTTAGCACCGTGTCGGAACTGAAAGAGATCATACGGGCGGGCAGACATCCCGCCGTGGCAAGGGCAAGATTCGGGATGAAGCGATCGCGATGCTCCAGCATGGCCTTTCGATTTTAGGACAGGGCTTAAGTCAGGGATGTTACCCGCCGCCGGGCGCGTCGATGAGGGACCGTTCCGGTCAGCGCCGTAGCGCGGACCGAGGGAGCTGAGTCGCTGCTACGCGGTAGGACGTCAATCAGCGGGTTAGCTTATGTTCCGCTCCGCGAAGCTTCCGCACCAAAGCCTTCACGATGGTCACTGGATGTGCGAGCACGATGTTCAGGTCTCCCGGTATGGTCTGCGGCTCATGAAAAACTCCCAGTTGCCTGAATACCATCGCCCGGTCGTAGTAAATCCTCTCTCCGGCCAGCCGGTCATCAGAGCTGAAGGTGTACACACCACAAAGCGGAATCTCGACTTTTCGTCCCGTTGCCGGAAGCCCGCGCCACGCGCCCAGGTGCGTGCCACGAATGATTACTTCCAGAATAATGGTCTCCGCCGCGACATGCCGCCGCACGATCTCGATGCTGAGGTCGGGCAGCGCAGCCATGAGTTGCTCATAGAATTGGCGCACCTGATCGCGGCCTTCGTAGTGCGTATTCCACGGTTCGTCATCGTAGTGTGCCGTCTCGCCGAACGTCCGAAGCACCCCTTCAAGATCGTGGGCATTCTCACAGGAAACGTGCTCTTCGACGAGTGCCATCCGCCGCGCCGGCGCGTCGAGCATAGATATGGATGTGGTAGTCATCTGAATGTCCTATTCTGTTGCTGCGTTTACTGAATTGCTGATTCCGAACGATCGGATGCCGTTCCCGGCATATCCAGACGCCTCTCTTCAGGACGCCCTGGCAGTCAACGCCACACTCGGGTCTCCGATCGCGCCAATCCCCCGCAACATGGTGAACTGATCCCAGTTATCGAAACCCTCAACAATCTGGCCATTGGCAATTCGCACAATTGAGATGCCGGTGATACGGACCCGTTTCCCGCTCGGTGGGACGCCAAGCTGACCGCCCCGGTGCGTCATTGTTGCCGACCATCTCGCGGCGACCTTATCCCCACTGCCAAAGGCATCCTCGATTGTCACGTGAATGTCGGGGAACGCCTCTCGGAGTTTCTCGACGAAAGGTTGAAACTGCTGAGGACCACGGATCACAGCCTCCGGCCCAGCCTGGCCGATACCGACAGCATCTTCTGCCATGAGTTCATGAATGGTCTGCAAGCGCCCTTCATTCCACACCTCCTGGAACCACCGGCGCACGATGTCAACGTTCTGCTCAGACATACCGGCCTCCTGCGAGCGGCCAGTCTGACAGGTTCTAGCCGGGTGTCAAGAGGGCTGTCAAAGAAGTGCAAAGAATGGTCTTCCTGCGCAGGAAACGCCAGCGGCATGAGAAAATCCCGCTTGGTGGTGCACATGGGTAAGGCTCTGCGAATCGGCATCATTGCTGCCCCGATGCGATCGAACCGGGCACCGGGATGGTGCAGGCCGCTCGCGGCTACTATCGCTATTCCGCTATTCGCCCGGCAGGAGAGCAGCCATGTTTCTGAGTAAGCCGTGCTTCTTTACAACCTCGGTCGTGGCTGTTGCCTTCGCGGCAGTGCAAAAGCTTGACGTTCCGACAAAGCAAGTTGATGTACCGCCGCCGAATTCGCGCCCCTACCTTTCAGCGGCTGCTCCCGATGATGCGCGCCGGTACACGGGCCACGCGAAAACCGAAAACGCCGCGACCGTTTTTCTTCCGGTGCAATCAAAGAACGCCGAGGATCTGGGTGCCGGAAAGTTGCTGGTGGCGAGTCGTGCCCTGGCCGATCCGAATTTCTCTGAAACGGTAGTCCTGCTGGTTCGCTGCGATGCCGATGGCGTGGTCGGACTGATTCTCAACCGGCGCACGAATATCCCGCTCTCACGAGTGTTGGACCAATTCGCAGCGGCGAAAAAGCGTTCAGACCCGGTTTATCTCGGTGGTCCCGTCGAAACTCCAGCGGTATTTGCCTTACTCCGGTCGACAGCCAAACTCGACGGGGCCGAGCAGATTCTTGGCGGAGTCTACCTGATTTCGACGAAGACCATTTTCGAAAAAGCCATTTCGGGTCGACCTGACCCTGGCAATTTTCGCGTTTATCTGGGCTACGCCGGGTGGAATAGCGATCAACTACGAAACGAAATAGAACTAGGCTCGTGGTTCATTTTTCAGGGCGATGCCCGAACGGTTTTCGATTCGGACCCCGATTCCTTGTGGCGGCAAATGATTCAAAAAACGGAGCTGAAGTTGGCGGTAGGCGGGCCGGCGGATGCCCAATCTCAGGCATCAGTTCGTATGTTCTCGGGTATCACAAACATCACAGCACTGCCTGGTGCAATGCGATAAGCGACTATCAATTCATCTTCATCGCCCGAGTTGGGAGTATAACGCATCAACTGAGCAACGGCAATGGGACAAGTGACCGAAAACCAGGCGAATCGTCAGGCAGCAGCGCATTCGCAGGAGGACCAGGAGTGCAAAAACGCAGACTGGGAAACAGCGACCTCGAAGTCTCAGCCATCGGCCTCGGCTGCATGGGACTGAGCTTTGGCTATGGACAACCTGTGGCGAAACAGCAGGGCATCTCGCTTATCCGCGCGGCGGTCGAACGAGGCGTTACGTTCTTCGACACCGCCGAAGTGTATGGCCCGTTCACGAATGAAGAACTCGTGGGTGAGGCCCTGGCTCCGTTCCGCGACCAGGTGGCGATCGCGACCAAGTTCGGTTTCAGGAGCGAGAACGGCAAACAGGCGGGTCTGGACAGTCGGCCCGAGCACATCAGAGAAGTCGCCGAAGCGTCGCTTAAGCGCCTCAGGACCGACCGTATCGACCTGTTTTATCAGCATCGTGTAGATCTGGAAGTTCCCATCGAGGACGTGGCGGGAGCGGTGAAAGACCTGATCCAGCAGGGAAAGGTGAAGCATTTCGGGCTCTCGGAGGCGGGTGTGCAGACCATCCGTCGAGCACATGCCATGCAGCCGGTCACGGCGCTCCAGAGCGAATACTCGCTGTGGTGGAGGGAGCCGGAGAACGAAGTGATACCGGCGCTGGAGGAACTGGGGATCGGGTTCGTGCCCTTCAGTCCCCTGGGAAAGGGCTTCCTGACCGGCGCGATCGGCAAGGACACGCAGTTCGAAAAGGGCGATTTCCGGAACATCGTTCCCCGATTCTCGGCAGAGAATCGGGCAGCAAATCAGGCCATGGTCGATCTGATCGGCAGGCTTGCAGAGCAGAGGAAGGCGACGCTCGCCCAGATCGCGCTCGCGTGGCTTCTCGCGAAGAAGCCGTGGATCGTGCCGATCCCGGGCACGACCAAGGTGCGTCGTCTCGAAGAGAACCTCGGAGCTGTTGACGTGGAACTCTCGCCCGACGATCTCCGTCAGCTGGAAACCACGGCGTCCAGAATCCCGGTGCAGGGCGCTCGATACCCCGAAGAACTCCAGAAACTGGTCGGTCGCTGAGCAGTCAAAGAGCTCGCCCGGGACTGTCAGGTATGGCACGAACATCTCACCATGCCCGTTCTACGGTGCAGGCAGGAAGCGCCGCCGATGCCGACCGGTTTAGAATTTGCCCCATGCTGCGGCTGATGATCCTCTCAGGTTTCCTGTTGCTAATGAGCCTTTGCTCAGTGGGCGAAACTCAGCCCCGTCCGCGCGCGCGTGAAGCCGGCGTGCAGGTCGGAGTGATTCCGCCAGGACCGCTGAACGCCATAACGGACGTGGCGGGTGTCCTGGTCGGGCAAGCCACAATCATTCGCGGCGATAACGTTCGAACCGGGGTGACGGCAATCCTGCCGCATGCCGGCAATCTTTTCCGGGAGAAAGTGCCGGGGGCGGTGTTCGTCGGCAATGCCTTCGGTAAACTGGCGGGCTCGACGCAGGTCAACGAACTGGGCGAGATCGAAACTCCCATCCTGCTGACGTCAACCCTCAGCGTGCCCCGTGTAGCCGATGCATTGATCGACTACATGCTTGCCCTGCCCGGCAACGAGGATGTGCAGTCCATCAATCCGCTGCTTGGTGAGACCAACGATGGCTATCTTAATGACATCCGCTCCCGTCCCATCACCCGCGAGGATGTGTTTGCCGCTATCCAGAGCGCCAAAACAGGTGCCGTTGAGGAAGGCTCGGTAGGTGCGGGCACAGGAACCGCTGCCTTCGGCTGGAAGGGCGGAATCGGCACGGCCTCACGGAAACTTCCGTCCTCTCTCGGCAGTTATACGGTCGGCGTGCTGGTTCAGAGCAACTTTGGCGGCGTGCTCTCCATTGCCGGGGCGCCGGTGGGGAAGGAACTCGGCAGATACGAATTTCGTGACCAGCTGGAGAACGCCCGGGCCGGCACCCGGGGGCGGGACAGCGCCGATGGCTCGTGCATGATCGTGGTGGCCACCGATGCCCCCGTCGAAGCGCGTAACCTCAAGCGGCTGGCCGGGCGCGCCATGATGGGCATGGCACGCACTGGTGCAGGCGGTTCCAACAGCAGTGGAGATTACGTGATCGCCTTCTCTACGGCTCCTGAGCTGCGAATCCACCCTCGCGACGCCGATAAGCCGCGTACCGTGACCGTGCTGGGCAATGAAGCCATGTCACCGCTCTTCCTCGCTGTGATCGAGGCGACGGAAGAAGCGATTTACAACTCGCTGTTTCGGGCGACCACCATGACCGGACGCGGCCACACGATTGAGGCTTTGCCGCTGGGCAGGACACTCCAGATCTTGCGCCAACACGGCGCGATTCAGTAACCTTCGCCGGTGTTCGTCAGGCGCTCACAATCATCCCGGCAGCGGAGTAACGCCGCCTCAAGGTCACCGGGGCCGGCATCTGCAGTCAGATCGACATTTGCACAGACATTTCCGGATTTCCACCGGACCTTCACAATTGGCCGGGATTCCCGCATCCGGAGCTGTTGCACGCTGTCAGCCGAAACAGTAGAGTCGAGTTCTGAAGCAATGAGCACATCGTCCGATACATGCCCCATCTGCGGCGGCACGGGATGGCGAACGACGGAGCGCGGCAGCGAGCGCGAAGCCGTCCGCTGCGAGTGCCGGGTGCAGGGCCGGGCCGAGCGCCTGCTGCAGGCCGCGCATATCCCGCCGCGATACCAGCACTGCGACCTCAGCAACTTCCAGTGCGACCCTCATTACAGCGACCAGAAGAGTCTGGGGCACGCCAAGTGGCTTGCCGGACGTTTTGTCGAGCAGTATCCAACCGAGAGGACAGGATTGCTGTTCGTGGGGTCGGTCGGCGTGGGCAAAACCCATCTTTCGGTCGGGATCATCAAGGCGCTCATTCAGGAGAAGGGCATTCACTGCCTCTTCTGCGATTATCGCGAGCTGCTGAAGTCAATCCAGAACTCCTACAACGAATCCGTGCAGGTTACGGAGATGGAAATCCTGCGTCCCGTGTTCGATGCCGAGGTGTTGGTCCTGGACGAACTGGGGGCGGTACGCAGCACGGAATGGGTGTTTGACACTGTCAATTACATTCTCAACAGCCGCTACAACGGCGACAGGACCACCATCGTTACTACAAATTTTCCCGACGAACCGGAGCAGGAAAATCCTGAGGACAACAATCCCCGCAGCTATTCCGCCGCCGACCGCGCTGCCCGGCGCGAGACCCTGGGCGACCGCATCGGCGAGCGCATGCGTTCGCGGCTGCACGAGATGTGCAAGAAGGTCGAAATCGGGGGGCCGGACTACCGGCAGCAATCGAAGCAGGCGGCTTTTCAGCGCATCAGCGCGCCCAGCCGGATATCGCTACGCAACAGCCGGAAAGACAAAGCACCCTAGCCCCTTGCCGGCCCGGCAGTGAAATAGAATCTTGTGGTGTCCTTGCGGATTGTCGAGTTCCTGCCCGATCGCGATGCCGAACTGTTCGCGGCTGCCCCCGCGAGCGCGGCGGTATTCGTGCTACGCGGCGAGCAGGGCACGGAGCCCTACGTCAGCAAGACCTCGAACCTGCGCCGGCGATTGCAGCGGCTGCTTGCCGCCCCCTCGGACGGACAATCGCGTAAGCTGAACCTGCGCGAACGGGTGCGCTGGGTCGAATGGAGCGCTGTTGGCTCGGACTTCGAAGCCTCCTTCCTGCTCTACAAAACGCTGCGCCGGGAATTTCCCAGGACATACGATAAGCGGCTGCGACTGCGCTTCGCTCCGCTTATCAAGCTGATTCTCGACAACCCATATCCCCGGGCGACGGTCACGACGCGCATCAGCGGGATGAAAGGCGGAGCACAGTACTTCGGCCCGTTTGCCACGCGCCTGGCCGCGGAGAAGTTCACCAACGACGCCCTCGATTTATTCAAAATGCGGCGCTGCACTTTCGACCTCAATCCCGACCCCGCCTTTCCCGGCTGCATTTACTCCGAGATGAAGATGTGCCTTGCGCCGTGTTTCAAAGGCTGCACCGATGAGGAGTATGCCGCCGAAGTGGAGCGCGTCCAGCAGTTCTTCGCGAGCGGGGGACAGTCGCTGGTGCGGGAGCTCGAGCGGCAGCGCGACGACGCGTCGGCAAACCTCGATTTCGAAGGCGCGGCCGCGCTGCACGCGCGCCTGGAAAAGGTGAGGGCTGCCGCTTCGCAGTTGCCGGAAATTGTGCAGCGGCTGGACGAGCTGAATGGACTGATGGTGCAGCCTTCGGCAGAGAGCGAATCGGTAACACTGTTCAGAATTGTGGCCGGGCAAATCTGCGACCCGGTGCCGCTCAATGTCGGCAGGCAGGCCGAAGCCTCGCACCTTGCATCGAAGCCGCGGTCAATGGAGTCGCGCATCGCACAGGCGCTCGAGACCGCGGAGCCTCCCAGGATTCGCGGTGCACTGGAGCGGATGGAACATCTGGCGCTGCTCAGGCGCTGGTACTATCGAACCGCGAAGTCGGGCGAGATTTTTCTCGCGGACAGCAGCGGCGAATTGCCGATGCGGCGGGTGGTGCGCGGGGTGTCGCGCGTCTTCCGCGGCGAGAAGCCGGCCGGCGACCTGAGCGAGACCGCCGGCGATTACTGGAAATTCCGCGCCCACGAGGCCGGAATCGCCGAAAACTGACCTGCCGGCGATTACAATCTCCGGATGAGCTCGCAAGCGGAGCGCTGGAATTCCGAACTCTACCAGTCCAACCACTCCTTCGTGTGGGAGTACGGACGCGACCTGCTCGTACTGCTCGATGCCAGATCGGGCGAGCGCGTCCTGGACGTGGGTTGCGGCACGGGGCAGCTTACCGCCGAGGTCGCGCAACGCGGCGCGGAGGTGGTCGGCATCGATTCTTCGCCGGAGATGATTGCCGGCGCCCGCAGGAACTTCCCTCATCTGCGTTTCGAAGTGGCGGATGTCGCCGCCTTGCCGTACTGGAATGCGTTCGATGCCGTCCTCTCCAACGCGGCTTTGCATTGGGTGCGGGACCAGCGTGGAGCGGTTGCAGCCATTGCGGAAGCGCTCAAGCCTGGTGGACGATTCGTGTTCGAGATGGGCGGACACGGGAACCTGCGCCACGTGCTGCACGCGGCCTGCGAGGCTCTGAGTTCGCTTGGGCTGCCCGACCCGGCAAACCGCGTCCCGTGGTATTTCCCCACCATTGGCGAGTACGCTTCCCTGCTGGAATCGCGCGGTCTTGAGGTAAGGTTCGCGGTGCTGTTCGAGCGGCCCACCATTCTGGAAGGTGAAGACCAGGGCTTCGCCCGGTGGATTGAAATGTTTGGCAAGTTTGCGTTGTCCGCCGTCGCCGCCGGCGAGCAGACGGAGCTGGTCCGGCGATGGGAAAATGCTGCGCGCCCGGCACTGTTTCGCGACGGTATCTGGACGGTGGACTACAGGCGGCTTCGCATGCTCGCGATCAAAGCTGAATGAAGCGTTTTTCCGATGCCGCACCGAAACGCAGGCAACCATCCGGGTTGATTGCTACTGATCGCGCAGCCCCGCAGCTCACGGCTGCGCAGTTACGCGCCGCGCCCATCCTGCCCCGCGAATTTTTCAACCGTGAAGCAGTACTTGTGGCGCGCGAGCTGCTGGGCAAGCTGCTGATCCGGCGCCAGGGACAACAACTGCTGGCCGGGCGCATCGTCGAGGACGAAGCGTACCTGGGGAGTGAAGATCCTGCGGCGCACGCTTATGCCGGGCGCACCGCCCGCAATCTTGTACTCTTCGGGCCGCCCGGCCGCGCCTACATTTATTTCATTTATGGCAATCACTACTGTCTGAACGTTTCCTGCATGCCGGAAGGATGCGGCGAATGCGTGCTCTTCCGCGCCATGGAGCCGGTGTTCGGGGTTGACGTGATGGCCCGGATGCGCGGCATCGCTCTCGACCGGTCGCCGCGCACGGTGCAGTTGTGCATCGTTTCCAGCGGGCCGGGTCGGATGTCGGAGGCGCTGGGCATCACGCGTGAGCGCGACAACAACAAAGATCTGACCTCGCGGAAATCGGACCTATGGCTTGCCGATGACGGCTTCCGCCCGGAGCGCACGATAGCCACGCCGCGCATCGGCATTACGAAGGCCGCCGAGCGGCTCCTGCGTTTCGCCATTGCGGCGAATCCCTATGTTTCCGGGAAAAAGGCGGGATAGCTTCGCCCGTCGCGGCCCGGTTCAGGTGCAGCGCCGGCATGCCCTGATTTGTGTTCGGCGCAAATTGCCGTATATACTGCCCCTCCCGGGATGAAAGTCATCGTGATCATTCCTGCCGCTGGCCTGGGTACGCGGATGTCCGCTGTCTCCGCAGGACCGCGGAGCAGGAGCAAGCAGTTTTATGAGCTGCGGGGCACGCCCATCCTGATCCATACTTTGCGCAAGTTTGCCCAGTGCGCGGCAGTCAGCGAAATCGTCGTAGCACTCCGAAAAAATGAAACTGTTACCTTCCAGAAGCAGATTGAGAAAGAAAATCTTCGCAAGCCGCTTCGCATCGTCGAAGGCGGCGAGCACCGGCAGAACTCGGTTGCGAACGCGCTGGCCGCAATCCAGGCGGCGGCTGATGACATTATCCTGATACATGACGCCGTTCGTCCCTTCGTCGATCCGGAAACCATCATCAACGTCATTGAAGCGGTGAAGAAATATGATGCCGCCATTGCCGGCGTGCCGGCGATTGACACCGTAAAGCAGGTGGAGCGTACGGCTGACGGCGCGGTGGTGATTGCGACCGTGCCGCGCGAGCGCATGGTGCTGGCCCAGACCCCGCAGGGCTTTCGCTTCGGCCTGCTGAAAAAGGTATTCGACGAAGCCATGTCCGACGGCTTTCTGGGCACCGATGAGGCATCGCTCATCGAGCGTAGCGGGGCGCCGGTACACGTGGTAATGGGTTCGGCGCGTAACATGAAGATCACCACTCCCGCCGATCTGGAACTGGCGGAGTTCTTTCTATCGCTGGAGAACCGTGACGCCAGCCTGAGCGGGTGAGTTGGTAGAGCTGGCCTTTAGGCCAGCGTCAGGCACCCTCCAGGATGTTTGTCATTCCGAGCGGGCTTCAGTCCGCGAGGAATCTGTTTTTTGCCGGACGGACGAACTTGTCCACTTCCCCCATCTTCCGCTTTCCGCGCATCGGCTACGGCTGGGACTCGCATGAGTTCAAACCCGGCATTCCGCTCAAGATCGGCGGCGTGACGCTGCCCCATCACAGCGGGCTCGCCGGTCACTCCGATGGCGATGTCCTGCTGCACGCACTTACCGACGCCCTTCTCGGCGCCATCGCGGCCGGCGACATCGGAACTTACTTTCCGCCGAGCGATCCGAAATGGAAGGGCGCCGACTCGGCGGAGTTTGTCCGCGAGGCGCTGGCGCTGGTGGATGAAGCCGGCTATCGGGTTGGCAACGTGGACAGCACACTCATTCTGGCGTCGCCGCGCATCGGCCCGCACGCCTCAGCCATTCAGCAGAATGTCGCCAGGCTGCTGCACGTCGGACCGTCCCAGGTTGGCATCAAGGCCAAGACTCCCGAAGGCATGGGAACGGAGCACGCCGCCATGGCGCACGTCGCCGTGCTGCTGTGCGAGATCAGTTGGCCATAGGTCGGTAGAGTCGGCCTTCACGCCCGCATCCCGGATGCAATCCCGGATGTGGGCTTCAGCCCCTGTGCCCCGTTAGGGGCTGAAGCAGTTCAATAACGGGCCTCATCGGCACGTCTGCAGACGTGCCCTGATACGATGCAACGCCACCGGTCAGGTACTTCACCCTGGTAAAATATAGGTTCGCGGCTCGTGGCTGCTGTGCCATCTCGCCGCTTCGTATTGAGGCCAGGACATCATGTCGACATCCAGACGTTCCGGGGAAACTGCTGCCGAGGCGGCGAGCGAAACCACGGCCCGCCCATCGAATTTCATCCGCGACATCATTCTCGAAGACCTGAAGACCAACAAATACAACGGACGCGTGCACACCCGCTTCCCTCCCGAGCCCAACGGCTATCTGCACATCGGACACGCCAAGTCCATCCACATCAACTTTGGCCTTGCGGCGGAGTTCGGGGGCAAGACCAACCTGCGCTTTGACGACACCAATCCCGAGAAGGAAGAGCAGGAGTATGTGGACTCGATCATCGCCGACGCGCGCTGGCTGGGCGCCGATTGGGAAGATCGCATGTTCTATGCTTCCGACTACTTCGACCAGCTTCACGCCTGGGCGGTGCAACTGATCCAGGCCGGCAAGGCGTACGTCTGCGACCTGAGCGCCGACGAGGTGCGCAAATACCGCGGCTCCCTGACTGAGCCCGGCATCGAGAGCCCGTACCGCAACCGTTCCGTGGAAGAGAATCTCGACCTCTTCGAGCGCATGCGGCAGGGCGAATTTCCCGATGGCTCGCGCACGTTGCGCGCCAAAATTGACATGGCCTCGCCCAACCTGAACATGCGCGACCCGGTGATGTACCGTATCCTCCACGCTACGCACCACCGCACCGGCGATAAATGGTGCATTTATCCGATGTACGACTTCGCGCACGGCCAGTCGGACTCCCTCGAGCAGATCACGCACTCGATCTGCACCCTGGAGTTCGAGGACCATCGCCCGCTGTACAACTGGTTTATCCGCCAGCTGGGCATCTTTCCCTCGCAGCAGATCGAGTTCGACCGCCTCAACCTGACCTACACGCTGCTCAGCAAGCGCCGCCTGCTGCAACTGGTGCAGGAGGGCCGGGTGCGCGGCTGGGACGATCCCCGCATGCCCACCATCTCCGGCATCCGCCGCCGCGGCTACACGCCCGAGGCGATCCGCAATTTCTGCGCAGCTGTCGGCGTCTCGAAGACAAACGGCATCACTGAGCTCGCCATGCTGGAGCACTTCGTCCGCGAAGACCTGAACCGACGTGTGCTGCGTGCGATGGCCGTGCTGCGCCCGCTGAAGGTCGTCATCGACAACTATCCCGAGGGGCAGATGGAAGAGCTGGAAGTCGTCAACAATCCCGAGGACGTCAGCGCCGGCTCGAGAAAAGTTCCGTTCTCGCGCGTGCTTTACATCGAGCAGGACGACTTCCGCGAAGAGCCGCCGAAAAAGTTCTTCCGCCTGGCCCCAGGGCAGGAAGTCCGCCTGCGCGGCGGCTACTTCATCGCCTGCAAGAACGTGGTGAAGAACCCCGGCGGTGAGGTGGTTGAAGTTCACTGCACCTACGATCCCGCGACCCGCAGCGGCAATGCGCCCGATGGCCGTAAAGTGAAGGCGACCATACACTGGGTCTCGGCGCAGCATGCCATCGATGCTGAAGTGCGGCTGTACGAGAATCTGTTCGCGAAAGAAGATCCCAGCGATGTTCCCGAAGGCCAGGACTTCACCGTGAACCTGAACCCGAACTCGCTGGAGGTGATCGCCAATGCGAAGCTGGAGCCGTCACTGGCTGTGGCCAAGGAGGGCGACCGCTACCAGTTCGAGCGCCTGGGCTACTTCTGCGTCGATCCGGATTCCAGGCCGGGAGCACTGGTCTTCAACCGCACCGTTCCGCTCAGGGACACGTGGGCGAAGATCGAGAGGCGCGAGAAGCCTCAGTAGCGCACAACCCTAAATGATCATTTATCTCGACGAATCGTACGATTGGCAGGGTACTTACTTTCTACTCGGTGCTTTGTTCGTCCGCCGAGATCATGATGTTTTTCTCGCTTCGTTCAATAACATCAAGAAAGAGGAAAGGTTCGCAGGAGCCGACGGTTCGCTTCGTGAGCTGAAGTACAAAAAGATTAAGTACGCGAATCACGAACGGGCGGCAATAAAAGCAATCCAAGCCTTCAAAGCGCACCAGGCATATTTCCGGGCAGTAATCGTCCCTCAGGCGTCGTTCAATCTCTCCTACTATGGGAAAACGTATGAGCCAGAAAAGATCAAGAGAGCTCGTGCGTACAAAAAGTTCGCGGAGATGCTGATCGAGTACAACACTCCAGGCTTGGTTGGAGGTGTTCTGTTTGCTGATCACTTGACGCGCTGCAAGGAGAGCTTGGACGAGGGGACGAATTCATCGAAGTTATGAAACAGCGATTCGTTTACCCACGTGATGAGGGCCTAAGTGTCAAGTCGAAGCTGAAGCACATATCGGAAGTTCAGTCGCACCATTCAAACTACGCC
>Ga0335081_10013628_pt1 | contig 13140 bp, 7 predicted proteins | sample Lox_Sample_35_FD_206713 | JGI IMG/M metagenome (GOLD analysis project Ga0335081, IMG submission 206713) | Soil microbial communities from Loxahatchee National Wildlife Refuge, Florida, United States - Lox_Sample_3.5 | ecosystem: Environmental > Terrestrial > Soil > Wetlands | place: USA: Florida...
ACGGTGCCCAGACCGCCGCCTACGTAAAATGTGAACCCGCGCCGGCCGTCGCGCACCACGGCCACCGCGCCGATATCGTGAATATGCGCCAGCGCGCAGGCTTCGTCCGCGCAGCCGGAAAACGAAATCTTGAATTTGCGCCCGAAATTCTGCGTGTCGGGATGGCCGAGCAGGAAGTAGGCGAGCGCTTTGGCATACGGTGTTGTGTCGAACGCTTCGGTGCGGCAGACGCCGGCGATCGGACAGCCCGTGACATTGCGCACGGTGTTGCCGCAGGCTTCGCGCGTGGTGATGCCCACCGCGCCGAGGCGCCGCATCACGGCCGGCGTATCTTCGATGTGGACAAAGTGGAGCTGCACATCCTGGCGGGTGGTGATGTGGGCGATGCCGTCCGAGTATTCCTCGGCCAACTCGGCGAGAGTTTCCAACTGCGCGGCGTTCAGCCCGCCATAGGGGATTTTGATGCGCTGCATCCCGGGCGCATCCCATAGAGTGCCGGGGCCTTTGGTGTTGTCGGTCGGATACTGGAGCTTCTGGGTTTCCTTGCCATCGTGGCGCTGGCCGTTATCGTAGCGCTGGCCATAGGAGCCGCGGCGCAAACGGGTTTCGGCGAAGATCTTGTCGTCGATCTTGCCGTGCTGCTTGAGCAGCACCTCGCTCTCGAACTTATCGAGTTCTCCAGCGAGCGGCTCGGCGATCCGGCCGCGCAGACACTCCTTCCAAAGGCCATTGCTGGTCTTCATATATCCTAAACTATATCGAAATTAGGGAGAATGTGCAAGATGGGAAGTTTAAACTGGTTTCCAGATCCGGATCGGCTTATCTGTGCACCAAGAGCCGCCTGAAAGGCGGCTGCGGCCAGGATTGGCCGCCCCACACTGCTAACTATGTCCCACGTTTAAGACAGTGTTTCAGCAGGCCTATTTTTTGGTGGTGCTCAGGCGGCGGTAGTACTCGGCTACGGCGTCGGCGAAACCGGGTGGCGTGGGCTCATTGCCGCCGCTGCGAATGCTGCCGCCGCCGGTCTCATCCACCTTGCGGCGAAGCTCCAGTTCCACCTGCTGGATGTCGGCCACCATGGCGGCCTGGATACGGCTGGCCAGTTCGGGATCGTTGGCGTAGGCGAATGGGTTGAGTCGCTGCATTTCGCGGATCAGGGCCTGGAGGTCCTTGGCGGTGGTTTGATCGTTCTGCAGTTGGCCCTGCAGGTTTTGTAATTGTTCGAGCGTATCTTTGTAGTCGCGTTCGAAGCTGCGCGGATCGACCACGCCACCGTTGTAGAGGCCGGGGTCATTGGTGCCCAAGCCGCCGATGGGTCCCCAGACGTTTCCGTTACGGCCGACGTTGGTGCCGGCATTGGCACCATTCTGGCCATTGCGGGTGAGACTTCCCTGCTGGTAGTTGCCCTGGTTGCCGCCGCCCTGCTGGCCGCCCTGGCCCTGTTGACCGGCTTGGCCCTGCTGTCCCTGGCCTTGTTGTCCGCCTTGCTGACCCTGTTGTCCCTGTTGTCCCTGTTGTCCCTGTTGTCCTGGCTGGTTGCCCTGGCGGCGGCTGAGGGCTTCGATCTGCTGGCGAAGCTTCTCGACCTGCGAGAGCGCCTGCTCGACGGCCTTGTTATCTTTGTCGTCGCCCGCGCCCTTGCCTTCCTGTCCCTTGTTCAGGGCCTGCTGGACGCCATGCAACTGGTCGCGCAGATTGTTGAGACCCTGCGTGATCATGGATTCGGAGAGGACCGCATACTCACCCAAGCCGCGGCGGATGTACTGGCCGTTGCGTTCCATATCGCGCTGCAGTTCCTGCTGCTGCTCCTCCCCGAGCGCCTCGCGGAGCTTGCTGGACGCCTTGGGTTGTGTCGCTGCCAGGTCGCGCACCGCGCTTTGCATCTGCTGTTCCAGGCGATGCAAATCGCCAACTTCCTTGTCGCGCTGGCTGCTTAACGCCTGCGCATCCTGTTGTCCCATGCGGCCCTGCTGGCCGGAGCCGGCGACCGCGCGGCGCAGCTGGCCTTCGAAATTCTGTTGCTGCTGCGCGAGATCGTCGGCCTGCTTGGCCAAATCGTCGGCAGTGGCGCCCGATTGCTGCCCGCGCAGTTGAGCGAGCGATTGTTCGGCTTCTTTCAGCTGCTCGGCCGCGCGCTTGGCGTCGGCTTCGCTTTCCGGTGTTCCGGCCTGCTGCGACGAGGCGGCTTTACGCATGTTTTCGAGGGCCTGCTGCAACTGATCGACCGTCTGGCGCAGCCGCTGCGAATCGATCCCGCCGCGCGCCATCGACCGGCCGGATTGCCCCTGTTGACCCTGCTGGCCGGCTTGCCCCTGCTGCCCTTGCTGACCCTGTTGCCCTTGTTGACCCTGCTGGCCTTGTTGCGACTGCTGGCTTTGCATCTGGCGGGTCAATTGATCGAGCTGCTTCTGCAGTTGCTCTGCCTGGCGCCGCAACATTTCCTGCTCGTAGCGTTTCTGCGAGAGCTGTTGCTGCTTATTCTGCTGATTGGCCAGTTCCTGCTGGCGACGGGCGAGTTGTTCGAGCTTCTGCAGCGCATCGTCAATGGCCTGTTGCTGCTGATCGGCCGATTGCATGGATTGGCCGCTCTCAAACTGGTTCTTCTCGGTGTCGAGTTCGAGATCGAAGAGTCCTTCGAGATCGCGGGCCCCGCCTTGGGCCCCGCCCCCGCCACCGCCTCCACCGCCGAAAGCCACCTGAATATCGCGGCGCGTGGCTTCCGCGCGCAGCAGATGTTGCAACGCCACCTGCTCCGGCCCCAGGGCGTCTACGAATTTCTGGCCTTTCAGTTTGTCGGATGCCGGCCCCATGGCGGCCACGGCTTCATCCATATCCTTTACGAAGCTCTTGAAGGAGTCGCCTTCTTCGGCGAGTTGCCGGGCCTTCATACGGTCGGAGAGCGACTTCGCCTGATCGCGCAGCTTGGCCTGCTGCTGCGACAAGAATGTGGCGTTCTCGGCATCGCTTCCGGTGGTGGCGCCTTTCACCTGGTTCCAGGTGGCGGCGATGATCTGCTTTTCCCGCTCGGAAATCTGGTCTTCCTGTTGCCCGCCGCCTCCACCGCCTCCGCCGCCCTGCTGAGACTGCGAATAATTCCTTTCGAACGGCTCGGCCTGGATGAAGTACATATCCGTGCGGGTGGTGTTGCGCGCGTCCTTAGCGAGGGCGTAGAGACTCACCACGTCGCCGGGCACGGCTTTGTAATCTTCGAGCGAAATCGTGCTCGAAGCCGAAGAGCTTTTGGCGCCCTTGCTGGGCAGCATCGAAACGACTTTCTCGGGGCCGCCGTTCACGCTGTAATGCAGCTCGACATCTTTGAGACCGAAATCGTCGGAAGCTTCGGCGGAGACCGTCACTTCTTCGATGGGCGAAGCGCGGAAATCGCGTCCCGGCTTAGTGATCTTGATATCGGGCGGGCGATCTTTCTGCGCCTCGATGAAGAAATCTTCCGTCAGCCGCACCTCGTCGCCATTATCGATGGCAGCAACGTGATACTGACCGTCCTTTTGAATCGGCACCTTGGCCACCAGGTTGCCGTTTGGCCCCTCGCGAAGCTGGATCTTCGAGCCGTCATCGAGGAGGAGAACGCCGTTAGCGAGGGGACGGTCGGTTTGGATTCCGACATCCGCGACGGTTCCTTCCACCGCGCGCAGGTCGCCGCCTTTTTCCGTAGCGTCCTTCAAACCGGTCCACGACGGGAAGTGGTAGGTGGTGGTCATAGCCTTGATCGAAGGCAGGTCGACCACTTTCAAGTTATAGGTCTTGGAATGGACGCCGCCCGCTTCCACGTAATACGCGAGCGACTCGGAGATGCCGGGGATGACAAACTCATACGCCGTACCGCCGGGCTGGGTGACCATTTCGGCCTGCTCCCACTGTGAGGAACTGGCGTACTTGCCGAAGAAGCGAACTTTGGGGGCGGTGAAACCGTGCAACTGGGCAGTGATTACCTGGCTGGCGCGCTTGCGCAGGGTGAGATTGCCGGGATCCACGGAAATGTCATAGAAGGGCTTCATGGTGCCCTTGGGCAGGCCGCCCCAGAGCAACGCAGTTCCGTAACCCAGGAAGCCGGGGCCCGACAGTCCCAGCCACAGAAGCACTACGGCGGCGACGGCTGCGGCAGACGAAAAGCTGAATACCCATGACGTTTTGGCCACTTCTTTAGCTTCGGCGTGCTCCGCCACCGTGAGCGCATCGGCAGCCAATAAATGCAGGAACGGATCGGCCTGATTCTGATCCATCTTTTCGCTGAGCGTAAGAAGCCGTTCTTCAAACTGCGGGAATTTGGATTCGGCGCGGCGGGCAGCCCACCGGCGGTTGAGACGGATGACAGGCACCACCAGCGCGGCGGCGATGGCGAAGGCGACCCCGAAGAAGAGCAACACCCGCGCACCCACCACGCTGGGGTTGGAAAAGGAGAAATGGTTGGCAAATAGTACTGCCACCAGGGTGAAGATCAGGGCCGCGCCGGCGGTTGCCGCCAGTCCGCGGACGACCGCGAGCAAGCGCAACCGCCGTTCGACCGCGCTCAAATACTCCGCCAACCGATCTAAAGGTCTCATGGCGCCTCTTTGTCTACCGCTAGATGCCGGTTACCGAGATAGGATTCCGCCGCCGCCAGCGCCAACACTGCCAACATCACGTACCACCACAAGGAAAGCGGCTTCTGTTCCCCCTCTGCAGAACCACCCGTCGCAGTGGTCCCCTGGGCAGTATTCTGCCATAAAGTGAGGGTCTCTTGTGGTACTGGGGTGAGATCCGACTCATGACGGTCCGAATTGACCGCCACCAGCTCGTTTCGGCCGTTGGGACGACGAATGTCGTAGAAGCCCGTCATGGTGAACTGAACGTTGGGCGCTTTGGTGGCTTCTTCGAGCGAAAGGGCGCGGTCACCTTTGGGATCGACGACATCCACGGCCACGCCTTTTTCTTTGGAATCGCGCAGTTCGGCAAACGAACCCACGGGCACGCTGGGCGGCTCGTCGGTCAGCCGGCCGAGGTACTGCGCGGTGCGCGACACGAACGGAACGAAGGACTTGTGCAGGGGGAAATCGTTGGCCAAGTTGTCAAAAGTGGACGTGAAGACCAGCACATGCCCTTCACCCATTTGTTCATCGAGGAGGAGCGGCGTTCCATCGGTGAGCTTGGCGGCCACGCGGGCTTTGCCCGGATCTACACGGATGGCCTGATAGAACTTCACATCGTCCCAGCGGCTGTCTCTGAGGATCGAAGGGTGGCCAGTATCGAGCCAACCGGCAGTCTCAAAGCGCTCGTTTTCGCGGGCGGCGTAGCTATAGCCTTCGACGCGTGTGTCGGCCACCGGCACTTTGTTTGTCGCCATGGTCTGGCGGCCCAGCGCGATCAACACGGAGCCGCCGCGGCGCACGTAATCGCGCAGTTGGTTCTCGAAATTCGGCGACAGGTTCGAGACATCGGACAGCACGATAAACGCGTATTGGTTTGGCGACACATTGGCCGTTTGCTCGACGACGGCCGGATCGATGACGAATGCCGATTGCCCGGAGGCTTCGAGCGCAGTCTGAAAGAAGAACAGCCCGCGCGTGCTGTCGGCCTCATGCACGAACAAGGCATGGCGCGGCTCGACGCGCTCCAGCGAGAAGTAGAAGATGTCATCGTTGGGAAGCGAATCCGCAGAATCGATGCGGACGGCGCCCCGATTCAAGCCGAAGGGAACCTCCAATGACGTGAATTCGACCGTGGCGCGGCCGTCTTCCGGCACTTCCACCGGTTTGGTTTCGATGTTGCGTTGATTCAGGACCAGGGTGACCTGGCGAACCGATTTCGAATTATGATAGCCCGCGACCGTGACTAGCACGCGCGATTTCTTGGCGTCGTAAACGCGCCGCGGGGCGACGACATTCTCGACTGCAAAATTCGCCACGGGCCGCGAGTCGATGGGGTGGGTTTGGAGACTGACCTGGGCATTCAACTTGAGGTCATTGAAATTGGCGGGCATGCCGCTCTGTTGCATGTCCGAGTAGAGCTCAACGTTCAAAGGCTGCTTGGTGGCCTGGGCAATGGAGCGCAAGGAGCGCGTCAGCTCCGCGTAGGATGTGCGCGCATCCGAAGGTTCGATCGCATCGATGCCGCCATCGAGGGGCGCGTGATCGTCGGTAATTTCCGACATCACCTGCACGCGGGAGCCGAAGGCTAAAACTTCCGCGCGCTCGCCGGGCCTTAGACCGGACACTTCCGACTTGGCCTGGCGCCTGGCTTGATCGAGCCGGCCGTTGGCGCGCATGCTGAGCGAATTATCGATCGCCAAAACGGTGATCTGGCCGGACCGCTGGAGCGGCGCCAGCTTCTGGTCCATGTAGGGATGGGCGAACGCCAGCACGATCAAAACGATCAGCAGCGTGCGCAGCGCAAACAGCAGCAGAAAACGCAGGCGGTGGTGCTTGATGGAACTCTGGGTGCGCCGCTCGAAGAACATCAGCGAGCTGAACGGCGTGGGCGTGGTTTTGTGCTTGCGCAGCAGATGCAGCCAAACGGGAAGCCCGACGGCTACGAGACCACCCAACACCCATGGCGTGAGGAAGCCCACTACATCCTCCCCTGCCGAATGCTCAGGTATTCACGCAGACCCTCATCCAAGGGACGGGAAGTGTTCATCAGGAAATAATCCAGGCCCGCCGCCTTGGCTTTGGAGCGGAGCGCCTCGACGTGGGCATCGATCTTCTGGCGATACTCGGTGCGCGCATACTCCGGCGAAACCTCGAGCGAGTGCGCGGCATTTTCCATATCCACCAGCAGCACGGGTTCGCGGAATTTCGGCGCGATTTCCTGCGGATCGAGGATGTGAAACAGAATCACTTCGTTGCCTCGGAAGCGAAGCGGCTCTACCGTTTTGACGATCAATTCGGGGTCGGCGTAGAAGTCCGAAAGCACTAGCACCAGGCCCTTGCGACGGAGAAACGTCTGAAAGTGAACGAATGGCTTGGCGAAATCGGTATGGGTGCCGGGTTCGGCTTTTTCGATCGCGTGCAGGAGGCGAAAGACCTGGCCCTGACGAGTGGAGGGCGGGATGTAGGTGGAAACGTCTTCGTCGAAAATGATGAGCCCGGCCGCGTCGCGCTGCAGGTTGGCCATGTAACACAGGGAAGACGCCAGGAAGCGCGAGTAATCCAGCTTGTGGACGGGCTGCGATCCGTACGCCATGGAAGCCGAGGTATCGAGCAGCACCAAGACCTGGGTATTGGTTTCACCGCGATACCGTTTCAGGAAGCAGCGATCGGTGCGCGCGAAGACATTCCAATCGACGTGGCGCAGGTCGTCGCCTTCGGTATAGGCGCGGTACTCGGCGAACTCCTGGCTGAACCCGAAATCGGGTGAGCGGTGCAGGCCGGCGACGAAGCCTTCGACGACGGTCTTGGCGATGAGGTCCAAACCGGAGATGGATGCTAGAGTGGCGGGGTCGAGGAATTGTTGGAGCATTATTTATTCACCGCCAAATTTTTTCACCGCCGAGACGCAGAGTTTTTGGGGTGGCGATCGGTTTTCGGGTGGACACTGCTTTATCGGGTTCGCCCGCAGAGGGGGCAGAGGGAACAAGTGCTACTGACCCTTCGCGGTAATGGTTCACCAGTCGTTTCATGCCCTTCTTCAAGATTGGAGAGTTGAAGTTCAGGATTAGGCCGATGGGTTTGTTGGAGAGCTTCAAATATGTGAGCAACTGCGCGGTGTGAATGGGCAGAAGCTGGTCAACAGTTTTGATTTCGATAACAACCGAATCTTCCACCACTAGATCCATTCGGTAACCGCAATCAAGTTTGATGCCTTTGTACGAAATGGGCAGGTGCACTTGGCGCTCGAACTTAAGGAGCTGTTGGCTCAACTCGTAGCAGAGGCATTGTTCGTACACCGATTCCATCAGCCCGGGGCCAGTATTGCGGTGAACCTCAATGGCAGCACCGATAATCTGTTCCGTCAGCCGATCCAACGCCACCGAGCGGGGAGCACTTGTTCCCTCTGCCCCCTCTGCGCTCTCGGGTTTTGACTTTAAGACCACGGTTGTGCTCACGCCCTCACAGCTTCTAAAACTCTGTGTCTCTGCGTCTCGGCGGTAAATTAGTCTATTAATCTCTAGGCGACGGCTTCCAATCCAGTACCTTTTTCAAAATGTCGTCCTGGGTCAACCGGTCCGATTCGGCGTGGAAGTTGAGCAGGATGCGATGGCGCAGCACGGGAATGTAGAGCGACCGCACATCCTCGTAGGTGACGTGATAGCGGCCCTTCATCAACGCCCGCGCCTTGGCGGACAGCACCAGGAACTGGGCGGCGCGCACGCTGGCGCCGTAATTCACGTACTTTTGGACGAAATCGGGGGCGGTTTCGTCACGGCTGCGAGTGCAGCGAACCAGCTCGATGGCGTGGCGGGCGACGCTTTCGCCGATGGGCACCATGCGGACCAGTTGCTGGAAGTCCAGAATCTCCTGGGCGTTGGTGACCGGCTCCGCCTGGGCGATTGTGGTCACGGTGGTGAGATCGATGACCTTCATCTCTTCGGCGGCGTCGAGATAGTCCAGCACGGTGTTGAACAGGAAGCGATCGAGTTGCGCTTCGGGCAGCGGATAGGTGCCCTCTAACTCGATGGGGTTCTGGGTGGCCAACACGAAGAACGGCGCGGGCAGAATGTAGTTGTGGCCGCGCACGGTGCAGGCCCGCTCCTGCATGGCTTCGAGCAGAGCGCTCTGTGTCTTGGGCGGGGTGCGGTTGATTTCATCGGCCAGCAGCACGTTGCAGAAGATCGGACCGGGGACGAAGGTCCACGTGCGGCGTCCGGTGGTGGAATCCTCTTCGATGATGTCGGTGCCGGTGATGTCGCTGGGCATCAAGTCCGGCGTGAATTGGATACGCTTGAACGCCAGGCCCAGGGTTTGGGCCAGGGTACGCACCAGCAAAGTCTTGGCAGTGCCGGGAAGGCCGGTGATCAGGCAGTGGCCGCCCACGAACAGGCCGATCATGACCTGCTCCAAGACCTCCTCCTGACCCACGATGACGCGGCGCACCTGCGTCACCATCTCGGTTTGCACCTGGCGAAAGCGCTTGATCCGCGCCTGTAACACCTCGGGCTCCAACTGCGGCGTCACGGTTGTCGACATGAGAAGTGTGTTCCGTTTCTATTTTGATTCGGTCTTACTCAGCTCCAATAGCAACTTCTGCGCCGGGCGGAAACCGGGGGCGGTTTCGAGCGCGGCAAAAACTTCCTCTTTGGCCTGGTCGGTTTGGTGATTGGCGGTGAAGGCGCGCGCCAGATCGTAATGTGCCTGCGCCGGATCGAGCGGCTGGTGCGCCACTACCGCTTGAAACTCGCGTATGGCGCCGGCCGTGTTGCCTTGCTCGAGCCATAGACTGCCCAGCATTTCGTGCTGCTCGTTATCCATCGGGTAAATGTAGTTCAGGCGCTCGAGCACCGCGGCCGCTTCCTTCTTGTCCCCGGTCTCTTCGAGTAACTTTGCCAGCGACTTGATGGTGGAGGGACTGCGGCCGCCATTCTTCACATATCGCTCGAGCTCGGCAATTTCGCCCGACTTGTTCTTCTTTTCGCGATAGGCGTTGGCGAGGAACTCGTAAACGTTGCCGGCCTCCACGTAATCGGGATAGAGGTCGCGCAGCGGAGTGCCCTTCTCAATCACGGCGTCGTAGTCCTTCTTTTTCCAGAGCTCGTTGAGCTCCTTCACGCCGGTTCGCCACCGGTCGAAATTCTCCACCTGTTTGCGTGTGTCGTTTTCCACGTAGGCAATGAACTGTTTGTCGAACTCCTCAGGCTCGATTTTCAGCTCTTTGCGAATCACCGCGCCGGTTTCTTCACCCTGCCCGAAATCGTGCAGCATGGCGAGCAACGTATCCCAGCCCCACTTATCGTTGATGTAGTCGCAGGTGCGGCCGCCTTGGAAGTAACTCACGATCTGCTGGGACGGGGGATCGGGATGGATATAGCCGCGATCGAGCTGGGTGATGGGGAGGAGTTTCTTTTCCTTGATGGCGTGCAGGATTTCGGGGCTGATCCGATCGCCCCACTCGGGATTCGGTCCGCTCTCTTCGTGCACCGCCATTCCCTCGGTGAACCAGCGCGGGACACGGAAGCCGGTAGCGGTCAGCGTGTAGACGTGGCTCATTTCGTGCCACAGCGTCTCGGCCCAATGAAATTGGCCGGGCGGCCTGCCGGAGGGGCTGTCCATGGCGACGGAATAACCAAAGGTCACACCCAGCGCGCCGATCCCCGGTAAGCCTTGCGTGCGCACCGCGAAATCCTCGTGATCGGGATAGACCTCGACCTGCACGGGCTTGTCGAGTTTCATCCGGTATTTCTTGTCGTAGGTCTCGATGATCTTCAGCATCTCCTTTTCGAAATAGGGATGCAGGAGAGCGGCTTCTTTTTTGTTCAGAACCAGGGTAGTCCGGTCGGTTTTGAAGGTGACGAAATTCTTGTAGCTATCCATCAACTTCAGGGCGTTGTTGGTCTCCGAATCGCGGTAGCCGTTGTCGTAGGCCTCTTCCAGTTGCTTGCGGGCCTCTTCGTTGCGTCCCAGGCGCATCAGGTTGACGCCGAGCTGCGAACGCGCCGAATCGAGCGTCGGATCGAGCTCGAGTGCTCTGCGGTAATACTGAATGCCCTCCTCGTAGCGGCGGTTAAAAACGAAGATGCGGCCGGTGAATTCGTATCCCTTCGCAGCGTGGGGATCCCACGGAGTCTCTTTCTTGTCGCTCAGCCAGTCGATGGTGGCCAGCACCGAGCGCGCGATGACCGCATTGGAATCGATCGCAAGCGCCTTTTTCGCTTCCACGATGGCTTTGGGATTATCGTTGTCTTCGAGCGCCAGGCGGGCCAGGAGTTCCTGCGCCTCGACCAGTTTGGGATCGCCTTCCAGAGCCTTCTTGGCCAGGGCCGCGGCCTTCTGGTCGAAATCACCCGCGAAGCCTAGCGCCAAGCCCAGCAGCGCGGGCGGATAATCCTTCTTCATCTCCAGGGCCTTCTCGAACTGCTCGCCAGCTTCCTTGAAATAGGCCCGGTCGAGAAGCATGCGGCCCCAATGGACGTGGTAGTCGACGTTGTTCGGATAGCGCTTCGCCAGGGCTTCGAAAGCATCGTTGGCGTCTGGATAGCGATGCGCCTTCCACAAGCCTTCCACCTGCTCCATGGTCTGCGCAGACAGGCAGGCGGCCAGCGAAAGCGCCGCGACGCCGCCGAAGATTCTCACTTGTCCAATTCCTCCTGAGTTTTGGCAAGTTCCAGCAAAAGCGTGTTGAGCTGCTTTTTGTACTCCTGCTCGGGCAGGGCGGCTTTATCGTACTTCAGCTTGTCGATGGCTTCTTCGAGCTGCTCTTTCTTGTCGAGCAACGGACGCTTCTTCGGGTCGCGCGCCGCGGCGGCATTGGCGCCCATATGCACCACCGGAAAGACCGACGCCAATCGGCCTTCCCCGTTCTCGGCCGAAGGCGTCCGCTCGCCTTCGCCTTTGCCGGTGTCTTCGAGGACGGAATGTTCGGTGGCCAATCGCTTCTGAGAATCGAAAAATTCGGTGGTCTTGCGTTGCGCGTAGTGAAAGGCTTCGAGAGCTGAAACGGTGTCGTTCTTATCCGCGTCCGCGGCCGGCTCGCGCAGTGCTTCCGCCCAATAGCGGGCGAACACGGTGGCATTCTTCTCGGTGCCGGTCTTGGTGGCGGTAATCACCACGCGATTCTTCCGTTGCAGAAAAGATATGGAGCCGCCGCTGCAACTGGTCATATTCACCACGAGCTGGCGCGCAGCAGGAATCTTGTCGAGCAGAGCAGCCAGTTCGGTGCCCGTGATATCCGGCCCGGGGATGTTGAACTTGTATTCGGTGCCATCGAAGGCGCCGTGGCCGATCAGCATGAGCACGAAGGCATCCTCGGGCTTCGCCTGGCGCGCGATCTCGCCGAGCTTGGAGCGAATCTGGTCGCGGGTGGCGGCCGGAAGCGTGGTGATGTTGGCGTCACCGCCGGCGCGCTTGAGGCTCGAATCGATGTCTTCGGCCCACATCTTGAAGCGCTGGTCGTAATCGGGCTCTCCGCCGAGGCCGGAGATGGTGAGGTAAAAGGTAGCGGCGGGCGCGGAGATGGCGGTGGCGAATAGCAGGAGAGCAATGTGGGGCCAGCCCTTCCGGGCTGCCGCCGGGCTTTTGCCCGGCGTCGTCGCTCGAGCTACGCGCGCCAACACGCAAGACGAGATCGCTCGGAACCCTACAAGACGCCGGGCCGAAGCCCGGCGGCAGCCCAGAAGGGCTGACCCCACAAAACTCATACGACGCCCCACCTTCGGCGCAACAGCCACTCGGCAGCGCGGATTCCAACCGCCAATAAGAAAAGGATGGGCATATCCCACAAATCGCGCGTCTCGCGAGAGGTGATCCCGGCTTCGGAATAGGATATCTCGCTACCGAGTTTGGACGCTTCATCCGGTGTGAAGTACCGTCCGTTGGTCTGATCCGAGAGCTTCTGGAGCAATTCCTTGTTTTGGCCGGTATGGAAATTCTCGGCCACGCCGTCCTCGCGGCGGAAGTTCACCACGTCGGTTCCAATTTCGCCTTGCCCGGAGCCGGCCAGAATCTCGGCTACGTACGTTCCGGGCTTGTCCGCAGTCCACTCCCCGGCGTAGATTCCCTCTTCGGAGGGAACCGGCGCCAGCTCCAGCGTGGAGGATGTGCCATCGGGCGCCAGAAAACGGGCCTGCACTTTGGCGGTGTTGAGGGGCTTGTAGTCTTTATCGCGGACCTCGACGCGGATCGGCACGTGCGTGTCATCCGCGAGCACCGATTTGGGCGTGGTGGCTGTCACCTGCCCCGGCGTCTCCGTCACCAGGTAGCGGAACATCTGCTGCCAGAACGTGGCATGGGTCTTGTCGGTGTGGTCGAGCCACATCTTCCAGCGCCAGCTTCCTGAACTGGCGAACACCGCGGTGCGGCCGCGGCCATAGTTTTCCGTCACCAGAAGCGGTGAGCTCGATCGTCCGGCTGGGTTTACATTCAGCAGCACGGTAGCGCCCGGTTTTGGCTCTCCCACCACCTGGTAGTTGGCCACCTGCGGCATTGTCTTCCAACGCTGCACATTTCGTTCAGGGCTCTCGTCGAGGCGCGTCAGGACGCTCTCGCGGCCCGC
>Ga0335081_10013629_pt1 | contig 13140 bp, 7 predicted proteins | sample Lox_Sample_35_FD_206713 | JGI IMG/M metagenome (GOLD analysis project Ga0335081, IMG submission 206713) | Soil microbial communities from Loxahatchee National Wildlife Refuge, Florida, United States - Lox_Sample_3.5 | ecosystem: Environmental > Terrestrial > Soil > Wetlands | place: USA: Florida...
CTGTACCGGGCCAAGGTTCCTGCGATCTGCCAACCGCCCACGATCCAGGCTGCCAGCCCATGGTTGGCCAGGGTGTGGCCCTTGCCAAAAGGCAGATCGTACACCCAATAAACACTGAGCGTCTGCTGCCGGTTGATGCCGGACAGTTGCTTGTTGAGGGTATAAGAGTCCGGGTACGCGCGCCAGAGGCTGCCATCGTTGTTGTCGCCGTTGATATCGTCAATGGCCTTGGAAAACGCATAACTCGCGCCGAAGATAGAACCGCCGATGCGCTTCCGGATGGTGGCTTGCAACGCCTCATACGTCACGAACCCGAACGGCTCCACGGAGTTCAGGTCGCTGGTGAGGAAGGGAGACAACTGGCGCCCGGCGTTCCCGGTTCCCGGGGCGGATCCGTTGACGTTGACGTTCATGTCCACATGGACCCCGTGGCTACCGACGTAGCCGGCTTGTGCGGACAGAGTCGGGGAGAACTCGTGCTGGACGAAGAAATTCCAGGTCTGGTAGTAGCCGCGGTCGAAGTTCTGGGGGAAGGTCACGGTGCTGGTGCTGGGCAGATAGGTGGTCAGCGACGCGGTGTTCGACGGCTTGATCACGCCCTGCGAGATGAGGGGGAAAGTGGGCAATGGAATGCCGTCGCCCAGGGCCACCTGGGTGGCGCCGTCGGAGTTCGGCACGCCGGCATAGCTGATGAACTGGTAGGCAAAAGGCGGCTGGTAGACCTGATTGACGATGGCGGGATACTGGTTGCGCTGGTTGCGCATGTTGTCCGGATCCACGCTGATTCCATACCCACTGCGGATCACGGTTTTATCGTTGAGGCGGTAGGCCACGCCGAGGCGCGGGCCAAAGTCCTTCTTGCTGGCATCGGCGCCGGTATCCCAGGGCGTGCCGCCGAAACCGCCGATCAGGATGTTGTCCGTCGAGGGATCAAAGCGCACCGCGCCGAAATGGTCGTGCGCGTAGATCGGGTAGTATTCCCAGCGCAGCCCGTAATCCACTGTGAGCTTCGGCGAGACCTGCCATTGGTCGCGCGCGTACGCCGCCCAACTGGAAAAGCGCAGCGCAATCGGATTCGTAAACTGGGTCACCTTGCCGGTCTCGGACGGGAATCCAAGCAGGAACTGCGCCCAGGAATTCGCGGGACTGGCTGGCAGGGCGCTGCCGGTCGGGGCGGAATTGACCGGGGTTCCCCCTTTGAGGGCGGTGAGCGTGCCGTCGAAACCGAACGTGCCGCGGGCGGTGCCGAAGGTCCCACCCTGCGGCTGGAAGTGATTCAGTCCGGTCTTATCCAACTCGAAGCCGACACGCAGATTGTGTGTGCCCTTGGTTTTGGAGAGGTTGATCGTGCCAGTGTACTGGTTGTCGCGGAATTGGAACGGGCTGCCGGTATTGGTGTTTCCAATGTTGGCAATGTTCAGAATCTGGAAGCCCGGGATACCCAAATAGTTTGGACCCGTGCCGTTGGTGCCGGGTATGTGCAGCACGTCGGTACCGTAATCGCCATCCTGCGGGTCGCCATCGGCCCCGATGTTCTGCCGGGTGTATCCGACATTGCCGTCGACTACCATGGTGGGCGAGAGGGTGTAGGTGAGGCCGGCCGCCGCCACCTGCACGCGTCCGCCGGCATGCCCGGGGTTGCCGCCGTTAAAGGCATCGCCGCCCGCGGGGCCCAAAACGAGTGGCGCCACAATGTCCATTGGCGAGATGCTGTAGCGGCCCCACGTCGTCACCTTTTCGTTGGGGTTGTAGTTGACCTTCCAGTCCCAGCGACCGACGTTGTACGAAGTGTTGCCGAACGCATCGTAGTTGTTCAGAAACGAATTTGGCCGCGTCAGAGCCGGCAGAAGTGCGGTCAATGTCTTCGCCTGCGAAGAGATCCGGTTGCCGGGAATCATGTTGTTGCCGAAAGGCTGGCGGCCGGTGCCGTCGGGATTGCCGGTCAGCGGATCGTAAATGATCGTGCCGGTAGCGCTGAAATCGCCGGTGCGCATGGCGGCGGTAGGCAGGGTCAAGTTGGGATCGGCGGCGTACTGGCTCTGCTTGGTGCCCTCATAATCCATGAACCAGAACAGCTTGTCCTTGCCGTGAATGATCTTGGGGATCCAGACCGGCCCGCCGACCGCGAAGCCATATTGGTTCTGGATGTTCTTCGCCAGGCGGCCGGGGTGCGTGAAGTAGTTGTTGACAGCGGCGAAATCCTGGTTGGTATTGCGCTCAAACAGCACTCCGTGGAGGTTGTTCGTGCCCGATTTGATGGTGACGTTGATGGCAGCGCCGCCCGCCGAGCCCTGCTCCGCATCGAAGGCGTTGGTGCTCACGCTGACGGTTTCGATGGCTTCCGGCGAGGGCACATACGCCACGTTGACCGGCAACCACGGATAGGCGTCGATGGCGCCATCGAGCCGGGTATTGTTGGCCTGCGAAGAAATGCCGTTCTGCGACACCGTGATAGCGCGCTGCGGGTTGCCGGCGGCGGAATTGGCCTCGCCGGAACCGGCGGTGGTATTGGCGCCGGGCTGGATCAGCAGCAACGCCTGGAAGTTCTTGCCCTCGGTCCCGTTGTACGGCAACTGCTCGATCTCGGCGGTGGAGATATCGGTGTGGACGTCGGCCTTGTCGGTCTGCAGCACGACGCTGTCGGCGGAGACCTGGACAGACTCGGTGGCGACCGCTACCTGCAGCGCCACGTCCACGCGCCGCACCGCGGAGACCTGAACCTGGACGTCGGTCACGATGAACGTTTTGAATGCCTTCATGGTGACCGTCACTTTGTACATGCCCGCCTGCAACTCGGTGAAGCGGTACACGCCGTGCATGTCGGTATTGGTTTCACTCTTGACGTTGGTGTCCTGGTTTACGGCTTCCACATGAGCGCCGGGCACAGCGGCTCCGGTTGGGTCGGTCACGTTTCCGGTCAGCGATCCATAAAGAACCTGCGCGTGCGCTGTGCTGCGTATCCCTAACAAGAACAAGAGAAGAAGCGCGGCCGCACTCCCAATCAGGAACAATGAAGTCCCTTTTTTCGCCACAGTTGCTGGTCTCATCCACTCTCTCCTTTACGCGCGTTACGAGGCGCGGGCCCAGAGCCCGACGCGCTCTAAGACGCGGACCTTTCGCCAGTTGAGTTAGTTCTACGGTAAAGCAAAACCGATCGCACGGCCCCTGTTTACCGTCCCCTCGTGGCGCGGTGCTATGTGCGCCAAACCTCCGTGTCAGGGAGAAAACCACCGGGTTCGCCCCCCGGACCCCAATTGTTTATCGAAATAGTTGTACTGCAAAACAAAGTCGAAGTCAAGGTGGGGTTTCACAGACTTGCGGATCCCTGGGCGCTGGCGGGCTGCCGCGCGCAGGATGGCAAGCCTTGATTTCCCTCCTGCGAGCGACTATAGTTTTGGACTGAAACTAAATGTCAAAAACCGTGCAGGTGTGACGGGCGTTATCCTTTTTGTGCGGACAATGATGCTGTGGGCTGCAGGCCAAATTCGCAGCGGAGTCAGACGCCTGAAAGCCGGCCGCGGACAGAATTGCCCGCCCCCATCGATTGTCGCGGGAGGGACGCCAGGCCATGCATGGAAAGGACCGATGATGCCTAGATGTAGTGCGGCGTTATGGACCGCGCCGGTTTTCTTGGCGGCGATGGCCCTGCTTGGCCAACAGCCGGGCGGCGCGCCGTATCGCAATCCCGACCTTTCGGTGGAGCAGCGCGCCAAAGACCTGGTGTCGCGGATGACGCTCGATGAAAAGGTTCTACAGATGCAAAACGGCGCGCCGGCGATCGAGCGCCTGGGAGTTCCCGCTTACAACTGGTGGAACGAGGCGCTGCACGGCGTGGCGCGTGCGGGCCAGGCGACGGTCTTTCCTCAAGCCATCGGGCTGGCGGCGACGTGGGACACCGAATTGATGCATCGGCTGGCGGACGTGATTTCCACCGAGGCGCGCGCCAAGTACAACCAAGCGCTGCGCACCAACAGCTACCGCCAATACCTGGGCTTGACGTTCTGGTCGCCCAACATCAATATTTTTCGCGATCCGCGGTGGGGCCGCGGCCAGGAGACTTACGGTGAGGATCCATATCTCACGGGCCGCATGGCGGTGGCGTTTATCACGGGCATGCAGGGCAACGATCCGCACTACTTCAAGGTCATTGCCACGGCCAAGCACTACGCCGTCCACAGCGGCCCGGAACCGGAGCGCCACCGGTTCGACGTTCATCCGAGCGAACGCGACCTCAATGAAACGTATTTGCCGGCATTCCGCGCCAGCGTCATGGAAGGGAAGGTGGACTCCATCATGTGCGCCTATAACAGCGTGAACGGCGTGCCGGCCTGCGCCAACACGGATCTTCTCCAGAAGAAATTGAAGGATGATTGGGGGTTTCAGGGCTATATTGTGAGCGACTGCGGCGCGATCAATGACTTCTACAGCGCCGACGGCCACAAGTACAAGGCGACGGCCGCGGAGGCATCCGCGGCGGCGGTGAAGGCCGGCACAGATCTCACCTGCGGCAACGAGTACCGTTCGCTGGTGGAGGCGGTCAAGGCCGGGTTGATCACCGAAGCCGAAATCGACCGCTCGCTGGAACGGCTGTTCGTGGCTCGCTTTAAGCTCGGCATGTTCGATCCCTCGGACCGGGTGCCGTTCTCGAAAATCCCGTATTCCGAGACGGACTCCGCGGATCATCGCAAGATCGCCCTGGAGGCCGCGCGCAAGTCGATCGTGCTGCTGAAGAACGAAAAAAACGTGCTGCCGCTGGCAGGCTCGGTGCGCAAGATGGCGGTGATCGGGCCGTCAGCCGACGATCCCGTGGCGCTGCTCGGCAATTACAACGGGTTCTCTTCCAAGCAAGTTCCGCCGCTGGAGGGCATCGAGCGACAGTTTGCGGGGAAGGCCGCGATTCGTTTTGCGCTGGGAGCTACGTACACACCGCAGTCGCTGGCGCTGGTTCCATCGAGCGCGCTGACGCCGCCCGATATTACGGGACACGGGCTGCTGGCGGAGTACTTCGACAATCCGGATTTTGCAGGCCGGCCCAAGCTCGAGCGCGTCGAACCGAGGATCTTTCAGCAGGCCGGAATCGTGGATGCGGCTGTGGCGGCGGCGATCCCGCCCGCCGCAGCGACGGGCGGGCCGGGCCGCGGGTTCCCCGCGCCAACCGCCTCGATTCGGTGGACAGGCACGCTCATTCCACCGGTGACCGGAGACTATGCGATCGGCAGCCGCGGAGGATTCGGCCCGGCGGCATTGCATATTTTCCTCGACGACAAGGAACTGGTTGCTCCCGGCGGCACGCCTGCTGCACCCGGCGGACCGGGCCGGGGAGCACCGCCGCCTCCCGCGCACATGGAGTTGGAAGCGGGCCACCCCTACCACCTGCGCGTAGAATACAAGACCGCGGGACCGGGCGGCAGCGCGCAGCTCGTTTGGCTTCCACCGGCGGAACCGCTGCTTGCCGAAGCCGTCGACGCGGTGGAGAACTCCGACGTCGCAGTGTTATTCGTGGGTTTGAATTCGAACCTCGAAGGCGAGCAAATGCGGGGGATGAGCCAGCCAGGTTTCCTCGGTGGCGACCGTACCGACCTCAAGCTGCCAGAACCACAGGAGCGCCTCGTAGAGGCGGCCATCGGCACCGGTAAGCCCGTGGTGGTAGTGTTGACCAGCGGCAGCGCCATCGCGGCGAACTACGCCGCCGAGCACGCCGCCGCGCTGCTGGAGCTTTGGTATGGCGGGGAAGAGTGCGGGACGGCCATCGCCGAAACGCTGGCCGGAGTAAACAACCCTGCCGGGCGACTGCCGGTGACTTTCTATCGCGGCGTGGATCAACTGCCGCCGTTCGAGGATTATTCCATGAACGGCCGCACCTATCGCTATTTCAAAGGCGACCCGCTCTATGGTTTCGGATTCGGCCTGAGTTACGCGAAGTTTCAATACTCCGGGCTGCGGGCGCAGCGGACGGCCGGCGGCGCCCAAGTTTCGGTGCGCGTGAAGAACGAGTCCACGCGGGACGGCGACGAGGTGGTGCAGTTGTACTTCGCGGGCACGGGAGGCTCCGATGATCCGATCCGCCAGTTGCGGGGATTCGAGCGCGTCCATCTTCGTGCGGGCGAAACTCGCGAGGTGCAATTCACGATCTCGGCGGAGGACCTCCCCAAAGACAAAGTGCGGATCAGCGTGGGCGGCGGGCAACCCACGGGGCAGATTCCACACGTGGAAGCCGTGCTGTGAACGCCCAGGTGAGCTACACTACGTTTGCGTACGGACGAAAACCCAGATGAAGGTGATTGACCCAAAGCGGATTCAGGGCGCTTCGAGCGAGGTGGTTCGCGATATCAACCGGCGCATCGTCCTGAATCTCATCCGAACGCGGCACCCCATCTCGCGTGCCGACCTGGCCCGCCTCTGCGGTTTGCAGCGCAGCACCATTTCCCTGATCGTCGAGCAACTGATCAAGGAGAGCTGGGTGATTGAAGGTCCCACGGGCAGGTTGCCGCGCGGACGCCGGCCGACGTTCCTGCGCTTGAACGAGGAACGAGTGATCATCGGGGTGGATATCCGCCCCACGCAGACGACGGTGGCGCTGGCGGACGCCAACGGCAAATTCACTTCGCGGGAAGTGATGAACACCCCACCGGATCCGAAGACAGCGGTGGAGGAGTTGATCCAATCGATCCGCCGCATCATGGCTTCGTGCCGCGGAAAGAAGCTGGAGGGCGTAGGGGTCAGCCTGCCGGGCCGCTTCAACCACAGCTCGGACCGGCTGATTTTTGCACCCAACCTCAAATGGCGCGACTTCGATCTTCGTACGCCCCTCCTGAAGGCTACCGGGGTGGAAGTGGAACTCGAGAACGCCGCCAACGCCTGCGTGCTGGCGACGGTTTGGTTCGAGCACAAGGAATCGTGCCGCAACCTGGTGGTAGTCACGGTTTCGGAAGGCATCGGCACTGGAGTCATGCTGAACGGCCAGCTTGTGCGCGGTATGAGCGGCATGGCCGGCGAGTTTGGCCACGTGCCACTCGATCCCAAGGGCCCAGTTTGCGGGTGCGGCGGACGCGGATGCTGGGAGGTGTTTGCCTCGAATCGCGCCGCGTTGCGCTACTACCTGGAATCCGGCTCGCAGCCGGAAGGCTTGACGTTTTCGGACCTGATGAGCCGCGCCGACCACGGCGACGTCCGCGCCGTCAAGGCACTGGAGACCATGGCGCATTACCTGGGCCGGGGGATGCGTATGATTGTCGCGGGGCTGGCGCCGGAGCGGATCGTGGTGGTCGGCGAATTGACCCGTGCCTGGGACCGCTTTGGCCCGGTGATCGACGCCGAAGTGCTGGCGCAAGTGCTTCCCGGCGGTTGCGCCCCGCGTTTGGAGCCAGCCAGCGAAGACGGTCTGGCCCGCCTGCGGGGGACGGTTGCGCTGATCCTGCAGAAGGACTTCGGCGTGTATTTTTGAGGCTTGCGGCCCTGAGCGGGCGAGCTTCGCTCGCCTTGCACAAGCTCAAGCTTGTGCGTACTTGGACCGATTAAACAATCGGTCCGCAGGTTGACAACCTGCCCTACATTACCTGGTCCAGTCGGCGAGGTGCAGACCCTTGACGCGAGAGAACTCGCGGGTGTTGTGAGTCACCAGGACTGCGCCGCGGCTGAGCGCGGTTCCCGCGATCACCAGATCCATGGGACCGATCGCCAATCCGCGACGCTCCAACTCGAAGCGGATGTGCGCCGCTTCGCGCGCAGCGGCATGATCAAACGGGACCTGTTGGAGCCTAGCCAAAAGGGTATCTGCAGCGGCACGCCGCCGTAGCGAGGGCGCCCGCAAGGTTCCGAATTCGATTTCATAAGCGACGACGCTGGGAATTGCCAGGTCGCGCGGCGAGGTTGCACGAAAGCGGGAGGCCGCGGGATCGAGACCCTTCAGACAGTAGATCAGCGTGTTCGTATCGAGCAGAATCACTCTAAGAGCTCTCTCGGAAGATCTCGGCCGTAACCTTTTCGGAGGTCAACGGCACTTGGAAAATCGGGAGCGGCGCCAAGCGCATCGAGGACTTCCTTGGGCCAGGTGTCGCCCAGTTCGGCCCGAACCCGGTCGGCAATCCACCGGCTGACCGATTTCTTGTCGGCTTTGGCCGCTTTCCGGGCTTCTTTCTCCACCGAGTCGGGGAGATATATGGTGATCTGGGCCATATACTATACAGTATACGATATACGATGCCGCAGCTCGGGAACGACATCCCGTGCATGAGTTGCTCCTACGCCTGCTATTCTCAATACAAATGCGGGAGTCGATCCAGCTGCGCCTGGCTACCATGCTGCTGCTGGCAGCCGTGGTGCAGCGCGCGCAGGACCTCGCGGAGTTTCAGAAGAAGGTCACCGAGTTTACTCTCGCCAACGGGCTGCACTTCATCCTGGTGGAACGCCACGCGGCTCCGGTGGTCTCGTTCCACACTTATATCCATGCCGGGTCGGCAAACGATCCGTCCGGCCAGACGGGCATCGCGCGCATGGTCGAACGCACGGCGCTTAACGGAACGGAAACCATCGGAACCAACGCCTGGGCCGATGAAAAAAAAGCGATGGACGACGTCGAAACCGCCTACGACCGTCTGGACGCCGAGCGCAACAAAGGGCCCGGTACCGACCAGAACCGCACCGGCGTGCTCGGGGTGCAGTTGCGCGCGGCCATCGACGCGGCTTCCGCGCTAGGCGACCCCGGCGAGTTGGCACACATTCTGCAAGTGAATGGCGCGACCGACGTCAGCTCCCGCACCAGCGTGGATTCCACCGAATACGCCTGCAGCCTGCCTTCGAACCGGATCGAGTTGTGGTTCCTCATGGAATCGCAGAGCCTTCTCCATCCCGTCTGGCGCGGGTTCTACAAGGAGCGCGAGGCCGCGCTCGAAGACCGCCGCCTCAACGTGGAATCCAAGGCGCTGCCCAAGCTGGAGGAGACCATGCTCGCCACCGCATTTGCGGCGCATCCGTACCGCAATCCGGTGAGCGGATGGCCGGGCGACGTCGACAACCTGCGGCGCAGTGCCGCGCAGGCCTTCTTCGACAGGTATTACGCGCCTGGAAACACGGTTATCGCGGTTGTGGGAGATGTGAACCCGGCGGATGCCCGCCAGATGGCGGAACGGTATTTCGGCCCGATGCCAGCCAGGCCGCTTCCTCCGCTGATCCACACCGAGGAGCCAGTGCAGGCCGGCCCGAAGACCGCGTTCGTGGGCGGCGGCAGCCAGCCACTCGTGTTGATCGGCTACAAACGGCCCGATCAGCTCCACCGAGACGACATCGTTCTCGATGTCATTCAGTTGATTCTGGCGAACGGCAGGACTGGCCTGTTGTACCGGGAACTGACGCAGGACAAAGGCGTGGCGCAAGCGCAGGTGCAGTCCACTTTTCCGGGCGGCCGGTATCCCAACCTGTTCGTCTTCCTCCTTGCGCCGCAGGGCAGCCATACCCTGGAAGAAAGCCAGAAGGCGCTGGAGGATTTGCTGGCGCGCTTTGAATCCAAACCGGTGGACGCGGAAACGCTGGCGCGCGTGAAACTGCAGGCGCGCGCGGGAATTGTTCGCCGCCTGGACAACAACGGCGGCCTGGCCGCGCTGCTGCCGAACTATTATGCGAGCTACGGCGATTGGCGCAAGCTGTTCACGGCGCTGGACGACCTCGGCAAAATCACCGTCGAAGATGTGCAGCGCGTGGCGGCCAAATACTTCGTCCCCATGAACCGGACGGTGGTGTACATGCCGCAAAAGGGGCTGCCATGAACGCGTCGCCGGCGGTGCTGCTCCTGGTGGCAGCGGCTGCCACGGCGCAGGTGGTTCCGCCATCCGCGCTGAAATACCCCCCGCTTCGCCCGGTCGAGCTTCCGCAGGCCGCGGTCTTCACGCTTTCCAACGGAATCCGCCTGTACCTGGTCGAAGACCACGAGCTTCCGCTGATCAACGGCTTTGCCACGGTGCGCACCGGCACGCTCTTCGATCCTCCGGATAAGGTGGGCCTGGCTGCGATGACCGGCGAAGTCCTGCGGACTGGCGGCGCCGCCGGCAGAAGCGGTGACCAGGTGAACGAACTGCTGGAAAACCTCGCGGGCAGCGTCGAAAGCACGATTGCGCAAAGTTCCGGCACCGTTACCTTCGCGGCCCTCAAAGACAACGCCGCCGAGGTCTTTCAGGTCTTCCACGATGTGCTGACCGCGCCGGAGTTCCGCCAGGACAGGATCGACCTGGCCAAGACCCGCTTTCGAACGGCCATCGCCCATCGTAACGACGACCCTATCGCTGTTCTGCGCCGCGAATTCCCGGCCATGGTGTATGGGAAGGACAGCCCTTACGGCTGGGCGCTGGAGTATGCACACATCGACCGGATCAGCCGGGGCGACCTCTTCAATTTCCACGGCCGTTATTTCTTCCCGAAAAACGTCATGCTCGCGGTGTGGGGCGATTTCGAGACGGCTAAGATGAAGGACTCGATCGAGAAGCTGTTCGCTAGTTGGACCGCGGAGCAGCCGCCTGTCCCGGAATTCCCCAAGGTGACCGGCCGCGGCGCGCCTGGGACTTTTCTGGCGCAGAAAAAGGACGCCCAGCAGACATTCTTCGCGCTCGGCGAGTTGGGCAGCGAAGCCGGCGACAAGGACTACGCCGCGCTGGAGATCCTGGCGCGGATTCTCGGAGGGGGAACCGGAAGCCGGCTCTACCGCCGCATCGTCGCCGACATGGGAAACGCAACCAGCATCGCGGCGAGCTGGATTGCCGACTTCGACCATCCCGGCCTGTTTGAGATCACCGGCGCACTAAAGCCGCTCCCCACGGTCGAGACGCTGAAGGCCGTGCAGGAAGAGACGGCGCGGATCCGCGAATCGGAAGTGACCGACGAGGAACTCAAGGCCGCCAGAGACACGGCGCTCAACAGCCTGGTCTTCGCCCTCGACACGAAAACCAAAGCAGTGCGCCAGCTCATGACCTATGCCTACTTCGGATATCCCAGCGATTTCCTGCAACGATACCAGAAGGCTCTGGAAAGCGTGACCCGCGCCGACGTGCTGCGCGCGGCCCGAGAGCGCCTGGACCCCGCGGGGATGACGCTGGTGGTGGTGACTAACCCGATCCAACTGCAGCGGCCTCTGGATGCCTTAGGCAGCCCTGTAATTCCTATCGACCTCACCATTCTTCCTCCCCGGCCGGAAGCCGCAAAAGGCGACGCCGCCAGCCGGCAGCGCGGCCAACTGCTTCTGGCGCGCGCACAACAAGCCGTCGGCGGCGCGGAGAAGTTGGCCACGGTCAAAGATTACACGCAGGAAGCCACTCACCAACTGGATGTCAGCGTGGGCGGCCTGGTTGTTCCCGAGACCGACCGCTGGATTGCTCCCAGTTATTTCCGGCAGGATACGGTTGTGCCCGCCGGCAAGATTTCGGCGTACATCGATGGCCGGGCCGGATGGATCGCCACGTCGCAGGGCTCGGGCCCGCTCATGGGCACGCAATTGAAACAGGTGCAGGGCGATCTCTTTCGCATCTTTTTCACGATGCTGCTCAGCGACCGGGCTCCGGGACGCACGGTGAATGCCGTGGATGCGGCCACGGTGGAAATCGGCGACGACTCCGGCCATGTGGTACGGCTGGTGATGGATTCTGAAAGCGGGCTGCCCGCGCAGGTGCTCTACGACAATGCCACCGCAACCGGCGAGGTGCCGGTGCTGGAATCCTACTCCGATTACCGCGAGGTGGGAGGGCTCAGGCTACCCTTCCAGATGGAGATCGTGGCAGCCGGGCGGAAGTACTCGCACGTCACGGTGAAGCAGTACCTGATCAACTCGGGGCTCAAAGTAGAGGATCTGGAGAAAAGGCCATGAAACGGGCAGTGATCATCATTATTCTGGGAAGCTGCTGGCTGGCTGCCGCCGCTTTTCCGGCGGAGACACCGGCGGAGCGCGGCAAGAGAGTGGTCTACGAAGCCTTGCAGGCGCTGGGCGGCGACGCGTTTCTGCACATGACGGACCGCGTGGAATCGGGGCGCGCCTACTCGTTCTACCGCGAACAGATCAGCGGGCTGTCGATCGCCAAGATCTACACCCGCTACCTGGCGCCGGTCCCCGGAGTTGCCGCAGTGAGCGAGCGTGAAGCGTTTGGACTAAAAGAGGACAGCTCCGTGCTGCTGACTCCCGACGGTGCGTGGGACGTTACCTACCGCGGCGCGCGCCCGCTGGACGACCAGACGTACGCCCGTTACAAAGAGACCACGCTGCGCAACGTGCTCTACATCCTGCGGCAGCGGCTGTCCGAGCCGGGGCTGGCATTTTATTCGCAGGGCACCGATCTGTTCGAATTCCATCCGGTGGAGATTGTCGACATCACCGATTCGCGCGATATCACGGTCACCGTGTATTTCGACCAGCGCAGCAAGCTGCCGGTTCACCAGACATCCCGGCGACGCAACGAGCAGTTCAAAGACTTCGACACCGAGGTGACCAACTACGGACTCTACCGCGACGTGGGCCACGGGGTGAAATGGCCGTTCAACATCCGGCGCGAGCGGAACGGTGAGAAGATCTTCGAAATGTTCTCGGACGATGTGCAGATTAACAAGGATCTGACCGACGACCTGTTCACGCTCGCGGGGAACATTAAGATCTTACCTAAGGCGAAGTAAGGGGCAGGTGCAGGCGGCACCGCCTGCACCACCTGGCCATCTGCGCCACCTACCGCGTGCTTTCCAGGGTCACTCTCCGGCCATCTGTGCGCACGGATACGAGACCGTTTTTGTCCGTGCGCCACACGCCGGCATGATGCGCATCGAGGCGCTCCAGCACCTCCCGGTTGGGATGACCGTAGCTGTTGTCGAGCCCGACCGAGATGATCGCGAATACCGGGTTCACGGCGCTTAGAAAATCCTCCGTGCTGGAGGTCCTGCTGCCGTGGTGCGCCACCTTCAGTACATCGGTGCGCTGAATCTCATTCAACTCGAGCATGCCGCGCTCGATCGGCCGTTCCACATCGCCGGTCAGCAGAAAGGAGCGGCGGCCGTAGCTCACCCGCAGCACCAGCGAATCGTTGTTCTTCGGCGTATCTCCGGGGATGTAATCCGGAAACGGCGCCAGGACTTCGATCTCCGCACCTCCGAACCAGAAACAAGCCGGGGCCTGCATTG
>Ga0335081_10013631_pt1 | contig 13138 bp, 14 predicted proteins | sample Lox_Sample_35_FD_206713 | JGI IMG/M metagenome (GOLD analysis project Ga0335081, IMG submission 206713) | Soil microbial communities from Loxahatchee National Wildlife Refuge, Florida, United States - Lox_Sample_3.5 | ecosystem: Environmental > Terrestrial > Soil > Wetlands | place: USA...
ATCACCACCCTGGGTATCCTGCTCGATCCCATCGCCGACAAACTGCTTACCTCCGGGGCCTTCATTTCGCTGGTGGAGCTTCGCTTGGTCCCAGCCTGGATGGTGGTGATCATAGTGGGGCGGGAGTTCGCCGTATCCGGACTGCGCGGGATCGCTTCCGCGGAGGGTTTTATTCTGCAGGCTTCCGATCTCGGCAAGACCAAGATGGTGTTGCAGGTCATCGCCATCTCCACGTTGGTGCTGGAGGGCCGCGTTCCCGAGGTCGCCCATCAGTTCCTGGGGATCACGCTCACGGGCCAGTGGCGCTACATCACGACGCGGCTGCCAGGGTACGTCCTTCTATGGCTGGTGATGCTTTTCGCCATCGCGTCGGCCGCCCAGTACTTCTGGAGCTTCTGGAAGAAGCTTGACGATCGCCTCAAGCGTCCGTCCCGCCGGCTGCGGATTCTGCGCGTGGGGAAGGGAGGAGAACTGTCGGAAGGGCCGAGGGAGCAGGAAGAAGAGAAAGATGTCGCAGCTCAATGAGGCGGAACAGTGGCAGTTGCTGTACTGGGCTCGGAAGGCGCTCGAGGCGGCGGTGCGGCATCATGTTGTACCCGAGCCTACACCTGACGCGGGGGATCTGAAAGGACCGCTTCGCGAGCATCGCGGAGCATTCGTGACCCTGCGCAAGGATCACGAGTTGCGCGGGTGCGTCGGCTCGGTAGAACCCGCGATGCCGCTGTACGAGACGGTGCGTGAGTGTGCCGTCGCCGCTGCTCTCCGCGATTTTCGGTTCCCGCCGGTACGACCGGATGAACTCCCCGTCCTCCACCTGGAGATTTCCGTGCTGTCGCCGCTCTTCGATATCGAAGTCGATCACATTGAGGTGGGCCGGCACGGTTTGCTCATTTCCCATCAGGGGCACCGGGGTTTACTGCTGCCCCAGGTGGCAGTCGAGTGGAACTGGGACCGCGACCAATTCCTCGAGGCGACGGCCCGGAAGGCCGGCCTGCCGCAGGACGCCTGGCGGCGCGGCGCGCGGATTCAGGCCTTCATCACACAGGTCTTCGCGGAAGGTGCCCACGCCGCCCGACGCGATCCGCAGAGGGTATGAGAAGCCTTGGCCTGCTTGGCGGGAGCCTTCTAACTTTGTTGCGTAGAGTACTTGACAATCGTGCCTGGGCGAAGTACACTTTTTCTTGCGCACGTCGAATCGCTGGCCGTCGACGGGAGATTGGGGGGGTGAGTTGGGAGAGCCTGTAGTTCGGAGAGCGTCGCGTGTTTCCTGACCGGCAGGTTCGTAGTGCGCGCCCGGGAGCGCAGGCGCTTGATAAGCGCGCGGCGGAGAACCTGCGCTTCATCCGGGAGACGATGGAACGCTCTGCCTCCTTTACCGCGGTTCCCGGTATGGGCGGAATGGCTATGGGGGCGAGTGCCGTCGTCGCGGCTTGGGTGGCATCGCGGCAGGCGACCACCGCCGCCTGGCTGGTGACGTGGCTGGTGGAAGCGCTGACGGCGGTCCTGATCGGAGCTTGGACGGTGAATCAGAAAGCGCGAGCCGCCGGCCAGCCGGTGCTGACCGGGGCCGGGCGCAAGGCCGCCGTGAGCCTTTCGCCGCCTCTAGTGGCGGCCGCCCTGCTGACTATCGTGCTCTACCGCGTCGGCCACACGAGCGTCCTGCCCGGACTTTGGCTCCTGCTCTACGGCGCCGGCATCGTGACCGCAGGCGCTTTCTCCGTGCGAGTGGTCCCGGTGATGGGCCTGTGCCTGATGACCGTTGGGGCCTTGGCCTTGTTTTCGCCGCCGACGTGGGGTGATGCCTGCATGGCGGTGGGTTTCGGCGGCGTGCAAATTCTGTTTGGCGCCATCATCACTCGGAGGTTCGGTGGCTAGACCCGTTTCCCATGACCCGGCTAAACACGCCAGGCAGCCCGTCGCCCGAACTGGGCGCGGCGTTCAATCCCGGCCAGCGGAAAGGCCCCCCTTGGAGTTCGATCGCCTGATTCACGAGCAGATTCGCCTGGGCATCGTAAGCGCGCTGGCCGTGAACGACTCGCTGAGCTTCAACGAGCTGAAGCGGCTCCTCGATGCCACCGACGGTAACTTGAGCGTGCACGCCCGCAAGCTGGAGGAGGCGGGGTACGTCTCGTGCTCGAAGTTTTTCGCCGGGCGCATGCCCAAGACGGAGTATCGGCTCACGCCAGGGGGCCGGCGGGCGCTGGAGATCTATCTCGACCAGATGGAAAGCCTGATTCGGTCAACAAAGGCCAGAGTTTAGGGACTAGAAATCAGAAGGGGAGCTTTCCCTCTGATTCTAACCCCTGATTTCTAGTTTTGTTTTGACGAGTTACTTTATGAAACAAAGGTCTTTATTATCTATATCCCGACACGGAGACGGTCAGAGGTCCACCGATCCAGCGCTACACGTGGCCATCATCATGGACGGCAACGGACGGTGGGCCACTGCCCGCGGCTGGTCGCGGCGCGCGGGCCACCGGGCGGGCGCGGGCGCGGTGCGGCGCGTCGTGGAAGCGGCGGCACGGCTCGATATCGGAACCCTCACACTCTTCGCCTTCTCTTCTGCCAACTGGCAGCGCCCCGGACCGGAGGTTGGAGGGCTGATGAGGTTGTTTGAGGTCTATCTGCGCGATGAGGCCAGCAACTGCGCCAGGCACGGAATTCGCGTGAGCGTCATCGGCCGGCGGGACCGCTTGTCGACCGCTCTCAAGGCGGCGGTCGTCGACGCCGAAGCAGCGACCACCGGCGGGGACAAAATGCACTTGCGCATCGCCGTCGATTACTCGGGGCGGGAGATGATCTTCCAGGCGGCGCTGCGCCTACGTGAGAACGGCCACGCGACGCGTGAGGACTTCGCCCGCTTCGTGTCGGGCGAGGGTCCAGATGGAAGGCCCGTTGCCGACGTCGATCTGCTGATCCGCACCGGCGGTGAGCAGAGGTTGAGCGATTTCCTTCTTTGGGAGAGTTCTTACGCCGAGCTGTTCTTCACCAATCGGATGTGGCCGGACTTCGGCGCCGCCGACCTCGAGGCCGCCGTCAACGAGTTCCAATCGCGGCAGCGTCGCTTCGGGCGCGTGGCCGACGTGGCAGCTAGTTAATCAGTTATTAGCTGGGCTCAAAGAGTCTCCTCAAGCTGTCACACTTTCAGTCGGGCAAACGTTATAGGAGCAGCAAGGGAGAAGCTACGAGGAGGCTTGGAAATCGTGGGAACTGCGGATAGCCTGAGCACTCTGGTCGGCTCGAAGTCGCTAGCCAGTGGTCGGACACGAGAATCCATGTGGAGCGAATCGGCCTTCGAAGCTTTGTTCCTTGACCATTACTCACGGGTCGTCGCCGTCCTGGTGCGTCTGGTAGGCGAGCGCCCACGGGCGGAAGAGCTCGCCAACGACGTGTTCTGGAGGGCGTACCGCCAGCACGATCTGGTGAACAGCCAGGGCAACGTCGGCGGATGGCTGTACCGAACCGCGACCAACCTGGGCATCGACGCTCTGCGCGCCGCGGGCAGGCGGCGGCATTATGAAGACGCTGCCGGGCGGGCAAGGATCGAGTCCGGCGCCGCCGCCGCCGACCCGCTGGGTGACCTTCTGCGGGCCGAAAGACAGCAGCGCGTGCGCGCCGTCCTCGCCCGGCTGAAGCCTGGCCAAGCTCAAATCTTGGTGCTACGTGCCAGCGGGCTCTCCTACCAGGAGTTGGCGGAAGCGCTGGGCGTCAAGCGCGGATCCGTGGGTACCATGCTGATCCGCGCTGAAGCAGAGTTTCAGAGATGCTATCTTCGGCTGCACGGAAAAGAACGGTAAGACTGTAGCTGGAGAGCAGTAGGCAGAAGGCGGCAGACAGCAAGAGAAGGTGCAGCCTTCTCCAAGAAAGGGGACCTATGAGTTGCGTCACTAATGGATTGCTCCGAGCACGAATCGATGGTGAGCTCACCGAAAGTGAGTCCTTTGAGATGACCAGCCACCTTGCCATCTGCGCGGATTGCCGCCGTCGCGCCGAAACGGTCGCGATCGAGGCCAGGCGGGTGAGCGACGCTCTCTCGACGTTGGCGCCCCTGCCCGGCGAGGAGCGGCCCGATGCGGCCATGGCCCTTGCCCAGTTCAGGGCGACCGGGCAACAGAGCGTCGAGACGGCGACGCCAGCTCGGACCGCCGGCATTATCGACCGCCTCTTCGCCAAGCCGCTGCGTCCGGCCTGGGCAGCGGCTTCCGCCATTCTGCTTGGCGCGGGACTCTTCAGCTTGGCGCCCGCTCGCAGTTGGGCGCAGAGACTGCTGGCGATGCTGCGCGTGCAACAGGTAGCGGTGATCAGCGTCGACCCGGTTGCTATGCCGGGGCCGGACTTAGCCGCGGCAAAGACGATCAGCGCGTTCATCTCGGACAACGTGGTTCAGACCCTTAAAGGTCAAACGCAGAGCACCGCCAGTGTGGACGAGGCCAGCGGCATGGCAGGTTACCCGGTGCGTCTGCTGGGTGGCCGCTCCGACGCTCCACAGTTTACTGTTGAGGGCGAGCAGGCGTTCAACATGAGTTTGAGCCGTGACCGCCTGCAAGCCATCCTCAGCGACGTCAGCCGTCCTGACTTACAGTTGCCGGCGTCCGTGGATGGGGCCATGATTGCCGTGCATATTCCCAGTGTGGTGGTGGCTCGATACGGCAACTGCCCTAGCCCGGCGGATGCGGTGCACCGGCGACCGCAGGGGGAATCAGCAGCCGGACAGGCTCCCGACAATTGTGTTATCTTCGTCCAAGCACCCAGCCCGGTAGTAAGCGTTCCGCCCGATCTCAACATCGCCCAGTTAGCGGTGGTGGCTCTGCAGGCGGCGGGCATGAGTGCCGACGAGGCTGAAGCCTTCTGCCAAACGGTGGATTGGGCTTCAACCCTGGTGATTCCGATTCCGAGGAACGCCGGCTCTTACGAGAAGGTCGCCGTGGACGGCGTGGAAGGGACTTTGATTCATCACCCGATTTCACGGCGCAACACGCAGGCCTTTACGGTGATCTGGGTAAACAAGGGTATGATTTACTCGATCGCCGGTGTCGGAGACCCGTCGGAAGCCGTGTCCCTGGCGAACTCACTGAACTGAGGTGCCTCACGCTCGCACCGGCTAACGATCTAGCCATCCAAACTCGCGGCTTGCGCAAGACCTTCGGGCAAAAGGTGGCGGTCCGAGGCCTCACCCTAGAAGTCCCCCGGGGCGAGGTCTTCGGATTCCTAGGGCCCAACGGGGCGGGCAAGAGCACTTCCGTCAAGATGCTGCTTGGCCTCGTATCGCCTACGGGCGGCGAGGCGACGGCCCTGGGCGCGCCGGCCGGAGAGGTCAACGCCCGCCGCCGGATGGGCTTTCTGCCTGAGCACTTTCGCTTTTACGACTGGCTCAGCGCCGAAGAATTGCTGCGACTCCACGGGCGCCTCTACGGCATGTCGCGGGGCCGGCTGCGGGACCGCGTGCCCGCCCTGCTCGATCTCGTCGGCCTCACACCCCACCGCGACAAGCGCCTGCGCGACTTCTCCAAAGGCATGCTGCAGCGCATCGGCCTGGCCCAAGCGTTGCTGAACGATCCGGAGTTGCTCTTCCTCGACGAGCCCACCTCCGGTCTCGACCCGGTGGGCCGCCGGTTGGTGCGCGACATCATCAAGGACCAGCGCGGCCGCGGCACCACCGTGTTCCTTAACTCCCACCTGTTGGGCGAAGTCGAGGTTACCTGTGACCGCGTGGCCTTCATCAAGCACGGCGAGGTGCTGGAGACGCGGGAACTGCACGGCGCCCTCGACGGCGCCACCACCGTCGTGCTGCGGGTGGGAAACCTTTCGCCGCAGGCGACTAGTGGACTAGCTCAATGGGCCTCCTCATTCCGCGTCGAGGGCGAGCGGCTGACACTGGGCGTGGCGAGCACCGCCGTGGTGCCGGGAATCGTCCGGTACCTCGTGGCGCAAGGGGTCGACTTGTATGAGGTCACTCCCCAGCGACTTTCGCTCGAAGAACTGTTTCTCCAGATCGTGGGTGAGGATGGGGGCCTCTGATGGGCGTGTGGATCATGGCCGGCGTCACGTTCCGCGAGGCCGCTCGCAAGAGGGTGCTGTGGATGGCTCTGGCCGCCGGCTTTGCCTTCCTGGCCCTCTTCGGCACCGGGATGCATTTTCAAGAGAAGGATATCGCTTCTCACGACTTTTCCCTGGCTGTGCGCGTCGGAGCCCGGAATGCAATGTTGGTGGCGGGGCTCTATGCCGTGGACCTCCTGACGGTGGTGATGACGGTGCTCACCTCGGTGGATACGCTCTCGGGCGAGATCGCTTCCGGCACCATCCACGCGGTGGCCACCAAGCCCATTCGCCGCTGGCAGTTGTTGCTGGGAAAATGGCTGGGGTTCATCGCCATGCTGGCCGCTTATATCATCCTGATGGTGGGCGGATCGGCCGCCGTGGCGCACGTCGTGAGCGGCGCGGAAGTCCATCACCTGGGGCGCGGAATGCTGCTGATCTGGATGGAGAGTGCCCTGCTGCTGAGCGTCACGCTTCTCTGCGGCACTTCGCTTTCGACGCTGACCAACGGCGTAGTGGTGCTTGGATTTCATGGCATTGCCTTTATCGGCGGTTGGATCGAGCAATTCGGCGCCCTCGCCCACAGCCCGCGCGCCGTGACGGTGGGGATCGTGGCCAGCCTGATCATGCCGAGCGAGACGCTGTGGCGCCGCGCTGTCTCTGAAATGCAGTCGCCGCTGCTGAGCGCCATCGCGATGTCGCCCTTCAGCAATGTTTCCGTACCCAGCCTCGCCATGGTCGCCTATGCGGCCGTCTACCTCCTCACTGCCCTGGGCTTGGCCATGTATCGATTCGGCCGGCGAGATCTTTAGGAAGAGTCGAGAGTCGAAAGTTGAAAGTCGAAAGTGAACTTTTTCCTCGACTCTTTGACTTTGGACCTTCGACCTCCGACTTCCACTTTTTTTGACTGAAAGCCATGCGCCACCCCTCTCCCGCGTGATAAGATGCACGGTTAAGAATGAAGGAAAGGGGAATCGAATTCTATGTACAACAATGCAATTTCGCGGCGTCAATTCATCGAGCGCACCGTGGCCGGCGCCACGGCGGCAGGCGTCACGCTGGCCGCCCGGCCGACCCGCTCTACGGGCTCGATGAACTCGCCCAACGAGACCATCACCATGGGAGTGATCGGGGCTGGAATCCGCGGCCTCGAAAACATGCGGTCGATCCTGGCCGTCGGCGGTAAGGTCGCCATGGTCTGTGACCTCTACGACGGCCACTTCCGCCGGGCCCGGGAGTTCCAGCCCAATACGCCGGTGACGCGCGACTATCGGGAGGTACTCGACCGTAAGGATATCGACGCGGTCCTGATCGCCACCTCCGACCACTGGCACCAGCCCATCGCTGTCGCCGCCATGCGGGCCGGCAAGGACGTTTACTGCGAGAAGCCGATGACGCACACCATCCCCGAAGCGCTGGAGATGGTGCAGGTCTCGAAGGAGACCGGCCGCCTGGTGCAGGTGGGCAGCCAGAGCCTCAGCATGCAATCCACCCATAAGGGCAAAGAGTGGGTGGATAGCGGCGCGATTGGCAAAGTCTTCATGGTGCAGTGCGAGATCTACCGGCCGGACCCGGTGGGCGCCTGGAAGTATCCGGTGCCGCCCGACGCCTCTCCCCAGACCATCGACTGGGACCGCTACCTCGGCAACGCGCCTAAGCGCCCCTTCGACGCCGCACGCTTCTTCCAGTTCCGCAACTGGTGGGATTACGGCACCGGCATCGCCGGCGACGAGTACGTCCACCTGCTCTCGCGTGTTCACTACTTGATGAACATCCAGTATCCGCTCAGCGGCGTGGCCAACGGCGGCATCTACAAGTGGACCGGCGACCGCGACGTGCCCGACATCCACAACACGCTCTACGATTACGGAAAGTTCCAGGTGGTGGTGATGGCCAACCTGGTTTCCAACTTCGAGGGCGGCGAGATCGTCCGCTTCATGGGCGACAAGGGCACGGTGGAACTCACCGAAGAGTCGGCCACGCTGATGCCCTATGACGAGGAATGGTCCTACGATTATCCGCTGGATAGCTGGCCCAAGGATACCCGCGAGCCATTTGAGGCGGCCCACAAGAACGATCCCACGGCGGACATCGGCACTTACGACCACCAGCCGCATCGAAAACGGCAAACGTTCCGGCAGACGGCGGAAGGGACCGAAGACCATCTCCTCAATTTCTTTCAGGCCATCAAGAGCCGCCAGCAGCCGATCGAGAACGTCGATTTCGGTTGCGGCACGGCGGTGGCCTGCCACATGGCCAACATCTCGTATCACGAGAAGCAGCGCGTCTTCTGGGACGCGGAGAAAGGGGAACTGACGGGCGAAAAAGGATCGGTGGACATGTCCTGGCCGGGGCCCGCCAAGGCGTGAGTTGTGAAAGGCGTTCCAACGCCGCGCCGCCCTTGGTCGCAACCGAAGGAACACCTTAACGCAGAGGCCGCAGAGGTGCGGAGTGTACCCTTCTCCCCAAGCCCCGCCTGCGCTGCCGTGAATGCGTCTTGCTTCGACTGCCGAAACAAAGGAGTCACCTCCAGCACTGAGGCGCAGCGCGCCGATGCCTTTTTTTCTCTGCGCCTCTGCGGCTCTGTGAGCTCTGCGTTGAGCTCTTATTCTTCGCGACACACAGGGCACGTGGCACCGCGCGGTTCTGCTGCCCGCACGCGGGTCTTCGACTGTTCGACCTTCGACCGTTGAGACTGTCTTCATCATCGGTTATACTTCGGCGTAATTCCGCGCAGGCGTTTCCAAACCGCGTCGCAACGCTCGAGCGTGGCCCCATCAAGCGGGCCGCCCTGGCAGGCCTTCAGGTTTTCCTCTAACTGCTCCAGCCGCGAAGCACCCAGGATCACGGAGTCCACCTGCGGCTGGGTAAACAGCCAATGCAAGGACAATTCCACCAGCGTCTTCCCTGCCGCACCGGCGATGACGGCCAATTCGTCCACAGCCGCGAAATAGTCGCCGTGCCAGTAGCGATTCAAGTAGAGCGCGTTCTTATCGAAGCGGCTGCCGGCTTCCGGCGTGGAGTCGCGGGTGTGCTTGCCGGTCAGGAAGCCGCCCGCCAGCGGATTGTACGGGACCACGGCGACGCCGAACCGCCGGCAAAACGGTAGGTACTCTTCCTCGATGCCTCGCGCCAGCAGGTTGTACATGGGCTGTGAAACGTAGGGCGGCCGGTACCCCTTCTTCCCGCAGATCGAGTGAATCTCGCAGACCTGCCAGGCGGCGAAGTTGGAGACCGCCGGATAGCGGGCCTTGCCGGCGCGCACGAACTCGTCCATGGTGGCCAGCGTCTCCTCAATGGGAACGTCATAGTCAGGCTGATGCAGGTAGTAAAGATCGACGTAATCGGTGCCGAGGCGTCGCAGGCTGGCATCGAGGGCTTTGATCATCGCGGCGCGAGAGAGGCCGACCTCGTCGGCAGCGTCGCCCCACGGATAACGCACCTTGCTCGCCAGGATCACGCTGGACCGGCGGCCGCCGAGCGCTTTGCCGAGGATCTCCTCGGCGCGGCCACGGTTGTACATGTTGGCTGTGTCGAAGAAATTGATTCCGGCGTCAAAACAGCAATCCACCATGCGGTCCGCCGCCGCCTGGTCCGCCTGCGGGCCGAACGTCATGGTACCGAAACAGGCGCGAGAGACTTTCAGGTCCGTGTGGCCGAGAACTCGATGTTCCAAGTGACCTCCCAAAACGTTGAAGGTAGACAGCAAACAGTAAGACGGCATAAAGGGGGGTCTTCCCGTCTTCCCGTATCCGTCTGCCATCGACCGTCTGCCTCCTTCTTCATGTCCGAAATACCCCTGTTTAGTGCCCTGTTCGAGGCCGTTCGCTGTCACGTTTTTGGTCGAAAATGGCAAGATTTGGTACGATTTGGTAGTCAAAAACACACCTCAAACCAGGTTCGTTTTCAAACAAACCTTCAAACAGGCTCTTAAGCCTCGGCAAAAAAAGCGGTCAGTAAGTCTTTTAGATTGAGCAACCCTTTGCCGGTTCTCCTCCAGGAATTGGCCAGCAACCGCTGCCGAATCAACAGATAGACCTCGGTACGCTTCAGCCGCCCCGCAACGTCCGAAAAGGTCGCCTGATGGTTCGGCGGAAACGTAGTTAGCAAGTCCTTTAGATTGAGCAAACCTCCTCCTGTTCGGCTCGTCAACCTGGACAGCAACCCTTTTATAATCAATCGATCATCCCAGTCCCCGCCACGTCTCACTCGCCTGACCAAACCCAAAGGGGCCGCTCGGCATCCTTCACGCCCTTGGGCTCTCGTAGAGGCCGGCTTTAGCCGGGCATCTTGCTGATTCAATGTGCCGCCCCCGTCGCATCGCTCAGGGCAGGCTCTAAAGGGCGCCGCTACGAAAACTGCTCGAAACGGGGTTCTTCATCACCCCGTGAAGCAGGCTGCGCCCGGAAAACTCCAAGACCCCAACAATGTCCTCGACCCGGCTCAATGAGGGGGCGCGGACATATTCCCCCATTGTCCGGGCGGTTTTGGAACCAGGGCGTACCGGTTACGGCCGGTTACAGCTTGACATGAGCCGCCGGACTTGACACGGTTTAAATATGTCGGTCTCCAAAAACCCCCTCTTAAGTACCTCTTCGAGCCCCTTCGCACCCCCTTCGCTATACGCTTTTGGTAAAAATTGGTAAAATTTGGTAAGGATTGGTAGCCCACAAAAGGTCCGAAACCGACACCAAACCCAATAACTCTTTTGTTTGCAGCACCGCCTTCTCGCCAAAACGGGAAAAGGGGTGGAGGAAATTGCGGTTAACTCCCCCTATTAATTCTCTCAGTTGTACCATATCACTAACAACCCAGCCTCGACACACTCGCGAAATGATCTTACCCTGCCCGCCGGCGTCGGTTGCGGTGGCCTCCAGTTCGTGACGAAATCTGATTTTGCAACCGTACGATCATTCATCCGACCCAAACCTGAATATCCAATCTGGAATCTTCAATCTTCCCGTCCCCCGCCGCACGCCCCGGTGCGAAGCTACTTACACTTTACCCGTTTCTCTTGACTCTTCGCCCTTTGTTTCCCATCCGAAGATAGCCTATCACAGATTTATAGGAACGTTAAGTTGTTGTAATATACGTGCCATGAAGGCACGGGTCACCCGTCTAGCTCTCTCCGTTTGAGATCGTGCCGTAACGGTAAGCCACTCGGTTAGTAGCAAGGGTAGTAGACCGCCGCCTTGTGACCGCAACCAAAACAACGAAAGGGAACCCTCGCCTCGATTAGACATTCTAGGCGTGCAAACCCCGAGTCATCTTAGAGAGGCTGCAATTCGCCGAGGATAGTGGGAATCAATTCAAACACCGTCGGATGAATGTGCATGGCACGCTGCATCACGGTGTACGGGGCCCGCGCGACACGCGTCATGAGCCGTGCGCCCTTCAGCACACGCCGGCCGGATGCGCGGGCGTCCCGTTCTGTCATTCCGGCGCGCCCGAGTGGCGGATCGATGTAGAGGTTGTACGCGGTGATGCGGTCGGTGACGCTTCGCGTGTCGTGGTCCAGAAGGTTGCCGGCAGCAATCTCGAAATCGTTGTAAGAAGTATGTGTAAATCCCCCGCGTCCATTACAGTCGCCAAGCGCCCAGATGCCCGGGACGTTGGTACGCAGTTGATTGTCCACAAGAATATATCCGCGTTCACTCTTGTCCAAAACAGCTTTTGATTTGAGTTAGAGAGAAGTAGGAAGCCCTCCTATAATCTCCATGGCGGCGACAGTTTCTGGTAGGAACGAAACCGCCACGAAAACCCAAAAGGAGGGCATCCTCATGGTACAGCCTGCAAGCCTGTTCAATCAACTGCTCCACCATTTTCCTCGGCTCGAGTTCGCCTCTCTGGTCAAGAAACATAGCGCGGAACGGGACGCCAAAGGGTTCGCCTGTTGGACTCAGTTCGTTTCCATGCTCTTCTGTCAGCTCGCTCATGCGGATTCGTTGCGCGAGATCTGCAACGGTCTGCGTTGTTGCCTGGGCAAGTTGGTGCATCTGGGCATCCTCCAGCCCCCCAATAAATCGACCCTCGCTTATGCTAACCAACACCGCCCCGCGGCCCTGTTTGAGGACTTGTTCGGCACCGCCTTAGGGCGCTTCCGCCATGAGAAACAACTGGGCGCCCGTCCCACCAAGTTCCGCTTCAAGAACAAGCTGCTCTCGCTCGATTCCACTACCATCTCGCTTTGCCTCAGCCTCTTTCCTTGGGCGCGCTTCCGTCGCGCCAAGGGCGGGGTGAAAGCCCACGTGCTGCTCGATCACGACGACTACTTGCCCATCTATGTGCTGATCACCGAAGCGCGGCGCCACGACGCCCAAATGGCCGCTTCCTTTATCCTCAATCCCGGTTCCATCGTGGCTCTCGATCGCGCCTACAATGATTATGCCCGCTTCGCTCAGTGGACGACCGAGGGCGTTTTCTTCGTCACCCGGATGAAGGAGAATGCCCTCTATCGCGTGGTCAAGACCCTCCCGGTCCCCCAGCAGCGGAACATTCTCTCCGACCAACTCATTCGCCTCATCTCTCCCCGCGCCCGCCAGCAGTGCCCCTGCTTGCTGCGGCGCGTGACGGTTTGGGATGCCGAAAACCAAAGGAAAATCGTTCTCCTCAGCAATCATCTGGAGTTCGGCCCCACCACCCTTGCCGCCATCTACAAGGAGCGTTGGCAGATCGAGTTGTTCTTCAAAGCCTTGAAGCAGAACCTCAAGATCAAAAGCTTCGTGGGCACCAGTGAGAATGCCTTGCGCATCCAGATTTGGACAGCCTTAATCGCTCTGCTGCTGCTCAAATGGCTTTATCACCTCTCCCAAGCGGGCTGGTCTTTATCCAACCTGGCTTCTCTGCTACGCCTCAACCTGTTTACCTATCGCCACCTGCAGAATTGGCTGAACCATCCCTTTGAAACGCCACCCTTGATTCCCGGCCCGGAGCAACTGGCTCTATCGCTGCCGGGATTTGGACAGGAGGCTTCTCAAACATGCAAGCAGACCTCAACCTAAAAATGCTAATCTTCACTGTGCAAGCCCCACGTTATCAAAGGGGGCTGTCACAACCCTGTCCTGTTTTGGACAGCAGTGTTCTCTCAACTTGGTGGACGCCT
>Ga0335081_10013632_pt1 | contig 13138 bp, 9 predicted proteins | sample Lox_Sample_35_FD_206713 | JGI IMG/M metagenome (GOLD analysis project Ga0335081, IMG submission 206713) | Soil microbial communities from Loxahatchee National Wildlife Refuge, Florida, United States - Lox_Sample_3.5 | ecosystem: Environmental > Terrestrial > Soil > Wetlands | place: USA: Florida...
CCCCGGCAGCTTCCTGAATGGCCTCGATGATGCGGTTGTAATCGCCGCAGCGACACAAGTTGTTGTCCATATGACGGACGATATCTGCCCGGGTCGGCCGCCGGTTCTTCAGCAGAAGCGCATAGGCTTGCATAATCATCCCGGGCGTGCAGTAGCCGCACTGGAGGGCGCTGTGCTTCACGAATGCCGCCTGGAGGTGATGAAGCTGTCCGTTCTTGCTCAGGCCCTCGATCGTCAGCAAATGCTTGCCGGCGATATCCTTGACTGGGACCGCGCAGGATCGGACCGCTTCTTTGTCTACGATCACGGTGCAGGCGCCGCAAAGCGCGGTGCCACAGCCGAACTTGGCGCCGGTGAGACCGAGGTCGGAGCGCAATACCCACAGCAGCATGCGCTCGTCATCGACCGTCACCCGCGTCGGCTTGCCATTGAGGGTGAAGGAAATTGCTCGTTCCATGGAAGATTCCTTTGATTGGGGGCGCAAGCAGCGCCACACAATTGCAATCAGTTCGATATAGAAGACATGCGCACAATTCGAGCAAAGTGCCGCCCGACAAGGCAGTTTGCCCATATCCAGCTTGGCTTGGCAGTGATTCCCCGCACATCCCTTCGTGACCAGGCTCAGCCTCGAAGGAAGGCCTGCCCAACACTGCCCGATCAGTTTCAGTAAGGCGCGTGGGTCAACCCCGGCCAGTTGAACAAGACGGATGACTGGTGACGTACTTGGAACAGGAACTGCACGCCCACATTCCGTCCGGGCCGGCGTCAAGGCGTATGGCAAAGCCAGGCATTGGCGGCGGCCAAACCATGACAGATACAATCGAGTTTCCATGCGCACAAGCGTTCCGCGGAGCAGAGTCCTTTGCCTTGTCGCCATTGCTGAGCTGCTGGCCAAGTCGCTGTGGTTCTCTGGCACTGCGGTGATTCCCCAACTTTCGCGCGAGTGGCACGCCAATCTTTCGCTCACGGCATGGCTCACGCTTTCCGTGCAACTGGGATTTGTGGCCGGGGCGCTGATCCTTGCAGCATCGAACCTGCTGGATTTAGTGAGCCCCGCTCGGATCTTTGCCGCTTCGGGGGTGTTGGGTGCGCTCTTCAATGGGGCATTCGCCCTGGTGGCAGCAGACCATGCTGGGCTGGCACTCTTCTTTCGTTTTCTGACGGGGATGATCGTTGCCGGCGTCTATCCCACGGGCATGAAGTTGGTGACCGGCTGGTTCGGAAGCAAGCGCCGCGGGCTGGCCATGGGGATCTTGGTGGGAGCGATCACGGTTGGTGCGGCGCTGCCTCACGCCGTCCACATCGGTTCGCTGCCGTGGCGCCAAGTCGTGTACGTCTGCTCGGGATTCTCGCTGTTGGCGGCGGCACTGATGCGTGCCGTGCGCCAAGGACCGTTGCACGTCGCGCAGCCGAAGTTCGACTTCCGGCAATGCGCACAGGCATTGCGAAATCGCCGCTTGCGGCTGGCCAACTTCGGCTATCTCGGCCACATGTGGGAGTTGTACTCGATGTGGGGATGGATCACACTGCTGCTGGCGGCAGCCGCACCTGGAGCGTCGCAACATCTGCTCGAAACCCTTTCGTTCGCAGCCATTGCCGTCGGGCTTGTGGGTTGCGTTTGGGCAGGCTATGTGAGCGACCGCAACCAGCAGCGGGTGCAGGATTCCGCCAGCCTCGACATTCGTGCGCGGGCGCACGTGACCATCGTCGCAATGTCAGCCAGCGGCGCGTGCTGTGTGCTTGCGGCTATCTTCTTCCGTCATTTCTGGGTAGTGGTAGCCATCTCGCTCATCTGGGGGATATCAGTAGTGGCCGACTCCGCCCAGTTCTCCACGATTATCAGCGAGGTGTCGGACCAGCGCTATGTGGGGACGGCCCTGACGATGCAGACAGCCATGGGATTCCTGCTGACTGCGGTTTCGATCCGGGTGGTGGCCGCGATCGGAACGGCGTTTGGCTGGAGGTGGGCGGCGCTGAGCATGGCAATCGGCCCTGCCATGGGACTGATCGCGATGGTTCGATTACGGCACACACCCGAGACCGCCGGCGTGTCGCGGGCTGCGGTCGCTATCGCGGGTGACGGGGCTGTCTGAACTCTTGTGGATCGCGCGACGGCACCCGTAAGGCACTCTCAGGACGAAGGAACAACACACCAAACCGCGGCCGTTCCAGACGGAGACGGTTGCTGACGCGCTCAGGAATGAGTCACTGGTTCTGGCGCAGTCGCCGGCTGACAAGCAGTTCGGAAGAGCGCTGCGCAGCCTCGTAGACCAGCATCCCCATCTTGGGATGCTCCGGCTCGATGTCCACCCGGATATGATGGGTTGTTAATGCTTCGCTGCAAGTGGGGCCAACCGAGCCGACAACGCATCGCTCGAAGGCCTGCAACAACCGCAGCTCCAGATTCTCCTGGGCGGCAATCTGCAGCACGCTTTCCACCTGCATGGCGTTGGTGAACAGAATTACAGAAGCGGTACCATCCACGATGGTGCGCAGCGCCTGCCGGAGTGGTCCAAGGTCCTCCGGCAAGCCCCAGCGGTAAACAGGCACGCGGACCACCCGAGCGCCGTGTTTCCGCAACTCGTCCAGGAAGGCGGCATTCGTTATCCCATATTCCTGAACGGCAATCCGCCGGCCTTCCAGGGCGAAGTTTTTGGGCCGCTGCTCAAGCGTGTGCAGAACCTCGCGCCATGTATTCGGCTCCGGCACGGCGACGCCGATCGGGATCTGAAACTCGCGCAGCACGCCGATCGGCTTGGGGCCGCGCGCTACTATTAGTAGATCTGTCAGAGCACGGACGATCCTTTCTTGCGGGTACCTTGTTTTCAGGACCTCCATCAGCGTCCGCGTCCCCACCCCGGTCAGGAAGATCACAGCGTCCAACCGCCCGGCCAGCAGCTCCTCGGCGAAAGTGAACGCCGCTGCGTTTTCTTCCAGCGGCACCTCACGCATCGCGGGTGCAACCAATGGGATTCCGCGCTGGTTGGCGATCAGAGTAGCGATTTCTTTGCCCTTGCGGTTCTCGAAGGCAACCACGACGAGGTTTTCGAAATCAGCGGTTCTTGCGGCCTGCATGTCTAAGTTTACAGCTCAGCAGGACATCCTGGCAGGTAGGCTGGTCGCCTCCTTGGCCGGCAGTGTGGCACCTTCGCCGGCCAAGTGCGAGGCTGCGCCGATCACGATCATGGTGGGACTGGGCAGCGGAGGTATTTTTCCGAGCCGCTCGAGAGTAGTGGTGCGGATTTGTTCAGCAGGAGTGGTCGCCAGAGAGACGAGAACGCACGGGGTATCCTTGTTCAGTCCGGCTTCGCTCAGTTCCCTGGAAAGCTTCTCGTAGTCGTCGCCTGGCATGTAGAGCGCGAGAGTAGCGCCGCTTTCGATCAGGCCGCGCCATTTCGTCGGTGGTTCGCCAGCGGCGCGGCCACAGGTAACGAGCGCGAGCGCCGGCGCGACATGCCGCCTGGTCAACGCGATTTGCGCAGCGGCAGCCGCCCCAAGAGCAGCCGTAACCCCAGGAACAATTTCAAAGCTGATGTTGGCAGCGAGCAAGGCGGCTATCTCATCCCCGGCGCGGCCAAAGATCAGGGGATCTCCTCCCTTGAGCCGCGCCACGGTGTAGCCAGCCCACGCATAACCCACCATCAGCTCGTTGATCTCCTGCTGAGACACCATCTTCAGCCCGCAGCGTTTGCCGACGTTGTGCACACAGGCCGTGGCGGGCACCAGCGCGAGGATCTCCGACGAAACCAGGTCGTCGTGGAGAACCACGTCTGCGACACCCAACACCCGAAGCGCTTTCAGGGTCAACAGCTCGGGATCACCCGGTCCCGCTCCCACCAGATAAACTCGCCCCTTCATTCCAAACGCCTTCCTGCAGCTCTCTTCTGAACGAATCTCTCGAAGGCTTCGCGACTGGCCAAGCGATGCAGCCAGCGGCGTCGGTGGGTTGTGTCCAAGTGCGTGCTGTTCAAGCGACGCCGGGTTTCGCCCAGCTCCTCGAGCCAAGTTTCGTAGTCCGGCGAGAACTGGTTCTCTAATTCCTGGCGCAGCCGCTGGGCGAGCGCGGGGCTCGCCCCCCCGGTGGAGATGGCGATCTGTAACTGGCCCCGGCGCAGCACTGCGGGATAGTAGAAGTCGCAGCGCTCGGGATCGTCCACGACGTTGCAGAGTATCTGGCGTCGTCTCGCTTCGCGGAAAACCTGCTCGTTAATCTCGGGCTGCGAGGTCGCCCCGACTACCATGAAAACACCTTCAAGGTCGGCCGCACAGAAAGGGCGCGCCAACCATGTAATCTTCGCCGTGGAAGCCCATTCTCTGACCTTTCCGGTCACTTCCGGCGCAACAACAACGGTCTCGGCACCGGCCTCCATCAGGCTTCTGATTTTACCTTCGCCGACGCTGCCCCCGCCCACCACCAGGGAGCGTCTTCCCGTCAGCTTCAAGAATATGGGGAACAAGTTCATGAACGCTACTGCACCTCCGCACGCGAAGGCGCGATCATCTCGATCCGTCCCGGCATTTCGAGCTCCCGGGCCGGCGGCGGTACCGCTACCGGCTTCGCCGTATAGGTCAGATACAACGCCAAGCCGGTAAAGAGCGCGCCGGAGACAATATTGCCCAGGGTCACGGGAATCTGATTCCACAGCCACCAGCTCTTAAATGAGACCGGCGCTCTCAGCATCATGCCGGCGGGAATCAGGTACATGTTGACGATCGAGTGTTCGTAGCCGAGCGCAAAGAAGGTCATGATGGGCAGCCACATGGCGGCGATCTTGCCCAGAGTGGAGCGCGAGGCCAGCGCCAGTACCGTTCCCAGAGTCACCATCCAATTGCATAGCATGCCCTTCACGAAAGCCGTGGCCCAGCCGCTGCCGCCCAGAGCCGCGTAGCCCAGGGTTTTCTTTTGTGCGATCTGGCGAAGCTGGTCGCCCAGCACGCCGCCGTTCGAGGTCCCGAAGTTGGTGATCGTGAGATAAAACAGCAGGGCATATAGCACGCTTCCGATCAGGTTCCCGAAATACACCCATCCCCAATTGCGCAGTAGTTGGCCGAAGCCGACCTCGCGGGCCACAAGCGCCGGCGGCAACAAGGCGAAGTTTCCCGTCGCCAGTTCCAGTCCGAGAAGTACTAGCATGACAAAGCCGACCGGAAACAGCGCTGCAGCGGCGATTCCCGGCAGTCCTTGCGACACTATGACCAATGCCAGCGAAGTCGCATAACCAAGGAATGCGCCCGCGAGAATCCCTCGCAGCAACAAGTCGCGGACAGAGAGACCAGCCTTCCGTTTTGCGAGGCTCATCGCATCATTAATCATTTCAGGCGGAGTCACATAATCCATCTAGTCACCTCCAGCGGACAGTTGGCCATCGGGGTTGTGGGAAGAGCCATGCCAAGGATCGTCCATCGCGTTGAGCAAGGCATCCGGCATCGGCGGCGTGATCTCTGGCGGGTTGGAACCGAGGACGTCAATCGGCACAAAGTCTGGCGACTCGGGGGCCGTTGCCGGCCGGTGGCGTTCCAGCAGGCCGAGCTTGGAAACCAGCGCGCCCACTACGTCAGGCAGCGAACTGTCACAGGGCACTACGTCCATAATCTGCTCGCCGGCGACGGAGTCGCGGCCGGTACGGCCACCAGCATAGATCGCCACTGCCTCGATGATGCGATCGCCGACGTTCACCTTCATGCCACGGAATCCAATATCAGCGGCCTGATGGTTGCCGCATCCTGCCGGACAACCGGACCAGTGGATCGTGAACGGATTGCCAGTGGTACCGAATCTCTCCTCCAGTGCCGTCGAAAGTTCGACCGCTAACCTCTTCGTCTGTATCTGGGCGAGATTGCAGAAATCCGTTCCTGTGCATGCGACCATACCGCGAAAAAACGGAGAAGGCTTGGCGGAGAAATCGCGCAGGAGCGGTTCGTGAAGCAAGTGCTGGACCCGCTCCGCCGGCACGTTGGGAACGATAGCGTTCTGACCGGTGGTCAGCCGAATCGCATGATTGCCGTACTCCTCGGCAAGCGCGCCCAACTGGTCCAGTTGATCCGGATGAAGCCGCCCGTTGGGTACGCACAACCCGACCGAGACCCAGCCCGGCTGTTTCTGAGGTGTCACTCCGATGTGGTCAGCGTGGTAATGGTGGCGGGCATCCTCTCCCGGTAGCTCCAACTCCCGGCCCAGGCGCGATTCCAACTCCGCCCGCAGCCGCTCGATCCCCCACTGCTCGATCAAGAATGCGAACCGGATCTTGGCGCGGGCATCACGCGGCCCATGGTCGCGGAAAATGCGAATCAGCTCGGCGGTGAGGCCGCTAGCCTGTTCTGGCTCGACGAACACCCCGAGCGGTGAGGCGATGGTGAACCCGCCGGAGCCCATCTTCCCCCCGACCAGCACGTTGAAGCCGAGGCGCCCCTTCTTGCGCGCCGGAACCAGCGCGATGTCCTGCGACTCAGTGTGTGTGCAGTTCTCCAGGCAGCCGGTGATGGTGACGTTGAACTTGCGCGGCAGGTTAGTGAATTCCGGGTTGCCATCAGAACCGACCAGCATGCGGTCCAGTTCGAACAGAACTGAAGAGGCATCGAGCAGCTCGTTCGGGGTAAGCCCAGCCAAGGCGCAGCCGTTGATGTTGCGCACGTTATCCATGCCAGTCTGCAGCGTATGCAGGTTGACACCCCGAAGTCTCTCCCAGATCTCCGGCACGCTGCCCAGGGCGAAACCGCGCAACTCGATCTGCTGCCGCGTGGTGATATCCACGATGCAGTTCCCGAGGCGGCGTGACAGCTCGGCAATCGTCCGCAGTTGCTCGCTGCTGGCGAATCCGTTGGGCATGCGGATGCGCATCATGAATTCGCCCGGCGTGGGCTTGCGGAAGAACACTCCTACCCATTTCAACAGCTCTTTATCGGCGGCGCTGAGCGATTCCCATCCTTCCTGCGCGAAGCGAGGAATATTCTCGCGGATACGCAGGGCGTCGCCGCTCTTCGAAGCTTTATACGACTCGATTGTGTTGCTTCCAGCCTGCACGTGCTTGCTCCCCCATACCAAGGTGCTGTCTGGGCGCCAGACCGGCGGAATAGACACACTTCGCCTAGCCACCCGCTTCATCGCTGGTGCACAGAAATGCCTAAGCTGAAACCACAACAAGGTGGAGGGAACGCGGTGTGTTACGACGCAGTTCCAGGACAGGAAGGACTTCGTGGTCCCCCGGACACGAATCAATTGCACAATTAATACGTCAGGGTCTGCGACAAGTCCAATCGAAACTTTCTATGGTGGCTAGAAGTTTTTCCCATGCTATGAAGTCGGCTTTCTCCATTAGAGTGGCATCACATCCCCCACGTACGTTGGATGAATCCGCACAACGCGCCGACGATTCTCTCGTCGATCTTTTGCACGATATCGGCAGCCGCATGGCCGGTGCCGATCCGCTGCATACGGTACTGCAGCGGATTGTCAATCTCATCTCCAGCGAAGTGGAGTGCGACTCCTGTTTTATCTATATCCTCGAAGATGATGAGCTCGTGCTGCGGGCTTCGAAAAACCCTCATCCTGAAGCGGTGGACCGGCTGAAACTGCGCTTGGGGCAGGGCATCACGGGCTGGGTGGCGGAGCACCGTGAACCGGTGGTCTTGCCCTGCAATGCCTTCCAGGATCCTCGCTTCAACTTCTTCACCGAACTGCCGGAAGATCGCTATGAAGCCTTCCTCTCGGTTCCCATCCTTTGCCGCGAGCGCGTGGTTGGAGTAATCAATCTGCAGCATCGCCTCCCGCACGTACACAGACGACGCGACATCAAGCTGATCAGCACGCTTGGGTTCCTGGTCGGCGCCGAAATCGAGCGCGCACGCCTGGAAGGCGAAGTCACGCAGCTTTCGGAACAGCTCCAGAGCCGCAAGACCGTGGAACGTGCCAAGGGAATCCTGCAGCGTGACCTGGGTTTGAGCGAGGAAGAGGCTTATCGCGCGCTGCAGCGACAGAGCCGCCAGATGCGCAAGTCGATGAAGGAAGTGGCCGAGGCGATCTTAATCAGCGACTCCATCAAGCGCGGCCAGTAATTGCCGAACTGGTCGTCGCCTGTTTTCCCAGCAAAATCATGATCCAGTGAACTGAACCTGCGCGTGCCGGGTGAGCCAGGGAAGGATCCGACGCGGCACCCAGGAAATCACATCGAGCGCCGCGCCAACCGAAGCGGTCAGGGTCAGCGGCGGACCCTGAGGCTGATCGTGGTGGTGTGCGTCAAACTGCCTGAAGTGCCGTGCACCGTGATCGTAAACGTGCCCGTTGTCGCCGAGCTGCTGGCCGTAAGGGTGAGAACGCTCGTAGTTGTCGCCGGGTTGGTGCCGAACGACGCCGTTACACCGTTGCCCATGCCCGTCGCCGAGAGCGTCACGGCGCCGGTGAAGCCGCCGGACGGAGTAATCGTGATCGTGCTAGTGCCGTGTGAGCCACGAGTCACGCTAAGGCTGGTCGGCGAAGCCGACAGGGTGAAGTTGCCTGACGATACCGGGTTCACCGTCAGTTGAACCGTGGTTGAATTGGTCAGGCTGCCGGAGGTTCCCTGAATGGTCACGGCGACGGTCCCCGTCGCGGCGGTGCCGCTCGCGGTCAGCGTGAGCAGGCTGGTGGAGGTGGTCGGATTCGTCCCGAAGGTAGCGGTGACGCCCGTAGGCAGGTTCAACGCCGACAGCGTGACGCTACCGTTGAAGCCACCAACTGAAGTCACGCTGATCGTGGTGGTACCGCCCGCACCTCCCTCCGTGATGGTCACGCTGCCGGGCGATGCGGACAAGGTGAAGTTCGGCGATGACGACGATCCGGCAAGGGCACTAATCAACCCGCCGCCGTTCGGACTGCCCCAGCCGGTGGCCAGATCGTAGCCCGTGGTCGCCGAAGTGCCGTTGCTTCCGCTGGTGACGTCGTGGAAATCGGAGCCATAGCTCGATCCCAGGCCAATCGTGTAAAGGGTAGGATTGATGAACCCGACCGGCTTGCCGGTATTGGCAACCGCCTGTTGATTTACCAGCGCGAGATATCCGGCCCACATGGGGGCGGCAAAGCTGGTACCGCCATATTCATTGGCAGTGCAGGTGGTTTGATCAGCGCAGACGTAAAAGGTGAAATTCGCGTTGGCGGAAACGTCCGGGGCATTGCGATAGGTCTTGGAGCAGGCGGAGCATCCGCTGGCCGCCGACGTCTGCCAGGATGGAATCGCGAAATGGTTGGGCGAAATGCCGCCGCCGCCATCGACCCAGGCGGTCTCCGAACTCCAGGGACCGGCGGCGCTCTTGGTCTGCAAGTCGGTGCCACCGACCGAGGTGAGGTAGACATCATCCGCCGGGAAAATTGCGGAAGACGACCTCCACTCCCCACTGTCACCCGCCGCTTGGAACAAATTCTGACCCTGCGCCGCGAACTCCTGGAAGTAAGGGTTATCTGTGTTGGGATCGGCCGGGCTCCACGTCCAAGAGGAGCTCAATTGCGCATTCAGCGGAGTGGCCGTAGCCATGGCGTTAAAGATGGCGGAATCGGAAGACCCCACGTACATCACCAGGCTGGAGAGTCCGGGAGCCATCCCTAGCGCCTGAGTCATGTCGAGGGTCTGCTCGGTGTCGTCGCAACTGGGATAGACGCAACTCGTGCTGGTGCCGTCCGTGGATTTGAGAGTGATCGGAACATTGTTGGTTTGGCCCACGTTCTTGAAGTACGTGGTCAGGTCGGCCAGATCGGTGCCGTAATACTCCAGCAGTCCGAGCGACTGGCCGCTGCCGGTGAGATTTCCACCGTAGTACGCCGCTCTCATATCGCTGCCGAGAAACGAGGCCGACGGGCCGGAGCCGGTAGTGGCATTGGGCTGAGGAGTCAGATTTCTGTTCAGACCGGCTGGATGTGGGAGCGAATAGTTATCCAGGCCCGCAATGTGCCAGAGCTGGAACGGCAAGTTCGGCGTGGGCTCTCGGTCCGGGGCATAGAAGTTGCGGTCCTCGGTGGGATGCTTGTACAGACCCATGGTCAAATGGAACGCGTTCTCAATGGCTGCCACTGGCCCCGTGACATCCACGTTCATGCGATTACGAGAAGTGGCGGCCACCGTAAAACCGTTCGCTTCCGCGAAACGCACTACCGCGTCGTAATCCTGCTGGGTGGGACCAAACCTCTCGGTGAACTGTTCCACGGTGAGGAACTGACGATAAAATACGCTGGAAGGATCGTAGAGTTCCGCCAGCAAGGTATCGAGCGCAGTCTGATCGCGGAGCGGCAGGACCAGCACAATCCGCATGCTCTGTTCTTTGGAGAGCGACCCAACGAGTTGCGCCTGTCCATTGAGAGTCGCCTCGCGGACATGACGCGTCACTACGCTTTGTGCCTGCGCGTGGCAAATGAAACTCAAGCCCGCCACCAGCGCCACGATCACGAGCGAAATTGTGCTGAATCTTCGGATCATGGTTTCTCCTTTTCGCCGGCGTCAGCATGGCATGAATTAACAGCCACCGGCACATGAATCGGTCGGGAATCCCCACCAGCTTGGTACATCCAGGACGCGAGATTGTCACGGATGCTAGCGCAGGCACGATTGGGAAACAAGAAATATCTGGGTGTGTCAGATTGGCTCTGGCGCCACCGAGAAGAACTGCTACACAATGTTCTGGATAATCCCGATCCGCAGACACCGAATCCGCCGGTGCGCGAGCCGGGTCTGCCCCCGATTGCGGCACGCACCGGAGGCCGCGGGTGTGGCGCAGTGCTGCGGTTGCCATCGCTGGCGACGCGGTCGTCTAGCAGTCCCTCGGCTGGAAAAGCTGCAACAGAAGTCAACTTCCAGAATCCTTTCGCTGTTTTTCAATGCCATACGGCAGGCACTGTGTGCCCGGAAACGGCACAGAAAGGCCTTAGCTGGGCAGAGATGTTTCCGTGCTCAGCAGCTTCGGCCCTTGCTTGATCCGGAAATTGCCGTTGAGCGTCTCCCAGATCCACCCGGAGTACCCATAGCCACCGACCGGCTTGGTGACAAAAGCACCGCGCCAGGACTCACGTCGCGCCTGGTTGTAAGCCACCGTACCGAACTTGCCGAAGGTGTAATCGGGTACGGGGTGACAGTAGGGTTCCCCAACCAGCGCCTGGGCTGCCTTGCAGGCTTCGACGCCCCCGAAAATCGCGGCCCTTAAGCCGTACTTGTGGTCTTTGGCGCGACCCACCACTTCTTCACGGGTTGCAAAGCTCGAGGTGAATGCCACTGGGCCGAACACCTCCTCCTGCATGCCCAGCATGGCATCGGTGCAACCCTTCACCACCGTCGGGACGATGAGATTGCCTTGGATGGACCCGCCGGCCAGCAGCCGCGCTCCCTTCTGCAGTGCATCCGCCAGTTGTCGGCGTATGCGCTCGACGGCAAGGTCGCTGATAACCGCAGCCACGTCGGTCTTTGGGTCCGCAGGATCGCCTACCACCAGGCGCTCGACACGCTCAACAAATCGGCCAAGAAACTCGTCGTAAATTGATTCATGAACGAAGATTCTTTTGGGAGCGGTGCAGGTCTGCCCCGAGTACATGAATTTCGCCGACATCAGGTCTTCCATCGCAAGCTCGAGGTTTGCGTCGGGAAAAACGATGAAAGGGTCCTGTCCGGGACCTTCAAAGATCAGTTTTTTTCCGGCCCTGCGAAATGCTTCTTCGTAGGGCATTATGTTTTCGTCGAAGCCGAAAACCACCACTGCTGACACGTCAGGCGCGTTGATCGCCCCTTCGATGAAATCTTTGCCATGCCCGGAGAAAAAGCTAATGTCGCTCCCGAACACCGGCTCATACAGTTCGCGCGTCAGCGCCATGACGCGGCGCCCCTTGGACGAGAACTTCACCGTTACCTTGTTGCCGACCATGTAGATTGAGGTGATGGCGGTGTTCAGCCAAGCGCTGCCGTTGTACGAGAGCAACAGGCAAACCCGCGATCCCGGGCCGCCCAGGGGAACGCGGTCGCGCAGAAACTGCGCCTCTTCGTACATCTTCAGCCGGTCGCGAGCGACTTCGACCTCATGGGCGCTGTCCTTCACGGTGAAATGCAGGTCGGAAACGGCGGCATCGACCATGCGTTCCTGGTTCCGGACCAACGCGCGCATCAGCGCAAGCACTTTTTCGTATCGTTCGTCGAATGACGACATAATCCTGTTCCGTTAACGTTCTGTCTGGTTCAAGGTCTGCCCGGCTTTTACTTGCGCGCCACCCTCTGTTCACGCGGGACTGAAGGCATAGAAATTGCGCTCCCAACGGTGTGTACGCAGCCGGGCGAGCAAATCCCCCGACAGCGGTCCGGCCTCGCCGGCGGCTACATTGGCGGTCACGTGCTCCACCGTCCGCATGCCGGGTATCACCGTCGACACCGCCTCATGAGAGATGGTGAAGCGCAAGGCGACGCTGTGCAATTCCTCGAGCTTTATGCCGGCGTCGGCGACCAGACGCTCGACGTGCTCCCACACCTGCTGCTTGCGGTCGCCCGCGAAGTATTGGTCGCGGAAATCGCCCGGCGCAAACTGTGTGCTGGGGCGGATCTTGCCGGTGAGACTGCCTTCGTCAAACGGCACGCGTGCAATGACACCGATGTTGTGCTGCCGGCAATAGGGGAAGAGTTTGTCCTCGGGCGACTGGTCGAAGATGTTGTAGATGACCTGCACGGTATCGATCAGCCCGGTGTCGAGCGCCTTGAGCACGTTGGTGGGCTCATGGTCGTTGATGGAGATGCCGACAAACCGTGCCTTGCCGGAACTGCGCATCTGGCGCACCGTTTCGAGCCACTCGTCCCGATCGGCCCATTCGTCGCTCCAGACGTGGAACTGGTACACGTCCACCTGATCGCGCCCCAAGTTCTTCAGCGAGGTGTCGAGCGAATCGAGGACGTACCGCTTGGGGAATGCTTCTCGCAGGGGAGTGCCGCGGCGTGCCGGCCAGATAAAGTTCTTGGGCGGCACCTTGCTGGCGATGATTACGTCATCGGAGCGGCCGAACGCGTGCTTCAGCAACTCCTCGCTGTGGCCCGTGCCGTAAGCCAAGGCAGTGTCGAAAAAATTCACCCCTGCGTCGCGCGCCACTTTGAGCGCGCGCAAGGAGACATCGTCGTCCGCGCCGACCCATAAGCCCTTACCGATTCCCCAC
>Ga0335081_10013633_pt1 | contig 13138 bp, 9 predicted proteins | sample Lox_Sample_35_FD_206713 | JGI IMG/M metagenome (GOLD analysis project Ga0335081, IMG submission 206713) | Soil microbial communities from Loxahatchee National Wildlife Refuge, Florida, United States - Lox_Sample_3.5 | ecosystem: Environmental > Terrestrial > Soil > Wetlands | place: USA: Florida...
TGAAGCACCGCCCGTCGACGTGCATTCACTGTTGCCGTGAGGTCAATATGGAACTGACTTTCTACGTCGCGGCTGCGGTCGCCGTTATTTCGACCGTCCTGATGCTGACGCGGTTGAACCTGGTTCACGCGCTGTTGTACATGATCGTGTCGCTGCTCGCCGTGGCGGTAGACTTTTTCGTGCTCGGCGCGCCGTTTGCCGCGGCTCTCGAAGCCATCGTCTACGCCGGCGCCATCATGGTGCTCTTCCTGTTCGTCGTGATGACGCTCAATATCGGAAGGCACGCCGCGGAAACGGAGCGGCAGTGGCTGACACCGGGAATCTGGACCGGTCCTGCGATTCTGGCCGGCATTCTGATTATCGAAGTCGCCTGGTTGGCGCAGGGCGCATTCGCCGATCTGGGTACCGGAGCCACTGGACCGAAGGAAGTCGGGATCGCGTTGTTTGGTCCTTACATGATCGGTGTGGAACTGGCCTCCATGCTCTTGCTGGCGGGGCTGGTCGGGTCCTATCACCTGGGCTTTCACAAAATCGAAAAACCGGAGATTCAACATGACACAGATACCGATGAGGGACGGGCTGATGCTGGCCGGGATCTTGTTCTCGCTGGGGCTGACAGGTCTGCTCGTACGACGTAATTTGCTATTTGCTCTGATGTCGCTGGAGGTCATGCTCAACGCGGCGGGGCTGGCATTCGTGGTTGCTGGGTCCCGATGGCATCAGGCGGATGGTCAGGTGATGTTTGTGTTCATTCTGGCCATGGCTGCCGCGGAGGTAGCGGTAGGACTGGCGCTGGTGCTGCAGATCTACCACCGGTTCAAGTCCCTTGATGTGGACGCAATCTGTGAAATGAGAGGATGACGTGATTACCTGGTTGTGGCTCATTCCGGCGCTGCCTTTACTCAGCGCGACCTTGCTCATCCTGTTTGGCTCGATTTTGCCGAGAAGAGCCGTGGCTGCACTGGGCATGGGGTCCATCGGACTCTCGGCCCTGGTTACAGCTCTGATCGCGGCTAGCTTCCTAACCGCCCCTCCGGCCGGCCACGCTTACACACAGGTTCTCTGGACCTGGATCAGCGTCGCGGGCTTTGAGCCGCAGATCGGGCTCTATCTGGATGCGCTCTCGCTTGTGATGATTCTGGTCGTTACCTTCGTCGGCTTCCTGATCCATATTTTTGCCGCCGAATTCATGATCGAAGACGAGAGTTATGGCCGCTACTTCGCTTACATGAACCTGTTCGTCGCGTCGATGCTCACGCTGCTCTTGGGAAACAACCTTCTCCTCCTCTTGCTCGGATGGGAGGGTGTGGGCTTGTGCAGCTATTTGCTGATCGGCTTCTGGTACCGCGATCCGGCAAATGGGCGAGCCGCCCGCAAGGCGTTCATCGTAACGCGCGTGGGCGATTGCGCCATGATGGTCGCATTGTTCCTGTTGTTCACGCAACTGGGCACGCTGCAGATTCAGGATCTCATTCAGCGCGCTTCGGTGCAGTGGCCCTCGGGATCCGCCTGGGCGGTTGCCGCAGCCCTTTTGCTCTTAGGCGGTGCAGTGGGCAAATCGGCGCAGATTCCGCTGCAGGTATGGTTGCCGGATGCGATGGCCGGCCCGACGCCGACCAGCGCGCTGATCCATGCGGCGACCATGGTGACGGCGGGCGTCTATCTCATCTCGCGTACGCACGTTCTCTTCTCTCTCGCTCCGGGCGCACAATTCGCGGTTGGTGTTGTAGGTGCGGCGACCCTGCTGATTGCCGGGTTTAGCGCCCTTACACAGCACGACATCAAGCGCATCCTGGCGTATTCCACGATCAGCCAGATCGGTTACATGTTCCTCGCGCTGGGAGTGGGTGCGTGGCAAGCCGCGATGTTCCACTTCTTCACCCACGCGTTCTTCAAGGCGCTTTTGTTCTTGGGCGCCGGCGTGATCATCGAGGCGGTGCACGACGAGCACAGCATTTTCCGAATGGGCGGGCTGCGAAAGGAGTTGCCGGTTGCCTTCTGGACGTTCCTGGCGGGAGGTTGCGCCTTGGCGGGCTTGCCGTTCCTCACCGCTGGGTTCTTCAGCAAAGACCTGATCATCTGGCAAGCGTGGTCCGCCCAAGGCGGACATCCGGCGTTCTGGATCATTGGAATGCTCGGCGCGGGATTGACCTCGTTGTATACCTTCCGGCTGATTTTCCGGGTCTTCTTTGGCCCCCTAGGTACGCCCGTGACCAAGCGGCCGGGCAATGCAATGAAGGTTCCTCTTATCATCCTCGCTGTTTTCGCCATCGTGGCCGGATATCTGAAAGAGCCCTTGCTTGCGTTTTTGCATTCGGCATTGCCGGCGACGATCGAAGCGCGCGCCGGTGGTTTGACTGAGACGGGGTCTGAGGCGATTGCCGGACTCCTGTTCCTCGCCGGACTGTACCTTGCTTATATCTTCCACCTGCGAAAACGGAGCCTCGCGGACGCGCTGGTCGCGGAGCCGGTTGGACGTGCGCTCGACCAATGGTGGTTTGCCGGCTGGGGCTTCGACTGGTTTTACGATAAGGCGTTCGTGCAGCCATTTGTCTGGGTGGCCAACGTGAACAAGAGCGATTTCGTTGACGCATTCTATACCGGAGTCGGGCGCGTGGCTGAAGCAGCATATGGCTGGCTGAGCAGCACCGAAACTGGTCGCGTCCGCTGGTACGCCGCAGCAATGGCTGCGGGGTCAGTCGTGTTCGTGGCGGTGGTCTTGTTTTTATGATCCTCATCTTCTTAATTGCCATTCTCCTGCTCGGCGGCATTCTCGCCGGAATATCGGCGCGTTGGAGCACACGCCTGCCGCGATGGATCTCACTGGCTGCAATCGCCGTGGATCTCGTCCTGGCGGCGAGTATCTGGGCCGGCCGATCCCTGAGCGTTTCGAAGGCCTGGTACGACGAGGTGGACTGGAACTGGATCCCGAACTTCGGCATTCATTTTCATCTTGCCGTCGATGGTCTCAGCCTCCTGATGCTGACACTCACGTTCTTCCTCGGCATCGTCGCCGTGCTCTGTTCCTGGACCGAGATTCGCGAGAAGATCGGCTTCTTCCACTTCAATCTGATGTGGGTCCTGGCTGGAATCGCGAGCGTCTTCCTGGCGGTCGACCTGTTCCTGTTCTACTTCGCCTGGGAACTGATGCTCATCCCTATGTACTTCCTCATCGTCATCTGGGGGCATGAACGGCGGGTGTACGCGGCGACGAAGTTTTTCCTGTTCACACAGTGCAGCGGCTTGCTGATGCTGATCGCCATCCTGGCGCTGTACTTCATTCACCATCAGACTACCGGCGTTTACACCTTCGAATACTCGGAACTGCTGGGCACGACGCTCGGCGGCGGCGCGGAACTTGCAATCATGCTCGGTTTTTTTGTCGCTTTTGCGGTGAAGCTACCTGTAGTACCCATGCATACCTGGCTGCCAGACGCTCACACCGAGGCGCCCACGGCGGGTAGCGTGATCCTGGCTGGTTTACTGCTGAAAACGGGCGGATACGGACTGCTGCGTTTCGTGATTCCGCTTTTTCCGCGCGCTGCTCATGAGTTCACTCCTGTGGCATTGACGCTCGGCGTTATCGGGATTATATATGGCGCGGTGACGGCTTTTTCGCAGACGGACCTCAAGCGCCTGGTAGCCTACACCAGCGTCAGCCACCTGGGCTTTGTTTTGCTCGGCATCTTCTCTTGGAACCCGCTCGCGCTCCAGGGCGCGATCATGACGATGATCTGTCATGGGCTCAGCACGGGCGCGCTTTTCGTCCTGGTCGGCGGGTTGCAGGAACGGATCCACACACGGGATCTGGATCGCATGGGCGGGCTCTGGACCGTGGCGCCGCGCCTGAGCGCTGCGGCGCTTTTCTTCAGCCTGGCGTCGCTCGGACTGCCGGGCCTCGGCGATTTCGTCGGCGAGTTCCTCGTGTTGCTCGGATCTTATAAGGTCAGCGTAGCTCTCACGGTGCTCGCGACTCTAGGGATTCTCGCGTCCACCTTCTACGCGCTACGGATGATGCAGCGCGCCTTTTTCGGTCCGAACACGAATTCGTGGCGGCTGCCAGACCTCACACCCCGCGAAGGAGCGATTATTACCGTGATGATCCTGGGCCTGCTCTGGCTGGGGTTCTACCCGCAACCGGTACTCAATACCTTTGCGCCAGCCATGGACAGTTTACAGCGTGAGGTTCAGATGCCGTCCACGGCGCTGAGGATACAACCATGAACGCAGCCGATACACTGGCCCTGCTCCCACTTCTTCTGCTCGCAGCGACCGCCATCGTAGTCATGCTGGGCATCGCGGTAAAGCGGAGTCACGAACTGACGGCCGCGCTGACGCTCCTAGGCCTCACGGCTTCTTTCTTCTCGATCTGGGCGGCTGCTCCGGTGGCTCCACGGCAAGTGACCTCGCTTTTGCTTATCGACAGCTATGCGTTGTTCTACCTGGGCCTGATTGTTGCTTCGGCCGCGGCGGTGGCGGTGTTGTCCTACCGATATTTCGCGAACCACGACGGACAGCGCGAGGAACTGTACCTGCTGCTGGTTCTGGCGACCCTGGGTAGCGGGGTCCTGGCGACGAGCGTTCACTTTGCATCATTTCTTCTTGGCCTCGAGGTTCTGAGCATTTCCCTATACGGCATGGTTGCGTACTTCACGGGCCGTGGCGAGGCACTGGAAGCCGGGATCAAGTATTTGATCCTTGCTTCGGCCTCGGCGGCGTTCCTCCTCTTCGGCATGGCGCTCATCTATGCCGATACGGGCAGCATGGCGTTCTCCAGCATCCGGAATCTTTCCCTCGGCGGTTCCAGCCTCGCGCTCCTGTTGCCGGGTATCGCCCTTAGCGTCACCGGCATCGGGTTCAAACTCGGCGTGGTCCCCTTCCATCTGTGGATACCCGACGTATACGAAGGCGCCCCGGCGCCGGTGGCGGCTTTCGTCGCGACTACCTCCAAGACCGCGGTGGTGGCGGTGCTGCTTCGCTTTCTGATGCCCGCATCTCAGCAGTCTCCGGCGGTGTTCTTCCTGTTCTCGGCGATTGCAGTCGCCTCAATGTGCGCGGGCAATATCCTGGCGTTGTGGCAAAACAACGTGAAGCGCGTTCTGGCCTACTCTTCGATTGCGCACTTTGGATACATCCTGGTGGCGTTTCTGGCCGGCACGACTATCGCGGCTGGTGCCGTAGCATTCTACCTGGTGGCGTATACGGTGACCATACTCACGGCTTTCGGCATCGTGGCGGTTCTCTCGACCTCGGAGGCCGATGCCGCCGATCTCGAAGACTACCACGGTCTCTTCTGGCGCAGGCCGGTACTCGCGAGCGTCTTCACCGCCGTGCTGCTCTCGCTCGCCGGCATCCCGGCCACCATGGGTTTCGTCGGTAAGTTCTATATCCTTGCCTCCGGCGCGAATGCTTCAGCGTGGCCGCTCATCCTTGTCCTCGTTCTCACAAGCGTCATCGGCCTGTTCTATTACCTGCGCATCGTGGTTACGCTCTTTTCCGCGGAGCCCGAGCGCCAGTCTTCGATGCGGAGGATCGAGTGTGGCAGCGCTTTCATCCTCGGCGGACTCGCCGTTTTGCTCATATGGTTTGGCGTGTACCCGGCGCCGCTGCTCAATCTGATCAGAGCAACGATCGGCGGGCTCAATTAGTGGCGGAAATTCGACAAGAAAGAGGAGTTATTCGATGCAATATCAAACGATCAATCCTTTCACCGAAGAATTAGTCAAGACGTTTCCCGAAGATACGGACGAGCGATTGCAGGAGATTATTGCAAAAGCCGAGGCCGTCTATAAGAGCGACTGGAAGCTGAGGACGCTCGATGAGCGGAAAGCGGTTGTCAAGAAGGCCGCGGCGATTCTTCGTGAGAAGCTTGATGAATTCGCAACGCCCATCACGATCGAGATGGGCAAACTGTTCCGCGAAGCGCAGGGCGAGGTCGAGCTGAGCGCGGACATACTGGACTACTATGCCGATAACGCGGGGACCTTTCTGGCGCCCCGCAAGCTCACCGTAGCCGGAGGCGAGGCTCTCGTGGAGAGCGAACCACTGGGCGTGCTGTTCTGCGTGGAACCGTGGAATTTTCCGTATTATCAACTGGCGCGCGTCGCCGGCCCGGACCTGATGTCGGGCAATGTGCTGATCGTCAAGCACGCTCCCAATGTGCCGCAGTGCGCGCTGGCGTTCGAAAAGCTGTTTCTGGATGCCGGCGCTCCGGAAGGCGTCTATACCAACGTCTTCCTTTCGAACGAGCAGGCCGCGAAGGCGGTTGCCGATCCGCGGATCAAGGGCGTCGCACTGACGGGCAGCGAGAGGGCGGGGTCGGCCGTTGCCGCAGAAGCCGGGCAGGCCCTGAAGAAAACGACTATGGAACTCGGCGGCAGCGACGCGTTCATTGTCCTCGACGATGCGGACCTGGACACAGCCGTCAAATGGGGCCTGTGGGGCCGCATGAACAACACAGGACAGTGTTGTGTCGCCGCAAAACGGTTTATCCTCCACGAGAAGATCGCCGACGCATTCCTCGACCGCTTTGAGAAGGAGCTGAAGAAGCTGGTTCCCGGCGATCCGATGGATCCGAAAACGACGCTTGGGCCTCTCTGCACCAGCGGCGCGCTGGATCTTGTCCTGAAGCAGATCAAAACCGCGGTCGATGGCGGCGCGAAGGTGTTGCTGGGCGGCAAGCGGCTCGACCGGCCAGGATACTTCCTGGAGCCAACCATACTGACCAATATCACGCCGGAGAATCCCGCCTTCCATCAGGAGTTCTTCGCTCCGGTCGCGCTCATCTTCCGCGTCAAGAGCGAGAAGGAGGCGATCGACTTAGCCAATGACTCTCCCTACGGTCTTGGCGGGTCGGTAATCACCACGGATATCGAGCGGGGTAAGCGGGTAGCGCGTCAGATCGAGACCGGCATGGTCTTTATCAACCGGGCCACATGGACCGCGCCCGACCTTCCTTTCGGCGGCGTGAAGAACTCCGGCTACGGCCGCGAGCTCTCGGACCTTGGCATCAGCGAGTTTGTGAATAAGAAGCTGATCCGCGTTGCGTGATCGACGCGGCGCGGGGGTGGGGTTGTCCACCCCCGCGGAACCGGCGGCCGGGCCGTTATCGACCGATTCCACCTTTTAGTGAGGAGTTACCCATGTCGCTCAAGATGAAGGCTGCGGTGGTTGAGCAGTTTGGCAAGCCGTTGCAGCTTCGCGAATTGGACGTCCCGTCTCCCGGCGCGGGACAGATTCTGATCAAAACCGAGGCGTGCGGCGTTTGCCACACCGATCTCCATGCCGCGCATGGCGACTGGCCGGCAAAGCCCACCCTTCCCTTCATTCCCGGCCACGAGGCCATCGGGCTGGTCACCGCAGTTGGATCGGGTGTGACCGTGGTAAAGGAGGGTGACCGGGTGGGAGTGCCCTGGCTCTATTCGGCGTGCGGCTGTTGCGAATATTGCCTGGCGGGTTGGGAGACGGTGTGTGCTCACGCCGAGTTCGGCGGCTACACCAGAAACGGCGGCTTTGCCGAGTACGTCGTCGCGGATCCGAACTACGTCGCCCATGTGCCCGCGGGCCTCGCGGCCGCCGATGCCGCCCCGCTGGTCTGCGCTGGCATCACCACCTACAAAGGGATCAAGGAGACAGAGGCTAAGCCCGGAGAATGGATCGCCATCTCCGGCGTTGGCGGGCTCGGGCATCTGGCCGTCCAATATGCCAAGGCCATGGGCCTGCTCGTCTGCGCGGTGGATATCGACGATGACAAGCTGGCCCATGCCAGCAGCCTTGGCGCCGATCTCACGATCAACGCTATGACCGTCGATCCGGCGGCCACCCTGAAGAAGGAGACCGGCGGCGGCGCGCATGGCGTTCTGATCACGGCGCCCTCGCTGGCCGCTTTCAAGCAGGGCGTCGGCATGACCAGGAAGCGCGGCACTTGCGTTCTGGTCGGGCTCCCGCCGGGCGAATTTCCGGTGGCGCTCTTCGATGTAGTGGCGAACTGCATCACCATCCGCGGTTCGTTCGTCGGCACTCGCCGGGATATGGCCGAAACGCTCGCCTTCGCCACAAATGGCAAGATCAAGGCCGATTACGAGCTGCAGCCGTTGTCTTCGATCAATCAGGTGTTCGACCGCCTCGAGTGTGGCCAAGTGCCGTCACGCGTGGTCCTCGACTTCACAAGGAACTGATTTGGCTCCCAGCGACGCGGGCCGGAAGTGATTTCAGCAATGGGATTCTCCGCTGGGGCGCGCTGCTGCCTCTCTCTGGTAACACGCACCCGCAGTTTATTATACGGATGCGGGCGCGGCTAAACTCTCGAGCGATCGATCCCAATCGCACTCTGATGCGCCTGTACCTTGTGTAGTTCGTCTCGTCGAGATTCCCAGTCTCTTCATTTTCGTGACGAGGGTTGTCCGCTTGAGCCGAAGCCTTGCCGCGGCGCCATTCGGTCCACCGACAACCCAGTTGGTTTGACGAAGAGTCTTAATGATGAGAGCCCGCTGTGCGTCAATCAGCGTGCGCACACCGCCGTCCCGCGCTTCCTGGCTGGTTAGCTCCACGATCGGGGCTTGCAGTTCTCTACCCTTCGTCAGAATCACGGATCGCTCGACAAAGTTCTGTAGTTCCCGTATATTCCCCGGCCAGTCGTATCTCATGATGGCCGCCATCACGTCGTCAGAAACGCAGTCGATTGATTTGCCGTAACGACGGCCAATTGTCCGAAGGAAGTGATCGATGAGCAACGGAATATCGCTTGCCCGTTCGCGAAGCGGCGGAAGCCAGAGTGGAAAAACGTTCAACCGATAATACAAGTCCATGCGGAACCGCTGTTCAGCTACCATCTCCTCGAGATTCTGATTTGTCGCGGCGATTATCCGCACATCGACTCGAGTCGTTTGCGAACTCCCGAGTCTTTCGAACTCCTGCTCCTGGATCACGCGCAAGAGCTTGGGTTGAAGCTCGATCGGCAATTCGCCGATTTCATCGAGGAAAAGCGTACCGCCATCGGCGGATTGAAAACGGCCTATTCTATGTGTCAGGGCTCCAGTAAAGGCGCCTCGCTCATATCCAAAGAGCTCGCTCTCGATCAGCGGGGCGGGAATGGCCGCGCAGTTGATTGCTACAAACCGTTGCCCTCGGCGGGTGCTGGCATTATGAATGGCTCGTGCGATGACTTCCTTCCCTGTCCCCGTTTCACCTCGAATGAGGACGGAACAATCCACGGGCGCCACGGTCCCCAGTTGTTCAACGACGGCGAGAAAGTTTGGACTAGATCCAAATGAGGCCAGAAATCGCCGGGGCTCTATCCGTAACCACCTTCGATCCAGCAATTCGTCCTTCAAGTCCTTGATCCCATGTGCGCTCAGGCGTCTCCGCCCTCTCTCTCGTGACCTTGTGTTCCGGGTTGCTTATATTGTTACGATACGCTGGAGGGATTCCTCCTCGCCCCCCCAAATCCGGGAGAGGGGTCCCTATCTTTTTCTAGAGACCCCGGCGGAATGGCCGACGGAAGAACTCTTTGATGTGGGCTACCAGCCGTGGCCGTATGGAACTTGCCGGGAACACAATGCTCCGCGGAACCACCAGTTCCACTTCAGTGCCGGCGCCGAACGAACTTGAGATTGTCAGCCTGCCCTTGATTCGAGCCGCGCGTTCATACATTCCAACCAGTCCGAAATGGCCCGCGCGACCCTTGGCCGCCACCTCGGGGCAATGCCTTTGCCATTGTCGCGGATGCGCAGCACCAGATTCTCCAGGTAACTCAACTCCAACGCAACGCGGTCAGCGCCGGAATGGGCGCAGGCGTTCCGGATGGCCTCGAATCCAATTCGATAAACTTCGTCGCGGACGATGGGGTGCATTTCTCGGCCGCTGCCCTCCACTGAGACGGCGAATTCGATCTGGCGCTGAGAAGAACACTCTTCTCCCGCACGCCGAAATGCCTCTGCCAGGTCGTTGCCCTCCACGGTCGAGCTTCGCAGTGAATTGAGGGCCGAACGGCCTTCCTCGGTTGCCTGACCCAGCCAGCCCGACAATAACGAGAGGGCATCCCGTGAAGGTCCGGGGTCGGTATTAGTCGCTAAGGCGTCATCCGCCACCAGTTTACTGGCTTGAATCGTCTGCAGCAGCGTATCGTGAAAATCGCGCGCGATCCTCGTGCGCTCCGTCAGGCGCTCATCGAAGCGGGTGTTCATGGCGGCCGCGATCTGCCGAACCCGGAGTTGGTAGGCACCGACGACGAGCATGATCAGCAGGGCGCCAGAGCCGAACTGGAAAGCGCGCGTTTGGTAAAAATAGGGCAATTGCGTGATCATGTAGACGGTACCGGCCCGATCCCAAATCCCGTCGCGATTGCACGCTCGCATGTGAAATGCGTGTGTGCCGGGCGGGATATCGGAGTAAGTCGCATGAGAGGCATGATCCGCATCGAGCCATTCGGAATCGACACCGTCCAGTCGATATTGCAACCGAATCCTCTCTGGTGACGATATCTCGACTGCATCGAACTGAAGGTTCACATGGTGCGTGCCCGTTGCAAGAACCAGCGCGTGCCCCGGAAGCTGGGTGTTCCTGCCCACCGCCACCGCCTCGACGTAGATCGCCGGTTTCCCGCTAGTCTTCGGGAGACGCGGAAGATCGATCATGGCGAGTCCCTGTGTGGTCGCTATCCAGAGTTTGCCGTCGCGGGTAAGCGCGGAGTTCGGAGCACCGATCGGGCTTTCCGTTGACGGGGGCAGGCCGTCGGCAACGCCGAATAGTGTGTAATCGAGAGGTTCGTCCGCATCGCGTGAGTGCCCAAGCGCATTCGCCGGTACTCGAAAAATGGCAACTCCAGTGAACCATAGATGTCCATCAGCGGTCCTCGCCATCCCCGACGGCGAGCGAAGGCCCATGGCGACCGGAACCGTCCCCAGGTTCTGGTCAACACGGAAAATCCCACCTCTCGGATCTACATTGACATACATCTCGCTGGATTGATCCTGCCCGAGCGGGAAAACTGCTCCCTTCGGCAGATGCGAAACATGCACGAACCGGCCATCGTCCATACGGTCGAGTCCCTTGTTAGTTCCGACCCACAGAAAGCCATCCTTATCCTGGAAAAGTCTCAAAATATAGTTGCTCGACAAACCATCGGCGACAGTATATGTCCGGATCTGCTCATTGCGCATGCTTGTGAGGCCGTTATGCGTCGCGAACCAAACGGACTGATCGCGCCCGATGACGACTCCCGTGACGATGTCGCTGGGAAATCCCTGAGCCTTCGAGAACTGGGTGAACCGGCCTTCTCGGAAGCGGAAGGCGCCGCCGCCGTAGGTGCCAATCCAAAGGTCACGATTGGTATCTTCGGCCAAAGCATAGACGCAGCTATTCGCCAGGCCGTCCTTCTCGTTGTAGGTTTGGAATCGCCGTCCATCGAACCGGGAAATACCGCCGCAATTGGCCCCCGTCCAAAGCTCGCCCTCCGCCGTCGTCAGGGTGGTCATCACTACCTTGTTCGGCAGTCCGTCGGGTGTCGTAAACATGCGAATCGGACGGTCCTTGAAGCGATACAGACCGTCGCCGTTGGTGGCAATCCATAAGTCACCATCGTGGTCTCCGTACACGTAGTTCACCCCTGTGCCGGCGACCGCGAGTTCCTCGCTGCTTCCCGTTGCCCGATACAGTCCATTTGCCCGAGGCGGATCCATACGCTGCCTTGGGGGTCTTCGTAGGCTTGTAGAGCGCCGCGGCCCTCGATGCCGTAAGGTTCGACCTTGTCGATGGAGCCTCCAACACGGCGCGCCACTCCCTTTGCGGTGCAAAACCAGGTGACGCCATGGCTGTCCTCCATAACATCGAACACCTTGTCCGCCTCCACGCCGAGCTGAGCGGCTATCTCCGGGTGACGAACCGCTTGCGAGCCGTCCCACTCTATGAATCCCTCCGAACCGACGGCGAATAAGTGTCCATTCGAAGCTTCTTCTATCCGGATGATCACTGGTCCCGGGATGGCGGGAAAAAAAGCGCCTCCGTCGAATCGATACAGGCCGGTATTGGTACCCACCCATAGGGCGCCGTTTCGGCTGAAACGAAGGCAAGTGACACTGTTGTTCTTGGGTAAACGGTAAGCGACGCCCGGCAAATTACCAAACTGGTTCAGGGCCGCCGCCGGAATTCGTTCCAGATCATCCCTTGTCGCTACCCAAAGATCGCCGTCCGGAGCCAACGCCAGTGTCCGAACATGGATGGGTTGGTCAAAGGTATAGAAGTGCCGGCTGTCGAACCGAGTCAACGCATCGCCGTTGCCAATCAGCCAGAGAAAGCCGTCCCGAGACTGCACTATGTCCTGCACGACCGCAGCCGGCAGGCCGTCCTCATTGGTTAGGTGGGTTTTGAGATAGCTGCTGAAAGGTTGGCTTGGATCGACCGCGAAGCTTCGGTTGGGGAAGGCGGCCAAAAACAGCAGGCCAGCCAACGCCTTTCCGATCTCCGCTCTTCTGATCACGACTAGTCTTCTTCCAGAATATATTGCCTACTGCTGTTCGCAACTCTCCATGTGTTTAGTGGTGGGACTATAGTTTTCTAGAGTCACCTTACAATCAAACATCGAGAATCCCACGCCGGATCGCGATAGTCACCGCATGAGTCCGGTCGTTCGCCTGCAGGCGGGCCACGATGTTTTTGATGTGGAAGTTCACCGTAGCCTCTGAAATATTGAGCTGTGCGGCGATCTCTTTGTTTTTCGCACCGTCCTGAATCAGCCGGAGAACCTCAACTTCACGCTGCGTAAGGGGCTCGTTGCCCCCACGCTCGGCCAGACGCGCCGCCATATCCGAGGGCACGCATCGATTGCCGGCGTGCACTGAGCGGATCACTGCCAGCAGTTTATTCCTGGGCGCGCTTTTCAAGACATAGCCCGCCGCGCCGGCACGAAGAGCCCGTTGGATCTCCGCGTCGGCTTCAGAGGTGGTCAGAACGATGATCCGGGCTTGCGGAAACTCGCCTCGTATCGCCACGATGGCATCGGTTCCGTTTGCCCCTGGCAGGCGGAGATCCATGAGGGTCACGTCGGGGCGATGGGCACGGAATTGATTCAGGGCATCGGTGGCATTGGCTGCCTGCGCGATGAGTTGCATGTCGTCCTGCGAACTGATGATTCGGTACAGAC
>Ga0335081_10013634_pt1 | contig 13138 bp, 14 predicted proteins | sample Lox_Sample_35_FD_206713 | JGI IMG/M metagenome (GOLD analysis project Ga0335081, IMG submission 206713) | Soil microbial communities from Loxahatchee National Wildlife Refuge, Florida, United States - Lox_Sample_3.5 | ecosystem: Environmental > Terrestrial > Soil > Wetlands | place: USA...
CCGACACATTGTTCACGACGGAGAAGATGCTCAGGGAAAAGCCGGACGTGGTGAAGAAATTCGTCGCTGCCACGCTCAAGGGCTGGAATACCGCGATTGCGGCACCGGAAGAAGCGGCCAAGATCACCGTCAAATACGGCGACAAGCTCAGCTATGATCATGAACTCGCAATGATGAAAGCGAGTATTCCGTTGTTGAAGCCGGACGACAAGCCGGTTGGCTTCATGAGCGAGGCCGGCTGGGAGTCCGCGCAAAAGCTTTTGCTGGGAGCGGAGTTTCAGAAACAACCGGTCGAGGTCGCCAAAGCCTTTACCACCCAAGCGATACCGTGATCGCACTTCATGAATGCGATTATCTTGAAGGATAGGCTCAATGCGGCAGCGGCTCCGCTGCCCAAGCCTCTGCTCTCGATCGCCGATCTTGCGGTGCGCTTCGCCGACGTGGTCGCGATCGAGAGTTTGAGCCTGGCGGTGAGCCGCGGCGAATTCGTCTCGCTGCTCGGACCTTCCGGCTGCGGCAAGTCGACCCTGCTCAAGGCGGTCGCCGGCTTGGTGAGGCCGACCAGCGGCCGCATCGACCGCTCGGTTGCCGATTTGCGCGCGGGCTTCATGTTCCAGAAGCCGTTGTTACTGCCGTGGCGGACCGCCCTCGATAACGTGCTGCTGCCGGCCGAGATTCAGCGCGGCGGCAGCGTCGCCGATCCGCTCGAGCAGCGCAACGCGGCGCGCATGCTCGATCTCGTACGGCTCGGCGATTTCGCCAAAGCCTATCCGCAGCAATTGTCGGGGGGCATGCAGCAGCGTGTCGCCTTGGCGCGGGCGCTGATGTGCGATCCTGACGTTCTCCTGCTCGACGAGCCGTTTGGCGCGCTCGACGAATTGACCCGCGACACGCTCAACGAAGAGCTGATCCGCATCTGGGAAAGCAAGGAGACGCGGCTCTCCACCGTGGTAATGGTGACCCATTCCATCCCCGAGGCCGTCACCATGTCCGATCGGGTGATTGTGCTGTCCGCCCGGCCGGCGCGCCTAATCGAAGATGTCGCTGTTCCCTGCGCCCGGCCGCGCGCCCCTGAGGACGCTGACGCCGCAGCGATCATCCGCCGCATCCGCGCCACGGTGAGGAGCGAGCAATGACCTCACGCGCACTGCCGCCTCTGGCATTCGGCCTGGCGCTTTTGCTCGCTTGGCAGGCGATCGTTATTGTCCTGCAGATTCCGGAATATCTCTTGCCGTCGCCGACGGCGATCCTGGCGACAGTCGACCGTTCGCTCGGCGTCGACTTTGCGGTCACCTTCATCGAAGCGCTGATCGGCTTCGTCATTGCCAGTGCGCTGGCTTTCGTCATTGCCACTCTGTTCGTGCGCTTCCACACCTTAGAAGAGGGGCTTTTTCCCATTGCGATAGCGGTGAAGACGACGCCGATCGTTGCAATCGCGCCGCTGTTGATCATTTGGCTCGGCACCGGATGGTGGTCGAAAATCGTCGCCGCGATCTTGATCTGCTTTTTCCCGGTGCTGGTGAACACGGTCAAGGGATTGAAGGCCGCGGATACGGAATACCGCGAGCTGTTCGAGACCATGGGCGCGACGCGCGCCCAGGAATTCCGCAAGCTGCGGGTGCCGTATTGTCTGCCGTACCTGTTTTCGGCGCTGAAAATTTCGTCGTCGCTCGCTGTCGTCGGCGCCATCGTTGGCGAATTCGTCGGCGCGACCAAAGGGCTTGGCTATCTCATCATGATTTCCTCGGCGCATCTGGAAACGGCGACGCTGTTTTCGGCGATCTTCGCCGCCGCCGCGGCTGGGATCGCGATGTTCTACGCCATCAGCTTTACCGAGCGCCGCCTGATCTTCTGGTCGAGCGGCGAGGCCGAATGACCATGCGTGCGGTATCGGTCGACGTTGTGCGCATTCCGACGAAAGGCCCCGGCGACGTATCGGGCCTGATGCGGCTCATTGAAAATGGTGCGATCGCGCCGTCGTCGATCCTCGCCGTACTCGGCAAGACTGAAGGTAACGGCGGGGTCAATGATTTTACCCGGGAATACGCCGTGGCGGCGTTGTGCGAAGCGTTGTCGCCGCATCTCGGCGTCCCGCCGCACGCGGTGGAAGGAAAGATCGCCTTCGTCATGTCGGGCGGCACCGAAGGCGTGTTGTCGCCGCACCTGACGGTGTTCGCGCGGCAGGTGGCGGCGACAGCGTCGAATGGCAGCGGGGGTAAACGCCTGAGCGTGGGCATTGCGCAAACGCGCGACTTCTTGCCCGAGGAGATCGGCCGCAAAATCCAGATCACGGAGACCGTCGAAGCGGTTCATCAGGCCATGCGCGACGCCGGCATCGACGATCCGCGCGACGTTCATTTCGTGCAGATCAAGTGTCCGCTGTTGACCAGCGAGCGCATTGAGGCGGCGCTTAACCGCGGCCACAAGACCATCACCACCAGCGGTTATTCGTCGATGGGCTATTCGCGCGGCGCCTCGGCGCTCGGCGTAGCGCGGGCGCTGGGCGAGATCGAAGATGAGATCGAGGAAGAGCGGATATTGAAGGACTGGAACTTGTTTTCCTCGGTCGCCTCTTCCTCTGCCGGTATTGAACTTATGCATAATGTGGTGATCGTGATGGGCAATTCGCGCTGGTCGACAAGCCCGTTCGTGATCGGCCACTCGGTGATGCGCGATTCAATTGATCTTTCCGCGGTGATCGAAGCCTTCAAAAGCGTCGGCCTTGGCATCGCTGACGCCCAAGTGAAAGACCGCGTCGTCAATATTTTCGCCAAAGCCGAAGCCTCGCCCGACGGCTGTGTGCGCGGCTTCCGTCACACCATGCTCGACGATTCCGACGTCGGCTCGACGCGCCACGCCCGCGCCGCCGTCGGCGGCTTGATCGGCGGTCTGTCGGGGACTGGCGCCGTCTACGTGTCCGGCGGCGCCGAGCACCAGGGGCCGCCCGGCGGCGGCCCGGTCGCCGTCATCGCGCGGGTGTAAGCAACACGTCGCCATCAGCCGCTCCCTATCCGTCATTGTCCGATCGACCGCGCGCCAGCTACAGTCCGCGGGCTCGCGGCCGAGAGGAAGCGATCATGAGTGCTCAGGAACTGGCGACGCTGATCAGCATGATGAGCGAGGGTGGTCCCAATCTGGCCGCGCCGCCGGCACAGGCGCGCGCCGAGTTTGAAGGCTTGTTGGCGAGCGTGCCTATCGCTCCCGATCTCAAGTTCGAAGCCACGCAAACAGGCGGTGTGCCGGGCCTATGGGCCGATGCGCCCGGTGCGCGCCAAGACCGCGTGATGCTTTATCTGCATGGAGGTGGCTATATCTCGGGCTCGGCCAAAGGCTACCGACCACTGGTGGGCGAACTCGGGCGGGCTGCCAAGGCGCGCGCGCTCGCCATTGACTATCGTCTGGCGCCAGAGCATCCGTTCCCAGCGGCCGTCGACGATATCGTTACATCTTATAAATCGCTCCTCGATCGTGGGATTCCCGCGAAGTCGGTTGTGTTTGCCGGCGATTCTGCGGGAGGAGGTCTGGTCGTGACCGGTATGATGGCAGTCCGCGATTCCGGTCTGCCGTTGCCGGCCGCGGGTCTGGCCATTTCGCCATGGCTTGATCTTGAATGCTCTGGCGCGTCGATGAAGAGCAAGGCGGAGAGCGACCTTGCGCTGAGCAGGGACGAATTGTTGCATGCCGGCCACTCATACCGCGGTGGCACCGCGGGCGAAGGGCGCGGCGGCCAGCTGCTGCCGCTTAACGCCGATCTTTCCGGCTTGGCGCCGCTGCTCATTCAGGTGGGTTCAGCGGAAATTCTGCTCGACGATTCGACGCGGCTCGCTGCGCGGGCCGGTGCCGCCGATGTGTCGGTCCGGCTCGAAATCTGGCCCAACATGCCGCATGTCTGGCATCTGTTCGGCTTTATGCTCAGCGAAGGACGCGATGCGATCCGAAGCGCCGGCGACTTCCTCGAAACTCACATGAGCCAACAGTGATTGCCGCGTGACGGCGTGTCGATGACGGCCTACTGGACCTCGAAAAGTTGCGCAGCCTTCATTCATCTCCTCCGGCATTTTCTCTGTTCGCAGTGGCATTTTTCGGCGTTGTTCGCTCAGCGAACGTTTTTGCGCGATCGGTCAATCGCTGCTCGCGCGCCGACGCTCGCCAACTGCTGCTGCCTGTTTGTTTTGCTTCGCGCCGACAAAAGTCGATGATAGTAATATCTGCCTCGTGTACTGGCTGAGACAACATAACGTTCAGCGCGAAGAGCAATATGAGGGGAGGGACTTCGATGCAGCGGGTAACTAAAGTGCTGTTGAGTTTGGCGGCCGTCGGGATGGTGTCGGGCCTGGCGTCGCTGCCGGCGACAGCGGCCGACGCGCCGAAATGTGGGTTGAACAACGGCAAAGCGGCAACCGGTCAGCCGATCGAGATCGGAGCGATCGTCGGCAAGACCGGTCCAGCCGACTTCAGCGGCTCGGCGCAGGCGGCCGCGGCCTATTTTAATTGCGTCAACGCCAATGGCGGCATCAACGGTCGCCCGATCCATTACAGTATTGAAGACGACCAATGGAATCCGGAAACGGCCGCTCAACTCGCCGCCAAACTGGTGAATGATACCAAGGTCGTCGGCATGGTCGGCAATTCTAGTTTCGTGGAATGTTCGGCCAACGCCAAGCTCTATGAGAGCAACAACGTTCTGGTGATCGCCGGCGTCGGCGTGCCACGCGACTGCTTCCATGCCAAGAACATCGCGCCGACGAACGGCGGCCCGCGCATGAGCAACATCGGTGCTGCACAGTACATGCACGACGATCTGAAAGTCATGCGCATGGTCTGTTTGAGCCTCAACATCCCGAATGTCGGCGACTGGTCATGTGACGGCGTTGCCGCCTATGGCAAGACCGTCGGCATGGAGGTGAAAACGATCCTGTTTGATCCGGCCTCGATGGATGCGACCTCGCTTATCCTGCAGGCGATGGCCTTCAATCCGCAGGCCATCGACTTTAATACGCCGAAGGAAGGTGGCATCCCGCTTTATGCGGCTGCCGAGCAACAGCAGCTTGGCGGCAAGGTGTACCTCACCGCGCCGACGTCGCACTACGACGCGAGCCTGCCCAAAGCGATCGGTCCCTACTGGAATCAGGGTGGGCGCGTGTTCATTCAGCTTGAACTCGAGCCGCTCGATAAACATGGCGGTGACGTCGACAATTGGCACGCCGTACTCGACAAATACGGTAAGCCAAGCGATCAGCGTAACACCTTTTCGCAAGCCGGCTATCTGGCCGCCGTTGCCGCAACCCACGCACTGTTGAAACTTGATCCGGCCAAGATCGACCGCACCGCCGTTGCCGAGGCGTTCCGCAATATCAAGAGCGTGAAGACCGACGTGTCTTGCAGCCCCTGGTATTTCGGCCCCGGCGATGAACACAACGCGATCCACGCGGGCTCGGTGGCTGAAATCAAGGGCGACGGTTTTGTCACGCGCCGGTCGTGCTTTGAGGCGGTCGATCCGGACTTGGCCAACATCGTCAAGACGGAGAAGGAACTTCATCTGACTGACTGAGCCGGGCGCTGGTCACAGCCAATCAAACGTAAATGCCCGATCTCAGTCCGTTCATTATTGCGGGCCTCAGCACCGGCGCGGTCTACGTCCTCGCCGGTGTTGGTCTAGTGGTTCTCTATCGGGCTTCGGGAGTTCTCAATCTTGCGCAAGGCGCGCTCGGTGCATTGAGCGCGATGATCGCTTGGCAGATTGCCGATTCCGGCGGTCCGCTTTGGCTCGGCTGGATTGCCGCTGTAGCGGCTGCGACCACGCTGGCATTGATCTACGGTCGGTTCATCGCTCCGCGTCTTGCCAGCAGCGATCCGATTGTGCGGGCCGTGGCGACGCTCGGCTTTGCGCTGATCATTCTCGGCTTCTGCGAATTCATTTGGGGCGAGTGGCCTCGCGCGCTGCGGCTGCCATCCGACAACGTGGGATTCATGTTGTTCGGCGTGCGCGTGACCGCGACCAGAGCGATCGCCTTCGGATTGGGGCTCGTGGTTACGATCGGGATGATCCTGTTTCTCAAGCTCACCCGGCTTGGCCTGTCGATGCGAGCGCTCGCCAACGATCGCGAGATTAGCGGCCTGGTCGGCGTTCCCGTCCTTCGCGTCGACGCATGGGCTTGGGTGATCTCGGGGCTGCTGTCGGGCGTCAGCGGGATCTTCCTCGCCAATATGGTGCGCCTGCAGATTATTCCCTTGACTTATATGGTCATACCGGCGGTCGCGGCCGCGATCCTCGGCCGGCTGACGTCGCTCACTGCCGTGGTTATTGGCGGTCTGGTGATCGGCGTGCTCGAGGCGGTCGCCTCGCCATTCCCCGAAGTGTCGGCTTATCGCTCGGCCACTCCCTTCGTTGTCGCAGGCCTAGCGCTGCTTTGGTACCAGCGCGGCGGGTTGGTCTTAAGCCGCATGGATCAGTTCAGGTCGGTCGCGACAAGCCATCAACCCCCGAGTTCGCTGTGGCGGGAATTGCGTGTGGGGTTGGCGCTTGCGCTTATCGTTGCGATTTTGGTGCCCGCGCTGGCGTCTGCTTATTGGCTCAAGACATTTACCGGCGTCGCCATCGTCGCCCTGTGCAGCCTCAGCGTTGCGGTGCTCTACGCACACCTCGGCATGGTTTCGCTGTGCCAATATGCCTTGTTCGGCGTGGGCGGCTGGGTGGCGCTGCGCCTTTATCACGGTTTTCATATTCCGTTTGAGATCGACATACTGGCCGCGGGTGTCGCTGCGTCGATCTTCGGCGTCATTTTTGGTTTGCCGGCATTGCGTATGCGCGGGCTCTATTTCGCGTTGATCACCCTAATGATTGCTGGCGGCTTTCAGGTCGTCATCAGTGCCATCGGCTTCCCGGACGGCGGTCCCGGCTTCACTGGAAAAGTCTACGCCGGCTTGCGCCAATACATGCCGCATCCGCCGGTCGCGCCGACTGATGCCGCCTACTTCCGTTACGCAGTGGCGGTGGTCACCGTCGGCTTTGTCGCCGTGATGTTTTTACAGCGCTCCCGCGCCGGCCGCGCCTGGGCGCTGATCCGCCGCAGCGAACCGGTAGCGGTGGCGATGGGAGTCAACATCGTGACCTTTAAGGTTGTAGCTTTCGCCATCGCCGGGTTCCTCGCGGGCGTGTCGGGAGCGTTGATGGCCGCCAATGTCGGCCAAGTCGACGGCCGGGCCTTTCCGGCGAGCGATTCGATAATGATGTTCGCGCTGACTGTGATCGGCGGCGCCTTTCACTGGTCGGGACCGATTTTTGCCGGATTATTACTCCGCGCGATCCCGGGTCTGCTCACCGATTGGCATATTGACGGCAATCTCGCGACTATGGTGTTCGGCGCGGGCCTGTTGCATGCGCTGATCACCGCGCCGCAGGGAGTGTCCGGTCAGGTCGTCAGTATTGGCCGCCTCATTGGCGCCAAGCTCTCAGCGGCCGTGCCGCGCCTCATGGAGCGGAAGTTGTGATTGAGATCCATAGCCTGACGGTCGAGTTCGGCGGCGTGCGCGGCCTCAACGATCTGACGGCCGAGATCGGCGCCAGGATTACCGGTCTCGTCGGCCCCAATGGCGCCGGCAAAACGACGCTCCTGAACGTCATGAGCGGTTTCGTCAAGCGATCGGCCGGGACCGTTCTCGTCGATGGTACCGATTTGCTGCGCATTGCGCTCAACCGGCGTGCCGCTTTCGGCGTGCGACGCACCTTCCAGACCGAACAGGTGGTGGAAAATCTGACCGTGTGGAACAACGTCGCCGCCGCGCTCGACAATTTGCCAGCCGGCGGCCGCGCGCACCGCGACATTATCAGCGAAGCCCTGGACTATGTCGGCATGGGCCGCCAAGCGCAACGGGTTGGTGCGTCGCTCAACGCCAGTGAGCGGCGCCTGGTCGAGATCGCTCGCTGCCTCCTAGCGCGGCCCAAGCTGGTCATGATGGACGAACCGGGTGCCGGCCTGAGCGAAAACGAAGCCGAACATTTGCGCAAAGTGATTCTAGGCATTCCTGACTTTTGCGGCGCCCCAGTGCTGCTGGTCGACCATGACGTCGACCTGATCTCCACCACCTGTGATGAAACGCTGGTGCTTGATTTCGGCAGCAAGATTGCTTTCGGACCGACCGCCGACGTGCTCAAGGACCCGCAGGTGCGCGCCGCTTATCTCGGTACGATCATGGAAGAGGCGGCATGAACCACGTTCTGTCCGTTTCCGGTTTGACCGTCGCCCGCGGCGGCAAGCCGATCATTCATGGCGTCGATATCGAAATTCCGCCGGGCAAGATCACAGCGCTTCTCGGCGCCAACGGCGCTGGTAAGAGTTCGCTGGTCCTGTCGATCGCCGGTGCGCTTCCGGTTGAGCGCGGCCAAATCGCGCTCGACGGCAAACCCATCAACGGGCTGCGGCCGGAGAACGTGCGCCGTCTCGGCGTGGTCGCCGTGCCCGAAGGACACCGGGTCCTTACTGAGCTAACGGTCGAGGAGAATCTTCGCGTTGCCGGAACGGCGTTGAAGCGGCGCGAGCTCGGTGCTGCGGTCGAGCGGGCACTCAATACGTTTCCCGAATTAAAGGCGCGGCTTGCTACGCGCGCCGGCGCGCTGTCCGGCGGCCAGCAACAGATGCTGGTGCTTGCGCAAGCGATCATCAGCGAACCGCGTTACATTCTCGCCGACGAGCTTTCTTTCGGGCTTGCGCCGATGATCGTGGCGCGGCTGGTGCCGGTGTTGGAGTCCTTCGCCGCCGAGGGCGTCGGCGTCTTGTTGATCGAGCAATTCACCCACATTGCGCTTAGAATTTCCCATTACGCCTACGTCATGGAACGCGGCCGCATCCGCTTCTCGGGGGCGCCGGACGCGCTGCGGCAAAATCCCGATATTCTGCACAGCGCCTACCTTGCGGGATGAATGCGGAGCCGCCCATGGCCGGCCGTTTTGTTGATCGCTGCGTCTTGGTTACCGGTGCCGGATCGGGAATCGGCAGAGCGACGGCGCAGCTTTTTGCCGCCGAAGGTGCACGGGTCGTCGTAGTGGATCAAAACGAAGCGGACGCCGAGAAAACCGTGGCGCTGATCAAAGATTCAGGCGGCGAGGCGTTTGCCGTCGCCGCCGATGTGAGCCGGGAAACCGATTGCCGCGGCATGGTGGAACGCGCCGTTGCGGCTTATGGCAAGCTCAACATCGCGTTCAATAATGCCGGCGTTGGCGCGAGCGGATTCGCGGTCGCCGACGAGGAGGAGATCGCGTTCAGCCGCCTCATCGACGTGAATTTGAAAGGCGTTTTCCTGTCGATGAAGCACGAAATCCCGGCGATGCTGGCGGCAGGCGGCGGCGCTATCGTCAACACCGCCTCGGTGGCGGGCTTGGTCGGCGAACGCGGCATCGGCGCCTACTCGGCGAGTAAGCACGGCGTTGTGGGCTTAACACGCACGGCGGCGCTCGATTATATCGGCCGCGGCATTCGCATCAACGCCGTCTGCCCGGGCGCCACGCGAACCCGAATCTTGGCGGACTGGTTTCAAGATCCCAAGGTCGAGGAGTTCATTCTTTCCCGGCATCCAATCGGACGTATCGCCGAACCGGAAGAGATCGGGCGCGCGGTGCTGTTTCTGGCCTCCGATGACGCCTCTTTTGTTGTCGGCCAGGCGCTCGCCGTCGATGGCGGTTTGACAGCGCAGTAGGAATGCGCCCGTCACGCGAAACGGGGCAGCGCGGCATCCAAGAGCAGGCCGGCAAATAAAATCAGTCCGGCGTCGCGATTGGATTTGAACAAGGCAAGGCAGCGGCCGGGATCTGAAATATCGAGCCGCATAATCTGCCAGCCGAGGTGGACGGCAAAAGCGAATAAGCCGATCGCGAAGACGACTTTGGCGCGGGCGGCAAAGCCGGCCGCGCCGATGAGAATGACGGCCGATCCATAAAACAGACCGAGCATCGGCTTGGTGCGCTCTTCAAACAACAGCGCCGTCGATTTGATGCCGATCAGCGCATCATCCTCGCGATCCTGGTGCGCGTAGATAGTGTCGTAGCCGATGACCCAGGCGATTGAGCCGGCGTACAGCAAAAGCGGCGGTAGGTCGAGGCGCGCGAAAGCCGCTGCCCAGCCCATAAGGGCACCCCAGGAGAACGCCAAGCCGAGCACGATTTGTGGCCAGTAGGTGATCCGCTTCATGAATGGGTACACCGCCACAATGGCAAGCGAGGCAATGCCGAGTCCGACGGTGAAAAAATTAAACGACAGGAGCACAGCAAGGCCGATCAGCGCCTGCAGGACGAGAAAAATGCCGGCTGCAAACACACTGACTTGGCCCGATGGAATCGGACGCGAGCGCGTGCGCTCGACGCTGGCGTCGAGATCGCGATCGACAATGTCATTCCACGTACAGCCGACGCCGCGCATGGCAAAAGCGCCGACGAAGAACAGTGCGAGGTGCGGAACGCTTGGTATTTTCGTCTGCGCCGCGATTGCGGCGATTGCGCAGGACCACCAGCAGGGCAGCAACAAAAGCCAGGAGCCGATTGGCCGGTCTAGGCGGGCGAGCCGAAGATAAGGACGCGACCAGGCCGGAGCTAAAGTGTCGACCCAGTTTCCTGTCGCGTCGGCGACCGAGCCGGTCGGCCGCTTCATTTCGCCAGCGGATTGCCGTTGAGCGAATCGAGCGTGCCGCGGCCGGTCTTAGTGTTATCGCCGCTATCAACCGATGGCGTAGCGATAGCGTCGCTGAGCGAAGGCGGTCTCGGTTTGACCACCGGGGCGTCGCTGCAGGCCGCGGTGCGGAATTTCAGGGTGCGTTCGTGATTTGACTTCGCCGTCGTAATTGCTTGTTCGGGAATGTTGCACCAGCTCTTATTCTCGTCGAGGAACTTCACAACCGAACTTTCGGCGGCGTAGAAACGCTGAACCAGCGTGCAAACTTCCTTGCGCTCAGCCTTGTGCTCGATCGCAGTGCGTACCGCCATCGCCTTTTCCTGCGCGTCGTTGCGCAGCTGCGCGAAGGCGCTGCACTGCGGCGGAGCGGATTGTGCCCAAGCCGCGCCGGACGCGGCGGCGCCCAGTACAGCAATGAGCGTCGTGGTAACGCTCCGTTTCATCCTTTGTCCCCTCCCGGTTCTCACTCGCTGAAGGTCTCGATAGCCGCTAAGTGGCCTGTTGATTTCGGCGATAAGGCGGCAAAGCCCTCCTGTGGGTCGCGGCGCACGCGCCAATCTTGCGCCAATTGCTTATAATTTCCTATGCCTCGCTACGATTTTCGCGACCCGCGACTTTACGTCAGGGCGCCGCTGGCGGCCGGTGCCGTGGTGCCGCTCGATAGGGCCCAGGCCCATTATCTCGGGACCGTACTGCGGCTGACATCCGGGCAACCCGTTCTGGTTTTCAATGGTAGCGACGGAGAGTGGCGGGCCATACTCCAAGCGCAAAAGCGCGCAGCCGCCCTCACGGTAGAGGTGAGAACCCGTCCTCAGCCGGTGCCAGCAGACTTGCATTACCTGTTCGCCCCGCTCAAGGCCGCGCGGCTCGATTACATGGTCCAGAAAGCGGTCGAAATGGGAGTCTCGATGCTGCAACCGGTGATGACCCGGCACGGACAGGTCGCTCGCGTCAACTCTGGACGCATGCTCGCCAATGCCATCGAGGCCGCAGAGCAATGCGGCTTACTTTCGCTCCCGGAAATCAATCCGCTGGCTCCTTTGACTGACGTTCTCGCCCGATGGAATCCCGAGCGGCACCTGGTGTTTTGCGACGAGGATGCCGAACCAGAAAGCCCGGTGGCGGCTTTGGCCGATCTGCCCTCGGCCCCCCTTGCTTTGCTGATAGGTCCCGAAGGCGGCTTCAGCGCCGAAGAACGCGCCATGCTGCTCAAACGCCCGCGTGTTGTGCGCATATCGCTCGGACCGCGCATTCTGCGCGCGGACACCGCGGCGGTGGCCGCGCTTGCGGTCATCCAGGCCGTCGCCGGTGACTGGCGTAGAGCTAGTGAATGACGCCGGGGCGATCGACGCAGACGAACGCGATATAGTCGCCGTATTTCGGGTGCACGCTGGTGACGTGGAACAGGCGGTGCCAGCGCGCGCAATGTTCGGCGGCCATCTGGCGGTACACGCCTTTGATCTCCGGCGAATAGGGAAGGATTCCGCCGCTGTCATTGCCCCAAACCCATTCGCGGCCAAACCAAGGACCGGGACCCTGCAGGCCGGCAAGTGCAACGCCGCCTGCGCAGATGCTCAAGACTGTTACGAGCACTAGTTTGATCAAGCTGCTCCTCAGCATGGCGCGCAACCTCCCTCGGGGAGGGCGATCTTAGAGGCAAGGGACGGCGATTGAAAGCGGCGAGGCGCCGTCACAGCATTGAATAGGCGCTTGCCACCATGCCAACTGGCCGCTTCTCGGCGGCATCCAGCATCATAACCCGCCCAAAGCTGGTATTGCGTCCGATGCGCACCACGCGTGCGTCGGCGATCACGTCAAACGTCGCCGGCCGCAGAAAATGCGTTGTCTGATCGATGGTGCTCATGGCGCGGTAGCCGTTCCAAGCCGCCGAGCAGGCGATGACCATGGCGCTGTCGGCAAGCGCCAGCAGTGCTTGGCTACAGACAGCTTCTCCGTCGGCGCAAATGCTTTTGGAAAACGGCAATCGCACCACCGCACCGGGCTGCCAGTCCGGCAAAGCGCCGGCCGGACGTACAGCTTCAACGCTTTCCACCAACAAAGCCAGATCGCGCACCCATGGGGCAAATGCTTTGATTATCAAGCGTCCTGCGGCCTGGACGCCGAATGAGGGTTCACTCGTTACGAGGTGGTGGACCTCACCCATGTCCAATTCCTCCGCAGAGCAGACTTTTCTCGCCGGATTACGCCCGGCATCCGCACACGCGACGAATCAGACGCAACATTTATTGAAGGTAGCATGATGGTTACGGTTTAAGTCATTCCTCCGAAGGGAAAATTCTTCAGGGGCAACTGTGACCCGGCTGCATCGCTCGCGGCCAAGATTGGTCTCCGCGTCGTCGCGCCCTTGACCCGCAAATCCCGGCGCGGCACGCTAGTTTCCCGCGTGCAGGGGTGGACCGGTCGGAGGGGCAATGTTGGGCCGTTTGATCTCGGTGGCGTTTGCGCTGGCATTAAGC
>Ga0335081_10013635_pt1 | contig 13137 bp, 9 predicted proteins | sample Lox_Sample_35_FD_206713 | JGI IMG/M metagenome (GOLD analysis project Ga0335081, IMG submission 206713) | Soil microbial communities from Loxahatchee National Wildlife Refuge, Florida, United States - Lox_Sample_3.5 | ecosystem: Environmental > Terrestrial > Soil > Wetlands | place: USA: Florida...
GAATTAACCATAAATATACTTAGGTCTAAGAGAAGACTGGGGATAGTAGACCGACGGGGCTCCCGGGTGACAGGGCAAGGGCAACTGGTCCCCGGTTCACCTTCGTGTATGAACAGGACTTAACGCTCCGCAGTATCGAGTTGTGGTAGCCTTTCTCCGGTTTTCCCAGCCAGTTCACCTTTCGAGCAAAGCAAGAACGACAATCCCCAAAACCACGATCGGAGAAGCGCAGAGCAGCAGAAGAGGAGGACACCATGGCGCAAACAGGCGCTACGCAACGAGGCAGAGAACAGTCAGATACGATTCGTCCGTTTCAAGTGAGGGTTTCCGAGGAGGAGCTTTCCGAACTTCGCAGGCGCATCAATGCGACGAAGTGGCCGGACCGAGAAACGGTACCGGATGCATCGCAAGGCGTGCAACTGGCGACGATGCAAGCGCTGGCCCACTATTGGGCGACAGAGTATGACTGGCGCAAATGTGAAGAGAAGCTAAACGCCCTACCGAATTTCATTACCGAGGTTGACGGGCTCGACATTCACTTCATTCATGTCCATTCGAAACATGAAAACGCGTTACCGCTGATCGTCACGCACGGTTGGCCGGGCTCGATCATCGAGCAGTTGAAGATCATTGATCCGCTGACCGATCCTACGGCGCATGGCGGGAACGCATCGGACGCATTCGACGTTGTGGTGCCGTCCATGCCGGGCTACGGATTTTCCAGGAAGCCAACCGCCGCGGGCTGGGGCCCCGAGCGCATCGCGCGCGCTTGGGTCACACTGATGAAGCGCCTGGGGTACGAGAAATTTGTCACGCAGGGCGGCGATTGGGGCGCGGTGATCGTCGATCTGATGGGCGTGCAGGCAGCGCCGGAATTGCTTGGCATTCACACCAACATGCCGGGGATCTTTCCAGCCGAGATTGACCAAGCGGCTTTTTCCGGGGCACCGGCGCCGCCGGGTCTTTCAGCCGATGAGCAGGTTGCTTACGAGCGTCTGCAGTTCGTCTATCAAAAGGGGATCGCCTACGGGTACCAAATGGGTCTGCGGCCGCAAACATTGTATGGAATCGCGGATTCGCCCGTCGGCCTGGCGGCGTATTTCCTGGATCACGACGCGCGCAGCTACGCGCTGATCGCACGCGTCTTTGCGGGGGAATCGGAGGGCCTCACACGTGACGACATCCTCGACAACATCACGATCACCTGGTTGACAAACACGGCGCTTTCCGGCGCGCGTCTCTATTGGGAGTATTTTGGAAAAGGGTATTTCAACGCTAAAGGCGTCTCCATCCCGGTTGCGGTGAGCGTCTTCCCTGACGAGCTCTATCCGGCTCCGCAGGGCTGGACGGAGAAAGCATATCCTAAGCTCATGCATTACAACCGGCTCCCCAAAGGTGGACACTTCGCCGCCTGGGAACAGCCGCAACTCTTCTCCGAAGAGCTTCGCGCCGGCTTCCGGTCCCTGCGTTAGAGTTCCGCACCAGAGAAGGAGGGGATGCACCATGACCCAAACCACGGGTACACAACCAAGCCACGAAGCTTCGCAGTTCAACACGGACCGCGCCTATCCGGGTCTGTGGACGATCACCTTTAACAACCCGCCGATCAACATGTTCGTCCCCGCGACGATCGTAGAGTTGGGAACAATAATGGCCGACCTCGAAGCGGACCCGTCCGTGAAGGTCGTGGTGTTCCAGTCGGCGAATCCCGAGTTTTTCATCGCTCATCTCGACGTTGCCAAGGCAGCTGAACGGCCAGAGGTGTTGAGCCTTTGGCGCGACATTGTGCTGCGGCTCTCGTCCGCGCCAGTCGTGAGCATCGCCAAGATTTGCGGCCGTACGCGCGGCATCGGCAACGAGTTCGTGCTGGCTTGCGACATGCGTTTCGCCAGCCGGCAAAGCGCCGTATTCGGCAACCCGGAGGTCGGCGTCGGACTGATCCCGGGCGGCGGAGCGCTGGAATGGCTCCCGCGCCTGGTCGGTCGTTCGCGGGCGCTTGAGTTCGTGCTCAGCGCTGACGATTTCGATGCTGATATCGCCGAGCGCTATGGCTGGGTGAACCGCACGCTGGACGATAATGACCTCGACTCGTTCGTCGATGCGCTGGTCCGGCGTTTGGCTTCGTTCGACCGTGAAACACTGGCCGCGGCGAAGGCCCAGATCAACCGGTTCGGGATTCCGACAGCTGCCGAGCTTCAGTCGAGCAGCGACATGATCTTCCCGATGCTGGCCTGGCCCGATGCGCAGGCGCGCCGTGCCAAGCTCCGTGGTATCGGTTACGGCGTTCGGAGCGACTTCGAATTGAACTTCGGCCGGTATCTGCCTTCGTTGGGGCGGGCGGACGATGAGCGGGATACGCAGCTCGGCTGATCCCAGAGATAGGGCTTGCGGAAGCGGCAGGGGGTTGGTACAAATCCGGAAATGGCGGAAGCGGCAAGAAAGCGGCATTCCTTTCTGGTTCGAGTCACGCACTGGCTGATGACCATAGCGTTCCTGGCGCTACTGGTGAGCGGGCTGGAGCTGGTGGTCTCGCACCCGCGGTTTTACTGGGGCGAGACCGGGAACGTGAACACGGGCACGCTGTTCAAGATTCCGATTCCGTCGTCGCGTGACCTGGTGCCGACGGGTTATGGCTACGTGATGCCAGACCAGAACGGCTGGAGCCGATATCTGCATTTTCAGTCGGCATGGGTGCTGGTGCTGACCGGGCTGCTGTACGTGGCGATCGGATTGTTCAATGGACATTTCCGGAGGAATCTGCTTCCAGGGCTGGCGGAAATTTCGCCGAAGCGGCTGGCGAGAGCCATATTCGAGCATTTGCCATTCAAGCGGCCGGGCGCGGAAGAAGCTTGGTCCTATAACGTGGTGCAGCGGATGGCGTATCTTGTGGTGATTTTCGTGCTGTTCCCGATGATTATCTGGACGGGACTGGCGATGTCTCCGTCGTTCGTATCGGCGGTGCCGGGGGCGGTGAATATTTTGGGAGGTCAGCAATCGGCGCGAACGCTGCACTTTTTGCTGACGCTAGCGCTGGTGCTGTTTCTGCTGGTGCACATTTTCATGGTGATTCTGGCAGGCTTCCGAAGCCGAGTGCGCGCGATGATCACGGGACGCGCGACTGAACCACTGGAGCGAGCATGAGCACGATCTCGCGACGCAAATTGATTACGAGCGGAATTGCAGCCACGGCGGGCGTATCGGGGTTGGTGGCGGCGGCGAAGCTGGCGAAGCGCTACGGATTGATTCCGCCGGATTCGGGGGGAATCTATGGGCCGGGCGAAACGTTGACGTACGCGGCGCAGCGGCTGCTGACGCGGCATTCGATGGCGCGCGAATTTTCTCCAAGCCAGGTTTCGAAAAAGCCGTTTGCGAATGAAGTGGCGCCGCTGGGAGAAGAGTTTCAGCGCCTGCAGCAGAGCGCGTTTGCCGAGTGGCGGCTCACGGTGGATGGCCTGGTGACGCGGCCGGCGGCGTTTTCGCTTGCGGAGCTGAAGAGCTTTCCGCGCCGCAGCCACATCACGATGATCCAATGCGAGGAAGGCTGGTCGTATATCGCGGAATGGAGCGGAGTGCCGCTCTCGCACATTCTGGGATTGGCCGGGGCGCTTCCGGAGGTGCGGTACGTGGTTTACCGCTCGTTCCAGCCGGATTGGTGGGAAAGCATGGACATGGCCGACGCGCTGCATCCGCAAACGCTGCTGACGGTTGGCATGAACGGCGGCGAACTGCCGGTGGCGTTCGGGGGACCGGTGCGAATGCGCGTGACAAGGCAGCTTGGCTACAAGAGCTTGAAATACATCACGCGGCTCACGATGACGGATAACGTGAAGCAGTTCGGGAAAGGATTGGGGTCGGCGGAACCCGAATTTGGCTACTCGTGGTACGCGGGGATCTAACGGCGTTGCGCGCGGGCGTGGCCTGGGGCTGAAATCATTTCTGGTCAGGGTTGGGAAGCATCTGATCGCGGATCATTCCGGCCAGGTCATGACAGGCCGAGATGAATTGGCGCAGCGTGCGGCGGGTCGGGCCGAAGGAGTCAAACTCATTGATCGTAAGGCCATTTTCCGTATAGGCGCGCTCAAAGTCGTGAAACTTTGAGCGCAGGCCGTCTACGACGTGCGGAGAAACGGGTCTGTCTATCCTCTGAACGACTTCGACGTCACTCGCGTTGAAACGCACCTGCCATTTGTGCGGCGGAGAGATGACCACATTGCCGCCGATGAATTCGCTCCAGTGCATGTGATTGCGGAAGGCCGCGGAAAGCAGGCGGATGCGGTAACCGCGTTCGCGAAAGATTTTGTAGGTTTTTTTGAAGACGGCTACGCCCGCCCATTCGAGATAACCCGGATCAATGGCGAGGTTGTTCAGCTCCATCTGGACTTTGAGCCAGTCGTCGAGCCTGCCGACCATGATTGTGCATACCGGTCCCATGGCGGAGATGTCTTTGCCTTCCTTTTCGCGGCGTTGCAGGCCGCGCTCGACCGCTTCGGCTACGGCGATGCACTGCGGCAGCGTGAAGCAAACCGTGGCATTAATGCTGATTCCAAGGTAAGTCGCTTCCTCAATGGCAGGAATGCCAGCCCTGGTTGCCGGTATCTTGACAACCATGTTCGGCGCAAGTTCAGTAAAGCGCAGAGCTTGCGCGAGAATCGCTTTGGAATCCCGATAGAGGCGCGGATCCGTTTGAATGGATAGCCGTCCATTGACTCCTCGAAACTCCTTGAAGACCGGTTCGAGAAGCGCTGCGCCTTTGATGGAAATTTCTTCCACCACCCTCCAGGCAATCTGATCCTCGGTGGCGAAAGGCATTCCCTCGATCAGCTCCTGGATGCGGTCTTTCCAGAGGGGCATTTCTTTCTTCAACACATCCCCCACAATCACAGGATTGCATGTGGCTCCGACAGCTCCATGTTCGATCGAATAGCGCAATTCCTGGACGGATGCCGAATCGTTCCAGAGGCAGGTGGGGGTCGTCTGGGTCATTTCATGCAGGGGGCTTTTGAATTTTACGAGCTGCGTCATGACCTTCTCCTCATCCAGATTGTTTCGTCCGTCCCGCGGCCAGCCACCACTGCTTTCTAGGCTATCTGCTCGCTCAGGGGGTCCGGAGACGCCGACCAAAACCTACCGTTCCATGCGGGGTAGTATACACCGATCACTTCCTGAAGTAGGACCTCCCGAAACGTTTTTCATTGGACTTTTAGGCAAACCTGCGCGTCGGTCGAACGCTTGCGCGGTCCAGCGCCATCTTCCGCCAGGCCGAGCGAAGAGTTGGTCCCAGCGCCTGAAGGTCAATGGATGTGCGTGTTGCAGCCCACGCGGCGTCGTAAGCAGAGGAACGGACCACCGATTTACGCTGGCAGAGCGCTAGGCAATTCCCGGGCGGAATATTAAGATGTGCTCGCCGGGATTCTGCCGGTTCAATATCGAAATGTTTCGGTTAAATCGGTTCATAGGTATCATGCTCTTCCGGAACTGCCCGCTTGCGCCTCGGCCCACGTTTATGCGCAAGCTCCGTACTGGTTCGTCATGAAGGATGAGGAACGCGTCGAGGCGCATGCCGCGAATCGCAGGCTGAGGGTAGCGAGTTGAGGTCAAAAACGAAACGCGCGGGACGCCACGTCACCATTCGTGAAGTCGCCAAGGCCGCGGGGGCTTCGGTTTCCACAATCTCTGCGGCCCTCAACAATTCTGATTATGTTAGCGCGCAAACGCGCAGCCGCATCGAGGAAGCAATCAAGCAACTTGGCTACCGGCCTAACGACTTGGCAAGAGGACTTCGTCTTCAGAAAACGCACTCCATAGCGATCGTTGTTCCCGATCTCTCCAACAATTTCTATATTGAAGTGGTGCGCGGCGCCAAGGACTACTCGGCTTCCGCGAACTATACCGTCCTGATCGGGGACTCACGCGAGAGTTGGGAAGAGGAGCGCAACTATCTGGATTCTTTTCACCGTCGCCGCGTTGACGGCGTTGTGCGCGTCCCCGCCATTGACGCGCCGGGAGGAAAAGCGAAGGCGGTGCTCGGCAATCTCCCCGTCGTGTACGCAGACCGCTACCCGCTTGTGCGCGACGCTTACGTTGGCAGAGTCGGCGTGGACAACCGCCGCGCCGCGGACAGCGCCACGCGATATCTGCTCAGCCTAGGACATCGCCACATTGGCGTGATCACCGGCGATCCGTCCAGCGGAACGTCGGTGGACCGGCTCGAAGGATTTACGCAGGCACTTCGAAGCGCGAAAATCCGCCTGGACCGCTCCATGGTTCACCGGGGGCACAATGACATGGAGAGCGGACATTTTCACGCGATGCAATTGTTGACCGGAACGGAGCGTCCGACCGCGATTTTTTGCACCAATAACATGATGGCATTGGGAGCGCTCGCCGCGATTCAGGAAATTGGCCTTGCCTGTCCCGAGGACATCAGCCTGCTGGGCTTCGACGATTTTTATTGGGCTACCCTCTTGCGACCGAGACTCACGGTAGTTCGCCAGCCGGCGCGCGAAGTTGGAATGATCGCCGCCCGAATGTTGATTGACCATATCGAAGGGCGTCAGAGCGTTCCCACACCCGCGTTGCTCGCGACGCAACTCATCGTGCGCGACTCGTGCTGTCCTCCCAAGAAGCCTCAACCGCGTTGAGGGATAACCGCGACCTCTCAATCAATGCGCCCGCTTCGGATCCGTGTTCTCCCGGCTGGATCTTATTGAGCTTGCGTTGTCCGAGGGCCATTCGCCGCGCCAAACGGCCAAGACCTGATCAGTTTGGCGCGCAGCACGTATGCTCCAAGCCCCAGCAAAAGAAGAATGACGGCCGTGCCCAGGTACTGTCGCTGATCCGGCGTTGCCGCCACGTAAACCCAGCCGATCAGCGCCACGAGGGCCGGAACCGGAAAGAGCCACATCTTGTAGGGGCGTTCAATTTCCTTGCGATAGAGCCGCATCGCAAAAACCGCAACAATCTGCGGAATAAATTGGAACACGATCTGAATGATCATCAGTGCGGAAAGGAGCCGCTCCAGGGAGAACCAGCACAGAGGGATCGCCAGCGCGTTGATAGCCAGCAGCGAGACCGTGGGGAAGTGTCCTTTGGCATGCACGCGGCCGAAAATCTTGAAAAAATTTCCTTCCGCGCCCGCGGCATACAGGATGCGCGAGTAGCCCAAGCTCATCGTGAAGATGCCGCCCAGCGTCGCCGCGAGGATCAAGCCGGTCATCACGGAGGCTGCTCGCGTTCCGTAAAGCTTGCCGATGAATTCGGAAACAACCGCGTGGGATGCGGCTGCCTCGCGCCAAGGGATGACGCCGATAATCACCGTGCTCATCAGGAGATACAGAACCGCAACCGCCAGAACCGACAGCACGATCGCCCGCGGGATGTTTTTCGTCGGATTTTTTACCTCGCCTCCGAGATAAGTAATGTTGTTGTAGCCGCCGTAGTTGTACATCGCGATCAGCGTCGCGCTCGCCAGCCCGTAAAAAAACGCCTTCGAAAGATGAAACGCGCCCGGTGGAAAGGCGAAGGCCATCTTTGCATTCATGTGAACGAGCCCCGGTCCGATGACCCAAAACATGGCCGACAACACCACTGCCAACATCACGACCGATAAACGCCCCACCGTTTTGATGGGCCGATAGAGAAGGAAGGTGATCAAGATGCAGGCACCCGCGGCGATCGTTCCCACTCCCGCGTGATTTAGTCCTGGTAATACATAGTGCGAGTACTCCGCGAAACCCACACATGCCGCGGAGATGGCCAGCGGGGCGACGAATATAGTTTCCCAAAGAAAAAGAAACGAGACCAGGCGTCCCCAGGTGCGCGGGTTAAAAGCTTCCTGGAAATAGATATACGATCCGCCCGCGCCGGGCATCGCTGCGCCCAGTTCCGCGTATACCATACCGTCGCAAACAGAAAACAGCGCGCCCAGAAACCAGCCGAGGATGGCTTGAGGCCCGCCCATGGCTGTGAGAATCACGCCAATCGTAATAAAAGGCCCGATCCCGATCATCTCCAGCATATTGACCGCGGTGGACTGGATCAGACCCATCCCGCGCACAAGCTTTTCGGATGTTAAGGCGACTTCAGGTGGAAGATGCGACGTTGCGTTATCGGCCAAGTTGGGCGTCCTGGACTAGATAGAAACGAAAGCGGCGAGGCGGCAATATAGCAGCGTCCGTGCCATCCGGCAAGCGCGGAACGCAGCAAAATACTGAAACGTTTCGGTACCTCGCGCCCCGATCGATCCGCGAGCCCCTATTCGGCTTACGGCCGTTTCTCAAACCAGACCGGCGTGGACAATGGCGAAAGCCTTGCGTTAACCTTCCTGCGGTATTGAAGCGAGGAAACATGACACCATTTAGTAGAAGAGATGTCCTACGGGCGGGAATGGCATTGCCCGGCATCGTCGAAGCTGCTTATTCCAGCATTCCAGACAGCGGGAGTCCGGAAAGGCCGAAACGATTCGAGGAAGTCATCGGCTACCAGGTTGAAGAAGCGTTTTCCCCACAAACGCTCGCGATTCTCCCCCTCGGCAGCCTCGAGTTTCATGGGCCTCACAATCCCTTGGGTGTGGACTCCATCATCATCTCGGGAATCGCCGAACGCGTCGCGGTTCGCACCAAGGGCCTTCTTTTCCCAACGGTGACCTTCACCCAGTGCCCCTCCCACACCGCCCACTTTCGCGGCACGATCTCCATTCGTCCCGAAGTCATGACCATGTACTTCGCGGACATCCTTCGCAATATTCTCCGCCTCGGAATTCGCAAGATCTTCATTCTCAACGGACACGACGGCAATATCGGTCCGGGACGCGGCGCGATCGCCGAAGTCGCGGACGAAGTAAAGGATTCGGCACTTCTGTTTGCCAGCTGGTGGGAATTTCTTTCCGGCGAAATGATGAAAGCAATGGGGATGTTTCACCAGGCCAACGGTGGGCACGGCCATGGCGGTCCACTCGAAACTTCCGCGGTTGCAGCATTCCGCCCCGACCTGGTCCACCTCGATAAAGCGCGCGATCTGCCCGAACCTCCTGATCTCTCCGGAGGTTCGCCGTATTTTCTGCAAAAATCGATGGCCGCAGATTGGCCGGGATATTCCGGCCACGTAAGCGAGGCTTCTCCGGAAAAGGGGCGCAAATTGGTCCAGATCAGTGAAGACGCCATCGTAAAGCTGATTGAGAGTTGGCTCGCTCATCCTGACGCCCCTGGAAGCTGGTAAGCGCGTTCACACTCCATACACGGATTGTCCCCGGCGCAAGCTGCGATTAGGATGAAACGAGGAGCGGGAGCGGCCATCAGCGTGAAATTGCGTTTGAAATTTTGGCGAAGGACCTTGCGCGCCGGCTGCGTCTTGCTGATCTGCTTTTCCCCGGCATTTGCCGTCGCGCGGAGCCTGCCTTTGCTGCAGATGAAATCGGCACAATCGTCCGAACCCCTCGCGGAAGCGGAATCGGCTCTTGCTCACGGCGATCCGGCTTCCGCCATTCAAGCTCTTTCCGCCTATCTTCAGTCTCATCCAAAAGACACATCGGCCATGCTGATGCTCGGCCAGGCTTATGCCAGCGCTGGTCAGGACGCCCAGGCCGAAGAAGAGTTTCAAGCAGTGTTGAAAGCCGCTCCCGGCAATTACATCGCCCTAGCGGCGCTCGCCGAACTTGATGCACGAGCGGGTCAATTGGAAAAGGCCGAGCCGCTCATGGCGCGCGCCGCGAAGCTCAGCCACGGCAATCCGCAGATTCGTACCGAATGGGCCGTCATACTCGCTCGCCTCCACAAGTACAAGGAAGCGCAAAGCGCGCTGGCTGGCCTGCCGCCGCCAACTGACCCCGCCCAACTCATCGAATTTCACAGGCTGAAAGCTTCCGTGGCTCTCGGTCTCGGAAGCAACGCGGCCGCAGCTTCTGAAATGGAAAAGGCCCTTGCCCTACAGCCCGACGATCCGAGGCTCATCACTGCGACCGCGATGGCGCAGATCCAAGCAGGCCATTGGCAGCGCGCGCAAAGTCTTTCCGAGCCGCTCTTCTCCCGCACGCAAGATCCGGGGATTGGACTCGTTCTTCTCGAAGCCCAGTTGGGCATGCATTCTGACTTTCGCCCGACTCTAGATTCGCTTCGATCCGCAAAGCTCTCTCCGCCAGACGAACTGGCTTTTCGCCAGCGTTTGGCGGAAATTCTGATCGCTCACGGAGAATACGGCGAATCCATCACGGAATTGAGGAGGGCGGCCGAGCTTGACCCGCAACGGCCGGACCTGCTTTTCAATCTTGCCCTCGCTCAGTTCCGGGCGGGCCGCCTGGACGAGGCTCTTGCGAGCGCCGAAAGCTGCAAAGCCCTTGGCGATGGCGCCGAGATCGAGGATCTCTTGGGTGACATTGAGGAAGCACGCGGAGATAACCTGGCCGCCGCGCGGAGTTATCAGACCGCCGTGGCGCTCGCCCCAAATCAGGAGAAATACCGTCTCTCCCTCGCCGTGGAATTCATCCGCCACAAGAATTTTGACGCTGCCCGCCTCGTTCTCAAGCAGGCGGGAGAACTCTTTCCCAAGTCGTGGCGAATCCAGCTTGCCCAGGGCATGGTTGAATACTTCGCGGGTAGCGACGTCGAAGCCAGTCGCATACTTGTGCATGCGGCGGAATTGGCTCCGGAACCTGAAGTCGCGCTCAACTATGTCGGAGATATCCAGATGGATCGTGCTTCCGCGCCCGATCCGGCCGCGATCGCCCAGTTGTGCGGTTACGCGGACCATCATCCCGCTAACGGCCGCATGCAGTATTACTGCGGCGCCTTGCAATTCCGAAGGGATTACGCTTCCGGGGACAAATCTCAGGCGGACGAGATTCTTCGCCGCCTGCTCGCGGCGGTACGGCTGCTTCCGAAAGATGCTCCGCCGCATTGTGAGTTGGGAAGGACGTACCGTTGGATGGATCGCTGGCAGGAAGCCCTTCGCGAATCGGAAACATGCGTCCGCCTTGATCCGGACTCGGCGCAATCTCATTATCATCTGGCCCAGATCTATCAGCACCTCGGTCAAAAGGAACGTTCGCTGCAGGAAATGAAACTTTACGAAGCCGCGTCCAAACTTCTTGCCGATGAAAACGCCCGCCGCGATCAAACCATGAAGACGTTTCTTTTGACCATCCAAAAAGGAACGCCGGACCAGAACTAACTCTGGTCCGGCGCCAAACCCGCTCATTTCCTTCCGGCAACGCTCAGGGAGCGGACTTCTTCACTTCGGATGGAGCTTTCATGTCGTGAGCGCTCTTGATCTGCGGATTCTCGCCCAGGCTGATCATGTTCGCAACGATGCGGTATGCCCCGGGAACTCCGTCGGGCAATTGCCGGTAGAAGGCATAAGCATTGTAGATGTAAACGCCCTTGCCGTATTTTGCGTATAGCAATCCGCCTTTTTGCGGCGCTTGGCCCGGATCGTGCGTTTCCAGTAACGGCTCGTAGGCCGAGTCCCAGCTCTCCAGGAACTTCGAGCCTCGTTCTTCCACCCAATTCTCAAAGTCCTTGGTCGTGATTTTGTTCGGCCAGGTGAACACCGGATTCTTTGGATCCAGAATCTCCACCTTGGAATTCTCGTCGGTCACTTCCTCCGGATTGGATCCCATTTTGTACGGGTAAGGACCGTAGTTGTGATCGTATTCCGGCGTGTTGTATTGCACGATCACCACTCCACCGTTTTTCACGTAGTTGAGGATGCGCCCATTGTACGTTTTCAGATCTTCGCGGGCCGCATAGGTGCGCACTCCCAGGATGATGGCGTTGAACTTCGAAAGGTTTCCGCTGGCCAAATCTTCGGTTGCGAGGAAGTGCACGTTGATGCCGAGATTCATGAGGGATTGCGGCAAGTCATCTCCCGTGCCCGCGATATATCCGACGTCCAAACCAGGCGCGACCTTTACGTCTACGCCGGTCGTGCGATAGGTTGACGGCCTGTAGAGATTGTAAGGACGAAGTCCCGGGTAGCCCACCGTGTGGTACCCCTCTTTATAATCGTGGCCGTCATAGCTGGCCACGGCTGTGATTGTGTAGGGTTTTTCCGCGAGCTTCTCCGGTGTAACCCGGAAGTTCAATGTTTGATCTTCGCCGTCCTTCGCGGTTGAGAATTCTTCCTGTCCTGCCTTCCACCCTTCCGGCAAATCAAGTTTGACTGTTCCCTTTGCGGGACCTTTTACATTGCTGTGAACGGTGACAATGAGGTCGAAGGATTTGCCGCCCAGGGGAACGATTCCCGCTTGTGGCAAGATCGAAACGGAGATCGCCGGTCCGACGACCAGAGGATCTACCACCGTTCCCAGCCCGGTCACTCGCTTCACGGATTGCACAACCTGGGTTAATTCGAATGGCGTTCCGTCATAGGAAAAGCGAACCACGGCGGAAAGCGGATAAGGCATTGTTGGAAGAGTGAGATACTTTGCATCCAGAATGTCGTAGTACGGTTGTTCGATGTCCGGCCGTGAGTAGTAGGGGCGTGTGTACTGCGCGTTGGGTGCCGCATGCACCGTAAAGCGCAAATCCTTGGACTGGTTTCCCTTGAGCGTTCCGCCGGATTGCGTGGCCGGATCGAATGTCCATTGCTCGCCCTCCGGCCCTTTTAGTTCTGCGCCTTCCAGTTGCACGGGAAGATTGGTCGGATTCATTGTGTGAATATTCACCCAAAACTCTTGCCCTGGAATGGCCACTTGAAAAGTTGGAGGATTTCTGAAAAAGCGCGCGAAAGGTCCGGTAGGTTCTTTCTCGGGTGCCACGGTAGCCAGCACGGAGATGCCCAGCGACTCGGCGAGCGCGTTGTCGAACTGCGCCCGCTTGATTTTTAATTCATGCACGACGTCGTATTTTGAATCATCCGACAGGTTGCTGTTCGTAACCTTCCCGATCAGCTCGTTCGTCGCCTTCAAGCCTTCCGCGAGCGTGGAGGCGATCGCTTCCGGGTGTTCTGCGGAAAAGTCCTTCATGGCCTTCTCAACCAGAGTGTTGATTTGCACCAGCCCATCCTTCAGGAAGGAATCATCTCCGCCTTGCGCCAGGCTGGCAATTCCCATGAGCGAAGTGTCTATGCCCTCAAACAACGAGGACTCTTTGTCGGGAACCGAGACCCGTGATGCAAACCGGTGATAGGGGCTCATCTCTGCTT
>Ga0335081_10013636_pt1 | contig 13137 bp, 16 predicted proteins | sample Lox_Sample_35_FD_206713 | JGI IMG/M metagenome (GOLD analysis project Ga0335081, IMG submission 206713) | Soil microbial communities from Loxahatchee National Wildlife Refuge, Florida, United States - Lox_Sample_3.5 | ecosystem: Environmental > Terrestrial > Soil > Wetlands | place: USA...
CGGAGTCTCAGCTCGACCGGTTCCTGATGCGCATCGAGCTGGGCTATCCCGACCGCGGCGCCGAGCGCGCGCTGCTCTCGGGCACCGACCGGCGCGACCTGCTGGCCGAGCTCGAGCCTTGCATGTCGTCCGCCGAGCTGGTCGCGCTGCAGGACAGCGCGCGCGCGGTGCACGTGGCGCCCGCGCTGCTCGACTACGTGCAGGCGATCGTCGAGCACACGCGGCGCTCGCCCGAGTACGCGACCGGCCTTTCGCCGCGCGCCGCGCTCGCGCTGCTGCACTCGGCGCGCGCCTGGGCGCTGCTCGAGGGGCGCGACAAGGTGATCCCGGAGGACGTGCAGGCGGTGCTCGCGGGAGTCGCCACGCACCGGCTGCGCCCGGCGCACGACAGCGCGCGGCGGGTGGACATCGGCGCGCAGCTGGTCGCCGCGGTCCCGATCCCCTGATTCAGCGCGGCAGCTTTTCCTGCAGGAACTGCAGCACTGCGACCTCGTCGCGGCGCAGCGCGGGCGTCGCGCGCCCGCGCCGCCCGCGCTGCGCCGGCGGCTGCGGCACCGTCATGCCGAGCAGGTAGGCCTGCACCAGCGCCGGGTGGACGTAGTACTTGCGGCACACCGCACGCGTGTTGCCCAGGCGCGCGGCCACCGCGTCGATCGCGCGCACCACGTTGCGGTCGGCCTCGCGCCGGCTCGCCGCGGGCCCCATCGCGCGCAGCTGCACCGCCGCCAGCATCGTGCCGCCCCAGGTGCGGAAGTCCTTCGCCGTCACGTCGCGCCCGGTGATCTCGCGCAGGTAGGCGTTTACGTCGTCCGAGTTCACCGTCTGGCGCTTGCCCTCGGCGTCGAGGTACTGGAACAGCTCGTGCCCGGGCAGGTCCTGGCAGCGCTGGATGATGCGCGCCAGGCGCGGGTCGGCGAGCGCCACCGAGTGCTCCACCCCGCTCTTGCCGCGGAAGCTGAAGCGCAGCATCGAGCCCTCCACCTTGACGTGGCGGCGGCGCAGCGTGGTCAGGCCGAAGGAGCGGTTCTCGCGCGCGTACTCGTCGTTGCCGACCCGGATCAGGGTGCGGTCGAGCAGCCGCACCACCGTCGCCAGCAGCTGGCGCAGGCTCAGCTCGCCCACGCGCAGGTCGCGCTCGACGCGCTCGCGCAGCGCCGGCAGCACCTCGCTGAACTCCAGCATGCGGCGGAACTTCGAGCGGTCGCGCGCCTCGCGGTAGGAAGGATGGTAGCGGTACTGCTTGCGCCCGCGCGCGTCGCGTGCGGTGGCCTGGATATGGCCCTCCGGGTCGGGGCAGATCCAGACCTCGGTCCAGGCCGGCGGTATGGCGAGGGAATTCAAGCGCCGCCTTGCCTTCGGGTCGGCGATGCGCTCGCCGCCGGGCGCGTAGTAGGCCCAGCCGCGGCCCGAGCGCTTGCGCCGGATGCCGGCCACGCCGTCGGTGACGTAACGCAGCCCGGCCCGGGTCGCCGCCCTGCGATGTTCGTTCGCCCGCAGCGACTCCATGCGGCGGACCCGCGGCCGGCCTCAGTCCGGCCGGATCGCCACCTTGCCGCTGCCGAGCAGCAGCACGGCCAGGCCGCAGAAGAGGTAGAAGCCCTGCAGCTCGAGCGCCCAGCCGCCGGTCTTCGACAACGTGAGCAGCTGCATGGAGTGCACCAGCACCAGCGCGAAGATCATGTTGATCATCACCAGCAGCCCGCCGATGCGCGAGTACACGCCGAGGATGATGAGCAGCGGGGCGACCACCTCGCCGAAGTAGACCAGGTAGGCCACCCAGTGCGGCAGCCCGAGGTCGCCCAGCTTGCCGCCGATGAAGCCGAGCACGTCCGGGTGCAGGATCTTCGCCACCCCGTGGAACAGGATCAGGATGCCCAGCGTCAGGCGCAGGACGAGCTTGCCGATATCGTCGACGAAAAGCGGGTTCACTGTTCGCCCTCCTTGCGAAACTCCGCCCGAAGGATATCAGACCGTCAGCGCGCGAACACGCTGCCGATGGTGGCCTGGATCGCCTCGGCCGCGGCGCGCGGGTCGGCCGCGTCGCGCACCGGGCGGCCGACGACGATGTAGTCCGCGCCGTTGGCGAAGGCCTGCGCCACGTCGACGGTGCGCTTCTGGTCGTCGCCGGGCCTGTTTCCGGCCGGGCGGATGCCGGGCGTGACCACCAGCAGGCGCTGCCCGAACTGGGCCCTGATCGCCGGCGCCTCGAGACCGGAGCAAATCACGCCGTCGCAGCCGGCCTCGAGCGCGTGGCGCGCGCGCGAACTCACCAGCTTGCCGACGTCCGCGCCGGGGCCCATCTCGGCCAGGTCGCTCGCATCGAAGCTGGTGAGCACGGTCACCGCGAGGATCTTGAGCGCACCCTTCTCGCCCGCCGCGGCCTCGAGGATCGAGCGCTGCCCGTGCACGGTAAGGAAGCTCGCGCCGCTGGAGCGCAGGTTGGCCACCGCGCGCCGCACGGTCTCGGGGATGTCGTACAGCTTCAGGTCGGCGAACACCTTGTTGCCGCGCGCGACCAGCCACTCGAGCAGCTCGAAGGCGCCGCCGGAAGTGAACAGCTCGAGGCCGATCTTGTAGAAGCAGGCGGCCTCCCCGATACGCTCGACCAGGGCGCGCGCCTCGGCCGCGCTCGGCAGGTCGAGCGCGACGATCAGGCGTTCGCGCCGGCCCGGGGCTTGAGGGGGAAGCTCGCTCATGGGATGCCGGTATCATACCTTCCGTGCCCGAAATCCTGGTCCTCTACTACAGCGCGGGCGGATCGGTGCGCCGCCTGGCCGAGCTCGTCGCGCAGGGCGTCGAGCGCGTGCCGGGCGCGGCCGCGCGCCTGCGCACGGTGCCGCGCGTGGCGCCGCTGACCGAGGTCGCGGCGCCGCCGGTGCCGCCCGAGGGCGCGCCCTACGCCGAGCTGAAGGATCTCGAGCAGTGCGCCGGCCTCGCGCTCGGCAGTCCGGGGCGCTTCGGCAACATGGCCGCGCCGCTCAAGCACTTCCTCGAGGGCAGCGGCGCGCTGTGGCAGCGCGGCGCGCTCGCCGGCAAGCCGGCCTGCGTGTTCACCTCGACCGCCAGCCTGCACGGCGGGCAGGAGACGACGCTGCTGTCGATGATGCTGCCGCTGCTGCACCACGGCATGCTGATCGTCGGGCTGCCCTACACCCAGGCCGAGCTGAACGCGACGCGCGACGGCGGCACCCCCTACGGCCCGAGCCACTTCGCCGGCATCGCCGACGACCGGGCGTTGGACGCGCACGAGCGCGCGCTGTGCATCGCGCAGGGCCGGCGCCTGGCGGAGGTCGCGCTGAAGTTGGCGCGATGAATGCAGCGCGCCTCGTCGCGAGCGCCTCGCTCGTCGCGCTGATGGTGCTGTGCCTCGCCTGGGAGCTGTGGCTCGCGCCGCTGCGGCCCGGCGGGTCGCTGATCGCGCTCAAGGCGCTGCCGCTCGCGCTGCCGCTGGCGGGGATCCTGGGCGGCAGGCGCTACACCTACCAGTGGGCGAGCATGCTGATCCTGGCCTACTTCGTCGAGGGCGCGGTGCGCGCCTGGGCCGAGCGCGGCGCGGCGCTGGCGCTGGCCGCGGCCGAGATCGTGCTCAGCCTCGTTTTCTTCGCCGCAGCGCTGGCGTACGCGCGGCTGACTCGATGAGCCGCCTGGCCGCGGCGTAGACCGGCACCTCGACCAGCCGCCCGTCCACCTGCGCGCGCTCCCTGCCCTGCGCGCGCGCTTCCTCGAACGCGCGCACGATGCGCCTGGCGCGGTTGAGCTCGCGCGCCTCGACCGAGAACACGCGGTTGACCGGCGCGGCGTGCACTGGATGCACGATACTCTTCATGCGGTAGCCCAGGCGCTTTGCGCGCCGCGCGTCGGCCGCAGCGCCCTTGGCGTCGCCGAAGGTGTACGGGCAGTCGATCGCCTCGACCCCGGCGGCGCGGCACTCGAGCAGGAAGCGCGCGCGCACGTAGGCGAGCTCCTCGCCGCCGCGCGAGCGCTCGGCGCCCAGGTCGGCCACCATGTCCTCGCTCGCCACCAGCAGCGCGCTCACGCGCGGGCTGGCGCGCGCGATCTCGCCCGCGCGCACCAGGCCCGCCGCGCTCTCTATGTTGGGCACCAGCTCGACGCCGTGCGCGAGCGCGGCCAGCGCCTGCACCTGCTCCGGGCGCGCGACCTTCGACATCAGCACGATGTCGGGCCTGGCGGCGAGCACCGCCGCGAGGTCCTCGCGGCCGCAGGTCTCAAGCGGATTGACGCGTACCGCCGCGAGCGCGCCCGCGGTGCGCCAGCGCTGGTAGAGCCCCGCCGCCAGCGCGCGCGCCTGCGGCCGCAGCGCCGGCGGCGTGAAATCCTCCAGCTCCTGGATCAGGACGTCGGCGCCGCTGCGCTCGGCCGCGGCCTGCGCCTTCTCGTCGGCCCCGGGGACGAACAGCCAGGTGCGGCGCGGATGGCTCATCCCCCGTCCGCGCAGGTCTCGAGGTGCTCCTCGATGAAACGGATCTGGTCGCTGCGGGTGCGGCTGCTGGCGTAGATCCAGACCGCCGCCACGCCCGCCACCACCAGCCCCATGCCGAGCATGCCCGTGTCGCGCGCGGCGCCCTCGAGCTCGCGCACCGCGCCGGCAAACAGCAGCACCGCGCCGACCAGCAGCAGACCGACAAACTGGAACTTGGTGCCGAAGGCGTAGCACAGCTCGCCTTCGAACGCGCTGCCCGCACCATCGGCGCGCAACGTGCCGCGAAACTCGATCACGTCGCCTGCGGCCGACAGCAGCCCCTTGCGCCAGAGCCTGAGCGCGGGCGCCGAGTCCGGGCCGCGGATCGTGCCGATGAGCCGCAGGCCGACGCCGAAGCGCCGGCCCTGGATCAGCATGCGCAGCCGCGCCAGCGCCTCCTGCGGCGGGCGCGGCCCCGCGACGCGCAGCGGCCGGCGCCAGAAAATGAATCCGTCGGACATCGCCTCGCTCCCTGTTGCCGCACGTTACCTCGCGGCGCGATCGGCGTCGAGCGCCCGCTCGATGCGGCGGTCGGGGATGAGCCAGATCAATGCGACCAGAACGTAGACCGCCTGCGCGGCCCACTGCCAGCGGAACGCGCGCAGGATGCCGGCCACGTAGAGCAGCGGCGAGACCCTGCCCTTCCAGCCGGTGACGAAAGGAATGAGCGAGCGCCAGAACAGCAGGTGCAGGTTGGCCCACAGGATCGCCCCCGTCACCTGCTCGCAGGTGTGCAGCATGTGGTGATGGTTGTTCCAGTAGATGCCGAGATAGACGAAGCTCAGCACGTAGCAGAGGAACACGGGGACCACCGGCGCGAGCTCGTGCAGCGTTTGTCCGTGCGGCACCTTCAGCTCGAGCACCATGATGGTGATGATGATCGCCAGCACGCCGTCGCTGAACGCTTCCAGCCTGCTTGGCTTCATCGTTGCTCCGGTTCGCCGACCAGCCCCTCGCGGCGCAGGATCGGCTCGATCGCGGCGAAGTCAGCGACCTGGAACGCGTTGATCCCCAGCTCGCGCGCAGCGCTCACGTTGGGCAGCAGGTCGTCGAAGAAATAAACCTCGCGCGGCGCCGCGCCGAGGCGCACGAGCGCGTGCTCGAAGGCCTCGCGGTCCGGCTTCACGAAGCCGGTCTGGTGCGACAGGAAGCACCAATCGAGCAGCCCCGGCAGCTGCGGCAGGCGCCGCCAGTGCAGCGCATTGGTGTTGCTCAGGCAGGCGAGGCGGTGGCGGCCCTTCAGCTCCCTCAGCAGCGCCTCGGCCCCCTCGTACAGGCCGCGCGGCCAGTCGGCGAAGGCCTCGAGGAAGGCCGCCGGCTCGAGCCCGAGCCGCCACTCGTCGATGAACGCGGCCGCGAATGCCTCGGGCGCGGTCAGGCCACGCTCGAACGCCTGCACCGCCGGCGAGCCGAGCCACTTGCGCCACAGCTCGTCCGGCTCGAGCGGCGCCGGCAGCATCGCCGCGAGCCCCGCCGCGCCGGTGTTTTCCACCAGCACGCCGCCGAGGTCGAACATCACCACCTTGCCGGCGGCGACTGCACGCAGCGACTTTCTCATATACACGCGCGCCAGCCCTTGCTCGAAGCGCCGGTCGTATTCGACATAGCCGATCTTGGCGTAGAGCGCCCGGTTCTCGCTCATCTTCTCGTGCGTGTAGAGATAGATCGACTCGAAGCCCGCACGCCGCGCCTCGGCTTCCGCGAGCTCGAGCAGCGTCCTGCCGAGGCCCGTGCCGCGCAATGAGGGGTCGACGGCGACGTTCTCCAGCAGAAAGCCCTCAGGCGTGAGCGCGAGCACCAGCACCCCGACGACGCGGCCGGCGCTCTCGGCGACCGTGACCCGGCGCGCGCGGATGACCTGCGCGTAGTCGTCGGTCATCGGGCCGGGCGGCCTGCCGATGCGCGCCAAGTAGTGTCGGTACGCCGCGTGCACGCACGCCGCCACGCCGGGCACGTCTTTCTCGTCGGCCGGGCGCAGCGAATAGCGCGGCCCGGCTACTGGCTCGCTAGCCACCGGACAGATTCAGCATGATGTGGCGCGCCAGCGCGAGCCAGAACTCCCTGCCCGAATGCCGCTCGGCGATGAGCGAGACATCCGTGTCGCCCTTGTGCAGGATCACCGACAGCATCAAGACCAGGCAGACGATGGCCAGTGCCTGCAGCGCGTTCGTCACCGGATTGCTGCCGTCTTCGCGCATGTCGCGAGTTCGGAGCCGCGCCGGCCTAGCGCCCGTAGAACTTGCGCACGGTGTCCTGCGCGACCTGCTGCAGAAATGCGGCGGTGTCTTTGTCGATCGCGCCGAAGTAGTCGTAGCTGTTGCCGACCGGCGACTTGCCGTAGATGCTGGCGTAGACCGTGCAGGCCGCGAGGTAGGTGCCGATCAGGGTCGGGTGCGAGCCGTCGTAGGCCTGCTGCAGCTTGATGCCGGGCCGGCGGCGGTAGGCTTCCTCGAACGCGAGCCCGACCGGAATGACCAGCGCCCCGATCTCGTTGCCGACCGAGACATAGAGGTCTTGGGTGAGGCGGATATTGCGCGGGTTGGCATTCTTGTTCGGCTTGACATAGACGTGCGTCATGTAGAGCGCCGTTTTTCCGCCGCGCTCGGCGATCACCTTGTTGAAGGCTATTACGGTCTCGCGGAACTTCGCACGCTTTGCCTCCGACAGCGGCTCGGAGCTCGCGCCCTGAAGGATGACCAGCTGGAACGGCTGCTCGATGCCGAGCTGGCCCGGCTTGGTGAGCCACTCGATGTCGTGCTGCGCCAAAGAGGCCCCGCCGATGGTGGCCGACTTGTAATGCAACTCCTTCTCGAGCGAAGGATCGGCGGCGATCGCCATCCGGCGCACATGGTTGTGCAGGCTGTCGCTGTAATAGAAGTAGCTGTTGCCCACGAACAGCACGCGCGCGGGCGTATCGACCTGGGGCGCCCTGATCAGCGGAACCGGCGCCGCCGCGGCGGCGGACGTCAGCGCCGCGCCGAGCAAGGCAAGCAGAAAGCGCATGGTCGACCTCATCGGCGTTGCTTGGCGGCGTAGTGCCGCTGCGCCCAGGCGACGGTCTCGCGCGCGGCGATGCCGGCCGCAACGGGGTGTGCGGCGAAGCGCTCGCGAAAGCGCCGGTCGTCGACGACGAACGGCTCGTCCCACTGGTAGAGCATTTCGTTCATCTCGCGGATCAGCGGCACGAACAGGCCGACCAGCCTGAGGATCGGCTTCGGGATGCTGCCGACGGGGATGCGCCGGCCGAGCACCTTGGCGAAGCGCTCGACGAGCTCGCGCATGCTGCCGGCGGGCTGGCAGGGCAGCATCCAGGCGCGCCCGAGCGCGTCGTCGGGCGCGCCGCCCAGCAGCGCCAGGCCGGCGGCGACGTCGGGAATGTAGTGGTAGCTGTGCACCGCGTCGGGATCGACCGGCGAGCGGGCCTTCTTCCCGGCCATGACCGGCTTCCAGAAGAAATCGCCCAGGTAGGTGAGCGTGCCGCGCGGGCCGTAGTAGTCCGAGGCGCGCCCGGCCACCGCGCGCACCGCGCCCTTCCTGTGCGCATCGAGCAGCCGCTCGGCGGCGCGGGCGCGGATGTCGCCCTTCCTGCTGCAGGGGTTCATCGGCGTGTCTTCGTTCATCGGCCGCCCGCCGGTGCGGCCCAGCATGTACAAGTTTTCGAGCACCACCAGGCGCGCGCCGGCGCCGCCGGCCGCCGCGATCAGGTTGTCCATGGTGCGCGGCACGACCTTGGCCCACAGCGCCGCGTCGTAGGCCGGGTTCATGCAGTGGTAGACGACTCTCGCGCCCTCGCAGGCGCGGGCGCAGAAACCGGGGTCGAGCGCGTCGCCCGGCGCGAGCTCGGCGCCGGGCGCGATCTCGCCGTGCGAGCGCCGCACCACGCGCACCCGCTCTCCGTGCTCGAGCAGCTTCATCGCGAGCGGCGTGCCCACCTGTCCTGCGCCGAAGATGACGTGCATCGCTCTCCTATGGTGCCACCGACACGCCGCGCGCGCCATGACGCGCGATCGCCTGCGCCACCAGCCCGCTCGCCTTGACATGGGCCGCGAACTCGCGCAGGAACGCGGCGCCGGCGTCGCGCCCGACCGGGGTGCCGATCGCCTGCTGCACGGCGGTGAAGCGCCCTTCGAGGATACGCGAGCCGGGCAGCTTCGCGGCGTCGGCCACCAGCCGCGCCTTGAGGCCGGCGAGCACTTCCAGCCCGTCGGCGACGAACATCTCGTACGAGGCGTCGATCCCCGGCGCGCGCACCAGCGTGGCGTGCTTCAGGGTGCGGGTCAGGTACAGGTCGTAGGCGCTCTTTTCGGCCGCGGCAATGCGCACCCCGGTGCGGTCTACCTCGGCGATGCTGCCGATCGTCGACCCGGCGGGCACCAGGTAGCTGGCCTCGATCTCGAGGTAGGCCGGGCTGAACGCGATTTCCTTCGCCCGCGCCGGCTCGGCGGCGAGGAAGGCCACGTCCCAGGCGCCCTGGCGCACCGCCTCGGCCAGCTTGCCCGCGCGCTCGAACAGCACGAACTCGAGCGGCAGGCCGCTCACGCGCGCGAGCTCGCGCGCCAGGTCGACCACGATACCGACCGGCTCGCCGCTCTTCGGGTCCTTGTTCACCAGCAGGAAGTTCTGCATGTTGAGGCCGACGCGCAGCTTGCCCGCGGGCGCGAGCTCGGCGCGCGCCGCGGGGGTGATTTCCAGGCTCATCGCCGCGCTCCTAGAGCTGGTGCTGCGGGTTGAGGCGCTCGATCTTGCTCGAGAGCCGGTTGAGCGCGCTGACGTAGGCCTTGGCCGAGGCGACGATCACGTCGGTGTCGGCGCCGACGCCGTTCACCACCCGCCCGCCCTTGGCCAGGCGCACCGTCACCTCGCCCTGCGACTCGGTGCCCTGGGTCACCGCGTTGACCGAGTACAGCAGCAGCTCGGCGCCGCTCTTGGCCACGCTCTCGATCGCCTTGAACGTGGCATCGACCGGGCCGTCGCCCTGCGACTCGGCCTTGCGCTCCTTGCCCGCCTCGGACAGCACCACGGTCGCGTGCGGGCGCTCGCCCATGCCGCTGGCCTGGCTCATGGTCACCAGCGCCCAGTGCTCCTCGGTCGCCGCGCCGGCCTCCTGCGCCACCAGCGCCTGCAGGTCCTCGTCGAAGATGTCGGCCTTCTTGTCGGCCAGTTCCTTGAAACGCTGAAAGGCCTTGTTGTAGGCGTCCTCGGAGTCGAGCTCGACGCCGATTTCCTTCAGCCGCTGCTTGAACGCGCTGCGGCCCGAGAGCTTGCCGAGCACGATCTTGTTGGCGCTCCAGCCGACGTCCTCGGCGGTCATGATCTCGTAGGTCTGGCGCGCCTTGAGCACTCCGTCCTGGTGGATGCCGGAGGCGTGCGCAAAGGCGTTCGCCCCGACGACGGCCTTGTTCGGCTGCACCACGAAACCGGTGATCTGGCTCACCAGGCGCGAGGTCGGAACGATCTGGGTGGCGTCGATGCGCGTGGCGAGGTGGAAGAAGTCGCTGCGCGTACGCACTGCCATCACCACCTCTTCGAGAGAGGTATTGCCCGCGCGCTCGCCCAGGCCGTTGATGGTGCACTCGATCTGGCGCGCGCCGCCGACCATCACCGCGGCGAGCGAGTTCGCCACCGCCATGCCGAGGTCGTTGTGGCAGTGCACGCTCCACACCGCCTTGTCCGAATTCGGGATTCTTTGCCTGAGAATCCTTATGAATTCGCCGAATTGCTGCGGCACCGCGTAGCCGACGGTGTCGGGGATGTTGATCGTGGTGGCGCCCTCCTTGATCACCGCCTCGAGCACGCGGCACAGGAAGTCGGGCTCCGAGCGGCTGCCGTCCTCGGGCGAGAACTCGACGTCGGGACAGGCGTTCTTGGCGTAACGCACCGACAGCCGCGCCTGCTCGAACACCTGCTCGGGAGTCATGCGCAGCTTCTTCTCCATGTGCAGCGGGCTGGTCGCGATGAAGGTGTGCACGCGCCAGGACCTGGCGCCCTTCAGCGCGTCGATGCCGCGCTGGATGTCGCGGTCGTTGGCGCGGCACAGTCCGGCCACGGTCGAGTCCTTGACCGTATTGGCGATCGCCCTCACCGCCTCGAAGTCGCCGTTGGACGACGCCGGGAAGCCGGCCTCGATCACGTCGACCTTCATGCGCTCCAGCGCCCGCGCGATGCGCAGCTTCTCGTCCTTGGTCATCGAGGCGCCGGGGCTCTGCTCGCCGTCGCGCATGGTGGTGTCGAAGATGATCAGGTTTGTGTTGCCGCTCATGGTGCGCTCCTTGGGTGCGAATGTGCGAATGCCTATCCGCCGCGAAGGGCGGGACGGGTACTGCCGAATGGGAGGTTTTAGTTTGTGCGCGCGAGGCGCAGCAGCAGACCGGCCAGCAGAAGCGCCGCGCCGGAAAGGACAAGCTCGAGCCTGAAGGTCGAAGCCATGGCCTGCAATATAACGCGCCACCCGGGCCGGCGCAAGCCTTCAGCCCGGCTTGCCGTCCAGGCGCGGCTGCGCCAGGCGCGGCGCGTAGGCTACGAAGTAGGCCAGGAAGGCCGCGCTCCAGAGCGCGGCGGACGCAATGACCAGCGGCATGTAGGCCGCGAGCACGAGCGCCGCGGCGACGCGCAGCAGCGCCGCGGCGAGAACGAGCACGTAGGCCAGGGTCTCCGCGCCGCCCGCCACCAGCGGGCGGCCGGTGTGGCCGAGCGCGGTGCGCGTGATCATGCCGACGATCATGCCCGACACCGCGCCGACCGCGAACGCGTGCAGCGCGGCGGCGCCGATCACGACGCCGAAGGCCGCCAGGCCCAGCAGCACGAAGCCAACCGGAATCCAGGCATGCGACAGGTGCAGGATCCAGAGGATGGGGCGCCCGCGCGTGGCGAGCGGCGCCCAGCCGGCTTGGCGCGCGGCATGCAGCGCCGCGGCCGCGAACGCCGGCGCGGCGGTGAGCCAGCCGCCGAGTTCGGCCAGCGCGCAGGCGAACGCGATCACCGACAGCGCGAGCGCGGCGCGGTCGAGCCCCGCCGAGCGCCGCTGCCTTGCCTGCGGCAGCGCGTTGGCGGTGAACGACGGCACCACGCGACCCGCCATCACGATCAGCAGGATCACGATCAGGTACAGCGCGCCCTGCACCGCGAGCGACGCGGGCAGCTCGATCAAGTCCAGGGTCGAGAGGTGGAAGCAGGCGTCGGCCACGCCGAGCGCGGTGAGCAGCACCGGCACGAAGTAATTGCGCCTGTTGCGCGCGGCGAACAGCACCCGCGCAAGCACCGCAGCGATCACGAACGGAAACGCCCCGTCGACCAGCGCCCCGAGCCAGCCCGGCCCGCTCAGCATCAGCACGCGCGCGGCGAGCCAGTGCGCGGCGAGCAGCGCGAGCGGCCACCCCGAGGGCGTCGGCCGCCCGGTCCAGGCCCGGACCGCGGTGAGCAGGAAGCCGGCGATCACCGCCAGGACGAAGCCGAACACCATTTCGTGCTGGTGCCAGGCCAGCCCCGCGAGGTATCCGGCGGGCCAGCCGTGGCCGGCGAGCTCGGCGACCCAAGCCGGCACCGCGATGGCGGCGAACAGCGCGGCGAGCAGGTAGAAGGGGCGAAAGCCGAGGTTGAAAAGCGCGGATCGCACGCTCAGACGATGCGCCCCGGACGACCTTTCAGGACCCACTGCACGTAGCCCGAGACCGAGTAGGCCACGACCAGCAGGAACAGCACCAGCGCCGGCTTGGTGGCGATCACGGTCAGGCCGGCAACGATTACCAGCACCGCCCAGAACGGCACGCTCTTCTTCAGGTTGATGTCCTTGAAGCTGTAGAACGGCACGTTGGTCACCATGGTGATGCCGGCGAACATTGTCACGCACCACGACAGCCAGGAGAGCCAGGTCTCGCCGCCGAAGCCGAGGTCGTTCATGATCCACACCAGTCCCGCGACCAGAGCGGCCGCCATCGGGCTCGGCAGGCCCTGGAACCAGCGTTTGTCGACTACGTCGATGTTGGTGTTGAAGCGCGCCAGGCGCAGCGCCGCCCCGGCGCAATAGACGAACGCGGCCACCCAGCCCAGCTTGCCCAGGCCCTTGAGCGACCACTCGTAGATCACCAGCGCGGGCGCCGCGCCGAAGGACACCATGTCGGACAGGCTGTCGTACTCGGCGCCGAACTCGCTCTGGGTGCGGGTGAGACGCGCCACGCGGCCGTCGAGGCCGTCCAGCACCATGGCGATGTAGATCGCGACCGCGGCGATCTCGAAGCGCAGGTTCATCGCCTGCACGATGGCGTAGAAGCCGGCGAACAGCGCCGCGGTGGTGAACAGGTTGGGCAGCAGGTAGATGCCGCGCCGGCGCAGGGCGCCGATCGGGAGCCGCTTGCCCTGCACGCCGTGCGGATATTCAGCCATTTTGCGCCAGTCTCGCGAGCACGCTCTCGGCAGCGTACACCTTGTCGCCCAGCGCCGCAGTGACCTCGGCATCCAGCGGCAGGTACAGGTCCACGCGCGAGCCGAAGCGGATGAAGCCGTAGCGCTCCCCGCGCGCGAGCTCGCGCCCGGCCTCGACGTAGCACAGAATGCGCCGCGCGACGAGCCCCGCGATCTGCACGCAGGTGACGTCCTGCCCGTCCGGGGTGCGCAGCCACAACGCGCAGCGCTCGTTCTCGAGCGAGGCCTTGTCGAGCGCG
>Ga0335081_10013637_pt1 | contig 13137 bp, 12 predicted proteins | sample Lox_Sample_35_FD_206713 | JGI IMG/M metagenome (GOLD analysis project Ga0335081, IMG submission 206713) | Soil microbial communities from Loxahatchee National Wildlife Refuge, Florida, United States - Lox_Sample_3.5 | ecosystem: Environmental > Terrestrial > Soil > Wetlands | place: USA...
ATCTCCGAGCTTGAGCATCAGGTCCAGGTGCTGGTGGCGTTCCACCGGCGCTGGCACAGGCCATTGGCGAGCTGGGCGGCCTTCCGAAGTGGCGGCAAGCGCTCCAAGGAGCATCGGTTAGTTAGAGGCTGTTGCATAACCTCGGCACTGCCTCCTTTGGCCGCAGGCGGTCGCCGCAGCCCCGGGCTGCCGATCTCGCTGAATCTGATCGAAACCAGCCCATACGGACCGTGTCATTTGCTTCAAAAATGGGGCTTTTGCTTGACATATGACCTACTCGAGTATATCGCTGAGGTTAATGATCAGCGCCACAGACCATCAATCCTCGCTCTTCTACGTCACCTTCGGTCGCGAGGCTGCGCTCATCAAAGACGACCTCCTCACTCCTATCGACTCCCTGCTCGACGACCAGGCGCTGGTCGCCCTCGTCACCGAAGCGCAGGGGCATCGTTCCCCGCAGTCGCGGACCACCGGGCGGTATGCCATCGCTCCCGACCGTCTCCTGCGCTGCTGCGCTCTTAAGCACTTGAAAGACTGGTCTTTTCGGGAGCTGGAACGGGAGCTGCGGAACAGCCTCGTCTACCGTCGCTTCACCCGCTTTGACCAGGACCCCATCCCCACCTACTCGACGCTGAGCCGCAACTTCGCGGTTCTCGGCCCTGCTACGACCCAGCAGATCCACAACCGCGTGGTGAAGAAGGCGCTCGAGGAGAGCGCCGCCAAAGCGGTGAAACTTCGCACCGACACCACGGTGGTCGAGAGCAACGTCCACTATCCGACCGACAGCACGCTCCTGCAGGACGGCATCCGCGTCCTCACCCGGGCGGTGAAGCGCATCGCACAAGAGTGCCCCTCCGGCGCGGTAAAGCTCACCGACCATGCCAGGTCTGCACAAAGGCGAGTGCTCGAGATTCATCGCGCAGCCAAGTCCTTCACGGAAGCTGCGCGCGAGCGCATGAAGCAGAGCTACGGTGGACTCATGCGCCTTGCGCGGGGCGTGGTACGCACTGCCGACAAGGTGCTGGAAGAGTTGAGAAACGGGAAGCTCCCGGTCCCCGGGAATCTTAGACGGGTTGTTCTCAACGAGGCACACCTTCAGCACTTCACTCCGCTCGTCAAAAAGGTTCTCCATCAAACGCGGGCGCGCGTCTTTGGGGGCGACCGGCACGTCGAGGGCAAGATCCTGAGCTTGTTCGAGGAACACACCCGGGTCATCTGCAAGGGCAAGGTCCACAAGCCGACAGAGTTCGGGCGGCTCGTCCGCATTGATGAAATCGAAAATGGCATCGTCAGTGGCTACGACGTCCAGGACGGCAATCCCGCTGACGTCAACAGCTGGGTGCCGGCCCTCGAGCAGCACGAGCGGCTATTCGGCCATGCACCGAAGAGAGCCACTGCCGACAGAGGGTTCTTCTCAGCCAAGAATGAGCGTGAGGCCAAGGTGCGCGGCGTCAAACAGGTGGCGCTTCCTGCACGTGGCCGGCTCTCCAAGGGTCGGGCCGCCTTGCAGAAGCAAGGCTGGTTCCGGCGACTGCTCCGTTGGCGCGGCGGCATTGAGCCGCGAATCGCCACGCTCAAGCACCGCTTTGGCATGGACCGGGCATTCTACAAGGGGGATAACGGATTCAAGCGCTTCGTGGGCTGGAGCGTCATCAGCCAAAATCTGGTATCTATCGCGCGGGTTCTCTCGCGCAGGAAGGCAAAAAAGCAGGATGGCGGCGAGACGAAGCACAAGTGAACGACGGGTCGAGTTGCTGACCGAGATCGGGCAGCTGTCCAACGTCGCGATCTTCGGCACCCTTTCCGAAACGTACCGACGGTGTGGCTCACCTGGCTGTCAATGCCACCACGGTGGACCGAAGCATGGCCCCCACCTGAATGTCAGCTATCGGGGAGATACTGGGAAGACCACGGGCTATTATGTGCCCAAGGCGGCGGAGGCTGACATCCGAGCGGGAGTCGCTGCTTGGCAGAAGTTGCAGGAGCGGCTGCGTCAGCTGGCCGAACTGACCAAGGAGCAAGTCCTGCAGAAGGCCAAGAAGGACCACGACGAATGAGCAGCTGGTTATTCACCTTTCTGGCGCTGCTGAGTCTGAGCGTGAGCTGGGCGTCCCCGCTCGCCCTGGCATGCCTGAGCCGACTAGCCCTTCCGACTGCGACGAAGGCATTTGCAGCCGACAGCGAGGAGTCCGGAACGCTGGCGGTCCCAGTCCAGCAGGACTGTGACCCCGACTGCCTAGCGTTCGCTCCTCCTCACGGCAAGCCATCCCGGTTTCGTCCCGGACGTGTGTTCGGCGCGTTCTTTTGCGATGTGCACGTTCGAGCAAATGCGCATGAGCAGGCTACGCCGCTGCGTACCCTTGCGCTGGGCGCGAGAACAGTTGCCGCTGCCATGAACAACTGCTGGACGCGGACCGCCCCGAGAGCGCCCTGCTGCCTCCCGGGCAGCAGCAGGGTCGGTCCCCAGGCGCGCCATCCAGCATGGCATACCCTGGGTCGCACACTATCGGACCACACGTAAAATTTGCGAGGAGGGGTGTCCCGCGCCGCAGAGGGGCTTTTGCAACAGGCTCTAGCTAGAGTCCTTGTGCGAGGGAGAGGGCTCGTGGCTGCGTCGCTGGCGCGTAGGAAGGCGCTTGCCCTTCTCAAGTGGTTGGAAGGTGAAGCCGCCCATGTTGACTGCGAGGTCGTGGGTCAGTGCGCGGACCGCGTCCTGTTCTTCTCTGGGGGCAAGAATTCGATCTGCCTGCTCCGCCTCGCCGAGAGAGCCCTTTGCCCGACACGGTTTCCGCTCCCGCTCCAACCACAACTACTTGGAGGTCACGGCTTTCCGCGGCCGGCGAGCGGTGGAGCTGAAGGAGCGGCCCATCGTGCGGTCTGTGGGGGATTCGATACGTGGCGGACATCGTGGCCCAGACCGGTGCGGTCACCACCTGCGAGCGTGGCGCGACCCGCCTCGACGACCACATCTTGGAGACCTCTGTTGAGGAGCACAAGAAGGAGGGGTACTTCTGATGCTCCCTGCCAAGCGTTTCCAGGAGCAGGCGGACAACGGGCCCTGCGCCTCACCACGTGCGGTAGCGTGGATGAGGGGAAGAGCACGCTCATCGGGCGTCTGCTGATAGACAACAAGTCAGTCCCCGCGGACGTGCTCTGCGCAACGGAGACGACGTCGAGGCGGCGCGGAATCGAGGTGGGTCGGTCCCTCACTCCTGACCGATGGCCTGCAGGCCGAGTGCGAGCAGTCATCACGACGATCGATGTCGCGCACCGCGACTTCTTGACGGAACCCGCAAGTACGTCATCGTCAACGCACCGGGCGATGAGGAGCGCACGCGCAACATGGTGACAGCCGTTTCCACCGCGCACCTCGCCGTCATTCTCACTGACGCCCGCAAAGGGATGGGGCTGGATTGGTCGATGGGGGTGTTCCGGCGCGTCATAGCGACCGAGTGCCTTGCAAGTGCTCGAATGCTGGGCCTGCGCGACGTGCGATTTGTCGCGATCTCGGCGATCGATGGCGACATGTTGTCGGACGCGATGAGCGTTTCCTCTGGTATCGTGTGCCCACGCTGTTCGAGATTCTGGAATCCGTGCCGGCGGTACACGCCGAGACGCGCGAGAAGCTCAGGTGTCCAGGGCAGTGGGTCTGCCGCCCGCATGCATCTGACGTTCGTGTGTTTGCTTGCCGCATGGAGTCGGGCCAGGCTGTCGGGGAAAAGGTTCAGTCGGGCCGGACGAGAAGGGTGAAAAAGCAATCCATATTCGGCGACGAGCATGTCCGGCACACGGAGAGGGAGCGGTCTGTGATGCTACCCCGAAGGACGAGATCGATGTCTGCTGGGGAGAGCTCATGGTCCGCGCCAACAGGGCTCCGGAGGTCATGCGGAGAGTCGAGGCCATGGTCTGCTGGCTCGGCGAACAGGAGGGTGCCAATGACACCGTCGGCGCGCGGAATGATTTTGTGACCGCTACCGCGCGCGGACAAGCGCGCCGCTTCCCAGGCGGGGCCCGCTGCTCCGGTTCTGTGACCAGGGTTCTCTTGTCGCTCCTTCTCGCGGCATTCGTTCGACCCGCTCGCCCCGACGGTGGGTCGACATTGCTCGAGGTCAGCTGGGCTCATGACGGTGCCATCACGGGCGGGGCGCTGGTGCTCGTGGGAGTGGGTGAGCTGGGTAGCGGCTCGCTTGCTCCGTCGAGCTGCCGATGGTGCAGCACGACCGGCCTCGATGCGAGCATCCGCGGGACACTCAAGTGGTCGAACACCAATCTCGCAGGCAGTTTTTCCGATGCACTCCTTCTTTCGATGCCGGCCGGGATCGCTGCGTACGACTTCCTTGCGACCCGAGCGGCCGGAGGAACGCTGAGGCAGACGGGTGACGATCTGCTGATCATTTCCGAGGCGGCAGCCATAGCCGGGGTGGGCGCTGAGGTGGGAAAGTACGTGGCCGTACGGCAGCGGCCCTGCGCCTACTACGGAAGCGGGACGGGCGATCGCGGGGACGATCACCTCTCGTTCTTCAGCATGCACTCCACGGCCACCTTTGCCATGGCGGCGGCGAGTGGGATGGTGGCGCAGGCTAGGGGATACTCGGGCTGGCCCTGGGTGTACGGCGCAGGTTTCACCGTGGCCGCGACCACGAGCTATTTGCGGTTGGCTGCGGACCAGCACTGGCTCACGGACGTGCTCGCTGGCGCTGTCGTGGGGACGACGGCCGGAATCGGCTTGCCATGGCTCCACCGCAGGGCGGCATCGTCTCACGTGCGTATTCTGCCCATGCCAGGAGGGCTCGCACTATCTGGCGCGTTCTAAGTCTTGAATCTCAGCGGGATCAAGTAGGGTCGAGTTCCGTCCGGTGTGTCGTCGTCTTGGTCTGGACGCAGGACGTCAAGGACTCAACCGCGTCCGGATCTCGCTGGGCGCAAGCCGCGTGGGCAGTGGGCGGCTTCGATTGCACAATGGAAGGTGCTGCATATCGTCCGATGGCGGCGATGAGCCTTCGCTCCGTACGCACGCGGAACCAGCCTCATGACTCTGCGGGAAGATCGCGCACTCGACTCATTCGCGCCGTCCTAATGGCGGGAAAGCCCCGTTCAGGGCGTGCGGGGCGTGGCGAAAACCTTCAATTGACACGCGCTTGATAGGGCCGCTAGCGTCGTCAAGAGACCGAGAAGTCGGGAGGTCGGTCCGTTCGCGTTGCGGAACGCGCCGATAGGGCTGGCGGCGCTGTGGCGTCAAGAGTGACAGCCAATTTGAAATCGTCCCCGCCGTATCGTGGCCATGGCTTTGTGACTGCCTGTACGGGTCATGTGCTACCGCGTTGGCCTGGGAAGGATGAAACGTCGCAGACAGCCACGGATGGTTTCGAGCCAACCGAAGGCGGTAGCAAGCAGGGGGAGCCATGATTGAGATGACGGCGATGGCAATCGTCTTCATGGCAGGAATGGCCACGGGGCCAAATCCATCGGCGGCGGGGGGAGTCCAGGAGACTCGCCAGATCGTTCTCGATGAGAAGAGCGCGGGGAAGGTGCATCGCATCCGGACGGGTCGGGGTGCGGTGACGACCCTGGAATTTCCCGAGGACGTGGAAGAAGCGCCCAAGTGCGGTGACTGCGTCGGACAGACGAACGAGGATGGGCTCTTTCATCTGGAGTGGAACAAACAGGGCAGGTATCTCACCGTTTGGCCGAATCACGCGGCAGCGCGGCGATCCAGCTCCGTTGACAATGCGACCACCATTCTCGTGCGGATGGAGCACGCGACGTTGACGCTGTTCGTGGAGTGGGTCGAGCGGCGAAAGTCGGATAGTCGCGTGGTGTTCGTATATCCGGAGAGAAAGGCGGAGAGCGAGTATTTGCGGGTGGAAAAAGCGAAGCTCGAGGCGGAGGCCGAGGCGAGGATCGCAGACGAGGCAGGGAAGAGATTCGTGGAAGCGTTCCGGGAGCCGCATCACTGCGAGACCAAGAGCGCTCGGTCGCGGAACGATTTCATCGTGCTGGAGGTCACGGAGATCTGCTATTTCGGTCGTCAGGTCGTGATCGTGTTCACCGTGGAGAACCGCGGGAAGGCGCCGATGGCGATCGGGGCGGTGGAGCTCAACAAGGGCCAACGCAAGCAAGGCGAGCTGTCTCAGACGACGCTCGAGTTTCAGCAGGTGAGCACCGGGGTTGAGGTTGTCACGCTCGGGGATAGAGAAGATTCCCGCGGCCCGTACGAGCTGACCGTGTACGAGAGCTCAGGAAAGCACCGCGCCGTGAAGGTGGGAGGGGTCGAGCTGTAGCGCCGAACAGAGCGACGTTGCACGCGGAGCGCAGGCGATGCGAGCTGCGAGCCAAAGGCCGCCTGGCCCTGGGGCCAGGGTTGTCCTGAAGAGCGTTCAATACCAGCTCGTGTCGTTGCTTGGCTGCGGGGGCATGGCCGAGGTGTGGCTCGCCCACCGACTGAGCGCGGAGGGAGTCGTTCGACCCGTAGCGATGAAGTGCATCACGCCGGACCTCGCGGCAGATAAGCGGGTCCGTCGGATGCTCATCGCCGAAGCGCAACTGGCGGGCCGGCTGAACCACCCGAACATTGTCTCGGCCTACGCCCTGGAGCGGGTGGGGAATCGGTACTACCTCGTCCTCGAGTACGTCGAGGGGCTGAGCGCGCTTCGCCTATTGGAGGCCGCGCAGCGTGCAGGTTCATGCCTGAGTGAAGGGTTCTGTTGTCACGTGGTGGCGAGCATCGCCGACGCGTTGGCCTACGCCCATGGAATGAAGGATGGCGACCGGTCCCTCGGGATCATCCATCGGGACGTGAAAGCGTCGAACGCGATGATCGGGACGAACGGCGTGGTGAAGCTCCTCGATTTTGGTGTCGCATACTCGCGGATGGAAGGGCGGGTGCACACCCAGGCGGGCACAATCAGGGGCACCTGCGCCTATTTCAGTCCAGAACAGGCTCGCGGTGAGGAGGTGCTCGACGGGCGCTCTGACCTCTTCAGCCTCGGGGTCTTGCTGGTCGAGCTCTTGACGGGCAAGCGACCGTTCACCGATGAGCACGACACGCTCATGATGAGGAGGATCGAAGACTGCGATGCCTCGGAGGTGGAGGCCGCCACCGCTGGCGTGGCGCCAGGGCTGCGAGAGATCTGCAGGAGAGCCCTTGCGAAGAGCCCAAGCGACCGGTTTCAGGACGGAGAAGAGTTCGCGGGAGCGCTCAGGGACTACCTCGTGAGGCGAGGCATCCGATTCGGGGCGAGCGAGTGCGCGAGCGAACTGCGGGGCCTCCCGAGTGTCGGCGTGGCCGAAGCGGACGAAGAAGGCTCGATCGCGTTTGGTAGAACTGCCGAGGTAGGCGGGGAGAGGGGACCACGGGCCATCGCCCGGGTGGCACGGGTGGCGATCGCGACGTTGGCACTGGCGGGCGGCTGGTTTTTGGGGGTGCGCGCGGTGCAGGAGCACAGGCGCAGTGGCGAGGTCGCAAGCCCCCCGCCGATCTCGGCGAGTGGGGACCAGATGGGAAGAGGAGTGGAGACACGGGGGCCGGAAAAGCCGAGCGCGCCTGACGCGGGTTCGGTGGCGGAAAGAAGACCGGATCTGTTCACAAACGTTGTGAGGCCGAAGAGGGCACGTTCGAAGCCAAAAGTAGGTGCGCCCAGGGGAGAGCGCCCCGAGTCAGTGAAGCCATCGAAGGAACCGGCTAGTTTTGCAGGAGAAATGGGGGCAGTTCGCGAGGCTCCGCCCCTCGCGCGAGGGACGCTCATCCAGGCGAAGCTCCCGAGGTCGATTGACGCGGCAGCAGTGGGGGTGGTTGAGGCGGTAGTGACCGAGGACGTAGTGCAGGCGGGTGACGTTCGCGTGCCAAGCGGTAGCAGCATGGTGTGCAATTCGATGCGGAGCAGCGACGGGCGAGTGGGGCTCTGGTGCGAGAGAATCAAGACGTCGAATGGAGTAGTCTCTTTGAGCGGGGTTGCGGTAGGGGAGGGAAGCCATGCGGGGCTGCGCATGGTTGACAACATGGTCCCGGCTGGTACTTCTTTCGTCGTCTACGTAACAGGTCACTAGAGGCGGGGGTTGGGAGGCATGTTTGGGCCAACGGCTGTCGTTTCGGAGGGTGACCCTGCGACTTCACCCGCTGGAGGATTCGATCATCGACCGAGCCTGCGAAGCGCTGAACGGCGTGGAGCGGTCGCTCTTGGTTCAGGAGGGAGTACTTGCCGAGACGAATCGGCTGGGAATTCGTTGGAGCATGGTGCGACCCCCGCCGTTGACGGAGCCATGGCCATATCTGCCGCAGCGGGGTGACGAACCGACCGAAGCTCGTGTCTGCATCTCGGTCAGCCTGCCGCTGGCCGAGCTCATCAGGCGAGGTGCGCAACACGTTCGGGCGAGCGAGCCGCAGTTCGTGATCGGGTCCACGCTGGCGTACGTTGGGCGCCTTCAGCGGTGCTTCGAGGGTCTGTGCGCGGAAACACCGCATGAAGGGCAAAAGATGAGAGTGGAGTTACAGCGGATCAAGATCCCGCCCCAGTACCAGTATCGATCCCGTCGCGCAAAGTGAATCGTGAGGTACGATCCGGCGAGCCCATGGGGCGAGGGACCCGCATTCGCCCCTGGGCAGGTTTCTCGCAGTTTGCTCGGCAACGCCACACGGATATGCGCCGTCCATGGGGCACGCTTTGCCATCCGAGTTTGCCAAACGTGTTCACGTTGCAGAATGGGCGGAAATCGCGACGAGCTCGTGGGAGTGCTTGCTCTCCCTCCGTGCAACGCGAGCGGGTTGAGCCGAACTGGAATGGACCGCCGAGTTGCAACGGTCAGGACAAGAGAAGCGTTGAGACCGCAGAGCACTCCAAGGGAGAAGCCGCAGCCTCCTTTGCCGGCCGCGGCGATGGTCGACCCGACTCCCCTCAAGCGTAGAGTTCGCCACTCGGCAAGCGACGCGGTCCGCATCTCCTCATGCCTGCGGGCGCGTTGCGTCGATCAGAGCTCCCCACGGAAATAGCCATTCGTTTGCGTTGGCTATTGGCTGCAGGCGGCGATACAGGCGGGCACCGCGCCCGCAGCGTAGGATCCCGATGCCTTGTGGACTACACTGACCAGAACGCCGCTGCTCGCGTCGAAATTCAAGGTGAAGCTCAGTGTATCCGGCGTCGAATTGTCCGTATGGGTGCACGTGTAAGTGTAGGTGATGGGCCCGCTTCCCCCGTCGCTCGGGTCGGAATCGGGCTTGCCGAGCAGCGCGATGGCCTGTGTGATGGTTGTGCTTCTGCACTTGAGCAGGCAAAGATCATTGTTTCCGAGCAGCGTGCCCGCCGCTGTTCCCGAGCAGTCAGAGGACTTTGAACTTGAATTCGATCCCCAGCAGGCGGCCAGCGCCAGCAAGCTTGCCATCACCAGCATGCGACGTCGTTGGATCGTGGCCACTTGTCTCCCCCGCTTTGCGTGCCGCTGGTCAATTCGATCGGTGATCACAGGCTTGCCAGCTGCCCATCGCTCAAGACCGCCAGAGACGTAGCAGACGTGTGTGTTGAGGAGCAAGTGCTTCCTTCCTGGACATGTATCTCCTTCTCTTGGCGCGTCAACACGGCTCCGGATGCAATCTAGAGCGAGCGTCGTTCGGGCCTCCAACTGCTGGAATCGACAACCGGTTACATTTGATCGCTGGCGGATCAAAACGACCCCATGACCGAGGGACGCCGCCCACTGCATGCTCGCGCTGATTCCCCTCTCCAGGCTACCCCCGGAAGACGGGACCAGAAGGTGCGAACCTCGTCGGGGTCTATCGCGATGGGCGCGACGGACAGGATTGAATACCTGGTCGCGGGAGGCGGCCACCGCCCCCTCGGTGCAGCAGGCTCGCAAGGACGCGGAAAGCGGTAGACATCGACGCAACTGGCGCGACCCCATCCTTGAGGCGCCGGGCAGAAAGAGGTGGTAGCGCACAGGGGCTGGCCGTGGGGGTGCCGGCGATGAACAAGGCGCCAAGTTTCCACGGAGCGGCGTCATGGCTGCTCCGGGGTTCAGGGCCATTTCTCCCACCGCAGGATGTGAATAGAACTGCCTGTGAATCTGGGAGCGCGTGGGGTGGGAAGGTTCCTGGCGAAGGTGCCCGAGGCCTGAGCTTTCTTGGGATCATTCACGCCCGCTGCACTCGGAGCTGGCGCCACGTGCCGGCCTCGCGCTACGCGCCGAGTGCAGATTGCGCGGGTGTCAGCGTCCGCGGGTGAAATGAGCCGCTCCAATCTTGCACACGCTGGTCCCGGGAAAGGGGCGCAAGGATGGCGTTTGTCGTGCGCGGCATATTCCAAAGCAGGCATCAAGGCGGAAGACCAGGTGCCCCGGGATGAGGCGAGGCACGATGGGCGTCTGGGACACTCGGCGCTGCTGGTGCTGAAGAGGGAGCGGAGGGGGAATTCTTGAGCTCGGTGGTCCAATTCGAGAGGGATAACGGTGATCCCGGGCAAGCGAGCTCTGACTTTGGCGAGGGCGCGCTCGCTCCTTCGAGGAGGGTTTCCCAGCGCGAACTGAAACGTGCGAGCTGCGGGTGCCCAGCCATTCAAATCGGAGGCGCTCGGTGAGATGGGGGAGGGAGCGTGACGGGGAGGGCGCATGGCGGCGTGCGCCGGTCCTTCTGGTGAGCTGCGGCCGCGTGCAAAATGGTTTCCAGGCGACCAACACAGGGCAACTGGTGCAGCCGCGACTGCTCACGCCTGACGGTGCAGTGCGGAGCATTCCCCGAATATGAAACCTCGACATAGTCCGGGCCCGGGACCTGGAACCGGGCGAGGTCGGGCGAGTGTCTTCTGCGTTGCCATTTCACGTGCGGCAAGCATACCTAAACGGGCTATCCACGCCAGGTGCAGAGCGAGGGAGTGACCCCGAGAAAGCGCCAGAAAACACGAAAACGGGAACCCCTGGTCAATGTGGGCGAGTAGAGTGAACGAAACACTCACGGCTTTGGCCGTACTATAAGCGAAGTTCTCGGTTCTGCGGGGAATTCGAGAGGGGTTTCTTCGTAGTCGCAATCGATGCACTTGCGGGCGGCAAGGTAAGAGCAATCACCTGGTCCCTTCTTGACGGTGGGCATGCTGACGAAGCGGGTCCCCGTCGGGGGCCGCACGCGCATAGCCTTACCGTCCGGCGAGATCACAGGGGGAGGGAATGCAAAGCTGTGCACTTGCTCGGTTCGGCGCAGTTGTTCCCGCCGTTGCAGTTCTCTCGCTGGGCTGCGGTGGCCGCCCCGGAGGCGGGAGTAGCACCATCACCGGCATCGTGGTTCAGGGGGCTGTGGCAGGCGCAACGGTGACCGCCTATGGGCTGGATGCTTCCCTGACTCGGAAGGAGGCACTGGCTACCACCACCACCTCGAATGGCAACTCGGCAGGAACCTTCAGCATCCAGATTCACAACTACAGCGGGCTGTTCGAACTCGTCGCGAGTGGCGGCACGTACACCGATGAAGCGAGCGGTATCGCCACGGAGATGGCCGGGTTCGACTTGTCGGCGATCGTCGACTACGAGCCAGGCAAACAAGGTAGCTCGGTGACCATCTCGCCGATCTCCAATCTGGCCTCCGCCTTCGCGCGCTACAACTGCAAGACACATGGTACCTCAGCCGCGGACGCCATCACCGATGCATACACCCACCTCAATGCGCACTTCGGAGGTGTGGACTGGCGAACAATTGTCCCCGCCGATCCCGCCGGCATCACCAATCTCGATGGTCCCGGCACAGCCGGCCTCATTCTGGCGGCCCTGTCTCAAGAGGCGAGCGACATATCGACCCGTGGGGGTGGGAAGCCGGGCGTGCTCGTCACGGCTGCTCTCTTGGCAAACGCTCTGGCATCCGATGCAGGGGATGGTGCGCTCGATGGCGTTGGACTGACCGGAGCGGTCACCGCAGGCCCTGCCTACCACCTCGACGACAGGACAGCGAGATTCTACCTGGCGACATCGTTGGTAGCTTTTGTGGCAAGCCGGGCGAATCTTGCCGGCATCACCACCGCGACCGATGCACTTGCCGCCGCGATCAGCGAGGACAGCGACCCGTACCTGTTCAAGACGGCGGGGCCCAAGTTCGGCGTGCAGCCGCCCCCCGTGAGCCTGATATCGCCGGGCACGGGTGCCGGGCCTTACTACGTCAACACCGCAACAACAACTCTTAGCGTAACCGCCACTCCCGTCGGGAATGGGGTGGCGGGTGTGTTCGCGGCCGTGTCGTCCAGTGCCTCGCCGATCAAGGGCACGTACAACTCCACAGCGAACCCAGCGAGCTGGCAGCTGCAGATACCGCTCGCAGCAGGCAGCAATACCATCCAGGTCTATGCGACCGACAATTCGGGGCAAGGTGCCGCGACGAATTGCGTCCCTGCCGGCGGGTCGCCTTCAAACTGCATCACGCTTACCGTCGTACAAGATACTGGTACCCTCACCGTGTCAGTCCAGGCCCCGCTCACTCCACCATCATACTACGACGAGAACGCCATGACCGTGGGCACTACAGTGCCACCGGTTTACGACGCCAACGGCAACAAGAACACAACTATCGACAATCTGGGGACGATTCACAAAGCGGCCACCCGCGTCGCACCAGCCAACACGCATCGCGCGGCTGATCTGGAGGAAGGCAACCCCGACAACCTGCCGTGGCTCCAATTCAGTGTAGCCCTCACCGGTGCTCCTCTGAAGTCGGCAACATACAGTATCGCTGCGACGACCGGTGCCGGAGGTTCGTCCGGGACCGGCCCCACAAACACATATACAGGTGACCTTCTACCCTGGGTGAGCCCGAAGAGCAGCGTCACCGCTACTACTGGGGCCGTTGTGCTCGACCTACCCCTCGACTCGACGCGCATTCCGTCGCTGGCCACCACCACTGGCTCTACCAGTCTCAGCATAACCGTAAGTGTTGCCGACGCAGCCGGCAACACTGCAAGTACCACCCAGAACCCCATGGTGCTGACGTACTACGTCATAGGTGCACCGTTGAACATCGCTCTTGATAGTGCTTATCCGACACAAAAGGATGCCAACAGTACGTATGCCTACACCATCGCCGCCAAGAACTATGGGGCCATGTTCAACGGGGCCGATGTCACGACGTTCGGCAACACGCAACAGGTGCGTATTTTGCGCTACGTCGTGACCAACCCC
>Ga0335081_10013638_pt1 | contig 13136 bp, 10 predicted proteins | sample Lox_Sample_35_FD_206713 | JGI IMG/M metagenome (GOLD analysis project Ga0335081, IMG submission 206713) | Soil microbial communities from Loxahatchee National Wildlife Refuge, Florida, United States - Lox_Sample_3.5 | ecosystem: Environmental > Terrestrial > Soil > Wetlands | place: USA...
CCACCGGAGCTTTTCCTCGTCGAATCGGGCCGGGTTGCGGCTGACCCGCTCGAGCGTGAAGCGCTCGATCAACTCCTGCGTGTCGAGCACCGTCTCGTCGTCCCCGGCCCCCCACCCGAGCAGGGCGAGATAGTTGCGGATCGCTTCCGGGAGATAGCCCTGGTCGCGGAGCTCCTGCACCGAGGCGGCCCCGTGGCGCTTGGAGAGCTTCTTGCCGTCCGGCCCGTGCAGCAGCGGCAGGTGCGCGTACACGGGCAGGGGCGCGTCGCCCGCCAGCCCCGCCTCGCGCATCGCTTCGAGCACGAGCAGCTGCTTGGGGGTGTTGGATAGGTGGTCCTCGCCGCGCACGACGTGGGTGATGCCGGCGTCGAGGTCGTCCACCGCGACCGCGAAGTTGTAGAGCACCGAGCCGTCCGCGCGGGCGATCACGGGGTCGTCGAGATGGATGTGCTCGAAGCGCGTGTCGCCGCGGATCGCGTCGTGGACGACGGTGGCCCCGTCCGGGGGCACGTGCAGGCGCACCGCCCCCTCCACCTCGTCGCTGCCGCGATAGCCGGCCGCCGCTCCGTGGATCTGCTTGTACTCGCGAACGTCCTCGGCGGTCGCCGTCGAGCGATACGCGTGACCCGACTCGAGCAGCCCCTCGAGCGCTTCGCGATGGCGCGGCGTCTGCTCGGTCTGGAGGATCGGCCCCTCATCCCAGTCGAGCTCCAGCCAGCGCAGAGCGTCGAGGATCTGCTCGATGTTCTCCGGGGTGGAGCGCTCCCGGTCGGTGTCCTCGATCCGCAGCACCAGCTCGCCGCCGTAGTGGCGGGCGAGCAGCCAGTTGAACAGGGCGGTACGCGCCCCCCCGATGTGGAGCGCACCCGTGGGGGACGGCGCGAAGCGGACCCTCATGCTGCGTGCAGCGTATTGCGAGCGAACCGCCGCCCGGCGCCCCGGCGGCGGCGGCGGCCGCCCTCGATAATGCGCCCCCCATGCTGATCGGCGCCCACGTGTCACCCGCCGGTGGCCTCCCGAAGGCCGTCGAGCGGGGAGTGGAGCGCGGCTGTGAATCGATCCAGATCTTCAACCAGTCGCCGCGGATGTGGAAGGGCCGCGCCTACACGGGGGAGGAGGTGGCCGCGTTCCGCGAGGCGCTCGCCGCCAGCCCGGTGCAGGCCGTCGTGATCCACGCGATCTACCTGCTCAACGTTGCCAGCGAGGATCGCGACATCCGCCGCAAATCGCTGCAGTCGCTGACCGTCTCGCTGCGCTCCGGCAAGGCGATCGGGGCCGTGGGCGTCGTGCTGCACCCCGGCTCGGCCAAGACCGGGCACACGGGCGCCGCCATCAGGCGGGCCGCCGGAGCGATCCGCGAGGCCCTCGCCGAGAGCGAGGACTGCCCCCTGTACCTGGAGGACATGGCCGGCGCCGGCGGGACCCTGGGGCGCAGCTTCGAGGAGCTCGCGGACCTGATCGAGGCCTCCGGGGGCGAGCGGCGCCTCGGTGTGTGCCTGGACTCCTGCCACCTGCTCGCCTCCGGCTATGACATCCGCACGCGCGCCGGGATGGACGCCGTCGTGGGGGATTTCGAACAGCGGGTCGGAATCGGACGGCTCGGCTGCCTTCACCTCAACGACTCGGTCACGCCGCTGGGGAGCAACCGCGACCGCCACGCGAACATCGGCGAGGGCGAGCTCGGGCCCGGCGGCTGCGCCGCCTTCCTGTCGGCTCCCCAGTTCGACGACCTCCCGTGCGTGCTCGAGACCCCCGGTGCGGGCAAGGCCAAGGGCGGGCCGACGCGGGAGGAAGTCGGGCTCGCCCGCAAGCTCCGCACCCGGGGCCTCGCGGCCCGGCGCCGGGCGGCCCGGGGCGCCCGGGGCGCCCGGGTCAGGCGCTGACCGCCGCGGGCAGGGCGCCGAGCGCGCTCTCGAGGTCGGCCCGCAGGGAGAGCGTGTGGCGCACGCGGAAGGCGCTGCCGAGACGCACCCTGCGCATCCCTGAGCTGGTGTGGATGTCGAGCACCACCTCGGCCTGCCCGGGCGACTCCTCGATCGCCTGCCTGAGCTCGGCGAGCGTCTCGGCCGACAGGCAGTCGGCGGACACAGAGAGATGGAGCGGCCGGGCGCCGGCGGCGTCCGCCGCAGCGGTCGCCCTGGCCTTGGCGCGCGCCCGGTCGAGCTCCTGCCGGTCGGGCGCGTAGGGCTCGACGCTCTGCACGATCAGGCACGTGCTGCCGGCTTCCTTGTGGTCCACCCGCCCCTTCACGAGCACCACCTGGTCCACCTGCAGCGCCTGTTCGTGGTCGGCCAGGGCGTTCCCGAACACGAGCAGCTCGACCGAGCCGGCGAGATCGTCGAGCGTGGCGAACATCATCGGGTCGCCGTTGCGGGTGCGGATCTTGCGGGCCTCGGTGATGATCCCGCCCACCGTCAGGAGATCCTTGTCGCGGCGCTCCTGCAGGGCGGAGAGCGGACAGTCCACCCGCGTGCGCATCGCCTCGCGCAGCGGCTTCAACGGATGGTCGGAGACGAACAGGCCGATCGCTTCCTTCTCGGCCGCCAGCAGGGCCGGCTGGTCGAACTCCTCCGAGGGGATCGGCGGGTGCACGGGACGCGCCAGGCCCAGCCCCGCGAACGGCGCCCCGTCGGCGCCCGCTTCGGCGTCGGCCCCGTCCTGCCGGTGGCCTTCGTCGAGGTCGAAGATCGAGGACTGGCCGATGAGGGCGTCCTGCTGGACCTTCTGGCCCGCGGCCTGGGCCCGCTCGAGCACCTCCAGCATCCCCCGCCGGGTGGCGCCCGTCGAGCCGAGGGCGCCGCACTTGATCAGCGCCTCGATCGCCTTCTTGTTGACCGCGCGCGTGTCAACCCGCTCGCAGAAGTCCCACAGCGAGGAGAACGGACCGTCCTTCTCGCGGGCCCGCTTGATCGCCTCCACGGCCTGGTAGCCCACTCCCTTGACGGCGTCCAGGCCGAAGCGGATGTTGCCGACCAGGCTCTCCGAGCTCGCTGCCCCGACCGTGAACTCGTGGTCTGAGAGGTTCACGTCCGGGGGCAGGATCTCGATCCCCATCTCTTCGCAGCGGGCCACGAAGAACGGCACCTTGTCCTTGGTCGACATCACCGAGGAGATCAGCGCGGCCATGTACTCGGCCGGGTAGTTGGCCTTCAGCCACGCGGTGCGGTAGGCGATCAGGGCGTAGCAGGCGGCGTGGGACTTGTTGAACGAGTAGTCGGCCGAGCGCTCGTTGGTCTGCCACAGGAACTCGATCACCTCGGGGCTCGTGCCCGAGCCGCGGCAGCCCTCGACGAACTCCGGCTTCAGCGCCGCCATCGCCTCGCGCTTCTTCTTCCCGATCGCCTTGCGCAGGTCGTCCGCCTTGGCTCCCGAGAAGCCGGCGAGCTCCTTGGCGATCTGCATCGCCTGCTCCTGGTAGAGGATCACGCCCTTGGAGGACTCGAGGATCGGGCGCAGGCGCTCGTCGCGGTAGGCGATCGAGACGGGGTCGTGCTTGCCCTTGGCGTACACGGGGATCTGGTCCATCGCCCCCGGCCGGTACAGGGCGTTGAGCGCGATCAGGTCGTTGAACTCGTCGGGGCGCACCTTCTTGAGCGCCTCGCGCATCCCCTCGGACTCGAACTGGAACACGCCCGTGGAGTCGCCCCGTGCCAGCATCTCGTAGGTGGGCGCGTCGTCGAGCGGGAGCGTGGTCATGTCCGGCCGCTCGCCGGTGGAGCGCTCGATGATGTCCAGCGCGTCCTCGATCACGTCGAGGTTGCGCAGCCCGAGGAAGTCCATCTTCAGGATCCCGATCTCGCCGATCGGGTCCATCGAGAACTGCGTCACCGTACGGAACTGCCGTTCCCCGCTGTCGTCGACGCCCGCGTCGGCCAGCTGCAGGGGGACGATGTCGGTGAGGGGGCGGTCGGCGATCACCACGGCGGCGGCATGGATCGAGGAGTTGCGCACGATCCCCTCGAGGCCCTGGGCCACCTCCACGATCTGCCGCGCCTGGGCCTCCTCGTCGCAGGCCTTGCGCAGCGGCTGGCCACCCTTCAGGCATTCCTCGAACGACGGCGAGCGGCCCATGATCGGGTCGGGGATCAGCTTCGCGAGGCGGTCTCCGATGCCGTAGTCGAACCCCAGCACGCGCGCCGCGTCGCGCGTGGCCTGGCGGGGGAACATCTTGCCGAAGGTCACGATCTGGGCCACCGACTCGCGCCCGTACTTGTCGGCCACGTAGCGCATCACCCGCTCGCGGCCACGCACCGAGAAGTCGATGTCGATGTCGGGCATCGACACGCGCTCGGGGTTCAGGAAGCGCTCGAACAGCAGGTCGTAGCGGAGCGGGTCGACGTCGGTGATCGCCAGGCAGTAGGCGACGATCGAGCCGGCCGCCGAGCCGCGCCCGGGGCCCACGGCGATGCCGTTCTCCTTGGCGAACTTGACGAAGTCCCACACGATCAGGAAGTAGGCGTTGAAGCCCATCCGGTCGATCACGTCGAGCTCCACATCCATCCGCTCGAACGCCTCGGCCGGCGGCGGGTCGCCGTAGCGCAGGCACAGCCCCTCGGCCACGCGCGCGCGCAGGTACTCCCGCTCGCTGCTTCCGTCGGGCGTCTCGAAGCGGGGGATCAGCTGCTTGCCGAGCTCGAGCTCGACCTCGCAGCGCTCGGCGATCTCGACCGTGCTGGCGATCGCCTCGGGCCACTCGGCGAAGGCGGCCACCATCTCGTCGCTGTCGCGCAGGTAGAACTCGTTGGTCTCGAAGCGCAGCTTCGGCGCCTGGATCGTGCTCTTCGTCTGCACGCACAGCAGCGCCGTGTGGTGGTCGTGGTCCTCGCGGCGCAGGTAGTGGACGTCCCCCGTCCCGACGAGGCTCCCGCCGAGCTCCCGGGCGATCCGCACGATCCCCTCGTTGCACTTCTCCTGGGCCGGCAGCCCGTTCTTCTGCACCTCGAAGTACACGTTCTCGCGGCCGAAGACCCCGATCAATTCCTCTGCGTGGGCGCGTGCGTCGCCGGCCCGGTCCTCGAGCAGCCGCTGGCAGAAGCGGGAGGCCAGGCAGCCGGTGAGGGCGATCACGCCCTCGGCGTGGCTCTCGAGCTGGGCGAGGTCGACGGTCGGCTTGCCCCGCTGCAGCCCCTCCAGAAAGCCGGCCGAGGAGAGCTTGACGAGGTTGCGGTAGCCCTCGTCGGAGGATGCGAGCAGCGTCAGGTGGTTGCGCTCCGTCCGCGCCTGGGAGGCAGCCCGGTGGTCGTCCACGAAGTAGATCTCGCAGCCCACGATCGGCTTCACGGAGTGCTTGCGGCAGGCCTTGTAGAGGTCCACGGCGCCGTTCATCACGCCGTGGTCGGTGAGTGCCAGGGCCGGCTGATCGAAGGCCGCGGCGCGCTCGGCGAGCGCATCGATCTTGCACGCTCCGTCCAGCAGCGAGTACTCGGAGTGGACGTGCAGGTGGGCGCAGGTGGCCTTGCTCACGACAGGCCGAATGCTATGCGCCGGCCCGGCTGGAGCCGGCCCGTTCGCGCCGCTCTTTGCGCCGTTTGCGCCAGCGCGAGATCAGCGACATGCTGTGCTTGTGGGGCTCTCTGTGGGCCGCCGGCGCGGGCTCCCCGGCGGGACCCGCGGGCGACACCACGGGCGCACCCGGCGGGAGCTGCGTGGCCGGCACGCCACCAGCCTCGGGGGCGGCCTGCGGGGACGGGGCGGCCTCGGCACGGGCGCGCAGCCGTTCGACCGCGGCGGCCAGCGCGTCGGCCATCTCGGCGCCCTGCGCGGCCGCAGCCGATGCCTGGGCGGCGGACGCCGGCGCCGGTGAGGGATGGGAGGGTGCCGGCCGCGGTGGGACCGCAGGCGGCACGACCGCGGCCGGCTCGACCGCGGGCGGCTCGACCGTGGCCGCCTCGACCGCGGGCGGCTCGACCCTGGCCGCCTCGACCGCGGGTGCCGCCGCCGTCACCCGCGCCGCCTCGGCGGCTCGCTGGGCGGCCAGGACCCGTTGCAGCAGCTCCTTGGTCTCGGCCAGCACGGCCTGCATCTGGACGTGGACGCGGCGCACGCCGGCCAGCTCCGCCTCGGTCCGGCCGCGGGCACTGCGCTCCTCGACCAGCTCCGCGCGCAGCTCGGCCACCTGGCGCTCCAGCTCGGCGATCCGGCCCTGCAGCTCCTGCTCGCTGCGGGCCAGCGCGGCGCGCCCCCCGGCGGCGGCCTGCTCGGCGGAGCTGAGCTCGCGCTCGATCCGCTCGGCGCGCTGCTCTGCTTCGCGACGGAGTTGGAGCTCTTCGTACTCGCGCTGGCGGGCCGAGCGCAGCTCCTGCTCCCCGGTCACGGTCGCGCTGCGCTCCTCGGACAGCGCCGCGCCCAGGCGGGAGTTCTCCTCCTCGGCCTCGCGCAGCCGCTGCTGGAGGCTGTGGACGTGACGTTCGAGCGTGTGAACGGTCGCCTCGGCGGCCTCCGCGCGGCGCACCAGAGCCTGCTCCCCGCCCTCCACGGCGCGCCGCGCACGCCGTTCGGCGAGCAGGTCCCCCTCGCGGCGCCCCGGCGGGAGCCCTCCCTCCCCTCCCGGCGTGTCGTTTTCTTCGGGCAACATTCGGCCTGGAAGGTAAGACCGATCCCGGACGGCGCCGGGGCCCTACCCGACCAGCCGCCGCAGCAGCGCGCCCGCGGCGGCCGCCCCCACGAACGCGACCGCGATCGACAGCACGATCCGCCGTCGCGAGGGCAGCAGCTCGCGCAGGTACCACTTCAGGGCGCGCCAGACGACGAACCCGAGCAGGCGGTAGGCGGTGCTGCTCATCTTCCGTGCGATGCTACCCGCGCAGCCGCCAGGCCATCCGGGACTGCAGCGAGAACAGCTCGATGAAGCCCGGGGACGCCGACTGCGAGAACAGGCCACCGGACTCCGAGAAGCCGGCCAGCGCCGCGTCGTAGACCGCGTTCTCCGAGGAGCGGGTGGTGACCCGTGCCTGGCCCTTGAACAGCCGCAGCCCGATCGTGCCGGTGACACGGGAGTTGACCTCGTCCATATAGGCGTCGAGGTCGGTCCGCAGCGGCTCCCACCACAGGCCGGCGTACACCAGGTAGGCCCACTGGCGGTCGAGCTGGGGCTTGAACTGGTTCTGGTGGATCGTGCACACCAGCCGCTCGAGCTCCTGGTGGGCGGCGAGCACGATCGTCGCGGCGGGGGCCTCGTAGATGTCGCGCACCTTCAGGCCCACGATGCGGTCCTCGATGTGGTCGACGATCCCGACCCCGTGCCGGGCCCCGATCTCGGCGGTGCGTTCGATCAGCTCGACCAGCTCGAGGCGCTCCCCGTCGAGGCACACGGGCAGGCCCCGCTCGAACCCGAGCTCGATCCGCTGGGGCGCGTCGGGGGCCTCCTCCGGGCGCGTGACGAGGGTGAACACGTCGTCCTCGGGGGCGTGGTCGAGGTCCTCGATCCAGCGACCCTCCGAGGAGCGGCCCCAGAGGTTGTCGTCGATCGAGTACGGCACCACCTCGGTGCCCTGCTTGAGCGGGATCCCGTGCTCGCGGGCATAGGCGATCTCCTCCTCGCGGCCCATCTGCCAGGAGCGCACCGGGGCGATCACCTTCAGCTCCGGAGCGAGCGTCGCGATCGTGGCCTCGATCCGCACCTGGTCGTTGCCCTTGCCGGTGCAGCCGTGCGCGATCGTGTCGCAGCCGCTGGAGCGGGCGTACTCGACGGCGAGCTTGCCGATCAGCGGGCGGCCGAGCGAGGTGAACAGCGGATAGCCGGTGCCGTAGATCGCGTTCGCCTTGATCGCGGGGGCGATGAAGTCCTCGGCGAACTCGCTGCGCGCGTCGACGAGGTGGACCTCCTTGGCGCCGAGCTGGCGTGCCTTGGCCTCGACCATCTCGAAGTCCTCGCCGGGCTGGCCGAGGTTGACGGTCAGGCACACGACCTCGGCGTCGTAGCGTTCCTGGATCCACCTGAGCATCACGCTCGTGTCGAGCCCGCCCGAGTACAGCAGCAGCACCCGGTGGACCTGTGCGGGGTCCGCCTCGTAGCTGGCGCTGCGCTGGGCCGGGATCTCGCTCGCCGCGCTCATGGCGCCGAATCGTAGTCGCGGGCGCGTTCCATCAGGGCGTATGGGGTGACGCGGTCGGCGAAGCCGATCCGCGTGTAAAGGCCCTGGGCGTCGGCGGTGTGCAGCATCCAGCGCACGCCCCGCCCGAACGCGACCTCGGAGCCGTCGACGATCTCGCGCACGAGCTCGAGGCCGAGGCCGCGACCCTGGTATCGCGGCAGCACGTACACGTCGGCGAGGTAGGCCACGGTCGCGCCGTCGGAGACCGCGCGCGCGAAGCCGACCAGGGCGCCCTCGTGGTAGAGCCCCACGACCCGCCGCGCGCCCCGGATGGCCGCCTCGGTCCGCTCGCGCGGGCGCTCGCGTCCCCAGTAGGACTCGTTGGCGATGAACGCGTGCACGGCGTCCACGTCGACCCGCCCCGGATCGTCGTCGAGCTCGAAGCCGCCAGGCAGCTCGCGCCGCACGCCGCCGCTCACGCGCTCTCGAGCAGCGCCTGCAGCCGCAGCAGCGCGTCCTGGATCTGCTCGGGCTCGATGGCCAGCGCCGGGAGCAGCCGCAACGTGCTCGGCCCGGTCGCGTTGACCACGAGCCGCTGCCGCAGCAGCGCGTCGCGCACCAGCGCGGGCGCGTCCACGTCGAGCTCGCACGCGAGCATCAGGCCACGACCGCGGACCTCGAGCACGTGGGGCAGGCGCTCCAGGCCGGCTGCGAGCAGCGCGCCGCGCTCGAGCACGCCCTCGAGCAGGCCCCGCTCGGCGGTCACGTCGAGCGCCTCGAGCGCGGCCCGCGCGACGACCGCTCCGCCGGCGAAGGTCGAGCCGTGGTCGCCGGGCGAGAACGCGTCGGCGAGCCGCTCGCCGGTGACGAGGGCGCCGATCGGCAGCCCCCCTCCGAGCGCCTTGGCGCTGGTGATCGCGTCGGGCACCACGGGCGTCTGTTCGTAGGCCCACAGGGTCCCGGTGCGTCCCATCCCGGTCTGGATCTCGTCGAAGATCAGCGCCGCGCCGTGCTCGTCGCAGGCCGAACGCGCGGCCAGCAGCAGCTCGTCGTCGAGCACGTGCACGCCGCCCTCGCCCTGGATCGGCTCGAGCATCACCGCCGCGGTCCCCGCGTGGACCGCCCCGGCGACGGCCTCCGCCACCGGCGGCACGGCGCGGAAGCCGGGCACGAGCGGCCCGAACGGCGCCTGCTTGGCCTCCTGGGGGGTCGCCGACAGCGCCCCCAGGGTGCGCCCGTGGAAGGCCCCCAGCACGACCACGATCTCCCCTTCACGCCGCGCCCGGCGGGCGAGCTTGATCGCCGCCTCGTTGGCCTCGGCCCCCGAGTTGCACAGGAACACCCGCCCGCCGAGCGACAGCTCCGACAGCCGCCGGGCCAGTTCGATTGAGGGCGCGGTGTAGAACAGGTTGCTGACGTGCATCAGCGTCCCCACCTGCTCGCGCACGGCCTCCACCACGCGCGGATGGCAGTGCCCGAGGCTGGTGACCGAGATGCCGCACAGCAGGTCGAGGTACTCGTTGCCGTCCACGTCCCACAGGCGCGAGCCCTCGCCGCGCACGAACTCCACCGGCAGGCGCGCGTAGGTCGCCAGCACCCGCTCGGCCTCGATCTCGCGGAGCTCGGTGAGGGCCATCAGCCGGCTTCCACCTTCGTGCCGACGCCCGCGTCGGTGAACAGCTCGAGCAGCAGCGAGTGCGCGACGCGGCCGTCGAGGATGTGGGCCGCGCTGACGCCGCCGTTGATCGCCGTCAGGCACGCTTCGAGCTTCGGGCGCATCCCGCCCTCGAGGCCCTCGAGCGCCCCCTCGACGCGCATCGCGGTGGCGTTCGTGATCAGCGACCCCGGGTCCGCCGGGTCCTCCAGCCAGCCCGGCACGTCGGTCAGGAACAGCAGCTTGTACGCCCCCATCGCGCCCGCCACGGCGCCCGCCGCCTCGTCGGCGTTGACGTTGTAGGAGTTGCCCTCGCGGTCCGCCCCGACCGAGGCGATCACCGGGATGTAGTCGGTCGCGACGTGCTCGATCACGTCGGCGTTGACGCGCTCGATCGTGCCCACGAAGCCGATGTCCTCACCGCCGGGTGCGGAGCGGCGCGCGACGCGGAACAGCGTGCCGTCGTCGCCGCTGAGCCCGACCGCCGGCTGCCCGGCGCGCGACAGGCGCAGGACGATCTCCTTGTTGACCTTGCCGACCAGCACCATCTTGGCGACCTCCACGGTGCTCTCGTCGGACACGCGCAGGCCGCCCACGAACTCCACCGGCAGGCCGAGGCGTTCCATGTAGCCGGTGATCTCCGGGCCGCCGCCGTGCACCACGATCGGGTTCAGGCCGACGTACTTGAGCAGCACCACGTCGCGCGCGAACTCCTCGCGCAGGGTCTCGTCCTCCATCGCCGCGCCGCCGTACTTGATCACGATCGTGCGGCCGTGGAACTCGCGGATGTAGGGCAGCGCCTCGAGCAGCGTGGCGACGCGCGCCGAGGAGCCTTCGGCCGGGTCACCGGAGCGCGCGCTCATGTTGTGTAGTGCGCGTTGAGCGCCACGTAGTCCGCGGACAGGTCGGAGAAGAACACCTCGGTGACGGCTCCCTCGCCGGGCAGGGCGAGCTCGTACTCGACCTCGAGGCCCGACACCGCCCGCGCCAGCTCGGCCTCCTCGTAGGGGAGCGCGGCGCCGGCGGAGCACACCTGGCGGTCCTCGATCCACACGTCGATCGCGAGCGGGTCCGGGCCGGGCAGCGCGCCGCCGGCCGCCTGCACGATCCGGCCCCAGTTGGGGTCCCCGCCGTGCAGCGCGGCTTTCACCAGCGGCGAGTTGGCGACCGCCCGCGCGACGCTCTCGACGCGCTCCTGCCCGCCCCCGCGGACGAGCACCCGCGCGACCCGCTGCGCGCCCTCGCCGTCGGCGACGAGCATCACGGCCAGCCCCCGCAGCAGCGCGTCGAGCGCCTCGCCGAGGCGCAGCTCGTCCTCGCTGTCGGCGGCGACCCGCACGCCGCTGGAGCCGGAGGCCATCAGGATCGCGGTGTCGTTGGTGGACAGCTGTCCGTCCACGCTGACGCGGTCGAACGAGCGCGCCACGCAGGTCCCGAGCAGCAGCTGCGCCGTCTCGGCGCCGAGTCGCGCGTCGGTCTCCACGAAGCACAGCATCGTCGCGAAGCGTGGCGAGATCATGCCCGCGCCCTTGCACTGCGCGCACAGTCGCACCGGCCCGGACGAGAGCTCGACCTCGAGGTTGGCGCGCTTCTCGAAGCGGTCGGTGGTCTGGATCGCGGCCTGGAAGTCGCGATCGCCCTCGCGGCGCAGCTCCCCGCGCGCCTGCAGGATCCCCTTGACGACCGCGTCCACGGGCAGGTAGTGGCTGATCGCCCCGGTCGAGGCGAGCGCGACCTCGGCCTCGGATACGCCCGCCGCGGCGGCCGCGGCCCCCTGCGTCTTGGCGGCGTCGTCCAGGCCCCGCGAGCCGGTCGCAGCGTTCGCACAGCCGGAGTTGGCGAGCACCGCCCGCAGCGACCCCAGGCGGCAGCGCTCGCGCGTGACCAGCACCGGGGCGGCGGCCGTGCTCGAGCTCGTGAACACGGCGGCCGAGGACGGCTGCTCGCCGTCGCACACGAGCAGGCCGACGTCGGGGTCGCCGCTCGGCTTCAGCCCCGCGGCGGCGCCGGCCGCGCGGAACCCCTCGGGCAGCCCGGCGTCGCCCGGCAGCTCGCGCACGTGCCCGGGCGCGTGTACCCAGCGCGATCCGAACACGCTCACGCCGGCCCCCTCGTGACGACTGCCCGCCTCACAGCAGCCCTCTCGTCTCGGGCAGGCCGAACATCAGGTTCAGGTTCTGCAGCGCCTGCGAGGAGGTGCCCTTCCAGAGGTTGTCGATCGCCGCGAAGGCGAGCACCTTGCCGGTGTGCCGGTCGTGGGCGGCGAACACCCGGCAGTAGTTGGTCTCGCGCACCTCGAGCACGCCGGGTGGCACGTCCGCGACCTCCACGAACGGCTCCTCGGCGTAGGCCTCGGCGAGCAGCCGGCGCACCTCCTCCCCGTCCACGGCGCGGGCCGGGGTCACGTAGCAGCTCACCATCTCCCCCTGGTCGAGCGCCACCAGATGGGCCTGGAACTGCACGCGCTGCTCCCCCGCGCCGGCGAGCTCGAGCTGCTCCTCGATCTCGGGCGTGTGGCGATGGGCGGCCACCTTGTAGGGGACGATGTTCTCGCCCGCGAGCGAGTAATGGGTGGTCTCGTCGAAGGTCCGCCCGGCCCCGGAGATGCCCTGCTTGGCGTCGATCACCACGTCCCCGATCACGCCCGCGCGCGCGAGCGGCGCGAGCGCCAGCAGCGAGGCGGTCGGATAGCAGCCGGGGTTGGCGACCAGCGAGGCCCCGCGGATCCGCTCGCGGTGCAGCTCGGTGAGCCCGTACACGGCCTCCGCCATCAGCTCCGGGCGGGGGTGCTCGCCGTACCAGTGCTCGTAGTTGTCCAGCGAGCGCAGACGGTAGTCGGCACTGAGGTCGACCACGCGCACGCCGCGCTCGCGCAGCGCGGCCACGGTCGGCGCCGCGGCCGCGTGCGGGTAGGCCACGATCGCCGCCTCCACCTCGGCGGCCGGCCCGTCGAGGTCGAGCTCCTCGAGCACCAGCGGGTCGCGGTAGCGCGGGTACAGGTCCTCGAGGCGCCGGCCCTGGTGGGAGCGGCCGGTCACGGCGGTGAGCTGGAAGTCGGGGTGGCGCCACACGAGGTGTGCGGCAAGCGCCCCGGTGAAGCCGGTGGCGCCTGCGACGAGCACGCGCGCGGCCCCCTCGGCGCTCTGCTGGGCGGGTCGGCTAGCCACGCAGCTCGCCCCCCAGCGCCTCGATCGCGCCCACGATCCGCGCGCGCAGCGGCGCAACGTCCTCGTCGGTCAGGGTCCGCTCGGCCGAGCGGAACGCCAGGGCCAGGGCCAGCGAGCGCCGCCCCGCCCCGACCTGCTCGCCGGTGTAGACGTCGAACAGCCTGACCTGCTCGAGGCTCTCGCCGGCGGCCTCGCGGACGCGCTCGAGCACCTCGGCGAGCGCGACCTGCTCGGGCACGATCACCGCGATGTCCTGTCGCACCGGCGGATAGGCCCCGAACG
>Ga0335081_10013640_pt1 | contig 13135 bp, 9 predicted proteins | sample Lox_Sample_35_FD_206713 | JGI IMG/M metagenome (GOLD analysis project Ga0335081, IMG submission 206713) | Soil microbial communities from Loxahatchee National Wildlife Refuge, Florida, United States - Lox_Sample_3.5 | ecosystem: Environmental > Terrestrial > Soil > Wetlands | place: USA: Florida...
ATCGGGAAGGGCACGGCTTCAGCCGTGCCGATCAGATCGCTGAAAGATTGGGCTTTAGCCCCTGAGGTGATTGGCGTCTGATGACACTATAATATGGAACCGCCATGTCTTTCATTCTCATCCCGAACAACGGAGAAGACCTGAAGGTCAATGCATGGAATTGGCGCCCGACTATCCTTCTGCTTCATCACGCTACCCTGATAGGCGGAAAGCAGCATGAGTTGATGGGATGCATCGGCTGTGGCGGGAGTGTCAATTCCGAGACAGCGAACAGAATTGCAGATTTTCTGGAACAGCAGCTCACGAAGATGTCTCCCGGCCAGAGAATCCGCGCCGACCTCACGGTCACTGCAAAACCAAAGAAACTGGCCGTCTTCACGCCGAACTCCAAGATCGAGGATTTCGACGCAGGTGAAATTTACTCTGCGACCTACGAGTGGTTGCTGATGTTCCGCGACTTCTGCCGCGTATCTCAGGGTTTCAAGGTCAGCTGAACCTCACGGAGACCCTTCCGCGCCACCTGCTAAAATCAATATTGACGCGCTCCCATGGACTCCTCCCACATCCGCAATTTCGCAATCATCGCGCACATCGATCACGGCAAATCCACGCTGGCCGATCGCCTGCTGGAACTGACCGGATCGCTGACCGCGCGCGAAATGCAGGCCCAGGTCCTCGATTCCATGGACCTGGAGCGCGAACGCGGCATTACCATCAAGGCCCATGCCGTCCGCATGATGTACACCGCGAAAGATGGCCAGACTTATCAGCTTAACCTCATCGACACGCCCGGCCACGTCGATTTCTCCTACGAAGTCTCGCGCTCCCTCGCTTCGTGCGAAGGCGCGCTGCTAGTGGTCGACGCTTCGCAAGGCGTCGAGGCCCAGACGCTCGCGAATTCTTATCTCGCCATCAATCACGGCCTCGAAATCATTCCCGTCATTAACAAGATCGACCTGCAGAGCGCCGACATCCCGCGCACCAAAGAAATGATCGAAAGCGCCGTTGGTCTCGACGCTTCTGACGCGGTCCTCATCAGCGCGAAAACCGGGCTCGGCGTGCCGGAGGTGCTCGAGGCAATCGTCAAGCGCATACCTCCGCCGAAAGGATCTCCCGAGAATCGCCTGCAGGCTCTCATCTTCGATTCCTGGTTCGACGCCTACCGCGGCGTCATCGTTCTGACTCGCGTGTTCCAGGGAACGTTGCGCAAGGGACAGAAGATTCGCCTCTGGTCGAACAACCGCGTGTTCGACGTGGAAAACCTTGGCGTGCTCACCCCTAAGCCGGTTGATGTCGACGAACTCAAAGCCGGCGAAGCCGGATTTCTCATCGCCAATATCAAGATTGTCGCAGACTCCAAAATCGGCGATACCATCACCGATGACGCGAATCCTGCCATCGAGCCGTTGCCCGGCTTTGAAGAAATCAAGCCGATGGTCTTCGCCGGGCTTTACACCGTCGACGCGCATGAGCACACGCAATTGCGCGAGGCGCTCGAAAAACTGCGCCTGAACGACTCCTCATTCTTTTTCGAACCGGAAAGTTCTGTCGCGCTCGGCTTTGGCTTCCGTTGCGGATTCCTCGGGCTGCTTCACATGGAGATCATTCAGGAGCGGCTGGAGCGCGAATTCAATCTCGACCTGATCACGACCGCGCCTGGCGTCCGTTACAAAATCACGCTGACCGATGGCACGAAGACCGAAGTCGATAATCCTTCGCGCTGGCCCGACCCCAGCGAGATCGCGAAAGTCGAAGAGCCAGTGATTCTCGCAACGATTCTGACCGCAGAAGAATATGTCGGCGGAATTCTCAAGCTGGTGGAAGAAAAGCGCGGCAAGCAAAAGACCTTCGAATATGTCGGCGCCACCCGCGTGATGCTCCATTACGAGTTGCCGCTCAACGAAATCGTGCTCGACTTCTACGATCGTCTGAAATCCGTCTCGCGTGGATATGCTTCGCTCGACTACCATCTCGCCGGATACTGGGAATCGCCGATGGTGAAGCTCGATATCCTGGTCGCCGGCGATACCGTCGACGCGCTTTCAATTATCGTTCACCGCGAATTCGCTTATGAGCGAGGCAAGGCCCTGGTCTCAAAGATGCGAGAACTGATCCCGCGCCAGATGTTCGAAGTTCCCATCCAAGCTTCGATCGGCGCCAAGATCATTGCCCGCGAAACCGTGCACGCCATGCGTAAGAACGTCCTGGCCAAGTGCTACGGCGGCGACATCACCCGCAAACGCAAGCTGCTCGAAAAGCAGAAGGAAGGCAAGAAACGGATGAAGCGCATCGGCCGCGTCGATATCCCTCAGGAAGCCTTCCTGGCCGTCCTAAAGGTAGGCGAAGGCAGCGACTGACGCCACCACTGAACGCCTCGGCCAGCGTCGTCTCCGCCGGCGCCCTCACGGCCCTTACATAACCTGCCCCACTCCATCCGCTCTGCAGCCAGGTTGTCCGCTTCCGGACATCGGCTTTCCACCAACGGACATTCCCTGACTCGTCCACAGCAACGGCCGCCTTGTTGTGCCCTACTTGACTCCGCTACCGATGGACCTGAACGTGCCTTTACGTCGCCGCATACGTCTAACGTCGTAACAAGAGGATCTCACATGGCTGGCCTGGCGCAGGATCTTCGATATGCCGTCCGTCAGATATACAAGAGCCGCAGCTTCGCGCTGGTCGCCATCCTGACACTGGCACTTGGAATCGGCGCTAACACCATCATCTTCACCATGGTGAACGGAGTCCTCCTCAGCCCGCTACCCTTCCCGAATCCCGAGCAACTGGTCACGCTGCACGAGAACAAACCGAATTTCGAAGGTGGGTCCTTGTCCTACGCGAATTTTCGCGATTGGCAAAAAGACAATCATACGTTTTCGGCCATGGCGATCGCTCGGCCCTACGCGTTCAGCCTCACGCGTGCAGGCGAGGCCGAGCAGGTCAGCGGCGATTTCGTCTCTTCCGCCTTCTTCTCCTTGCTTGGTGTGAATCCGCTCGCCGGCCGTGCCTTCCTCCCGGGCGAGGATGAGGTCGGCGCCGAGCCCACGGCTCTGGTCAGCGAAGGGCTCTGGCGGCGCAAGTTCAGCGCCTCCCCTGACTTGGTTGGAAGAACGATCACCCTCGACGCGAAAGACTACACCGTCATTGGGATCATTCCCGCCAGCTTTCATCTGCGCATTCCGGGTTTTCGGGATGCCGACGTATTCGTCCCAATCGGACAATGGAGCAATCCTCTGCTGTTAATCCGCGGCGCCGGTTTGGGAATTCACGGCATTGGGCGTCTCAAACCTGGTGTCGCTGTGGGACAGGCGATCGCCGATATGGACACGGTGACGCGAAACCTGGCTGCGGCTTTCCCAGATGCCGATCAGCGAATTTCGGCGCAGATCGTTCCTCTCAAGCAGACGATGGTCGGACGCGTCCAGCCGTTTCTCACCGTCCTTGCGGTTGCCGTGGCGTTTGTGCTGCTCATCGCTTGCGCCAACGTTGGGAATTTGTTGCTGGCTCGCTCGGCAACCAGAACGCGCGAGTTTGCCGTCCGGGCCGCTCTAGGAGCGTCTGTGGGGCGCGTCATCCAGCAGCTCGTGGCGGAGAGTATTCTCCTGGCTTTGGCCGCCGGAGGGCTCGGCCTGCTTCTGGCAGGGATGGGTGCCCGCGCAGTGCTCGGCATTCTGCCTTCCGCTCTGCCGCGTTCGGAGCAAGTCGGCATCGACCGGACAGTGCTCCTCTTCACCGCCCTCATTTCACTGGCGGCCGGAATTCTCTTTGGATTGGCACCGGCCTTCAAGATGGCCCGCTCCGGTGTGCACGACAAGCTCAAAGAAGGTGGCCGGGGAGCCAGTGGCGTTCGCCATCACATGCAGAACGCATTCGTGATTGCCGAGATGGCCTTGGCCGTGGTTCTGCTGATCGGAGCCGGTCTCACCATTCGTAGCCTGACGCGCCTCTGGCGTCTGGACCCGGGATTCAATCCCAGTCAAGTCCTCACCTTCGGGGTTTCTCTCCCGCCCTCCATGGTCGGTACGAACCCCGACGCGATTCGCAGCGCTTTTCGCAGCTTCGATACGGCCATGGCTTCGATCCCCGGCGTTCAAGGAGTCTCACAGGCGTGGGGAGCGATCCCCTTCGACGGCGACGACGAGCAACTCTTCTGGCTCGAAGGACAGCAACGACCGGCCAACGAGAACGACATGAATTGGGCCATCGATTACATCGTCGAGCCCGGCTACCTTCGGACCATGCAGATTCCTTTGCTGCGCGGTCGATTCTTTAATGACCGCGATAATGAGCGCTCACCGCTCGTGGTTGTGGTCGACGATGTATTCGCCGCGAAGTATTTTCCCCACGCCGATCCCATTGGAAAGCGCATCGTCCTCAATCGTGGAGACGGAAAGCTCGCGGAAATCGTGGGCATCGTCAGCCACGTGCGGCAGTGGGGGCTCGACGCCGACGATCGTCACTCGCTTCGTTCCGAGCTCTACTTGCCTTGCATGCAGATGCCCGATGACTTCATCGCGATGGCTCCTTCCGGATCATCCGTCCTCATACGCTCCGACCATACGGCTTTCGCCGGACTCAGCGAGCAAATTCGGCGAGTCAGTGCGGGGATGAGTAATGAACAGGTCATCTTTGGAACGCTGACCATGGATACTCTCATCTCCCAATCCCTGGCCTCGCGGCGTTTCTTGATGATCCTTCTGGTCGCATTCGCGTCCCTGGCTCTGCTGCTCGCCAGCATCGGTATTTCTGGATTGACTTCCTACATCGTCGTCGAGCGCACCCACGAAATTGGCGTTCGCATGGCGTTGGGAGCGCGGCCGCCCAGTGTTCTGAAATTGATTTTGCGCGGAGGAGCGGGGCTGGCGTCGATCGGCGCTGCCATCGGCCTGATTGCAGCGCTCGGTCTCAGTCGGCTGCTGGTCAGTCTGCTCTATGGAATCACACCTGTAGACCCGATAACCTTTCTCGGCGTCCCTGCGATCCTGATGGCTGTCGCGCTCACCGCCTGCTATCTCCCAGCGCGTCGCGCCACCAAGGTCGACCCTGCGGTCGCGCTCCGCTCCGAATGAAGAATCAAGTTCCTGACCCCTCGAACCTGCCGCCGTCGTCCTGCCGCTGTTGCGCCGCGTCTCGGCGGACCTGGGCTCCGCCACGTGGGGAAATGGCCGCTTGGAAAACCGAAGGTGCTAGACCTCAAAATGTGCAAAACTCAAAAGGGGAAGCCCAACGCGCACAATGCGGCAGCATTCCTGTTAATACGCGGTGAATTGCCTAACTGGTTACTGCGTATAGATTTAAGTGGCGCAAAATGCTTGCCGCGAGACCGACCAATCGGTCTTTCCTGAAAGCCATTTTCAACTCGGTTTTGGGTTCCACAACCTTTTCCACAGGCTGAGAACACGCCCTAACTCTCCGCCGCAAATCCAAGCCGCTACAGCCACTTACCCCAGACATCTACTGTATTCTCTGTACCTGAGTTTCATTCGTCGGGCCCCGCGCCGCCCTCCGCCAGCGACTCAAACCGGGTGCAATGTTTCAGGAAGGCCATCTTCACCTTCCCGATCGGGCCATTGCGCTGCTTGGCAATAATGATCTCGGCCCGCCCCTGCAACTCGGGATCGTCCTGCTTGTAGACCTCTTCGCGGAAGATGAACATAACCAGGTCGGCGTCCTGCTCGATCGATCCCGACTCACGCAGATCGGCCAACTGCGGACGATGATCCCCACCGCGGCTCTCCGGTGCGCGGCTCAGCTGCGACAGTGCTACCACCGGCACACTTAACTCTTTCGCCAACGCCTTGAGCCCGCGCGAAATCGCCGAGACTTCCTGCGTGCGGTTCTCGAAGCGTTTGCCACCACCCGACATCAGCTGCAGATAATCCACAATAATCAGATCAAGCCGGCCTTGCGATTGCTTAAGCCGCCGTGCCTTGGCCCGCATCTCGCTCAGAGTAATCCCCGGCGTGTCATCGATGAAGATGGGCGCGTGCGCCAACTGCTCCATCGCGCGCACAACTTTTTTCGTGTCGTCTTGCCAGAGCGAGCCGGTCCGCATCTTGTGCGCATCGACCTGCGCCTGCGAACACAGCAAGCGCATCAGCAGCGCTTCGCGCGACATTTCCAGCGAGAACACGCCCACCACCTGCTGGTCTTCCACGGACGCATTCTCCGCTATGTTCATCGCGAACGCGGTCTTGCCCATCGAAGGCCGGGCGGCAATGATGACCAGATCCGAGCGCTGCAGGCCGCTGGTCATCTCGTCCAGATCGACATAGTGCGTGGCCAGTCCCGTAATGCGTTGGCCGCGCTGCAGCAATGCGTCGACCGACCCGAATGTTTCGCGGACGATCTCCTGCACGCCCATGAAGCCGCGCCCGATACGTTTTTCCGAGAGCTGGAAGATCGCGGCCTCGGCGTCGCTGAGCACATCTTCGGCCGCATCCGACTGGTCCGATGCCCGCGCAATCGCCGTCGTCGAGGCAGAAATCAAGCCGCGCAGCAGCGCCTTGTCGCGCACAATCTTGACGTAGTGCTCGATCGACGGCCGTTCCGGCACGCCCTCGACCAGGCTCGACACGTACGCCACATCGCCGATTGCCTGCAGATCCTTGTGCCGATCGAGTTCCTCGATCAGCGTGATCATGTCGATCGGGCGCGACGACTCCGCCAGATCGACCATCCGCGTGTAGATTCGTCGGTGCGAGTCGAGCGAGAAATCCTCGATCCGCAGATGCTCGGCCGCCTGGTTGTACGCAAAGTTGTCGAGCAGGATCGCGCCCAGTATCGAGCGCTCGGCCTCAACATTCGCCGGAAGCGTGCTGATGGTGTAATCGGAAGTGGCCAAGGATTTTCTTTCTCTGTTCGGGATCGCCTCACGCACACTACTCGCACTTAGGTTGTGAATGCGAAGTGTGGTCTATGGAAAACTCCGCTCCAATTAAAAATTTCCTGCTTGCCAGTTGGCGAAGATAGTGTAGGCGAACAAAAGACGAATCGCAAGGCTTCCAATCGATCCGCGTTCATCCGCGGCGAGGAAAAGTTAACCGCGTTGAAGACGGAATGGCAGGAACAGCATCAGAAACATGAAAACCAGAGTCAGGCCTTCGACGAGCAGAGCGTAGTTCGTCATCCGCTTGGCTTTGGGAAAGCGCGCGAACAAGCGGCTCATGATGAGGCCGACCAGGACCATTGGGGAAGCGAATACGCGGAAGAGGCAGGCCCAACCCAGCAGAGAGATTCCCCCCCCAATGCTTGGAATCGCGATCAGGCCGGCCGATACCGGAAGAGTCACGCTAATGCCAAGCACTACTTTGGAAAAGATCGCATAAGCGGCTTCGTCTCTGAAGATCACCAGCACGAGGAAAAAGCTCATGCCCAGGAGCATGGCGCAAATGAACATTTCGAGTACCAGATCGCCGCCGGCCCACATCCCGCCGTACTGGGCCGCATCCGCGGCATGAGTCTTGTATTGCCAGATTCGCCAGACAATCAAAAGCGCCGAAAATCCGACTACCGCCGCATACCCCAGCGCCACCAGCCCAAGCTGGATTTTGAAAGAGAACCGCATCTCCGCCATGTTAGTCAGTGAGGCGTGGCGTTTCCTGTAACGGAAGTAACGAACGACCTCGCCAGATAAAGATTCTGCAATCTCTTTTCAGAAATCCGCGTTGATCCGCGTAAATCCGCCGCCAAAGAAGTTGTTCGAGACGGGGACTCAGGACTCGCGACTAAATAGAATGCGGCTCAAGGGCCAGCCACCCTTGAGCCGCATCGTTCGTGGATTCCTGTCTTTGCTCTTGTCACCGCGGACGCGGCGCAATGACTGCTTCACCCCGACAGCGCCCCCGAAGAGGTGCCGCATTTGGCAAAGCCGTTTGCCGAGCCGGGTCTCGCGACTCTCATCGCGATCTTCCAGATCCGCAACCGCTGCGGTGGCCAGCGGCCTTTTCTGCTCCGTGAGCAGGAAAGGGAGGAGGCCGCAACGCCCGGGCAACCAGCCGCGCTCGCGCGCAGAACTGGAGGTTTCCCCCGGCGACTCACTCTCGCGAATCACCGGCTGCCACTGGCTCTCCCGCAATCATCCGGCAAAGTCAGGAATTCTCACGTTTCGCTGCAACCCACTCTCGGGCAGGTTGTCGCGGGGATCAATAAAAAAACGGCACTCCTTTGTGCAGAACCTGTGGACGTTGAGACTTCCTTGTGGAGCCATGAGGAAAACTAAGACTCAATCTGGGATGGGGACAGCGAAGCTCTTCTGTTTGTAAGAATTAGCACGATTGTCTCTTTGCATTGCATTTTTCCGCATCATTAGCCTTGTCGTTCGATCTGCTTGCGAAAAAAACTGAATGCATTCTGCATCCGCTTTTCGACCACACTGGGCGCCGAAACTAGATCAACTGAGGCTGCCCCACCCTGCGTGGGGTTCGCAGGGTGGGAAGTCTCCGGAGTGCCGATGATCTCAGGGTTTTCTATTCCCGTCGCTGGGGTGCCCCGTGCCTCGCCATTGTCGAATATTAGCGAACCTGGGGTGCCCCGTGTCTCGCCGGTTTTGCGAGACGCGGGAGAATTCTCGCTCTGGTCTTCTTCCTTCACTCCCGTCGCCTCTCGCAATAAATCCCACGCCTCGCGATACTGCTCGTACTTCGCATCATCGCTGCGCGGATACAAAGAGATGGACCGCATCCCGCGGATTTTCGTTTCCGGGATGATGTACCAAACGTCTTCCGGAATCACGTACGCCGCCAGAAAGTCGAACGCTCCCGCGCGATAAATCTTGTGGCTGCTGCAAGTCGAGCAGATGTATCCCTTCCCGCTTTCCAGCGTGGCAATCGTGCTCTTCACCTGCACCGCCGCAAACTTCCCCGGACGCCCCACCACACAGTCGAAGCTCGTCGAGTCGCCCTGGGGCTTGCTGACGGCCAATCCCTGCTCCTTCGCCCGCGCGATAAACACCGACTCCGCCCACTCTCCCCGCTCTTTCTTGTCTTTGATAATCTTCGGCTTCCGCCTCTTCCCGCCTGCCATCTCAGCTCCCCGCTAGCTGTGCGCATGTTGTGTCAAATCTTCCTCGCCGGCGTCATCCCGAACGCCCGCGCTTTCACCAGCGGGCGGAGGGATCTCGTGCGCATCGTTTACTCCGAGGCGTTTTTTGCATCGCATTAGGCGCGAGGCGACCTTCCTTATTACTGCGCGTCTGGATCGCTTCCCCACGTTGCTCGGCCATCCTGCCAACGTGTCATCTAGGGGATTTCGAAGTAAAGGTCGTTCGTCACAGTTGGGCTGTGGAAAAAGGTCCTGCCACGGTGACTGATACTTCGCGGGATTGCATGACTGGGAAGAGCACGACTTACTGGGCAGAAACCAGCACCGGGAGGGGCACGACTTCAGTCGTGCCGAAACTAGGCTAAAAGCAAGCCCGGCTTTAAGCCGCTGAGGGCTTCCCAATTTGGGCCAATGAAAGAAGAAAAAAGCACGGGAGGGGTGCGACTTCAGTCGCACCGCATTAGGCTTGTTTAGGACGCGGCTTTAGCCGCTGAGGTCATGAAACCCACTCGCTCGATGTCCCCTCCGGGAACTTATTTCGTAACCTTCCAGACCTTTCAGCGAAGACGAATGTTTGTTGTCGAATCGCACGCTCGACTATTCCTGAAGACCCTATATCACTATCGCCGCCAGGGAAGATTTCTGCTCCATGCGTTCGTTATTATGCCGGATCATGTCCACCTGCTGCTCACGCCAGCACAGGACCTGACGCTCGAACGCGCGATTCAGTTCATCAAAGGCAGCTTTTCTCATGCGGCGGGTGGCAAGCGTGAAATCTGGCAAAAGGGATTCACCGAGCACCGCATTCGCGACGCGCACGATTTCGCTGAACATCAGTTGTATATCCATCAGAATCCGGTGAAGGCGAGACTGGTCGCGGATGCGTGCGTGTATCGCTACAGCTCCGCATTTCCGGGATTCAGGCTGGATGCGTGGACCTCAGCGGCTGAAGCCGCGATCCTTATTGGCGCCTGATCGGCACGAGTAAACTCGTGCCCTTCCCGTTCGCGCTCCTGGCCAATTCTGTTGCGATTCGAGATTTCAACGCCGCATCTCATTGCTGATTTCGCAACCGCGACAACGAGCATTAGTCAGACGCATAAGAGGTAAATCGAACTGGAAGGGTGCGACTTCAGTCGCACCGCATCGCTCTGGAAAAACCGAACCGGCTTTAGCCGCTGAGGAGAACTCGATCCTAACGGTACACCTTTCTGAGCGCGAGAAATCGGGACGGCTGCGACTTCACTCACCCCGGTTCGAGCTGCAGGGATGCGATTTTATTCGTGCAGAGAACCACCACGAACGGGATGGGTGCGACTTCAGTCGCACCGCAACGCAGCAGAAAAGACAACCGGCTCTAGCCGATCAGCAGCCAGAGATGATCTCTACGAGCCACTCCGAATGGGCGGACAGATGCAGAAGGGGACGATTTATTCGTGCCGGAAACCAGCAAGGACGGGAAGGGTTCGACTTTAGTCGCACCGCAACGAGGCAAGAAAAGACAACCGGCTCTAGCCGATCAGCAGCCAGAGATGATCTCTACGAGCCACTCCGAATGGGCGGACAGATGCGGAAAGGGACGATTTATTCGTGCCGGAAACCAGCAAGGACGGGAAGGGTTCGACTTTAGTCGCACCGCAACGCCCTGGAAAAGGAGGCCGGCTTTAGCCGCTGAGGGTACGAGGTCCGCGAAAAGGCCGGTCTGTCCCAAGATTCCCGAGGACAAACTGCCTGCTGCCGTGGAACTGCCCCACTCAAGTTGAGGCGTTTGCGCGGCGTCTGAGCCGCGCGCCGACATCCGGAGCGACTTGAGGGGCGTAGACCAAAACCGGGCTTGAATGGGGCACCGGCGCTCTTCGACTCTTTGTTCGCGGTGGTTAAGTCTGTTATTGCGATCTTTTAATTATTACCCGATAATTAGCGGGTATAAAAATGGCGAGACCTAAAAATGCATCCCCGGGCGAACGCTTTGAAGTAAGATTAGCTGCCCAGTCGGTTGATCTCCTCCGGCAGCTTGCAAAACGTGGAATCTACGGGCGGAGCCCGGCAGAAGTAGGCGGCCGATTTATCGAAAGAGCCTTGGAGCAGTTCGTTGAGCATCCAAAGCTGAAGGCGGGTGCAACGACCCGGGCTGGAACCAAGTAGCATGGCGAGAAGACGCGAACATCTGCGGAACGCCCCGATTGTCGAGGCGGTAATTGATTTCAGGGTGTTACGTAGAGAAGGACTCTCCCCCGATCGATTCGCGGGTCTGCAGTCAATGATCGGGACTCATTATTCGCAAACAATCCCGATGCATTCGATTGAGGCTCAATTTGTCCTCAGCCAAGAAAGAGTGCCTAGTTCAAGCGCTGCCGCTGCACCGGTCGGCTGGCAATATCGCGCGAACTCGATGGTCGCTCAATTTAGAGTCGATGGTTTTACGTTCAGCAAACTTGAGCCCTATACAACATGGAACGAAGTGTTCTCAGAAGCATTTCGGTTGTGGGGAGTCTACGTCAGGGCAGCGGAGCCTGCAGAAATAGTCCGTATCGCTGTAAGATATATTAATCGACTGCAAGTTCCGGTGCCCGCTCAGATTGGCGATTATCTCGAAGCTCCCCCTATACTGCCGCCGCCGATTTCGCAGCAGCTGCGCCAGTTCTTATCGCGATTCGCGATCGACGACGGCCGCCGTAACGCGTCGGCGGTTGTAGTACAAGCCTCGGAGGCTCTGATTGGTCCTCCGGCAATAGCTCTACTAATTGACATCGACGCTTTCATGGAGAATCTGGCACTTGCGCCAAACGACTCAAGATTGCCTGAAATGTTCCTGCAACTCAGGGACCTTAAGAATGAGATCTTCTTTGCCTCAATAACAGAACGCGCTGCGGAGATGTACGAATGACTCTGACTTCTGCAGTACTCAAGGGGTCCGGCCTGATGACGCGGTCCCGTTCGACGGGTGAGAGCCCGTCCGCTAGGAAACTTAGCGAGCTACGCGAGGAAATCCGCAGGCATCTGCTTACCAGCCTCGCAGTCAGTCGGACGACTGAATCCGCGTTCTCCGAGCTAAACGAGATCCGAAGGGAAGCGGCCCATCCCGGGTGGGATGGCCATGGTGCACGTCCCGTCAATTTCGATGCTTACTTGCACGCTCGCAGATTCCTGGAGGCTCTGCCGACCACAACGCCTCCACCAGACGTGACTGCAGATCCGGATGGGGAGATCTCACTTGACTGGGTGTTTGGTCCACGAAAGGCGCTGACGTTGAGCATTGGGCCAAACGGGAGATGCTCATATGCGTGGATACGTGGGAAGCGAACCTCTCGAGGCACGGAGTGGCTAGACGATGAAGTTCCTACAAACATTCTCAGCGCGCTTGCGCAGTTGGTTCGTGATGCCCAACCCCGCTGATGCGGCGGCCCGTGGCGAACTCGGACCGCAGGAGATGGTATCCCGCTTCATATACACAGAAAAAAACATTAAAACATCTGAAAGGAGACCGAGACCCAACGCCTTTAAGCCTCCGCCAGATCGACAACTCTCAACGGCACACTGCACGAGCCTGACTAATGAGGATATCTGGCTGCTAGCACGTAAGACCCTTGGCCCCAATCGACGCAAGGTCTACGCAAGAGCGGACCTCATGGTCAGGGATTTGATTGAACACAGATTGTGCGCTATTAGGGACGATGACCCGTTCGAGCGACACGCAATCGTTATTGGGTGGCCAGATTCAGGAGATGCAGACGAAGAGAAGTCCAAGACTAACGAAATCTGTTTAGCTCTTTGCCATGCGCCTTCGATGAGTCTTGAATTGCCTCTCGAAGAAATTGCATGGTCTCCTCCTGAAGGCATGGACTGACAATAAAAAGGCACGGCTTCCTCCGTGCCCAATTCTGCATTCTAATTTTCTACTTCTTTCCTTAATCCCTCACCCCATCCATAAACGCCCTGAGCTTCCTCGACCTCGATGGATGCCGCAGCTTCCTCAGCGCCTTGGCTTCGATCTGGCGGATGCGTTCGCGCGTGACGGCGAAGCTCTGTCCGACCTCCTCCAAAGTGTGCTCCGAGCCGTCTTCGAGCCCGAAGCGCATCTTGATGACTTTCT
>Ga0335081_10013641_pt1 | contig 13135 bp, 10 predicted proteins | sample Lox_Sample_35_FD_206713 | JGI IMG/M metagenome (GOLD analysis project Ga0335081, IMG submission 206713) | Soil microbial communities from Loxahatchee National Wildlife Refuge, Florida, United States - Lox_Sample_3.5 | ecosystem: Environmental > Terrestrial > Soil > Wetlands | place: USA...
GACATGGCCTCTGATATTGCCGTTGCCGTCACGAATGGCGATGCGCCCATCGGGGCAACTGCCGGGCTTGTGTTTCTTCATGGCGTTTCCCCTCACGCTCTCAATGGTGCGCCGTCGAGCGTCTTGCCCGCCGCCTTCGCCATGCTCGCCGCGACGCGAGTCCCAAGAGCTTTAATGAGCCGCGCGGCTTCCGCCTGTGCGGCTTTGTCCGTGCGGAAATTCGTCGAGCGCCAAGGGTTTTTGCTGTCGTTTTTGTTGTCGCCGCCGTTGTCTGGCTTTTCCTTCGCAAGCAACGCGTCGATGGCGGGCTTGCCGTGCTGGCGCACCAACGAACTGTACGCCGTCATGTTCTTGGCACGTGCTTGCTCAAGCAACGCGGGATTGACTTCGGGCGTCTCGCCGGGTCCCGCCGCCGGGAGCAAAAAGTCCAAATGATGCGTTCGGAAATGCGCGGCCAAGTCGGCCCTCGCTTCGGGGTCCGTCACCGGGCGGCCGTTGAATTCCAGCGTCGCGCCGTCGTAAACGAACCGCTCGCTATACGCCTTGGCGATGGTCGCCGCCTGTCCATCGTTACAGCCGATGGACAGCGCGAACTTCTCGACAAGCTCGGCGCGCTTGAGATTGTTTAGGACTCGCTCGTTGTGTTCTTTCACTTCGGCGGGTGTGCTCATGGTCAACCTCTTGGGAATGATCGAAGCCAATCGAGAGCCGCGAGCAAATCAATGACTCGCTTCGCGCCAATGCGCCGACACTCAAGTTCGCCCATCGCGATCGCGCGATAGATGCGCTTGCGCGAAATGCCAGTGCAGTCCGCGAGCAGCTTCACGCTGTAAGCGAGCGGCACGATAGGACGCTTGAGGCGATGATGACTCGCCATGGGCGTAGCTCCGAAGGTTGCGACCCGCGCAGACGGAGCGCGCGGGCGAAACCGATTTGAACCTTTGGGGACTGTTTGTCTCGACGCCCACATGGGCGGGGGTCGCATGACCCACTCGACAAGACGGGGATATAGGACGAATTCACCCGGAGCGCAACCGGGGTTTTCTGCACCCGGAGTTGACCCCTATCAGATACGAAAAAGCCCCGGCTTTGCGATGCCGGGGTCAGTATTCACGACGAAGGGATCGTCTATTCGAGTCCCTAGCTGATACGATCAGATGTTGGCGGCACCTGTCGCTAGGCAATTGGTGTGACAGTCACGAACGCGGCCCAAGCGGCCATAAGTTCGCGGCGAAGGTCGAGCGTGTCCACACCTTGCTCGTAAGCGGATTTGTTCGGATCAGTTTCGTAATGCGCGATGGCAATATCGCATGCCGTCTTGTTGTAGCCCTTGTTCACGCCCCATGATTTAAGCGCGGAGCGCATTCCGTGCACCGTGGCGTTCTCTGGCAACAAGTTGCGCACCGTCTGTTGCGCAAGCCGACCGCCGAGCTTGGACTTGAACACAAGACCGCCCTGCATCGTGCCAAGGCATTTGATTGCCGCATCTGACAATGGGACGATGTGATCGACCATCGTCCGGCCGCGTACTCGCTTCAATCGCTCTTTGCGAATGGTCCAAGTTTTGTTTGTCAGGTCGAATTCACTGGTAGGAGCTTCCAAGGCTTCATCGTGGCGGACGCCGGTCAGGATGATGAATTGCAACGCCTTCGACTGTGGCGACGTGTCAGCGGAGAGCGTGGACATGAACGCGGGTATCTCCGCAATCTTCATCATTGCACGGTGCGTCGGCGTGTAGTCTCGCACGTCACGCGCCATTCGGTATTGCAGCACAGACCAACGAGCCGGGTTGTCGTGGATGCGGCCGGTGCTCGATATGATATGCTCGATCATACCGCGCACTCGGTTACCCGTGGTCGAATTCGGACCTTTCCAAATCGGCTTCAAGATCGGGATAATATCGTCCTCGGTGATTTCGCCGACCGGCTTGTTATCGAGGCGAGAGGCATGGCGTAGCATCATCTTGCGCAACGTCTCGCGATGTTCTTCCGACCATTCGGCCGCGTGTTCGTCGAGATACTGGTCGCGGGCGACGGAAAACAGCTTGGTGACGACTCGCCCGTTGCCAGTGCCGTTGTGAAATCGAGCATTGGTCGCAACCTGCCGTTGGCCTCGACGTTCAAGCCAATCGGCGGCATCGAGCGCGCGGGCTTGCGTAAGTGATACCGGCGCGGCACCGACGGCCGACCCATAGGATTTAGTGTGGAGCTTGCCGCCTGCCCGGAATTGCTTTTCCCAGAGGGCTGAGCCGCCGCGCACGATCAGGTAGAGGCTGTGGCCGAAGTTGTATCGACCCGCGCCTTGCCTTACACAGTCGGCGACCGTAACTGACTTGGACATTGACGCATACTCTCACTAGACTGTTGCACTAGATTTGTATGCGTCTTGCGGTGTCCCCGCAAGTCTCAGCTTGAATGATGGTGAACCGGAATAAATGCAGGTAAATCAAGGGCTTTTGGCTCAGTATGGCCCACTATGGCCCGAGGCCTGCGAGCGGTTCAAAACTTCTCGCTTAGAAGCGCTTCCGCTCCGGTTCCTCGGATGCCGGAACGGGAGCGAATTTTCGATGGAGAGTTAACGATGGGTTATAGCGTCGCCGTCGTCGGGGCGACCGGCAATGTCGGGCGGGAGATGCTTGCCATTCTGGCTGAGCGGTCGTTCCCAGCTGACGAGGTCGTGGCACTCGCCTCGCGCCGGAGCCAGGGCATCGAAGTGTCCTATGGCGAGCGGACCTTGAAGGTCAAAGCGCTCGAGCACCATGACTTCTCGCAGACCGATATCTGCCTGATGTCGGCCGGCTCTACGGTATCGAAGCAATGGTCGCCGAAGATCGCCGCGGCCGGTGCGGTGGTGATCGATAACTCATCGTGCTGGCGCTACGACATCGACGTTCCGCTGATCGTGCCGGAGGTCAATGCCGACGCCATCGCGGGCTTCCGCAATCGCGGCATCATCGCCAATCCGAATTGCTCGACGGCGCAGCTCGTCGTCGCGCTCAAGCCGCTGCACGATCACGCCAAGATCAAGCGCGTCGTCGTCTCGACCTATCAATCCGTATCGGGCGCCGGCAAGGACGCGATGGACGAACTGTTTGCGCAGAGCAAGGCGGTGTTCACGCTCGATGAGGTTGAGGCCAAGAAATTTCCGAAGCGCATCGCGTTCAACGTCATTCCGCACATCGATGTGTTCATGGAAGACGGCTACACCAAGGAAGAATGGAAGATGCTGGTCGAGACCAAAAAGATTCTCGACCCCAAGATCAAATTGAGCGCCACCTGCGTGCGCGTGCCGGTGTTCATCAGTCACTCCGAAGCGGTCAACGTCGAGTTCGAGAACCCGATCACCCCGGAGGAGGCGCGCGACATCCTGCGCTCCGCGCCCGGCTGCCTGGTGATCGATTCACATGAGCCGGGTGGCTACGCGACGCCCTACGAGGCGGCCGGCGAAGATGCCACCTATATCAGCCGCATTCGCGAGGACGCGACCGTGGAGAATGGGCTCGCAATGTGGATTGTCTCCGACAATCTGCGCAAAGGCGCCGCGCTCAACGCGATCCAGATCGCCGAGTGCCTGGTCAACCGCAAGCTGATCACCGCCAAGCAAAAGGCGGCGTAATCACGCCGCCTGCGCTGTCTGGGTCCACGAGACAGTATCTGTTGCTAGCCGCCGCAGCCGCGGAGAAAATCCGCTCGAGCCCGGCGCTCGCCAGCCGCAGCCGCCGGGTTTGCACCCAGGCACCACTCGAAATGCACGCGGCGATCTCTCGCCCAGCGTGCACCGCGCGCGCCGCCGACGCATGTCGGATGCACAATGGCGCGGTGGACTTGCGCCATCGCGGCGTCCGTGTATCCGGCGCAGAACGCGCGATCGGCAGCCTGCGCCGCCATGGGTAGCAAGACTGCAAGCGCCGGTGTGAATCTCGCTGCGCGCACCAACGTTCTGAACATCTTTCCTCCGTTCGGTCCGCCGACTCCCCGCGCGCACATCATGCCTCACACCGGCTCGGATTATCCAGTCGGCGCCCGGCGCGGGGGCGTCGATTGTGGAAAAAAACGCCAGTGGCACGACGCCTGCAGGACGGCTAGAAGAGGACCAGAGAGAGGGTTTGCCGAATGACAGTCCGCCCGCGGCGCAGCGTCTTGTACATGCCGGGATCCAACGCGCGCGCGATCGAAAAAGCACGCGAATTGCCGGCCGACGGTGTCATTCTCGATCTTGAAGACGCGGTCGCGCCTGAGGCCAAGGCGATGGCGCGGGAACAGATCAGAACAGCGCTGGAAAAGGGCGGCTTCGGCGACCGCGAAGTTTTTGTGCGGATAAACGGGCTCGATACGCGCTGGTGGGTCGACGACCTGCATGCAGTCGCCGATGTGCGGCCCGACGCGGTGCTGGTGCCGAAGATATCCGACCCGCATCAGTTGCAGGATCTTGCCGCTCGCATCGTCGACATGGGGACCGATCCGCATATTCGCGTCTGGGCCATGATGGAGACGCCGCTCGCCATGCTCAACGTCGGCGCCATCGCGGCGGCGGCGCATGATTCGGAAACGCGGCTGTCCGGCTTTGTCATGGGCACCAACGATCTCGCCAAGGACACGCGTGCCCGCATCGTGCCGGGCCGCGCGCCGATGCTGCCGTGGCTGATGACCTGCGTCGCCGCGGCCCGCGCCTTCGGCATCGATATCCTCGACGGCGTCTACAACGATCTCGGTAATGCCGAGGGCTTCGCGGACGAATGCCGGCAGGCGCGCGATCTCGGCTTTGACGGCAAGACGCTGATTCATCCGCGGCAGATCGAGGCCTGCAACGACGCGTTTTCGCCGGCGCCCGAAGAGGTGGAGGCGGCGCGCAAGATCATCGCCGCGTTCGACCTGCCGGAGAACCGGGGCAAGGGCGTCATCCAGATCGAAGGCCGCATGGTCGAGCGCCTGCATGCCGAGATGGCGCGGCGCACCGTCGAGATCGCCGACGCCATTGCGCGGCGGCAGGCGGTCGAGGAACCGCCGACGGTAAGGGCGGCGAACTCCTGAGTCAGAGATTGCGCAACTCGGGGCGAAGAGCCGGACCGCCAAAGGTTTTATAGTCGTCTGTTCTTGAGCGGCCATCGCCGCCGGTTATTCCGCTTTCGCCCTTTCATAAGGATAGATGAGGCTGCCGGTCGCGAGCGGCTTTGGCCACACGATCGGCTCCTTCACCGCACCCTTGAACTGGCCGAGGTCGTGGCCGTTCACGTTCTGGAATTGCGTGAAGATGATTCCCGATCGCGTCCACTCGCCGTCGGCGCCGAATGCAAGCGGACCGACAACGGTCTCAACCGTATGAGAGTGCAGATAAGCGGCGAGTTTTTCTGGGTCGAGGCTTTTGGTCTCTGTGACGGCCTGCGCTGTCAGCTGCCCGGTCGCGTAGGCGAAAGGCGCGAACGCGTAGCCGAGCGGATCGACGCCCAGTGACGCCGCTTTCGCTTCGTATCGTTGCATCAATTCTGCGGTGCCGGCGAACTTGAAGCTCGGCATGAAGCTCTCGTAGTTCACCAGGCCGTTGACCAGTGGACCAAGCTGCATCTTGATCGCCGTCGCGGTGAGGCCGATCAGGCTACCGCCGAACATTTTCGGCGCAAGACCGATTTCGTCAGCCGCGCGCACGATACCGACGGTGTCGGGCGGGTAGGCGGCAGCAAACACGATGTCCGCATTGGCGGCCTTTACCGCGCGCATGACCGGTGCAAAATCGGCAGTGTTTGGCGGATAGGTGCGATCGTAGATGATTTCAAAGCCCGCCGCCTTCGCGTTCTGCCGCGCGCCCTCCGATGAGGTCTTGGGAAATTCGCCGTCAGCCGCAATAATGGCGACCGTTCGGGGTTTCGGAGCCTGCGCTGCAGCGAGCTCGAAAAATCCCTTCGAGAAGGCAGGCGGTCCTTCGGGTCCGAGCGGCGTCATCGAGAAGTAGCGGGGATAGTTATTGAATCTCTTGTTCACGCTCAGGCCCAGGATTCCTATGGTCATCCTGTTATTCTGCATGATTCCCGGCATGGCCGCCGCGATCATGGGTGTGGCATAGGGGCCAACCAAAAGGTCGGCGTGATCGAGAGCCAGGAGCTTCGTATAGATCGCCGGAACGGTCGCCGGGTTGCTCTGGTCGTCGTAAAATACGAGCTTGAGCGGCCGGCCGAGGAGGCCGCCCTTGGCATTGACGTCGTCGCGCCAGATTTCAAGGGCGGTGAGGATTTGCTTGCCGATCGGGGCGAAACCGCCAGTCAGAGCCATGCTGAATCCGACTTTGATCGGATCGGCGGCACAGGCGGGCCCAGTCGTCAGTAGTGGGCCGCACAGGACAACGCCGGCGAGAAGGCGGAGAATTCCATGTTTCATCAAGATCACGGCTGCCTCCATACGAATGTCGATCGCACCGAAGCCAGGCCCGGTGTGCCGATCGGATAGAGGATTCAAACAAGCGGCAGAATGCTCGAATGCGAAATAGGGATATAGGTAAATCTTCGGTGCCCGGCGTCGTTTCAGACGCGGATGCGCGGCTTGGCCGGCGAGTGACATTCCGCGATCTGCAAATACTGTTCAGCGTCGTGCAACTCGGAAGCATGGCCAAGGCCGCCGCGCATCTTGCCGTGACCCAGCCGACCGTGTCGCAGGCTATCGCCGATCTCGAAGATGCAGTCGGTGTGCGCCTCTTGGACCGTAGTCCGCAGGGCGTGACGCCGACTGCATACGGCGAAGTATTTCTCAAGCGCGGCCTTGAGGCCTTCGATGCTCTGCGGCAGGGCATGCGGGACATCGAGCGACTCGCGACGCCGGGGGCGGGCGATATCTGGATCGGTTCGGCAGAAACGTGGCTCGGCGGATTTGTACCGACAGTGATCCGCCATCTGGCGGAGAGCCATCCGAAAGTCGTGATTCATGCCGCTCATGCCAACGCGTCGGATTTCGATTTTCAGGCGCTCCGCGAGCGCAAGCTCGATTTGATGATCGGCAGAATCCTCAATTCACAGGTCGACGACGAAATGAACGTCGAAGTCCTGTTCGAGGAACCGCATCGCGTTGTGGTCGCGGCGCACAGTCCCTGGGCCCGCCGCCGCCGGGTCACGCTTGCGGAACTGAGGGACGAACGTTGGATATTCTCGGAACGGAGCAACATCGTCACGTCGCTTGTGTCCGAGGCGTTTCGGGCCAACGGACTGGAGTTGCCCGGTGCCAAAGTCGTCACGACCTCCATGATCCTTCATCTGCCACTTTTAGCATCGGGCGACTACATCACGACGCTGCCGTATTCCATTTTGCGCTACTGTATTGAACGATGGTCGCTTAGGGTGCTGCCGATCGATCTCGGCATCAAGTCGCCGGTCGGCATCTTTACACTGAAGCAAAGAACCTTGAACCCAATCGTTCAGCTCTTCCTCGAAGCCGCCAGAGCCGAGGCGAAGCTGCTGCAGCAGGAAATCGCGCAGTGGGGCGTTAGCGCCAATAGATTCGGATAGACTCATGGGCGAATTTTCCATCGGACAATCGGTGCGTCGGCGCGAGGATCCCCGCCTGCTGCGCGGGCAGGGCCGCTATTTCGACGACCTGAAACTCGCCGATCAGCTCTATGCCGCCATCGTGCGTTCGCCCCACGCCCACGCCGATATCACCAGCATCGACACGCGGGCGGCGCAAGCGATGCCGGGCGTGCAGGCCGTGCTCACCGGCGTCGACTATCGTGCCGATGCACTTGGCTCGCTGCCGACGATGGCGCCCTACAAGAGGCGTGACGGCAGTCCGATGTATCTGCCGCCGCGTCCGCCAATCGCCATCGATCGCGTCATGCATATCGGCTACCCGGTGGCGGTCGCCGTGGCCGACACGCTCGATCAAGCACGCGACGCCGCCGAGCAGATCGCCGTCGCATACGCGCCACGGCACGCGGTCGTGTCGGCGCGCGCCGCTGCGGATAAAGAGGCGCCGCAGCTTTACGATGATTGTCCGGGCAACGAAGCCTATTTCTATCAGGCGGGCGACAAGGCCAAGACCGACGCGGCGTTCGCCGCTGCGGCGCATGTGGTCGAGCAGCGCCTCGTCATCAATCGCGTCACCGCCAATCCGATCGAACCGCGCGGCGCTATCGGCGTGTACGATCCCGGCACGCGGCGTTACACGTTGCACTGCGGTTTCCAGCGGCCGTGGCTGTTCCGCAACGATATCGCCCGCACGACGCTCAACATTCCGGAATCCGAGCTGCGGCTGGTCACCGGCGATATCGGCGGTTCCTATGGGCTGCGCGGTTCGGTGTATCCGGAAATCATCTTGATGCTGTGGGCTGCGCGCCGGGTCGGCAGGCCAGTGAAATGGACGCAGACCCGCAACGAGGCGCATATCAGCGACGATGATGCGCGCGACAACATCGTCGATGCCGCACTTGCACTGGACAGCGACGGCAAGTTTCTCGGCGTGCGCATCCGCAGCTTCGGCAATCTCGGCGCCTTCGTGTCGTTTCGCGGCGCCATGCCACCCGTCGTCAATATCGGCACGGTGGTCGGCACCTATACGACACCGGCGCTGCACGTCGCGGTGTCCGGCATGCTGACCAACACCCACTGCACGTCGCCTTATCGCGGCGCCGGGCGGCCGGAGGCGAGTTACATGATCGAGCGGCTGGTCGACATCGCCGCCGACGAACTGAAGATCGATCCCGCCGAACTGCGCCGCCGCAACACGATTCCGCCCGAGCGGATGCCGTACAAGACGCCGCTCACCTTCACCTACGACAGCGGACGTTTTGCCGAGAATCTCGACCGCACGGTGAAGCTTTCGAACTGGTCGGGGTTCGAGACGCGGCGCAAGGAAGCGGCGCGGCGCGGGATGCTGCGCGGCATCGGCATCTCCAACACGATCGAGCAGGCCGCCGACCCGACCTACGAGACCGCCGAAATCCGCTTCGATCCGCTCGGCGGCATGACCTTCGTCACCGGCTCGATCTCGCACGGCCAGGGCCACAACACGATCCAGACGCAGATGCTGGTGGATCGGCTCGGGGTCGATCCCGAGCGCATCAAGTTCATCGCCGGCGACACCGATGCGGTGGCGTTCGGCATGGGCACCGGCGGTTCGCGCTCGACCACGATGAGCGGCGGCGCCATCGTCGCGGTCAGCGAGAAGATCGTCGCCAAGGCCAGAAAGCTCGCCGCCCATCTGCTGGAAGCCTCGGAGGGCGATGTCGAATTCAAGGATGGCCGGTTCACCATCGTCGGCACCGACCGCGCCATGGGAATCCACGACGTGGCGAGATCGGCATTCCAGCTCGACAAGCTGCCGGCCGGCATGGAGCCCGGCCTTTACGAGACCGCGACCTATCGGGCGCGTTCCGGCAATTTCCCGAACGGCTGCCACATCTGCGAGGTCGAAATCGATCCAGACACCGGCGCCACGGTGGTTGTGGGCTACTGGGTGGTCGACGATGTCGGCACCGTCATCAATCCCTTGCTGCTCAAGGGCCAGATCATGGGTGGCATCGCGCAAGGTCTCGGCCAGGTCTTGATGGAAGACAAAAGCTACGATGAGGCTGGGCAGGTCCTGACCGGTTCGTTCATGGATTATGCGATGCCGCGCGCCGACGATTTCTCCGACGTGGTGATCGAGGACAATCCGGTGCCGACTCCGACCAATCCACTCGGTGTGAAGGGCGCCGGCGAGGCCGGAACGGTTGGTTCGCTGTCCGCCGGCGTCAACGCCATCGTCGACGCGCTGTCAGTGTTTGGCATCCGTCATATCGACACGCCCTGCACGCCCTATCGGGTGTGGCAGGCGATCAGGGATGTAACGGGTTGAACTGATCAGGTCGTGGCCACCGCAGGCACTATCAAACGATCCTGCCGGGTAGGACCGCCCGCCACGATCTGAACGACGCCGGCGGTGAAGCCGATCAGCGTGCCGATCTTCCACGCGGCCCCATAGGAGCCCGACAGGTCGTAGATCACTCCGCCGCCCCAAGCGCCGAGCGACGAGCCAAGCTGGTGCACGACGAACGATACGCCGAGGAGTGTCGCCATGTAGCGCGTGCCGAACATGTCGGCGACCATGCCGCCAATGAGCGGCACCAACCCGGGCCACCACAACAGGCCCATCGCCGCCGCGAACACCAGGGTACTGGCCGGTGTTGGCGGCATGGCGAAATAAACGGCAAACATGATCGCGCGCAGAATGTAGAGCAGCCCGAGCAGGATGTGCTTCGGAAATCGGCTGCCGAGCCAGCCGGTCATCAACGAGCCGATGGCGCTGACGCCGCCGATCACCCCAAGCGCCTCGGCGCTCAGCATCGGGCTCTGGCCACAGATCGCCAGATAGGTCGGCAGATGCGTGGTCAGGAATATGAGGTTGAGGCCGCAGACGAAGTAGGCGCCTTACATCACGAGAAACGGCCGGTTGCGCATCGCCTGACCAAGTACCTCGCGCATCGAACTCGTGGCCCTGCCGTGGTGGCCCGCGATCCGGTCGGCGCCGCCGGCCCAGAACGCCGCAGGCAGCATCGCGATGCCCAGCAGTACGAAGAACAACGCCCCCATCTGCCACGGCTCGCGCGCCAGCAAGCCCTGGGTGGCGAGCGGCACCACCAGGGTGCCGAGCGATCCGACCGCGGAGACCACGCCGAGCATCTTGGTCCGTCGCTCCGCCGAAACGGCGCGTGCGCATGCGGTCATGGTCAATGACGTCGCCGTGCAGGACAGCGCCACGCCGATCAAGGCGCCGGATATGATCAGCGCCAATTCGCCTTGCGCTGCCGTCAGGATGACAAGACCAACGATGTAGATCGCCGCGCCGGCGATCATCGTGATGCGCAGGCCGAAACGGTCGGAAATGGCGCCGACCAGCGCCTGCGACAGTCCCCAGACGATGTTCTGAATCGCCAGAGCCAGGGTAAAATCGGCCGCCGTAACGCCGAGATCGTGCGTGATGGGCCCCAGAAACAGCCCGAAGCTCTGACGAATCCCCATGCCGAGCGTCAGCAGCAGGGCGGTTCCAATGAGAATCAGCCGAGCCTGGCGTGGGCTCGGTAGCATTGTGGATGGCATTCCCGGCGCGCCTCACAATCCGCGCCCACGTTATGTCGAAGGCTTGAATCGGGTCAATCGTGCGCTTCGCCGAGCCGCCATGTGTAGCCCGAGAACCCCTCAATGCCGCGTTTACGATTCCATGCCTCGGCCCGAACCCGAGAGCGAACTTTTGCGACCGAGCCGCGTTCAAAGGTTTCGGATCGGGAGACGGACAATGGACGAGCGGCGCAGCTCGCCCGCAACGCGGCTATCGGTTTCGCACGCCGGCGATCCCTTGGAAGCGACAATGAATTTGAGCCCGGCGGCAAAAGCCAAGCGAAGCTGATCAGTTCTTCAGCCGGTAGCCGGTCTTGAAGAACCACCAGACCACGGCCATGCACACAGCTAAAAACAAAAGTGTGGCCGCGACGCTGTAGCCGACATTGACGTCGGCGATGCCGAAAAAGCTCCAGCGAAAGCCCGAGATCAGATAAACCAGCGGATTGAACAGCACCACGGTCCGCCACGGCGGCGGCAGCACGCTGGTGGCGTAGAACGTGCCGCCCAGGAATGTCAGCGGGGTAATGATCAAGAGCGGCACCGCCTGCAATTTCTCGAAGCTGTCGGCCCATAGCCCGAGGATGAAGCCGAACAGGCTGAACGCCAGCGACGTCAGCACCAAAAATGCCACCATCCAGAACGGGTGCGCGATGTGGATAGGCACGAACAGCCACGACGTCGCCAGAATAATAAGCCCAAGGATCATCGACTTGACCGCCGCGGCGCCCACGTAACCAAGTACAATCTCGAGCGCCGACACCGGCGCGGACAGCACTTCGTAGATCGTGCCGACGAAACGCGGAAAATAGATGCCGAACGAGGCGTTCATCGTGCTCTGCGTCAACAACATCAGCATGATCAGCCCGGGCACGATGAAGGCGCCGTAGTTGACGCCGTCGATCTGGGTGATGCGCGAGCCGATCGCCGAGCCGAACACGACGAAATACAGCGACGTCGAGATCACCGGCGAGACGATGCTTTGCAACAGCGTGCGCCGCGTGCGCGACATTTCGTACACGTAGATGGCGCGTACGGCGTAAAAGTTGAATGCAAGTTTCACTGTCCCTGCCTCACTAGGCCGACAAAGATGTCTTCCAGCGAGCTTTGCGTAGTCTGCAAATCCTTGAACTGGATGCCCGCCTGCTGGAGTTCGTCGAGCAGCGCCGTGATGCCGGTGTGTTCGGCCTTGGTGTCGTAGGTATAGACCAGTTCCTTGCCGCCATTCGCGAGCGTCAGCTTATGGGCGGCGAGTGTGGGCGGAATGGCGCCGAGCGGCTCGCGCAGCTCGAGAGTCATCTGCTTGCTGCCGAGCTTGCGCATCAGTTCGGCCTTGTTCTCGACAAGGATCAGTTCGCCCTTGTTGATGACACCGACCCGGTCGGCCATGTCCTCGGCCTCTTCGATGTAGTGCGTGGTGAGGATGATGGTGACACCGGCGGCACGTAACTGACGCACCAGCTGCCACATGTCCTGGCGCAGTTCGACATCGACGCCTGCGGTCGGCTCATCGAGGAACAGAATTTGCGGCTCGTGCGCTAGCGCTTTGGCGATCAGCACCCGCCGCTTCATGCCGCCAGACAGGGTGATGATTTTCGAATCCCGCTTGTCCCATAGCGACAAGTCCTTGAGCACTTTTTCGATATGCGCGGGGTTCGGCGGCTTGCCGAACAGGCCGCGCGACAGCCGCATGGTTGCGGGCGGCGTCTCGAACGCGTCGGTGGTCAGTTCCTGCGGCACGAGCCCGATCAGCGTGCGGCTGGCGCGGTAGTCGGACAGGATGTCGTGGCCGTCGACTGTCACCGTGCCCGAGCTTGGGCGCACGATGCCGCACACGATGTTGATCAGCGTGGTCTTGCCGGCGCCGTTCGGGCCGAGCAGGGCGAAGATCTCGCCGTGCCGGATATCGAGGCTCACATCCTTGAGCGCCTGGAACCCGGACGCGTAGGTCTTCGACAGATGAGCGATAGAAATAGCGGGTTGCATCTGGTGCATGGATTGGGCGGCTGCTGCGGGACGGAGACGTTGGCGGACCGGCATCGATGGCAATAGGGCGAAACCCGG
>Ga0335081_10013643_pt1 | contig 13134 bp, 11 predicted proteins | sample Lox_Sample_35_FD_206713 | JGI IMG/M metagenome (GOLD analysis project Ga0335081, IMG submission 206713) | Soil microbial communities from Loxahatchee National Wildlife Refuge, Florida, United States - Lox_Sample_3.5 | ecosystem: Environmental > Terrestrial > Soil > Wetlands | place: USA...
CCGAGGCGCGAGCCGGCGCCGATATCCTCATCAACGACAAGTTCGATGCCGTGATCGTCGATTGCGACGACCTGAGCGGCGGCTTGGCTCTGCTGCAAGGCTTGCGCAACACGCCCAGCAACAAGAACTCGGTCGCCTTCGCCATTCTCAACGGAAAAAAGACCACTACCAAGGACGCCTTCGATTTTGGCGCGAACTTCGTTCTACAGAAGCCGATTAGTGCGCTCAATGCTTCGCGTTGCTTCCATGCCGCTCTGAACTTCATGGTCAAGGAGCGCCGCCGCTACTTCCGCCATCCGGTGAAGATGCCGGTACAGATCGTTCTTGGCGAACAGACGGTCAACGCAAACAGCACCAACATCAGCGAGAGCGGAATTGCCCTGATGTTGCGCGACGCTCTGCCGAAAGGCGCCACCCCGCGACTTGTGTTCAGCTTGCCCGATATTTCCCACAAATTCGAGGTGGAGGCGGAGGTCGTCTGGGCTGACATGAAGGGCCGCGCCGGCTTACGCTTTCACAATGTTCCCCAGTTCTCCCAGGAGCAGCTGGAAGCCTGGCTCGACGAACGCCTGGAAGAGGAACTTCCCGGCGCTCTGGAACGGATTGCGGCCGCCGACTCGTCCAAACTGCAGTAGCCCGATCCCTCTTTTCGGCGTACCTACTCTGAGACTTTTCTGGCCTTTGGCGGACGTGGCACTCTGGGAAATCCGGGGTGCCACCCTCTATGACCAATGACTTTCGCATTGCCAAGGTTCAAAGAACTCTGCGTTGGTTTGAAGACGATATGCCGCTGTTACACATGCGCGTGAAGGAACTCTCGAAGGAACGGCAGGAGTCGGCCAAGAAGTTTGCCGCCGCCCTGATCGACCAGACTCGCGCCGAGCTTGACCGGTTGCTCCGCGAACAACACATGGACCAGCAAAACCCGGCCGATCCCCCCTGCGAACCCGCAGACTGATAAAAAACTGGTCTTAACGAAAACAAAAACCTGGTCTTAGGCCTTGGATCTTAGGGAAAAGCGCAAGACCCGAACCCCGTGACCTAATACCCAAGACCCGACAGCGAAGACCCGGAGACTCAAGCTCAACCCCGCCTTTCCCAAATTTATTCAATATTCACAAGACTGTCACAGTCCTGCAATAAAGCCCCACTAGCGTCAACTCTATCCGGCCGAAGCCGCCTGCGCGCGTCTATGCGTCGCAGATTTTCTGGCCCGGCACTTCATCTGTGGGAAGTTCTTGGAGAAAACAATGAAAAAAAGCCTTCTCTCTCTCGGTTTGTTTGCTGCTCTTGCGGGCGCAGCTACGGCGCAACAGGGCGCTGTGCCAACGGGCATTCCAGCCCTCAACCATGTCTTCTTGATCATGATGGAGAACCACGGCTACACGGAGATCATGCACAATCCCAACGCCGCCTTCATCAACCAATATGCGAAAACGGCGAATCTGGCCACCAACTACTTCGCTGTCGCCCATCCCAGCCTGACCAACTATCTGGAAGTGGTCGGTGGTTCGAATTTCGGCGTGCTCAGCGACAATCCGCCGAACTGGCACAATCAAGGTTGCGCCGTCAACCTGGTTTCAAAGGTGGCGAACACCGACAATCCTCCGAGCCCGAACGTCTGCCCCATCACTGGGTCCGGCACCGATCAGGCCACTCCGCTGCTCGACTGCTCGAACGAAGTCAGCGGCCCCCCCTGCGAAATCGAGATCGACAACGTACATCAGATCGCGGCTAACCCTAACACGGTCGGAATGACCATCGCCGACCAGTTGGCCGCCGCCGGAAAGACGTGGAAGACCTACCAGGAGAGCTTGCCGATGCGGAGCCCCGACTTGGTCAACTACAGTGACGGAAATTTCACTAACCTCACCAACTTTGCCTGGATGAATCCCCAGCTCAATCCGCCCCTGTCCAGTGCTGACATCGTGCAGCTCTACGCCTCCAAGCACAATCCGTTCCTCTATTTCCTCAACGTGCAGCTCGGAACGAACCCACTGGTGAGCTACGCGCAAATGTCCGCTTTCGACGGCGGTACGGGACTGTGGGCGGACCTCGCATCCGGCAATGTTCCCGCGTACTCGTTCATCGTGCCCAATCAGTGCAACGATCAGCACGGACGCGGCAACGGCACCGCCTTCTGCAACTACGACCCGGACGACGACGGCTTGCAGTCTGGCCTCAATCCCGCGCTCATACAGCTTGGCGATCAGGCGGTACAGAAGATCGTTACGGCCATCCATCAATCGCCAGCGTGGTCGCAGGGCAACAATGCCATCGTCCTGGTGTGGGACGAGAACGACTATGCCGTGCAGCCGATCATCAACCAGGTGATCACCGTCGTTGATACGAATTACGGATCGCGTGGCCTGACCAGCAAAACTTACTACAATCACTTCTCGTTGCTGGGTTCGATCGAAGGCGGACTCGGCCTGCCCTGCTTGAATAATGCTTGCAGTGCGGCGGTCATGACCGATTTGTTCAGCACGCCGTAAGACGTCGAGAAGCAAAAGCGTTTGCCCCACGTCTCGTAGCTGAGGCGTGGGGTTTTTCTTGCCGCAGTGATTCGAACATTAACATCAGCCGCCGATCGATTTTCCGGATTTAAAATCCCCTTGACACAATGTCAAGCGTGCTTTACATTCTGGAATGTCAAGCATGCTTGACTCGGAGATTGTATGGACGCCAACAACAAGCGCTACCTGCTCGAATTCGGCTCATCGATGGCCGGTTACAGCATCGTCGTCCCGCTGTCGATCTGGCTGTTGCGCGGCCACGAACACACGCCGCTCGGGTATGTGATTGCATTCCTGCCGATCATCCCATCGATCTTCGCATTGCTGGCGTTCCTGAGGTTTTTTCGAGGCCTCGATGAATTGCAGCGCCGTATTCAACTGGAAGCCGTGGTCTTCAGTTTCCTCGGCACCTGCTTCATCACGCTGACCTGGGCCTTCCAGCAAAACGCGGGGCTGCCGCGCTTCGACGTGAGTTGGGTGGCGCCATTGCTGATCGGGCTTTGGGGAATTGGGGTCGGGATCGCTAAGCGGAGGTACGAGTGAAAAACAGCGTGCGCGACATCCGGGCACAGCTTAACTGGACCCAGGCAGATCTGGCGGAGAAACTCGGCGTGTCGCGGCAGACCGTGAACGCCATTGAGACGGAAAAGTACGATCCCAGCTTGCCGCTGGCGTTAAAAATCGCCAAACTGTTTCGCAAACCGGTGGAAGATATCTTCAAAGCGTAACGTAACGTGTAGGGACAGCTACCTCGGCTTTTCCGGCCGTGCGAAGCTCGACCGGTTTTCTCGGAACTCGGTACTCGCAACTTGGGACTATTTCGGATACCACTCCAGCAGCCGCACTTCAATCCCGGTTCCTTCGAGCGCTTTCTTGAACACCGAAAGATCGGACCCGCGGTAGTGATAGGGAATCACAATCTTAGGATGGAAGGCCTTCACCGCGTCAGCAGCTTCTTCGGGCGGCATGGTGTAGGGCAGATTCATGCACACGAACGCGACGTCGATGTTCTTGAGCGCGCGCATTTCCGGTACGCCTTCGGTGTCGCCCGAGAAGTAGAAGCGCTTGCCGCCATAAGTGAGAACGTAGCCGTTGCCGCGTCCCTTGTCGTGAAATAGTTTCCCAGGTTCAGGGCCTCGCTTCAGGTTGTAAGCAGGAATCGCCTCAATCTTCCAGCTTTGCCAGGTCTTGCTCTCGCCATTCGCGATCGGCTTGGCGGTCGTAACGGTTTTCGCAACCGCAGCAGACGAGATGATCTCCGTATCCGCTTTGCTAATCAGCTTGATCGAATCCGGATCCATATGATCGCCGTGAATATCAGTGATCAGAATCAGGTCGGCCTTGGGCAGGGCATCCAGCTTCGCGGGTCTTGCCGGATCGAGATAAATCGTCTTCCCGCCCGCTTCGATCAGCGTGCTGGCGTGATTCAGCGGCGTAATCTTCACCGGCCCGGCAGACGTGTCAAAGGTCTGAGTCTGCGCCGCGGCGGATAGCGCTAAGAGGACAAGAAAAAGAGAAGCAATGAGTAGGGATTTCATCGTGAGCCTCGATTCGCGAATGGGAATCCGTTGGAAACACTATAACGCGGGATCAGGCTTAGTCTCCGCAAGACTTGTACGCGGCAACCACGATCCACGCGACCTTGTTTTCATCGGACGCGTAGAACGACAACCAATACGGGCGACTCACTACGACCATATAGATCTCGGTTTTCCCAGGAGGATGCCACTGATAGACAACGCGCCCGCTACTCTTCTGCTCAACGACTCCCGTAATCTCCCTTTCCGGAATCCGCTGAGTCTGGGATAGAAAGGTCAGTGCCACCCTTTTAGGATCGTCAAAAACCCATGACTCCTCTCCGGCTTCAGCACGATGCTGAATGGCGAATATAGCGCGGTCGGAAGGTATAGGCTCAAGACCCTGAAAAGTACCGCAATTCAATGTCTTCGGTTGATCTGGGGAGGCTCGATAATCTAGGTCGCTCCTGTCGTGCGGATCGATCGAAACAACCTGTTGAATCGCGAGCAAGCTGCAGCACCCGAGGTGCCCATAGCCTCCCCAATTCCCACTTCCAAAGATATGAGGTTCCCGTTCCCCTGGAAAGAACCGACCAACAACGGTTGCGTGTATGACGGTATCGCCTTCATCGTGAAGTAGCGTATTGAATCGTCGAAACTGTTCGTCATCGGTTAGAGGAACTGGAACGCCATCTACCACGAATTCTTGCTGCCGGCTTGTCGCGCTAGTTGACCCGCAGCAATAGACTGTCCCGGATGAAACAGTCCCGCCGTATTCCAGCCAGATTGTTGGCGTATACGGGCAATTCGGGTCGAAAAATGTGAAATCCTCGAACCCATGTGAGACGAAACCTTCCATCTCAACGAGCTTATGACTGTAATGGGCAGGATCGTTCTTTAGCTCGCAGACCGTGATCTTCTGAGGAGTTTCGCCAAACGACAGAACAGCAAGAGCCATCACGACAACTTGCGCCCATGAGAAACGTCGCACGGCAATCCTCTCGGTACTCGCTGCCCTACTCTTCCTCTTCCTTCACCTCGCCCCGCTGGGCCTTGGCTTTTTCGACGATCTTCTCCTGCAACTGGCCCGGCACCACATCGTAGTGATGCATTTCCATGTTGAAGCTACCCCGGCCTTGCGTCATCGAAGTCAGTTCCACGCCATAGGTCAGCATTTCCGCCATAGGAACTTCGGCTTTCACCACCGTATTGCCGGCCTTGTTGTCCATGCCCTGGATGCGGCCGCGGCGGCTATTCAGATCGCCCATGATCGACCCCGCAAAATCGTCAGGCACGGTGATCTCCACCTGCATGACTGGCTCGAGCAGCGTGGGCTTGGCCACCTCCATCGCTTTTTTGAATGCGATGCGGCCAGCCATCTGGAAGGACATGTCGTTCGAGTCCACATCGTGATACGAGCCGTCATAGAGCACGACCCGGAAGTCCACCACCGGAAATCCGGCCAGATACCCGCGCGCTGCGGCGTCTTTGATTCCCTTCTCGATCGCGGGAATATAGTTCTTCGGAATAGCGCCGCCGAAAATGTCGTTCACAAATTCAAACTGCCCGCCCCGCGGCAGGGGTTCCATTTTGATCTTGCAATCGCCGTACTGGCCGTGGCCACCGGTCTGCTTCTTGTGGCGTCCCTGCACGTCGGCTTTGCCGCGAATCGTTTCGCGGTACGGCACTTTCGGCGCCTTAAGAACTACTTCTGTGTGATAGCGCTTCTTCAGCTTCGCCACCACGACTTCAATGTGCTGCTGTCCCGTTCCCGCAATCAGAAACTCCTGGGTCTGAGGGTCGCGGAAGAAACGCAGCATGGCATCCTCTTCCATGAGTTTGTGCAGGCCTGGTCCCAGCTTGTCTTCGTCTGCGCGGCTCTTGGGCTCGATGGCGAACGTGATTGCCGGCTCCGGCAGCTTTACGCGCGGATACTGGATCGGCGCCGACTTGTCCCCCAGCGTGTCGCCGGTCAACGTGTCTTTCAACTTCGAAACGGCTCCGATATCCCCCGCGTGCAATTCGGGCACTGGAACCGCCGTCTTCCCCTGCATCACCCCGATATGCGCCAGCTTTTCGGAACCGTTGGTGCGGAAGTTCTGCATGGTCGCGTCGTTCTTCAGCACGCCCGAGAAAACTTTGAAGTACGAAATCCGGCCCGCGAAAGCGTCCGATACCGTCTTGAACACATACAGAGAAACTGGCTCCGCGTCGGTCTCGTGCCGCTTAGGAGCGTCGCCGTTCCCCGCGGCCTCGCCCTGCACCCACTCGTGTTCCGAAGGCGCAGGAGTGTAGTCGACAATGAAATCCATCACGCGGTCTGCGCCGATATTTCCCAACCCCGAACTGAAGATCACAGGGAAAATCTTGTCTTCGCGAATCGCGTTGTGCAGCGCCGGAATTAGATCTTCTTCTCCCAGCGTTCCTGCCTCGAAGAACTTTTCCATCAACTTGTCGTCGCCCTCGGCGACCAACTCCACCAGTCGCTCGTGCGCCTCTTTCGCCTGAGCCTGCAAATTGGCGGGGATCTCCGTTTCTTTTCCCTTGCCGTCGCCGCCCATCTCGTACGTGTACGCCTTCATGCGCACCAGGTCGATCACGCCCGACAAATTCTTCTCCGCGCCGATCGCCAACTCGATGGGCACCACGTTGCGCCCAAACGCCTTCTCCAGCGACTCCAGCACGCGCGCCGCATCTGCCCGGTCGCGGTCCATGCGGTTCACCACGATGAGCCGCGGCGTCTTATATTCTTCGCAATAATTCCACACGCGCTGCGTCACTACTTCCACGCCGGCCACGCCATCGACCACCACAATCGCGGCATCGACCACGGGCAGCACCATCTTCGCCTCGTGGACAAACATGTTGAATCCTGGCGTGTCGAGGATATTGATCTTGGTCTTGCCCCACTCCACCACGGCCGCGCCGGTCGTGATCGACATTTTGCGGGTGATTTCTTCTTCGTCGTAATCGGTGGTGGCCGAGCCGTCGTCCACGCGTCCCTGGCGCTGCGTCGCGCCCGAGGTATACAGCATGGCCGATGCCAGCGACGTCTTGCCGGCGTGCCCGTGCCCCACCAACGCTACATTACGGATGTTTTCTCCAGAATAGACTTTCAAGTTGGGCTCCCTTCGGCGGGCGCCGGAGATGGGAAAGGCCAACCAGCGGAGATTAGAGGATTAGGACAGAAACCTTGACCAGCCCGGTCCACCCGCCAAAACCTAGGATGCTACCACGCGGCAAGCGAGCCTCACAACCGCCGCGGGACCCGTCAGTGAGAGATTCGCGGATCTCCTCTGCACTCGAATGAGCATGAGGAACGAATGCGGTGGCCCAATTCTCCCTGATTTTGGGAGAAGTGGGGAATTTCTTGTCGATAGCGCCAATAGCTGTCGTTCTATCGAATTTTCGCTGTATCCTCCCAACGCACACTCGCATCTCACAATCGCCGGCTAACCGGAGCCTCTATGTTCCCTCAACTTGCCCGCTTCACCGATCTCGGTCTCCTGCTGCTCCGCCTGATGGTCGGCCTGGTCTTCGTCACCAGCGGCTACAGCCACCTCAAAGATCCCGAGGCCCGGTCCAAAAGCATCGAGATGCCAAGGGGCTTCACCATCTTTCTGGGGATCGGCGAAGTCGCTGGCGGCCTCGGCGTGGCTGCTGGAGTCCTCACGCAACTCGCCGCCTTCGGCCTGATCCTCATCATGCTGGGCGCGATCCAGAAAAAGATTGCCAAATGGCACACCGGCTTCTGGGGCGAGAAGACCTACGGCTGGCACTACGACCTCATGTTCGTCCTGATGAACCTGCTCATCGCCTTCACCAACGGCGGTGCCTACGTGCTCGAACGTTGGATTCTTCGGTAAGAGGGATTCCCGATACCCGGTACCAGCAACCCGGTACTTCCAAACACCCAATCCGTAGTATCATCCTCCGGCATGTTAGGCGGACGCACCTCCGAGCAATGGATCGCGCAGTACTCCACCAGCCACCAGCACCCGGTGAATCGCGCCTGCCACACGCTGGGCATTCCGCTCATCCTCGCGTCTGTCGCAGTGTTCGTGGCCAGCATTTTCATTCACCGCCTCTGGCCATTCGCCCTCGCACTCTTCATTCTCGGGTGGATCTTTCAATTCATCGGCCACGCCTTCGAAGGCAAGCCGCCCGAGTTTTTCAAAGACTGGCGCTTCCTCTTCGTCGGTGTTCGCTGGTGGTGGGCCAAAATCCAAGGCCGCGCCTAAACGAACTCACCAGAACTCAGCAGATCACCACAATCACCACAAACGTCGGAGTCATCCCGAGCGGAGCCGCTTTTCAGGCGGAGAGAGGGATCTCCCGCGCAACGGCGTCATGGTTAAAACAGCCGCAGCAGTGATATCGGCAAATTGCGAGACATCGGTGTACTGGGTACGCGGTGCCCGGTACTCGCAATCGGCTACCGAGGGCAGGTTGCGCAATCCGCAACTAATGTTCTACCCTGACATCACTCGGGGTTCTGCTTCACGAAAGACTCATGCAGCGACTGCTCGCACGATTTCTGTTGCTGTTCGCGCTTGCCGGAAACTTCCTTCCGCTGGCGCTCGCTGCGATTGCTCCGCCGCCGCATGCCTGTTGCCTGCGCAAGGGCGGTGTGCACCAGTGTCACGGCTCCGCACCGTCTGCGCAACCTTCGATCAGCAGCAAGTCCTGCTGCACTCCCGACTGCAGCCGTGCGGTAACGACGTCGCAGTGGGCGGAGCCAACGCCACGTCCAACCCCAGTCGCTTCCGAGTCGTCCGAGCAGGCCGCAACCGAGCCCACGGTATCTTCCCCCGCAGCACGCTTCCCCCAATTCCGCTCCCCACGCGCTCCCCCGCAAATCTCCATCGCCTAGTACGACCTTCGACTCGAATCGCCGTAGAACGTAAACGGGCAGGGACGCTCCATATTTCGCTGTCTTTGCGAAACATGGCAAGCAGGTCTCGCTTGGTACTCGATGGAGCTTTCATGCGCGCAAAATTTCTCGCGTTCCTTATCTTTCTCTCCGCCACCGCCTTCGCGGCGGTCGTCGGCTCCGTTCGCGGAGTCATTCACGATCCCCAGCACCGCCCGGTCCAGGGTGCGATGGTCATGATCAAAGCCAAGGCCTCGGACTGGTCCGCGAGTGTCAACTCCGACGCCAACGGCGACTTCGCTTTCGCGGCCGTCCCTCTTGGAGAATTTTCTGTATCCGTCGCCGCCCCCGGGTTCGAGCAAACGCAGGAGAACGTCCTCGTTGCCTCCAACGCGCAGCCGGTCCTGCACTTTGCCCTCAAACTTGCGGCTGCGAAAGAAACCATCAATGTGTCTGACACTGGGGAGACTGTCGCCACCGACACGGCCACGCCCACCACCGTCGTCAGTCGTGAAGACGTTGCCCGCACCCCTGGCGCCTCGCGAACCAACAGCCTCGCCATGATCACGGACTACGTGCCCGGCGCCTACATCTCGCATGACCAGCTTCACATGCGCGGAGGGCACCAGACTAGCTGGCTCGTCGATGGCGTGCCTGTGCCCAATACCAACATCGCCAGCAATATCGGCCCGCAATTCGATCCCAAGGACATCGACTATCTCGAAGTGAGCCGCGGCGGCTACGACGCCGAGTTCGGCGACCGTACCTACGGCGTGTTCAACGTTGTTCCTCGCACCGGCTTCGAGCGCAATCGGCAAGCCGAACTTGTCCTCAGCGCGGGAAATTTCTATCAGACCAACGATCAGTTCAGCGTTGGCAGCCACAGTGAGCGCTTCGCCTACTACGCCAGCGTCAACGGCAATCGCTCGAATCTTGGCCTGCAGCCTCCCATTCCGCAGATCGTGCACGACGCTGCCAACGGTTACGGCGGCTTTGGATCATTCATTTACAACGTCGATCCTTCCAACCAACTCCGCCTCATCACGTCGGTACGCAAAGATTTCTTTCAGGTGCCTTACGATCCTTTCCCGAACGATATTGAAAATGCTCCCATTGCGGCCAACGGATTCCAGGCACAATATCCCAGCCTGAATCAACGCGATACCGATCGTGAATCCGATGCAGTCGTGAATTTCTCCTGGGTGCACACTTTCAACACGCAGTACATGCTCACGGTGTCGCCCTTCTACCACTACAATCGTGCCAATTTTGACAGTGGACCCGATGATCCCATCATCACAACGCAACATCTCGGATCGACCTACGCTGGAGGGCAAGCCACCTTCAGCGCAAACTACGGCAGGAACAGTCTGCAAGCAGGTGTCTACAGCTTTTATCAGTCCGACGACGAACTCCTTGGGGTGATCTTCAACGATGGAAGCGGCAGTCCCACGATCAACGAAACGAACCGTCCCTCGGGCAGTCTGACTGCATTTTTCGTCGATGACAAGTTCAAACCGGTATCGTGGATCACGCTCACTGCCGGGTTGCGTCCGACGATCTTTTCCGGAAACGTCAACGAAAACGCAATCAGCCCGCGCTTTGGTATTTCTGCCACCGTCCCCAAGTTGAAATGGACTTTCCGCGCCTCGTACGGCCACTACTATCAAGCGCCGCCGCTCACCACGGCCTCAGGTCCGGTGGTGCAATTCGCCAACAGCAACAATCTCGCATTCATTCCGCTTCACGGCGAGCGTGACGAAGAATCGCAGTACGGCGTCAACATTCCCTGGAAGGGATGGGCTCTCGACGCCGACTACTTCCGCACCAACGCGCGCAATTTTTTCGATCACAACAACATCGGCGAGTCGAATCTGTTTTTCCCGCTCACCATCGCCGGCGCGCACATTCGCGGATGGGAAATGACGCTCCGTTCCCCACGCATCGCACACCGCGCCCAACTGCACCTTGCCTATTCGAATCAAGTCGCGTGGGCCGGAGGTCCAACCAACGGCGGACTGACCGACTTTTCTTTCGTCGATTGGGGGCCGCTCGATCACGACCAGCGCAACACGCTCAACGTCGGCGGCGACGTAACGCTCCCCAAGCGCATCTACGCCTCGACGAATGTGTACTACGGCTCCGGATTCAGCAACGCATTCCCCGATCAGCCATATCCCGGCGATCATCTTCCGGGCCACACAACCTTTGATCTAACCCTAGGGAAGGATTTCGGCGAACGTTTCAGTGCGTCGGTGAACGCGTTAAACGTAGCGAACCGCCGCGTCGAACTCGACAATAGCATCACCTTTGGCGGGTTCCACTGGAACAACCCCAGAGAGATTTACGTAGAGTTGCGTTACCGCTTCAAATATTAATGTCGGCCAGAAGGTCTGTCATGCTGAGCGAAGCAAAGATGCTCGCGACACAGGAATCACGACTCGCAACTAGTTCCCAATCCCCATCTGCCAAAGAACAAACGCGTAATCAAACGAGGCCTCATGCAGACGGTCGTAACGTCCCGAAGCCCCGCCATGCCCGGCAGGTTGCAAGTTGGTTTTCAGAATCAGCGGATTCTTGTCCGTCCGCAAGGCCCGCATCTTCGCGACATACTTTGCCGGCTCCCAATACATAACCTGGCTGTCGTTGAACGACGTTTTCACCAGCATCGCCGGATACGCCTTCGCCTCAACATTGTCATACGGCGAATACGTGATCATGTAATCGAACGCCGCCTTTTCTTTCGGATTTCCCCACTCCTCAAACTCGCCCACGGTCAGCGGCAACGATTCATCCAGCATCGTATTCATCACATCGACAAAGGGCACGCCCACAATCGCCGCATGAAACAGGTCCGGACGCATGTTCAGCACTGCGCCCATCAGCAACCCACCGGCTGAGCGACCTTCAATCACCAGGCGGTTCTTCGATCCATAGCCGCGCTTCACCAGGTCTTCCGCGCACGCAATGAAGTCGGTAAACGTTGTCTTCTTATTCATCATGCGCCCGGCGTCATGCCACGCCTTTCCCATTTCGCCGCCGCCCCGGATGTGCGCCACCGCCGTCACCACTCCTCGATCGACCATGCTGAAAATGTTCGAATTGAAAAACATGTCGATCGAAATTCCATACGACCCGTACCCGTATAAATAGAGAGGGCCGGTCCCATCCATCTTCGCGCCTTTCAAGTGCAGCACTGAGACGGGAATCTTCGCGCCATCCGACGCCACCGCATAAATCTGTTCCACCTGATACTTGTTGCGGTCGTATCCGCCCGGCACTTCTTTCTGCTTCAGCAGCGTCGAGTTCCCGGTCTGCATGTCGTAGGAGTACACCGAAGGTGGCGTAACCGGCGACTGATATCCATAACGAAAATCCGCCGTGTCGTACACCTTGTTTACATACGGATACGAGGCGTATGCCTGCTCGGGGAAATCGATCTTCTTCGACTTGCCATCGCGCAGATCGATCACGCGAATCTGCGGCAGCCCGCCTTCGCGCTGATACAGCACGCAATAATTCCGGAACAGGTCCATGCCATCCAGCATGATGTCGGGGTTGTGTCCCAAAGTTTCGTGCCAGTTCTTGCTCCCCGGATCGTTCACGGGAGTCGTCACCAGCCGGAAGTTCCGCCCCGTATCGTTCACGCGAATATAGAAAACATCCGCGTTTTCGTCGGGATAATACTCCACACCCTGCTTGCGCGGCTCGAGCACCTGCCAGTTCGCCGTCGGATCGGCCGCCGGAATAAACCGCGCTTCAGTTGTCGTGTGGCTGCCCGAAATCAGGAAGATAAATTTCTGGCTTCGCGTCTTGTACGCATCCACTTCAAATTTCTCATCCGGCTCCTCGTAGACCACTGCATCCGGGCCGGCCGACGCCACCGTATGCCTATAAACCCGGTACTGCCGTTTCGATACCGCATCTTCCTGCGTATAAAAAATTGTGTTGCTGTCGTTCGCCCACACAATCGAGCCGACGCGCTCCGCATGATCCGCCAGCGTCCTCCCTGTCCGCAGATCTTTCACCGCCAGCTGGTATTGCCGGAACCCCGTGTTGTCATATCCATACGCCAGCAAATTGCCATCGGGACTTACTTCAAACGACGACACCGACATGAACGCCTGTCCCTTGGCCAGTTCATTGGTGTCGAGAATCACCTCCTCCGCCGCATCCCCGCTCGCTTTCTTCCGGCAGCGGATCCCGTACTGCTTGCCCGCTTCGAACC
>Ga0335081_10013644_pt1 | contig 13133 bp, 10 predicted proteins | sample Lox_Sample_35_FD_206713 | JGI IMG/M metagenome (GOLD analysis project Ga0335081, IMG submission 206713) | Soil microbial communities from Loxahatchee National Wildlife Refuge, Florida, United States - Lox_Sample_3.5 | ecosystem: Environmental > Terrestrial > Soil > Wetlands | place: USA...
ATTGAGCTGCACGTCTTCAACATCATCGTGGCGCTGCTGATTGCGACTATCAAGGGCACGCTGGTGGTGCTGTTTTTCATGCATTTGCGCTACAGCACAAAACTGACCATGGTGACGGTGATCGCCGCGCTTTTCTTCTTGCTCATCATGTTCTCGCTCAGCATGACCGATTATCTGACGCGCGCCTGGTCCACCAGCCTGCGATGACTTGAGATTCGCTAGCGCCGGCATGGCTTAAGAGGCTGCGGAAAAAGTCGCGGGACCCGACTCGTGCCGCCGGCTCATCATCACCAACAAACGACTTGCACGCTGGCCTGACGGCCAGCTCTACCCAGGCGGACCCGAAATCCGAGTTTTTCCGCAACCTGTTCAGCCATGCACTGATACAAACCGTCACCGGCCCACGGTTGACGTCCCACAATGTGGTATTTCATGCAAAGGAATCCTGAGCTGCCACACTGTGGGATATTACATTCCTGATAACCGCACGCCGCCCGTGAAATTCTCTGCCCCGGTTTCATCATCCTGTAACAAGGTGCATGTAACCTTATGGTGTGATCCCCGCCTACGATAGCTCCACATCTGCCGTCGGCTACAATACTGCCGTGAAGCAAATCATATTTGCTGTGGAAGACGATGCCGACATTTCGCGTCTTGTTCGCCACCACCTGGAGGGCGCCGGCTATGCCGTGCGCACTTTTGCCGCTACGGCGGGTGTGATCGCCGAGGCCGAGAAGCAGGCCCCATCGCTGTTTCTGCTGGACATCATGGTGCCCGGCGGCGACGGCCTGGAGCTGTGCCGGCGCATTCGCCAGACTTCATCGCTGTCCATGATTCCCGTCATCTTTCTAACCGCCAGGGTCAGCGAGTCCGACCGCGTCATCGGGCTGGAGCTCGGCGCCGATGACTACATTCCCAAGCCCTTCAGCCCGCGCGAGCTGGTGGCACGCGTGCGCGCCGTGCTGCGCCGCTTCGAGCGGCCGCTGGCGCCCAGCATCGTCAAGGCCGGCGGCATCGAGATTGACAGCGGCGGCATGACGCTGACGGTCCGCGGCCAGCTCACCCAGACCACTGCCACCGAATTCCGCCTGCTGGAATATCTGGCGCGGCATCCGGGACGCGTCTTCACCCGCGATCAGTTGCTCGACGCCGTCTGGCGCGACACCCATTACGTCACGCCGCGCTCCGTCGATGTCTACGTACGCCGCATTCGTGAGAAAATCGAGGAGAATCCCGACGAGCCCCGTTACTTGAAGACGGTGCGCGGCGCCGGGTACCGGTTCGAGATTCCCAAAGCCTGAAGAGCCCCAAACCGTGAAGAGTCGCATCTTCGTCAAGCTGTTCCTCGCGGCCCTGGTCGTCATCGCAGCGTGTACGCTCTCCCTCGATCTGCTCATCGGTCACGCGTGGGAGACGATGCTGCGCAACGAGATCGAAACTTCGCTGCGGCAGAAGACGCTGATGTTTGCGACCCGGGTCGAAGACGCGCCTCCCGCCGCACTCGCCGAAATCACCAGGCAGGCCGCACAAGCCAGCGGCGCGCGTATTACGGTGATCGACTCCAGCGGCAAGGTGCTGGCCGACTCCGAACGGGATCCCAGCAAAATGGAGAATCATGCCACGCGGCCGGAATTTATTTCGGCGCTGCATGGCGAAATGAGAAGCTCCACGCGAATGAGCAAGACCATCGGCGTGGAGTTGCTGTATGTGGCCGTGCCCGTTCCCGGGGGCGCCGTGCGCATGGCCTATCCTCTCAGCTCGATTCGCGATGCGAACCGGCAGATCCGGCGTGACCTGATCGAGGGCTCCGCCATTGCCGGATTGCTGGCGCTCTTGCTGGCCTTTATCGCAACGCAATCCATCGGCAGACGGCTGGTCCGCATCACCGACTTCGCCGAGCGCGTTGCCGCGGGCGATCTTTCGGCTCGCATTCAGGAGGAGTCGGGCGACGAGATTGCCCATGTGGCCTCGGCGCTGGACAAGACGGCCCGCAAGCTGGAAGAGGGCTTCCGCGCTCTGGAGAACAGCCGTCAAACGCTGGAGACGCTGCTGAACTCGATGCAGGAAGCCGTCATCGCGGTGGCGCAGGATGAGCGTGTGCTGTGGGCCAACGAGCGCATGGAGCGGTTGTTGCCCAGCGGCGTGCGGCTGGGCGCTCCGCTGGTGCAATCGGTGCGCGATCCCGAAATCCTGGCTTCGGTGCAAAACGCGCTGGCCACCCGCGATGTCACCATGGCCCGCGCGGCCAAGATTTTCTCCGGACGAATCTTCGACGTGACCGCCGCTCCCATGCCCGGCGGCGGGGCGGTCGCCGTGCTGCACGATCAGACGGACATCGAGCGCGTGGAAAAGACGCGGCGCGACTTCATCGCCAACGTCTCGCATGAATTGCGGACGCCGCTAACTTCCATTCAAGGCTACGCCGAGACCCTGCTGGACAGCCGCAGCTTGCCGCCTAATCTGTGCGAGTTCGTCGAGATCATCCGCAAGAACGCGATGCGTATGTCGCGGCTCACGGAAGATCTTCTAGTGCTGGCGCGGGTGGAATCGGGCGAACAGAACTTCAACTTCCAGCTGGCCATGCCGCGCGAACTGCTGGAAGAGGCGGTGCAGACTTTTCAGGACCTGGCCGCAACCCACGGCATCGAGCTCTCCATGATGTGCACGGCGAATTCCGCGGTGCTGGTCGATCGCGACGCCATTCACCAGGTCTTGTCCAACCTGATCGACAATGCGCTGAAGTATGGCAACCAGGGCGGCAAGATCCTGATCGGCGCGTGCGAGTCGGAAGATGGCGTGCAGTTCTATGTTCGCGATTTCGGGACCGGCATCCCGAGCGAACATCTTCCCCGCCTGTTCGAGCGCTTCTATCGCGTCGATAAAGGCCGCTCGCGCGAGTCGGGCGGCACTGGCCTTGGACTGGCAATCGCCAAGCACGTAGTGCGCGCGCACTCCGGCACAATTCGCGCGGAAAGCGAACTCAACCACGGCTCGACCTTTTACTTCACTCTTCCCAAGCAGCCGGTACCCGTGCCGGCGTAAGGCTGCTGCTCCCTGACGGGTGGCGCACGCCCTTCGGGCGTGTCGTTCGCGTCGCTCTTAGTTGATGGTTGTCATCCCGAGCGACGAACGCAGAGAGGAGTCGAGGGACCTGCTGTTTCGCGCGTTGCCAAAATTCTGCCGCCGGCTGAAGCCGGCTCGGAAAATCCAAGACAGGCGCTTTGCCGGCACGACCGAGGTCGTGCCCTGACACGAAGCTTTCGCCTCGCGGAGAAAAGCAGATTCCTCGTCGCGAGCCTACTGCCTCGCCGGAAACCCCGGAATCGCTCACGCCCGATAGGCGCCTCAAATTCAAGCGAAGTTCATGCGGATTTCACGGGGAATTCACAAGCCGGCCCTATTCTGGGTGCAGTGACCAAGCTCCCCCGCTGCACCGCCGCCCACGTGTGCAAGGTCCAATCCAGTGCCCGTATGTGGGTTAGGGAACAATGAGTTCGGCCGAGACTACCCCTCCGACTCCAGGCGCAATTTGCGCGGAGTTGCATGCGCAAACGCTACAGGCCTGCCGTGTGGCGCGCAGTGCCGCCGGCATTGTTGCCGAGTGTGTGGCCACCGGCGTGCCCTCGCTGCTGGACGGTATTCGTGAGCGCGAGAAGGAGCTGGACACCCTGGATCGCACCATCGACCAGGGCGTGACTTCGATCATCAGCCAAGCCGGGCCGGAGCACTCGCGCGAGCTGCTGGCCTGCCTGAAATTCATCATCGATCTGGAGCGCATTGGCGATCTGCTGCTGAACTGCGGCAATCGCGCCACCGCAGTGGGCAGCCGCATCGACCTGCAGGACATTCGCGATCTCACCCTGATGGCTTCACGGCTGGAGAAGATGCTGGCCGACGTGCACGACGCCTTCCAGCAGCGCGACCTGAATCGCGCGCTGGCGGTCTTGCGCTCCGACGCGGAGCTCGATCGCCTGCGCAACCTCATCTTCCTGCGTCATTTGGAGAACCACGACGGCGCGCCGCGCCAGGAGAGCTTCCACGTGCTTTTTATGACGCAGGCGCTGGAGCGCGCCGGGGATCACGCCAAGAACCTGGCGGAAGAGGTCTGCCACCTGGTGAGCGGACACAGTGTCCGGCACGTACTGCGAGCCTACGACAAACCCGTCGAGCAGATGTTCATTGAGGACCTCAAGCGCCGTCAGAAGACGGTGAAGTAGCTGCAGGCGAGAGCTGCGCGCGCCACGAAAGTGCTCGCCTTCATGCGAAATTCACTCGCGTGTAACAGTTTTGTAACAACTGCGGCGTAGAACCACGAGTTGGCTCTGATTTCCAAAAAATTTGAGGAGGAACTACGTGATCCGCTCTCTCAGGGTGCTGTTTTGCATCGCTGTGCTGGCGAGCTGCGCGCTGGCGCAGACAACTTTGAACGGCGCAGGCGCCACCTTCCCCTACCCGATCTACTCGAAGTGGTTCAATGAGTATCACAACGAACATTCGAATATCCAGATCAACTACCAGTCGATTGGCAGCGGTGGCGGTATTCGCCAGGTGCAGGCGGGAACGGTTGATTTCGGGGCCAGTGACGGCCCTATGACGGATGAGCAGATCGCGCAATCCAAAGTCAAGGTATTGCACGTGCCCACCGTGCTGGGCGCGGTGGTGCCCGCCTATAACATCCAGGGAGTCAGCGGCGAGGTGAAGTTCACTCCTGACGTGCTGGCCGATATCTATCTCGGGAAGCTGACGAAATGGAACGATGCGAGGATCACTAAGATCAACCCGGGCATGAACTTCCCCGACCAGAGCATTACCGTGGTACACCGTTCTGACGGCAGTGGCACCACCTACATCTTCACCGATTATCTGTCCAAGGTCAGCTCGGACTGGAAGAACCAGGTGGGCAAAGGCACTTCTGTGAAATGGCCCGTGGGTATCGGAGGCAAAGGAAACGAAGGCGTGTCCGGCTCGATCCGCCAGCTGCCGGGCTCGATCGGCTACATTGAGCTGATCTATGCACTGCAGAACAAGATCCCCTTTGGCGTGGTGCAGAACTCATCGCACAACTTCATCAAGGCCAGTCTGGAGAGTACGACGGCAGCAGCCGAGGGCGTAAAGATGCCCGCCGATTTCCGCGTCTCCATCACCAATCCTCCCGGCAAGAATGCCTATCCGATCGCCAGCTTCACCTGGCTGCTGATCCCCACCAACCCGGCCGATGCGACCAAGGGCAAAATCCTGAAGGACTTCCTGTTCTGGATGCTCGACAAGGGGCAGACGATGACAGAAGCGCTGTCGTACGCACCGTTGCCCAAGGATGTGGTGACCAAGGAGAAAGCGGCAATCACCTCGCAGGTGAAGCCGTAGAAAACCAGCAGTTAGCACTTAGCATTTAGCACTTGGAAGTTGGCACTCGATCCTTGGCCTTTACCACACGGTTCCTTCACTGGTTGTCCGAGGTCGTGCGTTGGCTAAATGCCAACTGCTAAGTGCTGCTTTAACGCTTCTGTAACACATGTCTGATAGCGTCGATCCGATGAATTCGCCCGAGTCGCTCCACAAGCCTCCCAAGCCGGTGACGTCCATTCCGTCGTTGGCCAAGATCGACGCCGGGCGGCAAGCGCAGAAGCCCACCACTGCCTTGCACAAGATCAGGAGCTCACACCCCCGCAGCAGCCGCATTCCCGACGAGGTCTTCCGCTGGATCATTGTGCTCTGCGCGATCTCGGTCTTCGCCATCGTGGTCCTGGTGGTGTGGGAGTTGGTCGACAAGTCGCGGCTATCGCTGCACCAGTTTGGCCTCCACTTCTTCTACGGGCACGACTGGGACCCGGTCAACGACAACTACGGCGCGATGCCGTTTATCTACGGCACCCTGGTCTCGTCGTTTCTTGCGCTGTTGCTGGCTGTGCCGCTCTCCATTGGCGTAGCCGTCTACATCACCGAGATGTGCCCGCAGGGGCTGCGCGCCATCATTTCCTTTCTGGTGGAGTTGCTGGCCGCGATTCCCAGCGTGATTTACGGATTGTGGGGCATCTTTGTCCTGGCGCCCCTGCTGCGCGACTACGTTGAGCCCTTCCTGGCCAAGACGCTGGGCTGGACAGGACTGTTCACCGGTCCGATGTACGGTCTGGGTATGCTGGCCGCGGGCATCATTCTGGCCATCATGATCGTGCCGGTGATTGCCTCGATCACCCGTGAGGTGATGACGGCAGTGCCGCAGAACCAGCGCGAGGCGGTGCTGGCCCTGGGCGCGACCCGCTGGGAGATGATTCGCATGGGGGTGCTGCGCAACGCCCGCATCGGCATTGTCGGCGGCGTCATCCTCGGATTGGGCCGCGCGCTGGGCGAGACCATGGCTGTCACCATGGTCATCGGCAACCGCCCCGAGGTCGCCAAGTCGCTCTTCGCACCCGGTTATACGATGGCCAGCGTGATTGCCAACGAATTCACCGAAGCGACCGGCGACATGTACCTGAGCGCGCTGGTGGAGATTGGATTGGCGCTGTTTCTGGTGACACTGATCGTCAACGCGCTGGCCCGTTTGCTGGTGTGGAGCATCACCGGCGGAGCTGCGAGGCCCAGTGCCTAATTCCCTCGCAGCCCCGGTAGCGCAAGAGCTCAGTCTGTGGCGGCGCATCACGGACTGGGGAGCCACCGGCTTCGCCGTGCTGGCCGCGATTCTGGTGCTGGTTCCGCTGCTGGCCATCTTTATCTATCTCGTCATCAAAGGCGTTGGCTCCATTAACTGGGCCTTCCTCACGCAGACGCCCAAGCCTCCGGGCGAGCTCGGCGGAGGCATGGCGAATGGCATCATCGGCACCGGCCTGATTCTTGCCGTGGCCAGCATGATCGGCGTGCCCCTGGGCATTGGCTCGGGAATTTATCTGGCCGAGTACGGCCGCAACCGCTTCGGCGATGTGATCCGCTTCACCGCTGACGTGCTGAACGGCGTGCCTTCGATCGTCATTGGCATCACGGTGTATTCGCTGATCGTCATCCGGCAGAAGCATTTCTCCGCATTTTCCGGCGGCGTGGCGCTGGGCATCATGATGATCCCCACCGTCGCCCGGGCGACGGAAGAGATGCTACTGATGGTGCCCAATGTGATCCGCGAAGCGGCTTACGGGCTGGGCATTCCCAAGTGGCGGACGACGCTGTCCATTTCGCTGCGCACCGCCTCGGCCGGAGTAATTACCGGCTGCATGCTGGCTTTCGCGCGCGTTGCCGGAGAGACCGCGCCTCTGCTGTTTACCGCCTTCGGCAATCAGTTCTGGAACCTGAAGTTGAACCAGCCCACGGCCGCGCTGTCGTTGCAGGTGTTCACCTATGCCATCTCGCCCTATGATGATTGGCACAAGCAGGCCTGGGCGGGCGCGTTGATCCTGATCATCCTCATCGTCGGTGCGGTAGCCGCGGTTCGCATTGTGACCGCGCGCGGCAGATTGAAGGGAGCGTAAGACCTGGTATGGGTGTAGGAATCGAAGTGCGCGGGCTGAACGCCTGGTACGGCAAGAACCAGTCGCTGAAAAGCATCGACATGTCTGTGCCCGCCAATCACGTGACCGCCGTGATCGGGCCGTCCGGCTGCGGCAAGAGCACCTTCGTCCGCTGCCTGAATCGCATGCACGAGACCATTCCCGAGGCCCGCGCCGAAGGCTCGGTCAAGGTCGGCGAAATGGACGTCTATGGCGGGGGATCGGATCCGGTCGAAGTCCGTCGCCGCATTGGCATGGTATTCCAGAAGCCCAATCCCTTCCCCACGATGTCGATCTACGATAACGTGGCTGCGGGGCTGAAGCTGAATGGCTTCCGCAATCGCAAGCAGATGAGTGAACTGGTGGAACGCTCGCTTCGTCTGGCCGCTCTGTGGGAAGAAGTGAAGGATGCGTTGCACAAGAAGTCCGGCGCGAGCCTCTCCGGCGGCCAGCAGCAGCGGCTTTGCATAGCACGGGCGCTGGCGGTCGAGCCTGAGGTCCTGCTGATGGACGAGCCCGCGTCGGCACTCGATCCCATTTCGACCAGCAAGATTGAAGAGCTGATTTTTCAGTTGAAGCAGCACTATACCGTCGTTATCGTGACGCATAATATGCAGCAGGCGGCCCGCGTCGCCGAGCTGACCGGATTTTTCCTGATGGGCAGTCTCATTGAATACGATAAGACGGAAAAGATCTTTACCACCCCCGCCGACAAACGGACGGAAGACTACGTGACAGGCAGGTTTGGATAATGCGCAGCCGCTTTCAGCAAGGCCTGGACGACCTGAAAGAGAAACTCCTGAAGATGGGAGGTCTCGCGGAGCAGGCAATCGACCGCGCCACCGAGGCCTACCGCACCCGCGACAGCAAGTTCTGCCAGATGGTGTTGAATGGCGAGGTCGCCATCAACGAGGCCGAGCGCGACATCGACGAGCTGGCGCTCGACCTGCTCGCCATGCAGCAGCCCATGGCGGTCGATCTTCGCTTCATTCTGGCGGTGGTCAAGATCAATGCCGACCTGGAACGCGTGGGCGATCAGGCGGTCAACATCGCGCAGCGTGTCCTCGACCTGATCAGCGAGCCGGAGATTGAGTTGCCGGTCGACATTCCGCGCATGGCCGACGGCGTCAGCACCATGGTGCAGCGCGCGCTGGAGTCCTTCCTCGACGGCAAAGCCGAAGTTGCCGAGGCCGTGCTGCAGATGGACGGCATCGTCGATCGCATGAAGGACGAGGCCTTCGTGGTGCTGGTGCAGAGGATGCACGACGATCCCTCCTGCACGCGCCAGGCGCTGGACGTGCTGCTCATCGCGCGCAACCTGGAACGCATCGCCGATCACGCGACGAACATTGCGGAGGATGTGATCTTCTGGGTGCGCGGCGCGGATGTGCGGCACGGCGGAGCGCATTACCGGGAATAGGCGGGTAGAACTGGCCTTCAAGGCCAGCGTCTCAGTCGTTCATCTCTCATGATGAGCCGGCTTCAGCCGGCGGCAATATTTGTTCCGAGTCATGATGAAGCCTCGGCACCCGCGTGGTGTTCTTGAAAAGGGCACGGCTTCAGCCGTGCCGTAACCATGCCTCCCTTATCTCGGTTGTCATTCCGAGCGCAGCGAGACGAATGTCGAGCGCAGTCGAGGGACCTGCTTTCCACCTAGCCTCGCCCGGGTTTCGAACACCGCGAAACCCGGGGCACCTGTCCCCTTCAAAGCAGCACTTGATCAGGGCGCCCTTAGCGGATCGCCGCCGGCGTTCCGGCCGCCGGCAGAAGCCGGCTCGGACACCCAACAACAAAGAGCTTGTCGGCGCGACCAAGGTCGTGCGCTGACACATGCCTTCCGAACTCGGAGTTGTTCAGCAGCATGTTTTCGCCGCACCGTTATTTCGTGCGCGAATCGCGCCGCGGATGCCTGGGAGGTGGGCTCGACACTTTTCCTCTACCGCGGTGACCGAACGGCGTTACCATTACTGGTGCTAGAGCGTGTTTCCAGAATCCGTTGTTCAGGCGACCCTCAGGGGCTAAAGCCCTGGCTATATACGGCTTGGGACGGCACGGCTCAAGTCGTGCCCTTTCAAAACACTTTCGCGCACATGCAAAATGCTAGTTTGAAACATGGGCTAGTCACCCCTTCGGGTGATAGCAGTCACTGCCGGACGGCCAAGCTATCACTGCCGTGCGCCCGGCCGAGGACTGAAATAGTGTCGGCCTCAAATACGGTTCGTCGGTGCCGTGGACGAACGGTTTTTATCTCTGTATCGGCCCAAAAGAGAGTTATACGGTTCGAGGAGGACCATCTATGAGTGCTGGAATTACCACCACTCCCGGAATCAAGACTCCGGGGAACTATATTACGGAAGTCATGGCGCTGGTAAAGGCCAAGAACCCAGCCGAGCCTGAATTTCATCAGGCCGTGCAGGAAGTATTCGATTCTCTACGCCTCGTGCTGGAGCGCCATCCGGAATTCATCTCTGCCAAAATTCTTGAGCGCATCACCGAACCCGAGCGCGTCCTTATGTTCCGTGTGCCCTGGTTTGACGACCAGAACAACGTTCAGGTCAATCGCGGCTTCCGCATCGAGATGAACAGCGCCATCGGCCCCTACAAGGGCGGCCTGCGCTTCCATCCCTCGGTCAACCTGGGCATCCTGAAGTTCCTGGCCTTCGAGCAGGTCTTCAAGAACTCGCTGACCACGCTGCCCATGGGTGGCGGCAAGGGGGGCTCCGACTTCGATCCCAAAGGCAAGAGCGACAACGAAGTGATGCGCTTCTGCCAGAGCTTCATGACCGAACTCAGCCGCCACATCGGTCCCGACACCGACGTTCCGGCCGGCGACATCGGCGTGGGCGGACGCGAGATCGGCTACATGTTCGGCCAGTACAAGCGCATCCAGAACGAGTTCACCGGCGTGCTGACCGGCAAGGGTCTGCACTGGGGCGGCTCGCTCATCCGTCCGGAAGCCACCGGCTACGGCTGCGTGTACTTTGCGGAAGAGATGCTGAAGACGCGCAAGGACAGCTTCGACGGCAAGATCTGCCTGGTTTCCGGCAGCGGCAACGTCTCGCAGTACACCATCGAGAAGCTGCTGCAGCTGGGTGCCAAGCCGGTCACCGTGTCCGACTCCGACGGCGCCATCTATGATCCCGACGGCATCAACCAGGAGAAGCTGAGCTGGATCATGGAGCTGAAGAACGTGAAGCGCGGCCGCATTCGCGACTACGCCGACCAGTTCAAGAAGGCCATTTTCATGCCGACCGATCTGAAGCTGGGCTACAACCCGCTTTGGAACATCAAGGCCGACTGTGCCTTCCCCAGCGCGACGCAGAACGAAATCAACGCCAAGGACGCGACCAACCTGATCAACAACGGGATCAAGGTGGTGGCCGAAGGCGCCAACATGCCGAGCACGCTGGAAGCCACCAAGCTGTTCCTGGAGGCGAAGGTCCTCTATGGTCCGGCCAAGGCGGCGAATGCGGGCGGTGTGGCAACGTCGGGTCTCGAGATGTCACAGAACAGCGCACGGCTGAGCTGGACACGCGAAGAGGTCGACCACAAGCTGCACAACATCATGAAAGCCATCCACAAGACCTGCTTCGAAACGGCCGATACCTATGGCACGCCGGGCAATCTGGTGAACGGCGCCAACATCGGCGGCTTCCTCAAGGTCGCCAATGCCATGCTGGACCAGGGACTGGTGTAGCTCGGTGGACGAACGGCCCTTCAGGGCCGCGGCATGGAGTACGGTAGTAAAGCGGGGTGGGCGTGAGCCCACCCCGGTGTATTGTCAGTCCCCCTCGGAAGCTGTACCCTCCATTAAGCAAGATCAAGTGGAACGATGGCATGACTAAGACTCAGGATCTCGATCGCCGACCTTCGTTCTCTATGCGGCTTGAAAACTTTCGCCTTTTCAAAGATTCGGAGTGGTTTAGAGTCGCGCCTCTCACATGTTTAGTGGGACGAAATAGTAGCGGTAAGACTTCAATTCTCTCCGCCTTACTTCTCTTGAAACAAAGCTTGGAGCAGGAGGGGATGGCTCGTGGTACAACCCCCTTGATCCTTTCAGGTCCCTACTGTGACCTAGGTGACTATGGCGACCTAGTTTATAACCACGATCAAAGCTCGGAAGTTTCATTCTCATTTGCGATGAGCTTCTTAGACTTGCAAACCAGAACCTCCCAAGCCGCATCGCCACTTACCGCTTTTCCAATTCCGCGTAGTAATCCGGTCGGGAGACTTGGATTTGGCTATTACTATCCTCGCTACGAAGCCACCCTCCCCAAGAGTGGCGAGGTGACAGCTAGCCTTACATTCTCCGTCAGCAAACCGTTCGGTCCCAGTCTTAGCTGTGTGGAGATCCAAGTCCCCAATGTCGGCAGCGCCCGCTTCATTCGGACGATCAGCGGAGAGCGTCGGCAGCACTGGCGTACATACACGACCGCGCTGGCCCCAAAGATCATTGATTTCACCTCAGGCCCGCGGAGCTTATTTCCCGGGATCATGGTTCGAGAAAGGGTGTACCAACGCAGTAGTCCGGAGCAAAAGACAGCTGCCCGGCTCTTCGCACACGTGGCCTCGCTTCTGTTCCGCCACTTGCAACGCACTCTGTGGGACAGCAGAGTTATCGGGCCATTTAGGACACCACCCGAACGCCGTTATGCTTTCGGCGGCTTCGGAGCAAGTAGAGGCGGGCCTAGTGGTGAGCAAGCAGTCAATCTGCTGATAACCGAAGCGCTACTCCGAACGAGCGCTGGATCTTCCCTCGAAGCGGCAGTTGCCTTCTGGATTAAGCATCTCAAATTGGCAAAATCTCTTCGAGTCAAAGACATTGCGAAGCGGCTGAATCTCTTCGAGGTCGACGTGCGTGGTACGGTCTTAGGGGCACGGGCGAATCTCGCGGATGTTGGTTTTGGGGTGTCGCAAATCCTGCCCGTTTTGGTGGAAGGCCTCCTGATGCGCAGAGGCGGAATCTATCTAGTCCAGCAACCCGAGATACATCTTCATCCCGATGCTCAAGCGGGGCTAGCTGATTTCTTCATTTATCTCGCCGCAAATGGAGTGACGACCATCGTCGAAACGCATAGCGAGTATTTCCTACTACGGTTGCGTCGACGACTGGCAGAGGGCGGAAAATCGTTGCAGCCTGTAAAGTCGATGCTGCCGGTCGCGCCGGTAAGAAGAGAGGACATAGCAGTCCTCTATACCGGTTCCGAGCAAAGGCAGACGGTTGTTAAACAACTAGAAATAGGCGAATCATTCCAATTTGAAAATCTGCCCGCGGGCTTCATGAGCCAAGCTCTGGATGATCGTGTCGCACTGCTTCGGGTATTAGGAAAGCGGAATGCCTGACTGCGTGCTGGACGCTACGATCATTCACCTCTCTAATGGCAATCTGGCTGGTAGGCGAGCCGGCAACGCGCTTGACCGCCGACTTTCTGTTATTGAGGGTGCGGCTACCGGTGTGCGTAGGCTGAGATACAACCCGAAGTTGCTGGAGGAGTACAGGAAGGTCGCGAAGGTAATTCGAAATGATCTGATCGAGCTTTTTTTTGCGGCGCTCGAGTCTGTCGTGACCGGCAAATTTTGTACCAGGGGAAATGTTAGAGAAACTGGTACAAGAGGAGCTGGAGCATGGCACGGAAGAAGCACGGGGCGGAGCAGATC
>Ga0335081_10013646_pt1 | contig 13132 bp, 12 predicted proteins | sample Lox_Sample_35_FD_206713 | JGI IMG/M metagenome (GOLD analysis project Ga0335081, IMG submission 206713) | Soil microbial communities from Loxahatchee National Wildlife Refuge, Florida, United States - Lox_Sample_3.5 | ecosystem: Environmental > Terrestrial > Soil > Wetlands | place: USA...
AACTCCGATCCGTGGATAACCTGGCGTTGCAAGTTCGATTGATCCACCACATCAAAGTCGACGATGCCAATTCTTCCAACGCCGGCGGCCGCTAAATACAGACCGAGGGGAGATCCAAGTCCTCCCGCACCGATGAGGAGCACGCTCGAGGCCTTGAGTTTCTTCTGCCCCTCGAGACCCACTTCGGGCATGATGAGGTGACGACCGTATCGCTTGATCTCTTCACGGCTCAGTTGGACCTGCTCCACTTCTGTTTCCCCCGCCTGAGTGTTCATCGCGACGCCCCTCCTGCAATGGATGGAACGATGCTGACGACGTCGTTCTCCGTGACAGGTGTGTGTTCGTTCTTCAAATACCGTATGTCTTCGTTGTTCACATAGACATTAACAAAATTCCTCAATGATCCGTTCTCGGAATAGAGATGTCTCCTGAGCTGGGCGTGTTGGATCGTCAGCATTTGCATGAGCTCGCCAACGGTTTTGCCCTCCACGAGCACTGCATCTTTCTTGTCCGTATACGCGCGGAGCGGAGTCGGTATCATGATTTTGACTGGCATTGCATTTCCCTTCGATAGTGAGTGCACGATCATTCTGATTTCGATATCTCCAGCGTTTCCTCCTCGAACTGCGAGCGGTCCTCACGCAGCTTCCAGGAAGTCATCGCACCCGGGTTGCCGCGTGCCACCGTGATGATGACATACGACCACCACGGAAATGCGTGTTCAAGGTCGAACTGCGATGGACGAGCGGGGTGATCGGGATGCGAATGGTAGAATCCGAGCACATCAAATCCTTTTTCCGCCGCTTGCGCCTCTGCCTTCCGATAATCTTCCGGCGTGATCATAAACCGGCGATTTCGCTGCCCGGTGCTCGAGTTGTCAATCTCGAGAACATCGCGAACGATTTTTTCGCGTCCGTCGTTCTTTCCAAGGAGTACGCCGCAACATTCCTCCGGATAAGTACGGCCTGCGTGCGTCTTCATCTTCGAAATAAACCCGTCAGTGAATCTCAACACGGTCAGTCAGTGCTCCCAGAATTTGTCGTTGAGGTATTTGCTCGCATCATCCGAAAAGACAGTCACAACGACGCCTTCATCGATTCGCTCTGCCACCTTCAGAGCAGCCACGGCCGCAGCGCCCGAGGATACGCCAACCAGAAGTCCTTGTTCCCGAGCAAGGCGTTTCACCATTGCATACGCATCTTCCGTCGCCACCTCCAGATTGTCGTCCGCGAGCTTCGAATCGTAGATCGACGGCACACGGGCGGTCGGAAGATATTTGAGACCTTCAAGTCCGTGGAACGCCTCATCGGGTTGGACGGAAATACACTCAATCGACTGATTCCTTTCCTTGAGAAACCTCGAAGTTCCAACGAAGGTCCCTGTTGTCCCGAGACCGCACACGAAATGTGTGATGGAGCCGTTTGTCTGCCGGAGAATTTCGGGCCCCGTCGTCTCGTAGTGCGCCTGCCAATTGGTTGCATTGTTGTACTGGTCCGGATAAAAATATACATCCGGATCCCTGGACACGATTGCCCTCACGAGGTCCTGAGCACCGTCAGTTCCTTCAAGAGGATCGGAGTATCGCATGCCAGCTCCGTACGCCCGGATGATCCGTTTTCGTTCTTCTCCCATGTTGGCAGGGACAACAAGCTCAACACGATAACCGAGAATCGACCCAATCATTGCGTAAGCGATGCCGGTGTTGCCGCTCGTTGCGTCGATGATAGTCTTGTCACGCCTTAGCTTTCCCGTCCGCTCACCTTCGAGAACCATGTTCATAGCCGGCCTGTCTTTGACGGATCCGCCGGGATTATACCATTCGGCTTTCGCCAAAAGCATCACCCGTGGATTGGACACAATATGCTCGAGCCTGATCAGGGGGGTGTTCCCGATACGGGCAAGCACTGCATGATATTGGGTTTCGGTATGGAAATTCTCTGTAAACATGTTCAATAAGTGTGAATTCGCAGAGTCCGGAAGGACTCTGAATGTACAGCCGCAAACAAGATTTTTATTGAAAGTGCCGAAGGCCGTGCTTTAACAGCACGCCCGGCGCGGAGTACACAGGGAAGGGCTACAGGAGCAGGATGTGTCCTGAGAGGGGGACCACTGGGAATATGGCGAATAGACTTTCATTGCACGTTCAGCGTGAATATCGACTTTGCGCTGCGCTTTAACGCTTTACCGTATTCAAGTATGTAAACGTAATGTCGACAAAAAAGGTTCCATTGTAAAGTACTTTGAAAAGCGAAACGTGATTCAGTTTGAAAGGTGTCGCGGCCCCCACCGTGACACACGCGGTGATCTCGGTCTGGAATGGTCTCCTGGTCTAAAGAACGGGACAGGCGCCATCGTCGGTTTTTTGTAATTGAGTCATTACTGAAATGCAAACCGCAAAGCTTCAATGAATTCCTCGAATTCACTTCATTTCAGTCAATTCCAGGTGAATCAGCGAGTGCAGGGTGATCAGCATTGGTCATCAAAGCCCCGTCGACGGCCTCGATGGGAACATTCCGCCACTCCGCAATTTGCTGTATGATTGCGCGGCGAACCGATTCCCGCACGAGGGGAACATCCTTGATGGCGAAAGTAGATGTTTCGACTGGTGGAAGGACTTTGAGGAGGATATCGGAAGGTTCGCCAAAACGCCAGCTGTTTTTGGGTATGCATCCGCGTGAGCCTTCGATGGCGATAGGCAACAGGGGAACGTGTGCCCTGATCGCAAGATGGAATGCACCGTCATTAAATTGGCGGACGCGACCGTCTACGGTGCGAGTGCCCTCGGGAAACATCATCACCGAACACTTTTGTTCAAGGTACTGGCGCGCCTTCGAGAAGGCTTCGACGCCGCTCCGCGCGCTCGCACGATTCACAGCGATGTCCCCGGAGAGCTTCATCATCCACCCGATGATAGGCAGCTTGAAAAGTTCCTCCTTTCCCATCCATTTCATTTCCCACGGCAAGTTGCTGATCAAGGGGATGTCCGCAAGCGATTGATGGTTGCAGACGACGACATAAGGACGGCGGGGATCCGTTACCACTTCTCCCGAGATGTGCAGTTTCCAGGACGGGTTTGCAAATGTCAACGCTTTCCCTAGTTTCCTGAACAGAAACCCGGTGCGATATTTCACGGGATCCCTGTCAAAGAGGCGATGAATTGCCAACAACGGCAGCCAGAAGATAATCAGGAGACTTGTTGTGAGCCAGATAAAGAGAGACCGTATCATCTTTCAAATTTGCATCAGGTGAACGCCGGCGGTCGGTGCAGCCGGCCATTGGGCTAACCTCAACACGAACTCAACGTACACTGTCGAATTCAGCTCCGTTGTGCTAGTTTGTCGTGGGCAAAGAAGCCGGACCATTCCCGGGAGTCGAGGAGCCTGCCTTACTCGTAACGAGAAAAATGAGGCCACCAACGACGATTGCCCCAACAACAACCAGCGGCAAATACTTTTGAACGAACGTCTCCTCTACGGGCTGCATGGTCATGATTAAGTCGCGTTGAATGTCGACCGCTGCCAGTTCAAACTCATCATAGTACCGGAGAATGTTCACATACCGCACACTGTTCGTCTTTCTGTCATACCGGATGATCTGACCTTCCAACACCGTACGAACCGTGTCGCCGCCGAGATTCCTCAGGTGACCAGCGAATACATAATCGGCATTGAGAGCAACAGCGATCGATCGCATCGAATCTGTCGATTGTTGAGCGAGAACGGCGTTGATTCTCTCGGGACCGAGCTGCTGAACCACCTCCGAGGGCGAGAGCACCTGGATCGACCTTTGTTGGTACAGCAACCCAAGCACGCGTATCTGGATACGGTTCTGAATTTCCGGACTTACGCCATCGCAATGAAATCCCAGGAATGCTGCTCTTAAGGGTGCACGCTGTTCATCGGCGCGGGCCGGAGTCACTTCCATGAAAAGAATTGAACAGGCGATCACAATCTTGATTGGTGCCGACTGAAATATTTGATTCCTTGTGTGCATTATAGAACACCTGGATTGACAAAAAACCTAGGTTGCGATCTCTTCACGATTTGTCGTCTGCAATTCCTCGGATTCTCAGCCATTTCAATAATGCTTTACCCCACGGATGGACGTGCTCAAAGGGAAATTTGTCTGCAAGTCCAAGACCGTGCCTCCCCTGCTCATAGATGTGCATCTCAAAAGGGATATTGTTTTTTGCCAGCGCATCGGCAAACAAAAGCGAATTTTGGACGCTCACAGTTTGGTCTTCTGAAGTTTGCCACAGGAAGCACGGAGGGGTTTGCGGTGTAACGTGCTTCTCATTGGAAAGAAGCTCCACCATATCCTCCGTAGGATGATCACCCAGGAGATTTCTCTTTGAGCCTTCATGCGTGAGAGGTCCCATGGTGATCACGGGGTAGCATAGGATACCAAAATCAGGACGTGAGCTGAAACGCTCGACAGAGTCGGGCGACCCGGGGTCCCCGCGATCGAAATGCGTGAGGAGAGTCGACGCAAGATGGCCTCCGGCGGAAGATCCCATGATGCCGATCTTATGTGGATCGATCTTCAGGGCCGTCGCATTTGACCGCACGACCCTGAGGGCACGTTGTACATCCTCAAAAATCGCGGGATAGCGATAACCGTCCGAACCAAGCCGGTATTTGAGGACAAATCCAGTCACGCCGTGCATAGCAAGAAAACGGGCGTAGTCTTCCCCCTCTTTGCTGGCAAGATGTTCGTATCCACCTCCCGGACATATCACAATCGCCGCACCCGTCGCAGTTCCTGAATCCGGCCACGTGATAGTAAGTGTTGGTATGTCTTTATCCGCCCTTCCAAGGGCTCCGGGAGCATCCCCCCGCCACAAACGAATGACATTCTGTCCACTGCAGTTTGCAGCCGCCAGCAAAAAACCAAACAAGATTCCAATAAGTCGGTGTCTGAAAGTCATTGTTCGTTCAAAGTGTGATAAGCCTTCAGGACTGTCAAATTCTTAGACAGCATAGCAAAGAAAAGATTCATCTTCAACGGGTAGTCGATCGGTGTCAACGGTAGCACGCCTGCTGCCATAAAACCTAGATTTGACGCCTGTGCCACCACGTGAGTGTTGGACGAAAGAAACAATACAATGCCATCCTGGGCAACTCGCGATTGGTCCGGGATCATACCTTTGGAACTTTCGTGTGAGATGAGTGTTATAGTAAATGATCAAGGAAGTAGACCCTGCTCAACTGTCGACTCGAATCGACGAGGGACACTTCGAGTGGCGGGCGAAACAAATCAGCAGTAAGCATTATTGGAGAATCCAGCGCGGTGTTTGGCAACCTTGGCGGTGGGGAAATCCTTCTTATTCTCGTCTTCGTGCTGATATTCTTTGGACCGAAGAAGATACCGGAGATTGCAAAAGGATTGGGGAAAGGAATTCGGGAATTCCGCAACGCGACGAGAGACATACAGGATGCAGTCCAGAAGGAAGTAAACCAAGTGAAGGTCGCGGGCAAAATCGACGAAGTCGACGATGTCAAACAGATCGTTCAAACCGTGAAGAAAGCTACAAAGGTTTGACGTTATCCAGGCCTTGTGATGTTCTACGAGTGTGAAATGCCTGCGGCGGTGTTGAATTGAAGAGGAGATTCGTGTGCCGCAGGCATTTCCTGTTTCACCATCCCATCCTGCTGTAAATCCACACTTGTGCGTGCGATTGCACAATCTGTGATACCCTCGAAAGAGAGCAAGTTCATATCTGCAGCCGCATTGTCCTTTCTGTAACAGGGCTTCCAGTACTCACAAGAATTGAGCTGCGTTTCCGGGTAAGGAAATGCTTCCGTGCGCGGACATTTCCCTTCAGGACGAAGACCCGGATATGCAATGAATTTGCGGGAAACATTCCGCACGCACCCGAATGTTATTCATCAAGGCTCACAGCATGCGGGCCCACTTGCGTCGATTCCGCTGCATTCTCAGCAATTAATTTGTTACTATGTGAAGAGGGCGTGCACATGACTTCTCACATCCTAACGAACCCTCATAACACCATTGCATTCTCCGACTCTCCAGAAATCCCTACGTTTGGAACAACGGCATGATTCGAGCAAGCAAAGCATCGACAATCAATAACCAGAGTCTGTTTGGCGCCTCTCGTATTGAATTCCAGATTATCGCCTGCATCAGTGAACACGGAAGGAAGAATCGTACCAGCGCCCGCATTCCGGAATTGAGTTTATGAAACGACCGACGTCGTTGATAGCAGCGCTCACAGTCTGCTTGCCCATTTCTGTATGCGCACAGATTTCGTGGAGTGGTATCTATGATTTTGAGATTCTGAAAGGAGGCTCGGGGAGCCAACCGGGGTGGAACCAGCTTCCCAATGGTTACCTTCAGCTGAATATCGGCAGTTTGCGTCTGTTCGTCGACGCGAGCATCAATGAGAGTATTACTGTGTCGACCGAAATTTCTGCGAACAGGCAAAACGCGCTTGACCCCCGCTTCGTTGACCTCGAACTCGCCTACGCAACCTTCTGGCATCTCGCCGGCAACGGCCTGAATATTTCTGTCGGAAAAATGCTCACCCCATTTGGGGCATTCACGCGCCGGCAGCTTTCACCCGACAATCCGCTCATCGGCAATCCCCTGTTCTTCTATTATCAATCGAACGTGTCCCCTCTTGTCGGGTACCTGGATGCAACCAGCGCAAGCTATGTCCAAGGTTCATACGGAGGCTCGCTCTCGACGGTCTACCAGGGAGGATACTTCGTGGGCGCTTCCGTATTCGGTGATTTCGCAGACGACCTTCTCGAATACAACATCGCGCTCATGAATTCTCCGCTTTCTTCCCCCACGAACGCCCTCAACGAAGACAAAGAACCTGCGTTGCACGGGCGCATTGTTCTCCGGCCGGCCATCTGGTGTTCACTCGGCCTGTCATACTGTTATGGATCATTCATTGATCGGAACTCCACAAACCAATTCTATGATGCTTCGGGTGGGATAGAACGATTCAAACAGAATGCAGCAGGATTGGACCTGACACTCAGTTACCTGTTTTACGAGATCGACGCTGAGTACATCAACAATCGCTACAATGCTCCCTATGTGGTGTATACCCCGGGGAATCCAGGATGGTACTCATCCGGCATCAGCGATCCCGACGGGCTTCTTCTCACTTCGGACGAGATCCTCGTCGATGCCAAGATCGACATTCCATTCTTTCCGGGATTATATCTTGCTGGTCGGTATAATACCCTGATGTTCGGAAACATCATCGATCCGACCGTCGGTTCGAGCACGTACGGCCAATCGATACGCTGGGATGATGACGTTCGGAAATATGCCGTCGGCATCGGTTACAAACCCGCGCACGGTGTCCTAATCAAGGTGAACTATGAGAAAACGCTGATCGATGTCACACCGAGTCCGGATCTCGACATCGTCGGCGCACAGCTTTCGATACGATTCTAATGAACTGCAAAGCCATCATCCCGTTGATGTGGATCTCTCCCAACCGCAGGGTCACCAACAAGACGATCGCCCTCCTTCTCGTTTCGCTGTGCGCCTGCGATCAAGCCAGTTCCCAGGAGACGGACGGAACGATCAAGGGGAAAATCGAGATTCCGGCGGTCGTGCTGCCACAGTACGCCCAACATCCGATGGAGTATGGCGGATCGATGGCTCCGGAGACAAGCAAGCAGTCATCAAAGGAAGCGGCGCCGGAAGTCACGAATGTCGTGGTGTACCTTCAAGGTGCTGGGCTCGCCAGGATCGAACGAAGCCAGCGCACGGCAGTCCTTGATCAGCGAAATGCGACCTTCATTCCGCACGTTCTGCCAATCATAAAGGGAACAACTGTTCGGATCGTCAACAGGGACAAAACGTACCACAACGTATTTTCTCTCTCTCCGGTCAAACGCTTCGATATCGGCAGACGACCGACGGGGGAGGAAGTCCCGGTCACGTTCGATAGAACTGGCATCGTGCAGGTCTTCTGTGACATTCATTCCCACATGACTGCGTTTATAGTAGTGTTGGCCAATCCAATGTTCGTCCAGCCAAACAACGACGGGACCTTCACGCTGGAGGATGTTCCGCCCGGAACATACACGATACAAGCTTGGCACGAACACTTTTCCGCTCCGCCACAGTCTGTCACAGTGACCGCAGGCGGGACATCGACCGTTGACTTCGCCCTGCACTAAAACGCCACCGCCGTGAATCTCCTGAACCAGCTGAGCTCTCCATCATTCCGGACAAAGGTGTATGCACTTTCCGTTGGACTTGTGGTCATCCTGGTTGCCGTTGTACTGTTCATTGTGGATCGACAGGTCGAGAGCCAGACTACCGCAAAGATCAGCAGCGATTTTCAGGTGACATACCAAAACTTCGACAGGTTCTTAAAACTGCGGAACGAACGGTTGGTGGAGTCCTGCCGTCTCATTTCAGAGCTACCGGTCCTGAAAGCACAGCTGTCGACCAAAGACGAGCCGACAATCAAGGACTACTTCCTTCATCGTGAGGAAAGTCCCGCCCGGGTAGTCCAGGTCGACCTCCTGATCCTGACCGACGATAGAGGCACGGTGTTGTTCCGACTCGACCGGCCCGATCTTTTTGGTGACACGCTTCAGTCTGTTCCTTCCGTTCAACGTGCCCTTCAAGGATACGAACCTGGACCGGACGAAATAACAACGCTCGTGAGTGACGGGAAGTTATATCAGATTGCCACGGCCCCCATCATCCAGACCTATGTCATCGGCACGCTGACCCTCGGCCAGCGCCTGACACAAAAAGAAGTCGAAGTGCTTAAGGAGGACACCAAGAGCGAGATTACGTTCATCCTGGGAAACAAAATCGTAGCTTCCACACTTTCCGATATTCGCCAGCTTGATCTCCTCCGATCGTATCTCGTCGAACGAGACAGCATCAGCGAACGCGTTAAGAGGTCTGAGAGTGTGCAGAAGCAAGTAACTCTGGATGGAGAACGTTTCCTCTGTGCGTATGCCCAGGTTTCAAAATCCGGCGAAGGGATCTACGTGATGTCTGTGTCGATGGATGAGGCTTTGGCATCGCTGCACGCGATTGAAAAGGTCATCCTCGTCGTCGGACTCCTTGCCCTCATCCTGGCGCTCACGAGCGGATATTTCCTCGCCAAAGGTGTAACGGCGCCGGTTCAGCGTCTCGTGGAAGCCATGGAACGGATCAGAGGGGGCAATTACGATTTTCGACTCACTTTGACTTCGAAGGATGAAATCGGCAGAATGGCGCAATCCTTCAATGAGATGGTGCACGGACTGAAGGAACGCATCCTCATGTCGAAGTTCGTTTCATCCTCCACCGTCGAGATGATCCGTCAGGAAGGCGGGCAGCTCCATCTTGGCGGCGAACGTCGCAACGTCACGGTCTTCTTCTCCGATATCCGTGGTTTCACCGCCTATTCGGAACAAGTTCAACCCGAAGTTGTCATTGATTTGTTGAATAAATACTTGAGCGCACAGGCAAAGCTCATCATACGCCATCAGGGGATTATCGACAAGTATGTCGGCGATGAAGTAGTGGCGATTTTTGAGGGACCCGATATGGTGGATAATGCAATTCTCGCGGGGATTGATATCCAGCAGGAAATCATACGGATCAACAAGGAAAGCCCGAAGGATATCAGAATCGGCATCGGCATTAACACGGGGATGGCTATTGTCGGGAATGTCGGCAGCGAAGAGCGGATGGACCATACCGTGCTCGGCAACAACATGAACCTCGGAGCCAGGCTTTGCTCAATCGCTCAGCCGGGTCAGATCATCATCTCGGAATCTTCGTGGAGACTGGCGAAGAGCAAAGAAATTGTTGCGAGGCCGCTGGAGACAATTGCGGTCAGAGGAATCAGCAGGCCAGTCCAGATTTACGAGGTTGTCTACCTGGAAATGGCCACAGGCAATGCGAATGGTCCTACCCTCAAAACAGAAACCAGGTCCGATTAATATCCGACAGAGCACCGTGAGCTCTTGTCGCGCCCCCAACGAAAGCCTGCGGGTGAGCGTCAAATCGTGGCAAACCTTGCTTCCCTTCCCCATTTCGGCACAGCAGTCCAAAAAATAATGCTGAGGAAGTAACTGTTTGTTCAGCACATTGTCGTTTATTCTTCCGTGTGAACAGAATACCCCGTGTTGATGATGGGTTCGTGCACGGTCACGACGAGCGTCGAATGGGGCGGCAAGGCGATGTATGACGACTGGAACCGGTCGCGCCATCGGATCCTTCCATCTGCTGAAGGAATTTCACAGTATACAACAAGGGCCCGGTTGCCCTGAAAGACGCTGGGAAGCGAAAAATCTTCCGACTCCCATGCATCGATCGTGCCGAGCAACACGCGGACATCCGGCGCGCTTTCAGAGGCAATATATGCCTTGATGCGGGAATGGTTTTGATTCTCGACGTGTATAAATTGACTGGTCCGGTACTCCGGAGAGGCTGTCCCACATCCTATGCACGCAAAAATTGTCGTCAGGACCATCATGCCGACGAGCACGCATCTCACCAACTGGTTTCTCATAGAATCCCCCTCGTAATGATATGATTGGAGATTGTTTGGTTGTTCACACGATCCTTTTCCGGGTATGCACGTGGGATCGGCCGGCTTCCAGGTGCTTGGGAAAGATAGGACGTGAAATTGTTTCTCCGTGGGCAGGTCCCGCGTCGTGCAAGGGGTGTGAACCTTGGTGGGATTGTGTGCTCCAACAGCTCGCCTTCACACAGCATATCGTCCATCGCTCTCTCCGCCAACGTTGAGAGTTACGAAGGCTGTTACAAAGTGTTGCGCGTACGAAAATTAAATTTCTTCATTCCGCCGTGAGCGGAACAAACCTGCCAAATCCGCGGCAAGTCATTCGCAGTGTCAGATTGTCAATAACGGACAAATGTAGACGAGTGTGTACGTGCATTTTTCTGTACACAGGCTCCTGTGGAAAATCTCACTGTTACTCTCCGAGCCATCGCTTCCTAACGATATCCTGTCGCCTGCATCGAAAAGAGTTCTGCGTAGAGAGCGCCTCTTGCCAGCAGTTCTTCGTGGGTACCTTGCTCAATGACTTGACCCTGCTGGAGAACAATGATTCTCTGCGCCATGCGAACCGTGGAAAAACGATGGGAGATGATGACTGCCATCCGACCTGCGACAAGCTCTGAAAAGCGAACGAACACTTCATATTCAGCTCTTGCGTCGAGTGCCGCGGTCGGTTCGTCGAGAATCAGCACCTGTGCGTTACGCATGTAAGCACGGGCAAGCGCAACTTTTTGCCATTCCCCGCCGGAAAGATCCACTCCACGCTCGAAACGTCTTCCCAACATCTGGCGATATCCATCATCAAACCGCGAAAGGAGTGATGATGCCAAAGACTTCTCAGCCGCCTCGGTGATCTTCTGAGGAATCGAACCGTCACCGTTGGAGGGAGCGTGTCCGCTGTCGTCCTTTCCGAGCGTAATCTCCTCGCTCTTGTCCAGATACTCCCTCACGGTACCAATCTCGCCAACGCCGACGTTTTCGTCAAATCGAAAATCGTATTCGACAAAGTCCTGGAAGATGACTCCAACGTTCTTTCGCAGAGATTGCATGTCATACTCTCGGAGATCAACGCCATCAAGCAGAATCCGTCCTTCCGTCGGATCGTAGAGTCTTGCCAGAAGCTTTGTGAGCGTTGTCTTTCCCGCCCCGTTCTCCCCCACCAACGCAATCCGCTCGCCGGGCAGAAGCGTGAAGCTCACGTTTCGAACGGCCCATCGATTGTTGCCAGGATATTGAAAACCGACATTCTCGAAGACAAATCCCGTCCGAATCGGCTTTGGCGCCGGGAGAGCGTTCGCTTTGGACACAATGGCAGGTCTCATTTCAAAAAATCCAAAGAGATCCTTGAGGTAGAGGCACTGCTCGTAGATGTCGCTCGCACCGAGGAGAAGTCGCTGGATCAGGTCACGGCTTCGTGAGAACGAGCCGGCGAGAAACGTGAGTGTCCCGATCGAGATGACGCCGTAGACCGCGCGAAGAAGTATGACGACATAGGCCCCATAATATCCGGCGGTACCGACAAACGAAAGTGCCGTGCTGACAATTCCTTTTCGAATCGACAGGCGCTTGTTGTCGTCGTAGAATCGCTGTGAGATCTTGCTGAATCGATCAATAAGCCAGGGAGCAAGGCCAAACAGCTGGACCTCCTTCGCAGTCTCGTCACTCGCTCCCACATATCGGAGGTAATCGAGACGTCGTCGTTCAGGTGTGTAGCGGTAGAGAAGTGAGTATTCCAATGCCGCGAACCGAGTCTCGCCAAGAAAGCTCGGAATCACCGCTACCGTCAGCAACAGCAGCAGCCACGGCCCATAGAACACAAGTGCGAAGGCAAGTGAAGCGAGTGTGACGGCATCCTGGCCCATACTCAGGAGCTGTGCGAGAAGCCCGATACGGCTGGTGGTCTGTCTGCGTGCGCGTTCCAGCTGGTCATAGAAGGCAGGATCCTCAAATTGATACAGGTCCAGAGTCGCTGCATGTTCCATGAGCCTGACGCTGGTAAGATTGGAGAACAGATCACCAAGGAGGCTTTCCACCAATGCGGAGGCCCGGGCAAGTATTTCACCGACAACCACAATCACAATTTCTATTCCGACGAGCTGCCAGAGAAGTGTGAGATCGCGTGTCCCCGTCCTCATTGCAATCACCGCATCGATAATCAGTTTCCCGATCCAGAGTGCAGAAACAGGCACAAAAGACCGGATGAGCCGCAAAGCCACGGTGGATACCGTGTAACCGTGGTGCGTATCCCAAACGAGATGCAAGAAGGGAGGGATATACTTCAGCGACGTGATCCGCTCACGCCAGGTCGGGTTTCCGTTGTTTTTTGTTGTTGCCACGGTATTGGCTTGCTGTTGAGATCGGTCCTTGGACCAGGCTGACTTCAAAGCCGTCTGTTGAATCCGACAGCCGTCGCTCAATCATAACAAAGCAGACGAAGAGTAGATTCCAGTCGAATTGCTGGACTCAGCTCTCAAAATGGCCGGCACAAGATGGATTTCCTGTCGAAAAGTCGAAGAGTCCTGGGAGCAGCCGAAGAAGTATTGATTTCCTTCTCCAGCACCACAATGCTGACAGATGGACTGTGAACGAGTATGATGCCAGGCTGAGACG
>Ga0335081_10013647_pt1 | contig 13131 bp, 10 predicted proteins | sample Lox_Sample_35_FD_206713 | JGI IMG/M metagenome (GOLD analysis project Ga0335081, IMG submission 206713) | Soil microbial communities from Loxahatchee National Wildlife Refuge, Florida, United States - Lox_Sample_3.5 | ecosystem: Environmental > Terrestrial > Soil > Wetlands | place: USA...
GAAGCTCGCCGGCGTCGGCACCATGGACGACGTGCTGTGGGCGAACGCCTATCAGGCGGCGCTGATGCTCAAGGTGGGGGTCGTCCTGCTGCTGCCCGAGGCCGGAACGATCGCCGTCAAGGCCGGCTATCCGCCCGAGGACACGCTCGACGAGGCGGATCTCGCGGCCGCCAAGTGGGCGTGGGACAATAATCGCGCGGCCGGCCGCGGCTCCGACACGCTGCCGGGCGCCAAGCGCCTGTTTCTGCCCATGCGCACCGGCCGCGGCGCCATCGGCGTCGTCGGCATCGACAGCGACAAGCCCGGCCCCCTCCTTACCCCCGATCAGCGCCGCCTGCTCGACGCGCTGATCGACCAGAGCGCGCTCGCGATCGAGCGCGTCAGCCTGGTCGAGGATCTCGAGCGGGCGAAACGCACCGCCGAGACCGATCGGCTGCGCTCGGCCCTGCTCACCTCGATCTCGCACGACCTCAAGACGCCGCTCGCCGCCATCCTCGGCACGGCCGGCACCCTGCGCAATCACGGCGACCAGCTCAGCGAGGCGCAGAAATCCGACCTGCTGGCGACGATCATCGACGAATCCGAGCGCCTCAACCGCTTCATTGCCAACCTGCTCGACATGACGCGGCTCGAATCCGGCGCCGTCGTGCCGAACACCGCCTTGCACGATCCGGCCGAGATCGTCGGCACCGCGCTCAACCGCGCCGCCAAGATCCTCGCGCGTCATCGCGTCGAGGTCGACCTCACCGCCGGCTTGCCGATGCTGGAGCTCGACGCCGTCCTGTTCGAGCAGGTGCTGTTCAACGTGCTCGACAATGCGGCCAAATATGCGCCGCCCGAAACCACGGTCACCATCTTGGGCTGGCAGGACGGCGAGTCCGTCTACCTGCAGGTGATGGACGAGGGCGAAGGCATTCCGCCGGCCGATCTCGAGCGCATCTTCGACAAGTTCTATCGGGTGCATAAGGGCGATCAGGTACGCGCCGGCACCGGGCTCGGGCTGGCGATCTCGCGCGGCTTCATCGAGGCCCTGCACGGCACCATCACGGCCGCCAACCGCACGGACCGCAGCGGCGCGATATTCACCATCCGCATGCCGATCCCGGCGGCGAGCCGGCGGCTGGAGACCGCCGCATGAGCGCCGCTCCGCTGAAAGTGCTGGTGGTCGACGACGAGCCGCCGATCCGCAAGCTTCTGCGCATGGGATTGAGCACGCAGGGCTATGAGATTCTCGACGCGCCGAGCGGCCGCGTCGCGCTCGAGCTGGTGGCGCAGAAGCCCGATCTCATCATTCTCGACCTCGGCCTGCCCGACATCGACGGCCTCGAGCTCTTGCGGCAGATGCGGCAGAAGAACGAAGGCGTGCCGATCGTCGTCCTGTCGAGCCGCGGCGAGGAGGCCGCCAAGGTGGCGGCGCTCGATCTCGGCGCCGACGACTACGTCACCAAGCCGTTCGGCATGGACGAGCTCATGGCGCGCATCCGCGCGGCGCTGCGCCACCAGCTGCAGGTGCACGGCGAGCGGCCGATCTTTCGCGTCGGCGATCTTTCGGTCGACCTCGTGCGCCGCATCGTCCGGGTGGGCGAGAAGGAGGTCAAGCTGTCGCCCAAGGAATACGACCTGTTGCGTATCCTGGTGCAGCATGCCGGCAAGGTGCTCACCCACCGCTTCCTGCTCAACGAGCTGTGGAGCGACCTCACGGACGCCCAGTACCTGCGCGTTTATGTCCGTCAGCTGCGCCAGAAGATCGAGGAAAATCCGGAACGGCCGCGTTATATCTTGACCGAGACCGGCATCGGCTATCGCCTGCGCGCGCCGGAATAGCGCATGATCCCGAAAAGTGGACACCGGTTTTCGGAAAAGATCATGCGCCAAGAATAAAATGACCATGGACGTCAAGGATTTCCTCGCGCCTGCCGATGCGGCGATCGACCTGCGCGCGCCCGACAAGGCGCGGCTCCTGCAGGAGCTGGCGCGCCGCGCGGCCGCCGCCCTCAAGCTGCCCGAGGCGCCGATCGCGCAGGCGCTGGCAAGACGCGAGGAGATCGGCTCGACCGGCACCGGCGACGGCGTCGCGCTGCCGCACGCGCGCCTGCCCGACGTGAAGAAGCCGTTCGGCATGCTGTTTCGCCTGCGCCAGCCGATCGATTTCGATGCGGTCGACGGCAAGCGCGTCGATGTCGTGTTTCTGCTGCTGCTGCCGACGACCGCGCCGGGCGATCACCTCAATGCGCTCGCCTGCGCGGCGCGCGCCCTGCGCAACCCCGAGGTCGTGCGCAACCTGCGCGCGGCGAACAGCGACGCCGAACTCCACGCCGCGATCCCGTGACGTGCCGATCCAGAACGACCCGAAGCACGTCACGGTTGCACGGCAACGAGACGCGCACCGGGGCGCGGCGGCGCCGTCGTCAATAGTTGCAACCCATCCGCCGTTCCAACCGCACGATCTCGTCGATGCGGTTGCGCGCATAGCGTGACAGCCGCACGGCAGCCTCGTTGTTGATGTAGCAGCCTTGATTGCCGAAATACGCGATCGCGGCGTCGGTCTTGAAGCAGTAGCCGGCCTGTTTGTAGTAGCTGTTGCGCTCGATCCACAGATCCTGGCAGCTTTGCGCGCTGGCATAGGAGGTCGCCGCCAACGTGCCGGCCAGGGCCACAGCCGTACCGATAACCCAGCGGCGCAGGGTGGACGCGGGAGCAGCTTGCGTTCGTGCGACAATTCGTTCCATTTGGCATCTCCTGTCTTGACCGGCACGCTTCGAGGGAACGCGAAGGATCGGTGCAGCAACCGGCGTCCGCCTTGATCTCCGTCAAATTGCCTGACTTGCGGCACGTCGGGCTGATCTACATCAAGGCGCGCGCCGGATATTAGTTCCTCTTGTGACGGTCATAAGACGGCGCCGGGGACCCCATGCGGATCGAGCAACGCTTCCACCAGTGCGCAACGGGCACGCTGCGCCGGATTGCACTCATAATCTTGTCGGCGGTGCTTGCCGCGCCCATCGCCGCGGCACAGCCATCCGTGCAGTCATCCGTGCAGTCATCCGTCTTGGCCGATTTGCCGCTGGAGATACGGCCGCCGTCCGAGTCGCTCTACGCCCAGGCCACGGTGGTCGGCACCGATACGTATGTTTGCGGCGCGACCGATATTCTCGCCTGGACCTGGCTGCCGCAGAGCTCGCAGGCGCAGCTGCTCGACGCGGCTCACCGCACGCTCGGCCGGTTCTCCAATCGCATGACGATCGTGGCCCCGCGCATGTCGAGCGAGACCGTCTGGAGGGATCAGGATGGCGGCCGGGTCGTGGCAACGCGCAGCGCGAGCGGCCGGTTGCCGGTCGACGCAAGGCGCATGTGGACGCGCTACGACGTGCAGTCGCGCAGCGGCGATGGCCCCTTCACGGCGCTCCGCAGCATCATTCGGGTTTCGCCGACGCGGATCACGCGGCCGTCCGGCCCGTGCGACCGGGCCCATTACGGCAGCCGTGCCGAGCTGCCGCTCCAGGCAACGGATCTGCTGATCAAATGATCGCGGCGGGCGGGCCGGGCATGACCGAGACGGGAGACAGGACGCCGTCGATCGCTCGCGCGGCGCAGGCTTGCGCATCAACGCACTTCCTTGCCGGCTTGGCGCGGATTTCGTAAGCACTGCCGCGTCAGCGCGCGTTCCCGGTTCGAGGATACCCATGAGCCACAATACCCCCCGCCTCTGCTTCATCGGCTTCGGCGAAGCCGGCCAGGCCTTTGCGGCCGGCCTGCGCACGGCCGGCGTCACCACCATGGCGGCATGGGACATCCTGTTTCCGCAACCGGCCGGCGCCAGGTTGCGCGCCGCCGGCGAGGAGATCGGGGTGCGGCTCGGCACCTCCGCGGCCGATGCCATCCGCGGCTCCGACATCGTGATTGCGGCCGTCACGGCGGCGTCGAGCCTCGAGGCCGCGCAGCAGGCAAGGCCGCATCTCAACGCCGAGCAGTTCTACCTCGACATCAATTCAGTCTCGCCCGGCCGCAAGCAGGCGACCGACCGGCACCTTGCCGGCCATGCCCGCTACGTCGACGTCGCCGTCATGGCGCCGGTGCATCCGGCGCGCCACCAGACGCCCGTGCTGCTCGCGGGCCCGCATGCGCCGGCCATCGAATCGGTGATGCAGGAGCTCGGCATGAAGCCGGCGATCGCCGGCGCCGAGATCGGCCAGGCCGCGGCCATCAAGATGGTGCGCAGCGTGATGATCAAGGGCATGGAGGCGCTGACCGCCGAATGCTTCCTCGCCGCGACCCGCGCCGGCGTCACGCCGCAGATCATCGCCTCGCTGGCGAAGAGCTTTCCCGGGCTCGATTGGCCAAAGATCGTCGCCTACAACCTCGAGCGCATGGCGAACCACGGCATCCGCCGCGCCGCCGAGATGGAGGAAGTGGCCGACACCTTGCGCGAGCTCGGCATCGATCCCCATATGGCGAGTGCGACGGTCGCGCGGCAGCGCCAGATGGGCGCCCTCGGCAAGGGCAAGGATATCCAGGACGCGATCGCGCAAGGCGGCGACGCGACCTTGCAGGCCGTCAGCACGGCGCTTGGCGGCAGTGAGCGGCCGCACTAAGCACCGTCCCCCTGAGGCGGCCGCGCGCAGCGCGGCCCTCGAAGGGCGACGGTCGATTTGGCGCAACGAGTCGCCGTGGCGACTCCCTGGCCGATCATCCTTCGAGGCTCCCCCGGATCAAGTCCGGGGTCGTGCCTCAGGATGACGGGTCTATCGAAGGTGATTGAACGAAGCCCGTGTCTCCGGTCGACGAAAAGCAACTGCAGGCAACCTCGCCCGCCCCGAAGGTGAGCTTCGTCTCGCTCGGCTGCCCCAAGGCGCTGGTCGATTCCGAGCGCATCATCACGCGGCTGCGCGCCGAGGGCTATGAGCTCACCCGCACGCATGCGGGCGCCGACCTCGTCATCGTCAACACCTGCGGCTTCCTCGACAGCGCCAAGGCGGAATCGCTCGACGCCATCGGCACGGCGCTCGCGGCGAACGGCAAGGTCGTGGTCACCGGCTGCATGGGGGCAGAGCCGGAAAGCATCACGGCGCGCTATCCGAACGTGCTCGCCGTCACGGGGCCGCAGCAATACGAAAGCGTGCTCGCCGCCGTGCACCGCGCGGCGCCGCCGCGGCACGATCCGTTCCTCGATCTCGTGCCGCCGGAAGGCATCCGGCTCACGCCGCGCCACTACGCCTACCTGAAGATTTCCGAGGGCTGCAACAACCGCTGCAGCTTCTGCATCATCCCGAAGCTGCGCGGCGACCTCGTCTCGCGCCCGGCCGCCGACGTGCTGCGCGAAGCCGAGAAGCTAGTCGCCGCCGGCGTCAAGGAATTGCTCGTCATCTCGCAGGACACCTCGGCCTACGGCGTCGACATCAAGTACGCCGCGAGCACCTGGAGGGAGCGCGAGGTGCGCGCGAAATTCCTCGATCTCGCCCAGGCGCTGGGCGAGCTCGGCGTATGGGTGCGGCTGCACTACGTCTACCCCTACCCGCATGTCGACGACGTGATCGCGCTGATGGCCGACGGCAAGGTGCTGCCCTATCTCGACGTGCCGTTCCAGCACGCCGCGCCGGACGTGCTGCGCCGCATGCGCCGCCCGGCCGCGCAGGAAAAGACCCTGGAGCGCATCGCGCGCTGGCGCGCGATCTGCCCGGATCTGACGCTGCGCTCGACCTTCATCGTCGGCTTTCCGGGCGAGACCGACGACGATTTCGCCTTCCTGCTCGACTGGCTCGACGCAGCCGCGCTCGATCGCGTCGGCTGCTTCAAGTACGAGCCGGTGCGCGGCGCCGCCGCGAACGACCTCGCGGCCGCCGTGCCGGACGAGGTCAAGGCCGAACGCCATGACCGCTTCATGCGCCGCCAGCAGGCGATCTCGGCGCGCCGTCTCAAGCGCAAGGTCGGCACCCGCCAGCAGGTGATCATCGACACGATCGGCGCGAGCGTCGCCAAGGGCCGCAGCAAGGGCGATGCTCCGGAGATCGACGGCGCCGTCTATGTCGCGGCGCACCGTCCGCTGCGCGTCGGCGAGATCGCGACGGTGCGGATCGAGCGCGCCGACGCCTACGATCTGCACGGGACGGCGGTCGGGTTCTGACAAGGCTCTGCCCTCATCCTGAGGAGCCCGCCGAAGGCGGGCGTCTCGAAGGATGGCCGCGAGCGTCGAGCCCGCGGCCCATGGTTCGAGACGCGCGCTTGCGCGCGCTCCTCACCATGAGGATCGCGTGTTGATATACCCGACCACTCTTGCGACCGCATCGGTCAACGTCGCAAGCTCCCCCTCCCCGATCGTGAACGCCGGCGTCAGATAGACGACATTCCCGAACGGCCGCACGAACACGCCCTCGGCGACAAAGCGCCGCCGCAGCGCATCGACATCGTCGATCCGGTCGAGCTCGACCACGCCGATCGCGCCTTTCACCCGCACGTCCTTGACGCGCGGCAGCCCGCGGCACGGCTCGAGCCCGCGCGCGAGCTGCGCCGAAATCGCGCTCACTTGCGCGAGGCGCGGCTCGCGCTCGAACAGGTCGAGCGACGCATTGGCGGCCGCGCAGGCGAGCGCGTTGGCCATGTAGGTCGGGCCGTGCATCAGGGCGTGGCGCGGATCGTCCGACCAGAACGCCTCGAACACGCGCCGGCTCGCGACCGTCGCGGCGAGCGGCAGCGTGCCGCCGGTCAGCGCCTTGGACAGGCAGATGATGTCGGGCGCGAGGTCCGCCTGCTCGCACGCGAACATCGTCCCGGTGCGGCCAAAGCCGGTGAAGATCTCGTCGAAAATCAACAGTAGATCGTATTGGTCGGCGAGATCGCGCAGCCGCCGCAACACCGCGGCATCGTGAAACAGCATGCCGCCCGCCCCCTGCACCAGCGGCTCGACAATGATGCCCGCGAGCGTCTCGGCGTGGCGCTCGAGCGCGCGGCGCAGTTCCTCGGCGCTCTCGTCATTGGTGGGCAATGCGACGTTGATGTGCGCGGGCAACAGACCCTTGAACAGTGCGTGCATGCTGTCGTCCGGATCGCTCACCGCCATGGCGCCCGTGGTGTCGCCGTGATAGCCGCCGCGGAACGTGACGAACTTTCCCCGCCCCCCCTGCCCGCGGTTGCGCCAGAACTGGATCGCCATCTTGAGCGCGACCTCGACCGCGACCGATCCGGAGTCGGAAAAGAACACGCGGTCGAGGTCGCCCGGCAGCAGCTCGACCAGCCGCCGCGCCAGGGTCAGGGCGGGCTCATGCACGAGACCGCCGAACATCACGTGCGGCATGGTTTCGGCCTGGCGGATCACCGCCTCGCGGATGTGCGGATGATTGTAGCCGTGGCAGGCGGTCCACCACGACGCGATGCCGTCGATGAGCTCGCGCCCGTCGGCGAGCACGATGCGGCAGCCGTCGGTGCGTGCGACCGCAAGCGGCGGCGCCGCCGTCTTCATCTGCGCATAGGGCAGCCACACGTGCGGCCGGCCGGCCGCGTACCAATCCGTCAGCGCCGGGTCTGCCCGCGATCCACCATCGTTCATAAACCGCATTGTGCCCGGAAGGGCGGGTCCGGTCACGTGCACGGGTCGGTGATCGGTTTGGGTATGGACCGATATCCGGCCGCCGGATGAGGGTGTCGACGTCCCCGTCGGCACCCGATTTATGGCGCCTCGCCCGCCTCGACGCGTCGATCGGCCATGATCGGCGAACCCGTGAATAGCGTGGATAGATCAAATTCGGCTTGCGTTATCGACGCCAGCGGTGCATGGCAGTAAGTGCAGAGTGACATTCGCGCGTCCGAAGCCCACCGCTTCGGGCGCGCGTTGCTTTAGACGGATGCTCCGCGCGGGCCGGCTCCGGACGCGATCGGAGGGGCGGTCCGCCGACAAGGACGCCAACGTCGTGTTGAGCGTCACAACACAGGCACTCGCCCGGGGTTGCCATTGTTTTCATTGTTCGGCGCATTGTTTTTTCCATTGCTTTCCATTGTTCCCGCGCCGGCGGCTTTTCTCAAGCCCGCGCAAGACCTTGCATTGTATTTGGCGTCCCTTTCGCATTGCAGATCGATTGTATTTTTCTTGGCAGCCTTTGGTGGACATCGACCTATTCGACCTTTGGCCCCACATCGGGCCGCGGCGCGGCCAAAAGCGCAGTGCCCACAAGGATATCCGGGGATATTGGGTTTGTTCGGCGCGATGCCAAAAACGGTTGCATCGAGTTCGATATTGCAAGTTATGATCGCGACGACGCGCGATGACGCGGTGGCGTCCAGTCGACTTCGGCCCACGATCCGTGCCGAAATCGGGCAAGCCCGATTGCGGATGCGCCCCGGGAGAGGGGGCGTGACGTCACTGCCGTCCACTACCCGGCGGCCACTTTCGTCGTGGTCAGTTCCTTGATCTTGCGGGCATGCTGGACGGCGGCGCGGGCGCCCTCATTGTGGGTGAACAGCGCGAGCTCCTCGGTATCGGCGGCTTCGACCGGCGCGAGCGCCTGGTCGCGGTAGCTCGCACGGTTGGGATCGTTGCGGACCTTGCGGCGCAACCGATCGATGCTGCGCCAGATGCTGAGATACTTGAGCTGCTTGCGCACCGTCTCGACGACGAAGCCCGGGTAGAACCGCCAGGCCGGCTCGATCGGCAGCCCTGGCCGGCGATCGACGCGATACTTGAGGCGGAGGATTCCGCTCTGCAGCGGGTGCAGCTTCTCGATCTCGACGATCGACGCGAACCCGGCGAGCATCGTCGCGAGACGCGAGGGGCCGATGCCGCTGACGACGGCGCGGCGCAGCAGCGTCTCGATGTGCTCGGGCGAGTAGTAGAGCTGCCACGCCCGGCGATAGATGTCCTCCCACTGCGCCGCCGTCATCTTCGGATGCGCCATCACGACGTGCTCGAGGTCGTACTTGTTCATGTCGGGGTCCATCGCGACGCCGCGCTGCCACAGCTTCTTGTGGTCTTCCGAGCCCGGCAGCGGGGTCATGCAGACGAACTCGAGGATGTCGACCGGGAGCTCGCGCTGGATGATCTTGATGTCCTCGGCGATGCTTTCGGGCGTGTCGGCGGGAAATCCCAGGATGTAGCCCGCATAGGTGATGACGCCGGCGTGCTTCCAGGCGAGCAGCATCTCGCGATATTCGGTGATCTTGTTCTGCCGCTTCTTCACCGCGCCGAGGTTCGCGGGATTGATGCTCTCGAGCCCGATGAACACGCGCCGCACGCCGGCCCGCCTCGACTTGCTGATGAAATCGGGATTGCGGTGGCACAGAGTGTCGACCTGGATGATGATCTTGAGGTCGCGCGCGGTGCCTTCGACCTCGCGGCGGACCTCGATGATCCGGTCGAGGATCGCCTCCCAGTCCTTGTTGCGCGCGAAATTGTCGTCGGTGATGAAGAACCAGCTCACCCCCTGGGCGAGGTTCATCCGGATCAGCCGCTCGATGTCGTCGGGCGAGCGCTTGCGCGACTTGCGGCCCTGGACGTTGATGATGGTGCAGAACGAGCACTCGAACGGACAGCCGCGGCCGGCATCGAAGCTGGTCATCAGCTTGTAGGTGCGCCTGAGGTAGCGCTTCGGCAGGATCGGCGTGGGCGTCGCCTCGATCGCGGGCAGCTGGTCCATGAAATTGTAGATCGGCTTGAGCGCGCCGTTGGCGGCGTCGCGCAAGAGCGCGTCGCAGCGGTCCTCGAGCTCGCCCGCATAGAGCGTGATGCCGAGATTGCGCGCGGCCTGCAGGTCAGCCTGGCTTTCGCCGACCATGGCGAGGCATCCGGACACGTGAAATCCGCCGATCGCCACCGGGATGCCGGCCGCGCGCAACGGGCGCGCGATGTCGAGCGCGCGCGGAAACTGATTGCTCTGCACGCCGACCAGGAAGACGAGGCCGAAATTGTCGTGGCGGCGAAACCGCTCGATGATTTTTGCCGGCCGGATGCGCGTGCTGATCTCGTCGGCGGCGTCGATGTCGATCTCGATATCTTCGCCGAGCACGCGGCGCAGCCGCGCATCCTCGACCAGGCTGTAGACCGCGGCGAGCGAGTTCGACGGAATGAAGGCGCGAAGCCACTGGATGACGTAGCCGTCATCGTCGTAGTGCGACGGCTTGACAAGCGCGATCTGAAAGCGACGTCCCTTCGAGCGCATCGGCGTCACTCAAAACAGGCGGACCAAAGGAAGGCGGGGACCACAGTTCCTGACGAGCCGGCATTCCCCCGAGCTCGACGCGGACGATACGATCTTCGTGCGCTTCCGGGAAGGGCCTGCGCGTCGGTGGCCGATCCCCGGTGCAAACCGGTCTCGGCGGCCCGGCCGTCTTCACCTGCGCGTGGGGCAGCCGGAGCCAGCCGGCCGCATACCAGTCCATCGCGGCCGAGTTCGCCCTTGATCCGCCGTGGTTGATGGCCGCATTGTGCCGGGGGATGCGGGCCGGGTCCCGCGAGACGGAATTCCGCGCGGGTCGTCCGATGGATTCACTTGACGCGTTTGCCGCCGAAAAGCTTGCCGCGCTCGAGCGCGGCGGGCTGCGGCGCGCGCTCGTTGCGAGCGCTCGCGATGGATTGTACGTCGAGCGGAACGGACGCCGGCTGTTGTCCTTTTCGTGCAACGACTACCTCAATCTCACCCAGCATCCCGCCGTCAAGGCCGCCGCGACGGCGGCGATCGAACGCTACGGCGCGGGCTCGGGCGCCTCGCGGCTCGTCACCGGCAACCACCCGCTCTATGCCGAGCTGGAAGCGCGGCTCGCCCGCCTGAAGGGGACGCAGGCGGCCTGCGTTTTCGGCTCGGGCTTTCTCGCCAACACGGGGATCATTCCGACGTTTGCGGGGGCGGACGACCTCGTGCTGCTCGACGAGCTCGCGCATGCCTGCCTGTGGGCGGGCGCGCGGCTCGCGCGCGCCACAACGTTGGCGTTTCGCCACAACGACGTGGATCACGCCGACGCGTTGCTGCGCCAGCATCGCGGCCGCCATCCGCGCGCCCTGATCGCGACCGACGGCGTCTTTTCCATGGACGGCGATCTCGCGCCGCTGGTCGAGCTCGGCGAGATCGCGCGCCGCCGCGATGCCTGGCTCTTGTCCGACGACGCGCACGGCATCGGCGTGGTCGGCGGCGGACGCGGCTCGACATTTGCGGGCCGCGCGCCCGCCGACGTGCCGCTGCAGATGGGCACCCTGTCGAAGGCGATCGGCGGCTACGGGGGCTATCTCTGCGCCTCCCGGCCCGCGGTCGAGCTCATGCACAATCGCGCCCGCACCTTGATCTACTCGACCGGGCTGCCGCCCGCGACGGTTGCGGCCGCGATTGCGGCGCTCGACCTGATCGCGCGCGAGCCCGACTACGCGGCGCGGCCGCTCGCCAAGGCCAAGGCCTTCACGCGGCGCCTTGGGCTGCCGCCGGCGCAGAGCCCGATCGTGCCGATCATCGTCGGCGACGCCGCGGCGGCGCTCGCGGCGAGCCGGTGGCTCGAGCAGGAAGGCTTCCTCGCGGTTGCGATCCGTCCGCCGACCGTTCCGGACGGCACGGCGCGCTTGCGCCTCGCCTTCACGGCCGGCCATCCGGACGACGAGATCGCGCGGCTCGCCGACCTCGTGCGCGAACGGGTGCAGAGCGTGCACGGGGTGCACGCATGAGCGCCTTTTTCGTCACCGCGACCGGCACCGATATCGGCAAGACTTTCGTGACGCGCGGGCTGATCCGCGCCGCGCGGGCGCGCGGCCGCGGCGTGGCGGCGCTCAAGCCGATCGTCACGGGCTTCGAGCCCGCCGAAGCGGCGGGCAGCGACAGCGGCCTGCTCCTGGCCTCGCTCGGGCGCGCCGCGACGCTCGAGGCCGTCGCCGAGATCTCGCCGTGGCGCTTTGCGGCGCCGCTCGCCGTCGACATGGCCGCGGCGCGCGAGGGACGCACGCTCGACTACCCGGCGCTGATCGATTTCTGCCGCGCCGCGGTTGCGGCCAACCGCGATTGCCTGCTGATCGAGGGCGTCGGCGGCATCATGTCGCCGGTCGACCGCACGCACACCATGCTCGACTGGATGAGCGCGCTCGAGCTGCCCCTCATCGTCGTCACCGGCAGCTATCTCGGCACCATCAGCCATACGCTGACGGCGCTCGACGCGCTGGCGCGGCGCGCGCTGGCGGTCACCGCCCTGGTCATCAGCGAGAGCGCCGGCAGCCCGGTGCGGCTCGACGAGACGCGCGATACGATTGCGCGCTTTGCGCCAAGCCTCGACATCGTCGCGCTGCCGCGCCTGACCGGCTCGACCGCCAAGCATGCCGCGTTCGACCACATTGTCGAGCGGATGCGCTGACCGCAGCCGACAATCCGCCGATTGGTATTCGGTTCGCGTCGGCGTAAGCATAAATACATAACCGGCGAGGTATTTCGAATAGTATTTTTGCCGAACGTTCAAGTATTGCTCACTTTTCGATGTGAACATTGCTGCTGCATGGATGCAGTCTGCCTTCGGGGCGAGGTGCGCCGTTCGGATTCGCCAGCCGGCCGCCGTCCCGGCGAGAGACGCCGCGGCGGGCCGGCACAATGATGCGTTCGACCGATGATGAGCCCGGCGCCGACCGGTGAAATAGACTTCGATCGCGCGACCGCAATGGCGGGCCGCGCGCTGCAGCTCATGTCCGAGCACAGTGTGCCGGCAACGCCGCAGAACTTCGAGACCTGGTTCACGTTCGCGCTCGGCACCGCGCCCGAGCTCAACCGGATCGTCAGCATCCTGATCGCCAACAAGCGCGCGTTCGACGCCGAGACCAACCGCAGCCTGTTCCTGACCTACGTGGGCGGGGAGGCCAATTGGACGGCCAAGCAGGTCGAGATCTCCGGCCAGCTGCACGACCTCATGTCGAGCGCACGCGGCTATCTCGCCACCTCGATGGCCGACAACCGCGATCACGTCGAGGCGCTGGGCGACGTGGTGTCGCAGATCGCGCAGAATGCCGGCCCGCGCGACATCATCGAGGGCCTGATCGGCGAGCTGTCCAGGGCGGTGACGCACGCGACCGCGCTGGAGGCCAATTTCAACGCCTCCCTGCGCGAGCTGGACAAGATCCGCAGCACGCTCGCGGCGGCCGAGCAGCGTTCCAAGACCGACGCCTTGACGGGTCTCGCCAATCGGCACGCG
>Ga0335081_10013648_pt1 | contig 13131 bp, 9 predicted proteins | sample Lox_Sample_35_FD_206713 | JGI IMG/M metagenome (GOLD analysis project Ga0335081, IMG submission 206713) | Soil microbial communities from Loxahatchee National Wildlife Refuge, Florida, United States - Lox_Sample_3.5 | ecosystem: Environmental > Terrestrial > Soil > Wetlands | place: USA: Florida...
CACGCCGACGCGCCGTTTCTTTCCACCGCATTCGTCAACGAGAACTTTGCTTTCTACGGCAAAACCCTCCGCGGACAACAGGAAATTCAGCCCCGCTGGAAGCGCTGCACCGAAGGTGTAGATCGAGATCTCGGCGAAGCGCTCGGCCAGGCGTATGTCGATAAATATTTCAGCCCGGAAGCCAAGCAGCAGGCGCTGAAGATGGTCAAAGAGATCGAGGGCGCGATGCAGCAGGACATTGACAATCTTCCCTGGATGTCCGCCACTACTAAGCAGCAGGCCCTGATCAAGCTTCATGGCGTCGCCAATAAGATTGGATATCCGGACAAATGGCGCGACTACAGCAAGCTTGAGATCATTCGCGGAGATGAACTCGGCAACGTTGAACGCTCGCGCAAATTCGAATTCAACCGTCAGCTCGCGAAAATTGGAAAGCCGGTCGATCGCGGCGAGTGGGGCATGACTCCACCGACCGTGAATGCCTATTACGATCCTCAGATGAACGACATCAACTTCCCAGCTGGAGTCCTGCAGCCGCCCGCATTTGATCCGACTTCTGACGCGGCTCCAAATTATGGCGACACCGGCGGCACGATCGGTCACGAACTAACCCACGGCTTCGATGATGAAGGCCGCCAGTTCGACGCCCAAGGCAATCTGCGCGACTGGTGGACTCCCGCTGACGCCAAGGAATTTCAAAAGCGCGCCGACTGCATCTCAAATCAGTATTCGGGCTACACGATCATCGACGACATCAAGATCAACGGAAAATTGACACTCGGCGAAGACACTGCCGACCTCGGTGGATTGCTCCTCGCCTACATGGCCTGGAAGCAGGACACGAAAGGCGAGAACCTAGAGCCGATCGATGGCCTGACTCCCGACCAGCGCTTTTTCATCGGCTACGGCCAGAGCTGGTGCGGCCAGACGCGAGATGAAACAAAGAGGTTGCGAGCCACCGTCGACCCGCATTCGCCGGAGAAATATCGCACCAACGGCGTCGTCTCAAACATGCCGCAGTTTCAACAGGCCTTCCATTGCAAAGCGGGATCGCCCATGGTCAACAAGAACGCCTGCAGAGTCTGGTAAGCGAGGATCTCTCGATGCGATGCCACGGAAGTGTTCGGGAAGGGCACGGCTTACAGCCGTGCCGTAACCGTGCAGAAAACATACGAGGCTTTAGACGCTGAGGTCCGCGGAACTATGCTCTAAACATCGAGCCCGATCGACCGCATCAACTCCAGGCCGTTGCTCTTCGTCACGACGCCCTCGCGCAGCGTGTAGTCGAACGTGATCTTTCCGTTCGCCAGTTCGTCCTGGAAATGGACATTCCGGAGATGCCCGTCGAGAGCGCTGCCAATATCCGTCAGCGCGAGATCGTGCGTGCTGACCAGTCCAATCGAGCCACGCTCGACTAATGCCCGCACAATGCCTTCGCCTCCGATGCGCCGGTCTTTTGAATTCGTCCCTTGCAGCAGCTCATCCAGCAGAAAAAGCAGGGCCGGATTTCCGCCCGCGAGATCGTAAATCTGCCGCAGCCGCTTAATTTCTGCATAGAATCGCGAACTGCCTTCCTGCAGCGAATCGTTCACTCGTATGCTCGCGCCAACGCATAACGGCGTCAGCCGTAGTCTCTGCGCCCGCACCGGGGCCCCTGCCATCGCGAGAACGGTATTGATTCCCACCGCGCGCAGCAGCGTACTCTTGCCCGACATATTCGATCCGCTGATCAGCAGCACGCGAGTCGCTCCGCACACCTGCACATCGTTGCTGACACAAACCGCTTCCACCAGAAGAGGATGTCCAAGCGCCTCCGCCTCGAAATCCGCTGCTCCCTCCATGAATTCAGGAAACGGATCACTCGGACGCTCAAAGCTGTAGGCCGCCAGCGAAAGCAGCGCTTCGATTTCTCCTACAGTCCTCAACCACGCCCGCACAGCGCCACCATGAGCGAGACGCCATCGTTCTGCCCCAAAGGCCAGCTGCACTGAATACATCAGTGGAGCGTCAATGATCCGCACGAATACGTTTTCGCGGGAGTTGATCAGGTCCACCAGCTTTCTCAGTCTCGCGATAGCCTGAAATGCAGTCGTTCCCCCAGAGAGCAGTTGCTGCTGCATAGCTTTCAAACGGGGTTCTCGGAATTCATGCGACTCAAGCTCTTCCAGCATCCCGGAAAGAAGATCGAGGTCGTGAAACTCGTGCTCGGTCCCATGCAGAATGCCATCGAGAGTTTTTCGCAGCCGATACGTGAAAAATACTTCGATGCTCACCACGACAACGAATGGCGTGACTACGTCCCAAACTGCCCATACCACTGCTGACAACACCGCAAGCACTGCCAGAATCGGGGCCACCCACGCCAGCCACAAAGGCTTCATCTGATTTGGCGTCTCCGCCCATGTCCCGAGTTCATCGGGGAACACGCCCACCCCGGCATCCTGGCCCAGAACGGCCGCGTCTTCCCGGAGGTCGAGTTCGGTGCGCAGCTCATTGATGGCCGCATGGCGTTCGCGAACCTGCTCGATCGTTGCCGGTGCAAGCAGCCAAGCCGCAAGCGTATCTTCGCCCATTCGCGTGCGAGCGGCCGACAACAATTGGAATAAACTCGCGTTTCCGAACAGATCCAGATCGCCGGAATACACGTGGTGCGGATCCTGGAATCGATCGCCGGTCGCACCCGTCCCCGCCCAACGGTCTGCGATTCTTTCGATACCTCGGTCGTAAAACGCCACGGCTCGCGCCGCTAGTTCGCGCGATCTGAGCACTCGCGAGTGCCACACCGCAATGCCTGCGAACGTCACAATCGGGGCTGCAATCCACCAGGGTGAAATGAGATGGGATCGCAAGGAGATCCAGGCGAGCACGACCGTCGCGATAGCCAGCAAAAGGCGCACGTTCCCGAGTTGAATATGGATTCGTTCGAATTGGCTCACTCGCAACTTGCGTTCGTCTCGTCGCCGCGTGTATTCGTCGGTCGGATGCACTGGCCCACTGTAGCAGGAATTGATCCTCGGAAATTCCTCGGGAGCCCACTCGACCGCGGTTCGCGAGATTGACGATGGCCGGGTGAATTCTGTATATTCAGTCCGTACTGAAATAAACGATATGCCCGAACTAACCGCAGTTCAGAAGCAATACATCCTCCACTGGGGGGAGATGGGCACGCGCTGGGGCATCAACCGCACCGTCGCCCAGATCCACGCCTTGCTTTATCTTTCGCCGAAAGCTGTGCCGGCCGAGGAGATCGCCGAAACGCTCAGTGTAGCGAGATCCAACGTCAGCACATCCATCCGCGAACTCGAAACCTGGGGAATCGTCCGCGCCGTTCATGTGCTGGGCGACCGCCGCGAGCACTATGAGTCGATGAAAGATGTTTGGGAAATGTTCCGGCTCGTGATCGAACAGCGAAAGCGCCGCGAGATCGATCCGACACGCGAAATTTTGCGCCAGTGTTTGGCCGATCTCGATCCGAAAGAGGCTGGCGCGGATTACACGCGTGAGCGACTGGAGGCCATGGCCGGATTTTTCGAAGCTGTCACCGAACTCTACGATCAGATGAAGGCGCTGCCTACGGGAACCGTCCGCAAGATGTTGCGAATGGGGACGAAGATACGCAGAAAAGCCGGGTAGCGGATATCGGTCTGCTGGCTGGCTCGTTCTTTCCGACGGTCGAGCATTCCCCTGTCCGGATAAGCGAACAAGAATGCCTTCTCCGCGCTACAGGCGGCGGAAGCCTGTAGACTATTGCCAGTTCGCGCAAACTGGCGCAAAATGGCGCGGAATTTCAGTGAAGCAGGAAAACTCTCATCCGTCTAAGCCTCCCGAGCCGGGCTCTTTGCACGAGCCTCCGGGAGCGAACGCTCTTGTTTTTAGGTCCCCCGGTTCCCAGATCCCCGCCGCTACCGATGCGCCAACTTCCGTTTCTGATCGCGATCACGAAATCAATAAAGAACTCCGGCGTCTGAATCGCGCTCTGCGCGCGTTGAGCGCCTGTAATCAGGCTCTTGCTCAGGCTGGTAGTGAACCAGTGCTTCTGAGCGAAATCTGCGACATTATCGTTCGCATGGGCGCGTACCGTTTCACTTGGATCGGTTATGCACAGAACGATGAAAAGAAAACCGTGCTTCCGGTTGCATATGCCGGACACGAAGATGGATATCTCGAACAGATCGATGTGCGATGGGCAGAGGACGATCCCTCCGGGCGCGGTCCTGCTGGGACAGCCATACGCGATAACCGGATTTGCGTTGTCCTCAACACTCAGCGCGATCCTCTTTTTGCTCCCTGGCGTGACACCGCATTGGAGCGGGGATACGCTGCGGTGATCGCACTGCCGCTACGCACTGCCGACCGTGCGTTCGGCGTTCTCATGATCTATTCGGATCAGGTTGGTTCCTTCGAACACTCTGAAATGGAACTGCTCACCGAGATGGCGAATAATCTTGCCTTTGGCATCACCGCCATTCGTTCGCAGGAGGAAAGCAAACGCACCACAGTCGCGCTCCGCGAAGCCGAAGCCAGATACCGTCAGTTGGTGGAAGAAGTTCCCGCAATTTCGTACGTCGCCGAAGCAGGCGCTCAGGGAAGATTTCTCTATCTCAGTCCGCAGGTACAGAAAATACTCGGATACCACCCTGAAGATTGCATGTCCGATCCGTGGTTCTGGTGGAATCATCTGAATCCCCAGGATCATCCCGTTGCTCAACAGGAAAACACGTGGGAGGAAGGCCGGCCGTTTCGTGTTGAGTACCGCATGCGCCGGCAGGATGGGCGCGAAATATGGATCCGCGACGAGGCCCTGATTTATCGCGACGACAAGACGAACAAGCGGCTGATTCGTGGATTGATGCTCGACATCACCGAGCAGAAACTCGCGAATGACGCGCTGCGTGAGAGTGAAGAGCGCTACCGCGCCTTCGTGGAGCAAAGTTCCGAAGGCATTTTTCGCATGGAATACGTTCCGCCCGTTCCCTGCAGTCTGCCGGTCTTGGAACAGATTCGCCTGGGGCATGAACGCGGCTACGTGGCCGAGTGCAATGATGCCATGGCGAAGATCTTCGGGTTTTCGTCGGCGAAAGAGTTAATGGGCAAACGCCTCACAGAATTTCTGGTGCTCCAGCATCCCGAGACGAGGCAGTTCATGGAGCGATTCATCCGTTCCGGCTACCGCATCACTGATCAGGAATCACAGGAAGTGGATGCGCAGGGACAAAGGAAGATTTTCCGAAACACAATGATCGGTATTGTTGCCGACAATTGCTGGGTTCGCACCTGGGGGATCAGCCGCGACGTTACCGAGCGACTGCATCTCGAGGAACAACTTCGGAATGCGCAGCAACTCGAGGCCATCGGACGCCTGGCCGGCGGCGTTGCCCACGACTTCAACAACATCCTTGGCATCATCATGGGTCATGGCGAGCTCTTGCTTGCTGCGGGAGTGGACGATGGCACAAAAAATGGCCTCGAGCAGATGCGCCGCGCGTCGCTGCGCGCTGCTTCCCTCACGCAGCAATTACTGGCCTTCAGCCGCAAGCAGGTTCTGCAGCCGCGAGTGCTAGACCTGAACGAGGCCGTGGCCGACGTGCAGAAAATGCTCGCGCGCGTCATTGGCGAAGACATTGAGCTTGTCGCGAATCTTCATCCGTCTCTGATGTCGGTCAAAGTCGATCCGGGCCAAGTGGAACAAGTGCTTATGAATCTTGCCATCAATGCGCGTGACGCGATGCCGCGAGGCGGCAAGCTAACAATGGAAACAGAAAACGTCACGATCAGCCTCGACCAAGGGCGCGACCTCGATCTCGCGCCCGGGCATTACGTAATGCTCAACGTGACCGACACCGGCCAGGGCATGGACTCTTCTACCGTCCCCCACATTTTCGAACCGTTCTTCACGACGAAGCCCATCGGCAAGGGCACGGGGCTCGGCCTCGCCACGGTCTACGGAATCGTCAAGCAGAGCGGCGGAAGCATTCAGGTCGAAAGTGAACCGGGGCGTGGATCCACGTTCCGCGTCTATCTGCCATCCGCTCTCGAGAGCCATCCGCACAAAGACGAGGACCGCAAGACAGAGAACGGAGTAGCCGGCGGAAAGGAGACAATCCTCGTCACGGAAGATGAGCCGGATCTGCGCGAACTCACGCGCATCTTTCTCGAAGGCTACGGATATAGAGTTTTGACGGCAGCTAGCGCCGAACTGGCAATTCAGGCGGCAGACAGCTTTCCTGATCCCATCCACCTGCTCCTGACCGATGTCATCATGCCCGGCATGAGCGGAAGCCAATTAGCCGAAAGAATTCAAGCCGGTCGCCCCAAAACCAAAATCGTTTACATGACGGGATACACCGACGACATGGTCGTGCAGCATAAAGTGCTTGAGCCCGGTGTCCAGCTTCTGCAAAAACCGTTTACCAAAGCCGACCTCGCCTTGAAAGTCCGCGCAACCCTCGACGCAGAATGAGCTCGCTCCGGTAAAATTGAAGAATCTGATCGCGGAAAACCTTTGCGCGTTAAGAATCTTGTTCGATGATTCGGGGAAACTAGCGCTATGCCTGAAGCAGCAGAAAAGAAAATCTGGGTGACTCTTACCGGCCTGCCACTTTCGATACATCTGGAGTGGCCCTTTCACCAATCAACTTCCGGAGCCGATTTCTGGGTGCTCCATGGCGACATCCGCCTCGAAGGCTCCGAAGGTCTTCACGCTCCGGTCTCCGTCAATCTGTCGCAGACCATGAAAGAAATCATGCCGTCGCTCGAACCGAAGGACGCGGAGGCTCCGGTCATCAACGCGCTCCGAAAAGAAGTCGACCGGCGGCAAATCGAGTTCCTCAAATCCGGAAAGCTGCTGCCGGTGGCGTTTTCCAGCCGTCATTATGACTTCAAGCGCCAACAATGGATCTTCGGCAAAGCCACCGACGAAGTCATGGCCGAGTTCATCGAACGAAAAGCGTTCTGGCAGACCAAGCTGGTTTCGAAACGCGTTTGGCTGGCCGATCCTGCGGACGCGCAATATGTGCAGACCACTCCCGGACACCTGCTTGAAATTGCTTCCCGCCTCGTCGGCGCCCAAGGATTGCTCCGGATCGACGGCGAATTCGCCGAAGCCACTCCCGGATTAATGAACCAGTCGGAACAGTTCGAGAAGGCCCGGATTCAAGCACTCGAGGAATTGGAAAAGAAGCACGCCTTTGAACGCGGATGATCTGCAAGCGCCGGGAAGATGCCGGGCTACCTGACCTGCGCTGACCTAAGGTGAATTATGCGTCTCTGGGCGAGAACAGTCTTCCCAAGCGGCGCTCTGCCCGGCAACACGCTTGTAGAGCGATGGCATCCTAGAGGTCTGGCTCGTTGTGGTTCGACCCGGCAAAATCGAGCACCCAACGGGGCGGAACACGGGAGAGGGAACTCATTGGGAAGCGCGCGCTCGGGCCGTACTGAACTATGCTTCGCCACCTTCCTCGCGCTCCTCTTAACGAGCGGCGGAGCCGCGCTCGCGCAGACTCTCCCGGATGCTCCTCAACCTCAAACGATTCAGTCTTCATCACAACAACAAAACCCGGAGCCCTCAAAGTCTCCCGAAAATCCCGCTGAGAAGATGACCGTCGAAGCCGCTAAAGCGACGATCCATATGGGAGAGGCCGCTATGGTCAAAGCTCGCAACTGGGAAAGCAGCTGGGTCACTGGCGTCTATATCGAGAAGAACCGCACCATGCTGCCTCTAACACTCGAAGAGCGCCGCCAACTCTATATGTCGCAAACTCTCGTCACGCCGGGCGCATATTTGAAAAGAATGTTCGCCGCCGGCATAGACCAGGCACGCGGCGCACCGTCACAGTGGCAGGGCGGCTTCGGCGGCTACGGAGAGCGATTCGCCTCGCGCGAAGGACAATTCATCTCTGCCAACACGCTCGCATTCTTAGGAAACGCCGCGCTCGGATACGAGCCGCGCTATGATCAGTGCCAGTGCTCAGGATTGTGGCCGCGCGCCCGTCACGCAATTCTGCGAAACTTCGTCACCTACAACCATAGCGAACAGGAGTTACGGCCCCAGTTTGGACTGTATGCCGGATCTTTTGCCGGAGGCCTGATCTCGACCGCGTGGAAGCCGCGGCCGCGCAACGCTTTTGCCGAAGGCGGGCGGGCCATGCTAGGCCAGGCCGCTTACGGCACGTTGTTGAATCTATTTATCGAATTCGCCGGAGACATTAACCGCAAGATTGGAGCCGATAGAAAGCAAGCTAGGAAATAGAGAAGCGCCGATTCTCTCTGTCGATTCCTGCTTCGCAAGATTCCGCCCCCCCAGCGCAAAATAACTGAGGACGGGATGTCGTCGTAGAACCGCCAGCATGCCCTGAAAGATACGCTCGGAACGAGACGGCGGTTCCGCGAGAATTTATGCCGCTGACGGCTTTCGGAAGAAGCCAGCCACAACGATCCCCAAGTCGAGCAGACACATTAGAGACATGATGACCAGCGACGCCACGCAGTACACGCACCATACTTGAAGAACGTGGGCCTCAATGTTCGCGAGATACAGCGAGAAGGCCAGCCCCGCAAACGTCGGGATAATCAGCAATCGGTACGAGCGCATGAGCGCAAGCACCGCCATCAGCACATATCCGATGATTCCAACCGTCGCAACTGGAATGGGACCCAGCATCGCAAAGCGGCTGTGATTCACCACGCCGCAGTCCCAGCGTTCATTGATACTGCAAGGAGAATCTCCGTACTCGCGATAATGCTCACGCAAGGCAAGCGAAGAAACGACAATCCCTAAAATAGCCAGAATGAGCAGAACATATTTCATGCATTCCCTCATGGGGACGTTGGCTAGTTAACCTCTGGGAGCGCCCGCGTCCGCAGCGTCTTTAATTAAATCAGAAACCTGCCAGTCATTGCCGTGATACCAATCTGCAATTTTTCCATCCGGACCGATCACCGCGGTGCTCAGGTTGTGCGTCAGCATTCCGCCTTGCGGCGTGACCGTAAGCGCGAAAAATTCCTCGAGCTTGGGCATTTCGTCAGCCTTCGGCGCGGCAAACTCCCAGCGGCGGAACAACGCCGCATCTTTTGTGTGCGCGACCGAGAACCCATACTTGCGCAGAACTTTCGGCGTGTCGTGTTCCGGATCGAAGCTGATGCTCAGTAGATGCGTCTTTGCCAGCGATTGATTCGTGGCGAACTGCTTATAAACTTCGTCGAAGTTCGCGCTCATCCGCGGGCAAAAATCCGAAAAAGGACAGCGCGTGTAGATAAACGTCACCACCAGGACGTGCCCCCGGTACTGCGAAAGCGCAATCCTCTTTCCGTCCTGGTTGACGAACGTAAAATCCGGCACGTCTTCTCCGCGCACCGGCATGTGCAGCGAATTCGCTCCCTTCGCCGGTGGAGAAGCCGCGTGCCCCGTTACTTTTATGTTTTCCAGCCAGGAATCCGGTGGCGATTCCGGATCCTTCGGATCAGGTCCGACGACGATCAGATCAGCCGAAATCGAATCCCCCGGCATCAACTGCTTCAGCATCGTCTCCGGCTTGACCTTGTACTCCATGGCCATCGCTTCCATGAATCCCGGGACATTGTCGCCGTCGATCATTGCTGTATGCGATTGGCTGTCGATCGAAACGACGCGGCCGGTAAACGAATATTTTTTTGTTGGCACCTTCGAACCATTACAGGAAGTGGAAAGCACGATCATGGCGCCGATCGCGCACACAACGAGAACATGGCGTATGAGATTCATTGGGATTTTCACGTTGTACACACTTTAACTCTTATGAACACCGCTTTGCCACGGCTGGCGGGTTGTTTGCCGCCGTTCTCTGTGCCATCCTACGCCTTCTGAATTTTCCAACGAGAGGCTCACGATGGCGTGCAATCCGGAAGTTCTCAAACACGTTCCTCTGTTCGCCCAGCTCGACGAAGAAGAAACGTCAGTGCTGGCCGGCCAGGTTCAGGTGGTATCTTTCTCCCCGCGCCAGCGGATTTACAAGATCGGCGATACCCGCGGCAAAGCCTATGTCGTCGTGAGTGGCCGGATCCGCGTGTCCACTGTCGATCAAGACCAGCAGGAGGTCGTTATCGACGAACCTACGCATGGAGAATTCTTCGGCTTTGCTTCCATGCTCGAACAGACGCCACATCAGACGGAAGCCACCGCCGTCGATGAAGCCGTCTGCCTCGAAGTTGCTCGCGAAGATATCGCCGTGCTGCTCAAGCGCAAGCCGATGGCCGGGATGGACATGCTGCAAGTTCTCGGCCGCCAGTTCCACGCATCGCAGCAACTCGTGCGTTTGCGCGCGAACCGCCATCCCAACGAGGTCATCGAGAAAGACGCCTCATTCGGCGACCGCCTCGCCGACACCGTCGCCGGATTCGGCGGTTCCTGGACCTTCATCGTCGCCTCTATTCTCGCGCTCATCATATACGTGGCCGCCGCTTCGGCGATGGGCAGGAAGTCCTGGGATCCGTATCCTTACATCCTGCTGAATCTCGTTCTCGCGATGCTGACCGCGATCCAGGCGCCGATCATCATGATGAGCCAAAATCGTCAGGACACCAAAGACCGCCTCCGCGGCGAACTGGATTTCGATGTTAACCGCAGGTCGGAGGTCGAGATCCAGGGCCTCGCCCGCAAGCTAAACCTGCTCGGCGAAAAAATCGGCGACGTCGAGGAACTACTCCGGGAAAGACTCGCGGGGTAGTTCGATGTCTTCAGTAGTGGAACCGGTACCGGAGCTCCACGAAGATCTCCCGTGGATCATTCCAATGGAAGCCGCCAAACGTCACGCTGTTATCCAGCTCAACTCGGCGATTGGCTACATTCAGCGCCGTCAATGACGCCGAGAAGCGTTCTCCGAATTCTTTACCAAGTGTCAGGTCAAATGTCGTGTGCTGCGGCAGGTAATCTCCCGGATACGGCTGGCCCGGAGCACCGTTGCTGAAGCCCGATCCGTAATAAACGTTCGTCGATGCGTACGCATTGTGCGGCAGCGTGACGTCGCCGCCAATGTTCAGCGTGTTGCGCTGGTCATGATCCAGCGGCGAGAAGCCCTCGGGTAATGAGAAATCGGTAAGTCCGCCCGTAATCGCTCCAGCGCCTTCAGCGATCTGATTCGAATACGCAAGATGGATCTGTCCGCGATGCGCGATGCGGGGTGAACGCAGCGTGAGTTCCCATCCACGGATACGCGCCTGAGTGATCGTAATCGGGAAGAACAGGTTCGATTCCCCGATGTTGTTGTGATCGAAGAAATTCGCAACGTTCGTCTTGAAGTTGTCAGCATCGAGAACCCATCCCTTGAATGGAATGGTCACTCCGAACTGGTGCTCTTCGTCACGCTCTCCATACAGCGGAATGAAACCGAGATTGTTCATGTTCGCGAATTGGAGCAACGGGCCGGACGCCGTAATCAGAGGCGGAGCCTGATAGTAGTGTCCGTAAAACGCGCGGAACGTCCAATTGAGATGGGGCACGATCACCGCCGCGCCAAATCGAGGACTGATCGAATTCTCTGTCACTCCGCCGGAAAAGTGCGTAGGCCGCATGCCGGCAGAAAGCACCAGCCACGAAAACGGCTTGAACTTGTCGTCGATGAAAAAGGCATTTAGGTTGCCGTTCGGATGTTCGGTATCGGTGAATGAAGGGTTGCTTCCATCGTTGAAAATCGCGCCAAAAAGCTCGTTATCCTGCTGATAGAAGCTGTATAACCCGGCTTGAAAGTTGTTTCTTGCCACATTAGCGCTGAAGCTCACCTGTCCGCCGGCATAAGTGGAACTGCGGTCCTCAGTAGTCGCCACCGGGAAGTCGTTGGGGGACCCGTCATAGTTGGCGCGATTGTAGTGATAGAACGGCGAGACCGTAAGCAGCATCTCGGAATTGAACGTGTGCACCCAGGAAAAATTCAGAATCGCATCCGACTCGTGGTCGCCGTCGCGAAGCCCGATGCTAGGGTACTGCCCATTGACCGGATTGTTCTCAATGTCGTCCGGAAATGGATCGTAGGGAATCTGATAATAGTCTTTGCGCAGCGACGTTACGAAGCGCAACTGGTTCGAAGGATCGACATTGAAGATGAGCGATCCGAATCCTCCGTACCCGTTCTCAGCATCGTGCACGACCTGAGGAACCGGCGTCTGTATCCCCAGATTGCTGCGATTGCCGTTCACGCTTGCGTAATAGGCAAATCGTTGCGTGTGGCTGCCGATGCTGAATGCATCGTTCGTCTGGTAAAAATTCCCGGCGCTCAAAACCAGCTCGGCTTCATTGTTCCGTTCGAAGCCGGTGCGCGGCACAACGTTGAACACGCCGTAGGTCCGGTCCCCAAACTCTGCACCGTAGCTGCCGCGGTTGACTTCGAGATAATCAATGTCTTTCGGGTCGAATTGCGGGCCCAGGTTCGACGCGATATTGGTATTGGGCACCGGAACGCCATCGATCAGCCATGAGGTCTGATGCCCCCCGCGAATATGCAACTGATCGTGGGTGAAATAAGCGCCCGGAACATAATCTGTGATCATTGCAAGGCTATTCGTCCGGTCGGCTCCCGGAGTTTGCTGGATGTCCTCACGGCTGACCAGCGTTATCGGGGTAATCGAGCCGGTAGGAGCCGCCTCCGGCGTTCCAGAGATATTAATGGACTCCTTTTGTCCCGCAACACTGAGCGCAAAGTGCAAGACCGGCACGGAGTCAGAAACCACGGTCAGTCCTTCAGAGGCCTGATTGAATCCTTTGGCAGCGACGGTCACGGTATATTCGCCGACCGGCACTCGATCGAAGAGAAACTCGCCATCGGCATTCGTCGTCGCACTTGCCGACCAGTCTGATGCTTTGGCGCGGATCATCACCATGGCATCCTGCACGGGACGATGCTGCTGATCATGAACCACCCCGCGCACCGCACCGAAGATGGTGGCAGTGGCGGGCAGCGCGTAAATCAGCAGAAGAGAAACGGCCACGACAGATTGCCGAAGCAGGCGAGAAGAACCTGCCATTTCATTTCTAATCTCTAGAGTCTTGCGGATCATCTTTCTTCCTCCTGCCGAAAATCGCGAATAATGCGGATTCTGACGGCTCATACTGCGACACCGTTCAGCGACACGCATTTCGGAAAATTAGGCGCTCTTCGCCACGCA
>Ga0335081_10013649_pt1 | contig 13131 bp, 11 predicted proteins | sample Lox_Sample_35_FD_206713 | JGI IMG/M metagenome (GOLD analysis project Ga0335081, IMG submission 206713) | Soil microbial communities from Loxahatchee National Wildlife Refuge, Florida, United States - Lox_Sample_3.5 | ecosystem: Environmental > Terrestrial > Soil > Wetlands | place: USA...
CGCGAACAACACCGGGCGCCGGGGCGCCAGCCGCGAGGCCGCTTCCATCACCTCCGGCGTGGCAGCGGTCTCCGCCAGGTCGGTAAGCCAGACCACGAGGCTACGGCCGCCGCTGGCGAGCCAGCAGGTTGCCGGCGGCGCGCGTGGTCCGCCTCCACCAGTTCTCCCGAAACCTGGGCCAGTTGTTCCAGAAACCCTCTCCAGTGGGCCGCCCCGCGCGCCACCGGAAGGCGGGCCTGGATTTTTCTTCCGTAGGCCACCAGGCCCACGCGGTCGCCGCAGTAAAGCGCCGCGCGCGCCAGGCTCACCTGGAGGCGCTAGGCTTGGCGCCGGTTGAGTGGCTAAAGGTCCGGTCGAGTATTTCTCCCTGGCTCAGCGGATGCAATCTCACGTTCGTCATACGTTCCCCCCGCGGGAAACAAGCGAGCCCGGCCGGAGGCCCACGGTAGGATTCTAACCCAAGCCACCCTGAATACAACATCGGCCCAGTCATTGCCGATTGACGATTGCCGGTTGACGATTGCAAGGGCAGGCTCTCAGCTTTCAGCCATCAGCGTTCAGAAACAGAGGGTGCCGCGGCGCTTTTTTACTGATACCTGAAGGTTGAAGGCTGGTCCCTCGCCAATCGGCAATGTGCAATCAGTCCGAGCTACCTCGGAATAGCCTCATACTGTTCCTCGATGACCTTTTGAAAACTGGGGGAGGTGGCGTGCCAGTCGAGCACGTCCACGCGGAAGGGCAGATCGGATTCCTCGAAGGCTTCCTTGAGGCGACGCAAGGTATCGTCGGCAAGCCTGCCGGACCCGACCACCGCCAGATCGAGATCGGAGTAGCTCTTGGTGGTTCCATTCACACGCGAGCCGAACGCGCGGACCTCGCACGCCGGCACGTGTTCGCGGAGGATTCGCTGGATCGTTTCAAGGTGTTGGGGAGCCAGATCAATCATCCCGCTCTTCCAATGCGGCCAGCAGACGAGCCGCGTCGCGGGCGAAGCGATGCGCCGTGTTGAAGACCCTTTCGGCAATCTCAGGTTCGTAAGTGTGCGAGTTGAGATTCCGCGCTTCGTGATATCGCATCCATTGCTCGACGTCGTCAATCAGCCGGTTTCTGCGCCCAGCCGAAAAAGTTCCCGGCACGTGACGCCGTCGGCGGCGATGGGGCTGACGTTCATCTCCAGCCAGCGCTTGATGAACTTCCAACACAATTCATAGGTAAACTCGAAATGCTGAATAAGCCCTGCCTTAATCGCATTCCGCGCCACATCCTCCAGGCCACCCATGAAACTCGCGTCGTCACTCTTCGCCACCACGTCAGCCAAGGCGGAAACTGCTTTCTTCAGGCTGCTTAGCTCCAGCGGCATGGCACGCTCCCGGTTCCCAAGTATGATAGCAGGAACCGGCCGTCGCACGACGCATCGGCGTGATGTCTTCACTCCCTCAGGCTTCGAGGTTGACGGCGCCCGGATGCAGGCGATAGCATCTAAATCGCCCTGCGAGCTGGGCGGCGCGGTCTATACTCAGCATCCTTAGGGGATGCCGGCGGTGCATACCCGAACCGTCAGGCCCGTCATTCTGAGCGCAGCGAAGGGCCTCGCTTGTAATTCCAGCATGCGAACAAGACCAAGAGTGATCCCTTGCTGCGCTCGGATCGACAGGCCAATGGGTAGCACCTGAGATACGCGATCCCGATCAAAGAATTTGGAGGCTGCGCAAGCATCATGAAATACGGTCTCACTATTCGTCCGGAGGGGGCGCTCGATTTTCTTTCGCTGGGATCCCTGGTGCATCGGCTTGATCCCGGCGTGATCCCTTTTCGCAAGGCGACTCATTTCCAAGTCCACGTAAGCGGCGGCGAGTTCAACGTGGCCGCCAACCTCTCGGACTGTTTCGGTATGGCGACAGGCGTGGCGACGGCGATGGTGGACTACCCCATCGGCGACCTGGTGGCGGAGCGGGTGAAGGCGATGGGCGTCAAGCCGTTTTACAAGCGATTCACGCACGACGGGGTTACGGGACCCAACATTGCCACCGTATATAGCGATCGAGGCTACGGCGTGCGCGCGCCCATGGTCTTTTACAACCGCAATAACGAGGCGGGGGCGCGGTTGCGGCCGGGCGATTTCGATTGGGATGCCATTTTCCGGGCCGGCGTGCGCTGGTTTCATAGTGGAGGGATTTTCGCCGCGCTCTCGCCCACGACCTCGGAGTTGATTATCGAGGCCATGAAGGCCGCCAAAGCCGCCGACGCCGTGACCTCCTTCGACTTGAACTACCGGGAAAAGCTGTGGAACTTCTCCGGAGGGCCCGAGCGCGCCCGCGAAGTGATTGGACGCATCGTCAGGCACGTGGATGTGCTGGTAGGCAATGAGGAGGACCTCCAGAAGGGCCTGGGCATTGCCGGCCCGGAGGTGGCCAGCGCGTCGAAGATCGACCCTAGCTCATTTCTGGCCATGATCGACCGAGTGGTAGAAGCGCATCCGCAGATCAAGATCGTGGCGACTACGCTGCGGCACGTCCATTCCTGCAATCGGCACCACTGGAGCGCCGTGGCCTGGATTGACGGCTCCACTTACACCGCCCCTACCGCTGAGCTCGACGTGCTTGATCGCGTCGGTGGCGGAGACGGGTTCGCGTCGGGATTCTTCTACGGTTTGATGACGGGCGAGCCGGAGCAGGAGGCCGTGAAGCTGGGGTGGGCTCATGGGGCGCTGATCACCACGTTCCCTGGCGACACCACCATGGCCACGCTGCAGCAAGTCCGAGCCTTAGCCCGGGGCGGGTCCGCTCGGATTCAACGTTAATGCAGATTGCCGATCGAAGGAGGTGAAAGGTAAAGGGTCAAGGGTGAAAGGCAAGCGCGGGCGGGGCTTGCGAGTCCCGAGGGCAATCCACAATATAAAGTGCACGGCTGCTAGATTAGCTAAAGAGGAAGGGCATTCGAGAATTCTCATTTTCCACCTTCTTTTACCCTTCACCCTTTATCCTTTGCCCTCCCTGTTTCTTAAGCGTCGATCACCTATTCCGCTACACGCCGGCAAACGCCGAGAATCCGCCGTCCACCGGCACCACGATGCCCGTCACAAAAGCGGACGCGGGCGACAGAAGCCACAGGACCGTTCCCAACAGGTCTTCCGGATCACCGAACCGGCCCATAGGCGTGTGTGCGATCACGCTCTCGCCGCGTGGTGTCGGCCGGCCAGTCTGCTGGTCGGTGAGCAGAAACCGGTTCTGCTCGGTGAGGAAAAAGCCTGGCGCGATGGCGTTCACCCGGAGGCGCGGCGAATATTCACGCGCCAGATGTACGGCCAGCCATTGGGTAAAGCTGTCCACTCCCGCTTTGGCTGCCGAATAACTCACCACGCGGGTGAGGGGCCGTATAGCGCTCATGGAGGAGACGTTCAGAATCGCGCCGTCGCCTTGCTCGGCCATCTGCCGGCCGAAAATTTGGGTGGGAAGGATGGTGCCCATCAGGTTCAAGTCGAAGACGAAGCGGACGGCTTCTTCGGGCAGGTCGAAGAACGATAGATCGGCCTTCGTCGCGGCTTGAGGATGATTGCCCCCGGCCGCATTGATGAGGCCGTCGATCCGCCCAAATTCGGCGATCACCGCCTTGGCCGCGCCCTGCAAGGAGTCGCGGTGGAGGACGTCGCCCGGGACCACCATGGTGCGGTCCGGCGCCGCGATTTGCGAAATTAGTGTATTAGCCTTCTCAAGGTTTCGTGCCAGAATCGCGACCTTCGCCCCGCAGCCTACCAGGGCGCGTACCATCTCGCTACCCAGGACTCCCGTGCCGCCGGTCACCACCACCGTGCGACCGGTGAAGTCGTAGATCTTTGTGATATCCGTCAAGGTCATCGTGAACTCCAGCCAAAAGTCAACAGTCGAAAGTTGAAAGTCGGATGACGCAGAGGTCCTCGCGGTGTGCGAGAATCAAAGGCGTTTCCCCTCTCGACTCTTGACTTTCGACTCCTGGTTCTTAACACCAATCTAGCCCAAACCGAAGGGACCCAGATGCCGGTTAAAATGAGTCTCCAGGACTTGATAATACGTCTCTTCATTCCGGCGCAGGGTATCGAAGAACGGTTCGCGCAAACTCTCGTGATTAATCACCGAGCCGAAAGTGACGTGCAACACCTCGCGCCCATCGAAGTGGTCGAGCAGCGCCGGCAGCCGATCGTCCGGCCACGCGGCGATATCCGGCATCCGGGCAAGCGAGGCGGAGACGTGATAGCTGGCGCGGTCGACAGGGTAGCGATCGATGGCCAAGGCCATGATCTCCCGGAACAACGCCGGATCGAGGCGCGCGATGGCCCGCAGGGCCTCGAGATAACTGGTGCCCGCCGTCTTGAGATGGACCAGCTCGCCGGCCAGCCGCGCGGCGATGGGGTAAATGCTGAACTTGTCCGAGCCCGAATGGAGGCTGAGCTTGTACGGACCGAAGATTTGCGCCACCGCCAGATGACGTGCGAAGGATTCTTCAAAGGCGCGCAAATCGCCGATGTAATCGACGCCTTTTTCAAACGAGCCAACGTAGCGCGGGGCGAGGCTGACCCATTTCACGCCCAGCCGCTTCAGCTCATGGGCGATGTAGATGTGCTCGGCTAGCGTGGTGACGGTCTCCGTCTCGTCAACACTCATCTCCAGCTCGCAGGGCCGACCGCCCATCAGCCGCAACAGGTGGCGATACAAGCTGACGGTGTGAGCCACGGCCCGACCGTACTTGGCCGCTGCGCGCAGTAACTCCTCCCGGCCGATGGTGATCTGGAAGCTGCCCAGGTCAATGGGCTGATCACGGAGCCGGCTCTCGAGATCGGCCGGGTCGCTGTCCAGCACCTGCCACGGCAGGTCCTGGACCTTCTGCCGGAGCACTTCGGCGGGGGCGCTGACGGCGCTGTTGTCCACGTACTCTCCGGGATCCACCGTGTAGAACGTGTAGCCGGCCGCAGCGCAGAGATCGAAATCGTCGGCGGTCTTCAGGTGGTCGGCGTCGGCTCCGAAACCCGCTCGCCATCCTTCCTGGAAGACGCCCCACATGGCATCGTCCATCACCTGCTGCGGGGTTCGTCCGGTGCGCGCATTCTCGCGCATGGATTGCTGGGCTAGGATTGGAGCCATGGCGGAGCGGCGCATGGCCCGGACGTGGCCCGGCGTGGCCAGTCCTAATCGGTCGCCGCAGCCGGTGGATTTCTCGAGACCGAGCGGTTGGGGCACCAGGAAGGATAGCGCCTCCCTCAGCGCGGCAGCGTTGGCGGGGGTGGTGTCGCAGAGGGTCAGGACCACTGGGGCGTCGTCCATCGAAAAGGTGGTGCTCTCACCGGTAAACTGTCCGGGCGCCTCCCGGGCGACCACTCCCAACAGCTTCTTCTCCCCTTGGCGACCCAGGAAGAACAGTGATCGCCGGCTTGCGCTAATCGAACGAGGGTAGACCTCGGTCGCACTCCGTTCGCCCAGTCGGAGAGCCAACCGCTCCGCCTCGCCATGTGGCAGCGCGGGAGCCAGGCCCTCCGATTCGAAATAAGTCAAAAGCGCGGTTGCCATACATCACCTCCGGAGTCTCGGCTAGAATATAGCAGCCATCAAGCGTTCGCGTGCCAGATTTCAGCACGTAGCTGCGGTTCTTAGGTTAATCAACTGATGATCAGACGGGGCGCAAGGAGAGAATCAGCCCTGCGCTAGATGTGGTGAGGCAAAAAAAAGAGGGGGAAGTGTCCTCCCCCCTCCAGCGTCGGGTGTTGGGTCTAGACTCCGAGCTTCGCACCAAGTTACCCGCCCTTGCGGGACAGGCCCCAGTGTTAGCTCTCGGGCCAAGACGAAGCACGAGAGGTGCCAAACTGGCTTCTTCGATTGTCACAGACTAGATCAGGTTTAAGTCCTTGCATATCAGGAAATCAAAGCGAGATAAAGTTTCACCGGTGACGTGAGGAGTTTTCGTCTTTTCCTATTGAGAATGATATTTGGAATACAGAAATCAGGAGCAGGGAACAGGGAACCTCGACTCTTTGCGAGCCAGGGTAAGGGCTTATGGCAAACTGCTTTTCCAATCGGCAATCGACAATCATCAATCGCCACTGCTCCCACGGTTCGGCTTGACGTGGGTGAATGTTGCGGGGTTAAATGGGTTGAGTCCGGTTTCTGGCCAACGGCCCGGCGCAAGCGTCTGCCCGCTGGAACTCGGAATAAGTTTGAGTGGGGCCAGGCCACAAAGCGCGGCGCGGCGTGTGTGCGTTCGGACTTGAATGTGGCATCAATCGGAGAAAGCGGGGTTCGGGTCTTAACCCGGCGCCGCTCGCCCCTACGTAGGATCGAGGTTCGCCGGTGATCGATATCCATTGTCACCCGCTGCCCGCCATCGATGACGGCGCGGAATCGCTGGAAGAGTCGGTGGCCATGATGCGAATGGCCGCCGAGGACGGGATCACCCACACGGTAGCGACTCCCCACTACAACTACCGATACACGTTCGACCCTGAGTTGAACCGCCAGAAGGCCATCGAACTTCAGGCAGCAATTGGCGACGTGCCTAAGATGCTGCTCGGATGCGACTTTCATCTCTCGTACGAGAACGTCCAGGATCTGGTGAATAAGCGCGCCGAGTTCACCATTAATGGGTCCTCATACGTCCTCGTGGAATTTGCCGAGTACTTCATACCTCGGCAATTCGAGCAAGTCCTTTATGAGATTGAGATCGCGGGCCTCAAGCCAATCATCACGCATCCAGAGCGGAATCCCATTTTCCAGAGCCACCCCAGTCTGGTGTACGATTGGGTACGCCGAGGGTGCCTGATCCAGTTGACGGCGCAATCCTACGTTGGGGGCTTCGGCTCAAGGCCGCGGTCCCTGGCGGAGCGCTGGCTCGACCAGAACCTGGTGCATTTCTTCGCCACCGACGCCCACGATACCAGGCGCCGACCGCCGTTGCTCTCCCCCTGCTACGAAAAGGTCGCGGCGGCGTGCGGAAAAGAAACCGCCGACCGGATATTAATCCGCAACCCGGACGCGGTGATCAACGATAAGCCGTTGCCGGAAGGGCCGGAACCGCTCCAGTCGCACCCGAAAGGACGCGGCTGGCTGTCGTTTTTCATCCGTTCCAAACGAGGGCGAGCGCCGGTTACCGAGACAGAATGAGGAATTGCCCGTCGACCGATTTGCAATTGCCGATTTGAAGAGATGACAGTTGTCTGTAGCCGTAGTGCCAGAAGTCAGTTTCGGCTCCCATTCATCGCTGATCAGGAATCAGTCGACAACGACCGGCGACCGTTTCCGGAGATGGGAGATTCCTCCCGGTAACGTTAACAATGCTAGCTCCTATACTAGCCACTAACCACTGACCGCTGTTTTAGAATGTTTGCGCGAAAGATCCGAGTGGAAGTGCTGTACCCGGAGGGACCTCAACCCTGCCCGCTCGCCTGGCTCGACAGCTACTTCATGCGCAGCTTCACCGGTCCTTCCGCTTTTGACGAGACATTACCGGTGGCTGATGGACTGGTGGAGGCCGGCTTCACCCTCGATTTAGCAGCCTTGCAAACTGACTTGGAGGACTGGCTGACCAGAAAGTTCGGTCGTGGCGCGGCTGTCAGACTGCACATCGAAGAGGTTGACTGGGTACCATAAGCTGGTCACTGGCCGCTCATTACTAGGCACTTCTTCTTCAAGGAGGAGGAAGTGGGTAACTCCCCTTACTCTCGGAGCTTCCCACTTCCCGAGGTAGTCATAAGTGTTGATTTACTTTTATGGATGCTCTCCCGTCGGAAAAGGTTGTCGTCGGCCTCATTTTTGAAGATGCCACCGTCCAGCGGACGAACTGGACGAATCGCCCGGATTTCGCGCTTTGACATTTTTGCCTTATAATCAGGGTGTTCCGTTGGGACAGCACGGACGAGGCGGGGCGCAGCACTCTTCAATTGCCGATTGCTGATCGCGACAGCGGCAGCAGCCAGAACGTTTCTTTTCGATCGGCAATCGACAATCATCAATGCGCAAGAGCGGTTGGGACCCGCGCGCTTTCAGGTTCTTTTTGAGTCGAGGTCACGAATCGCCATGAGCTACACGGTCACGCCGTTCGAGGTCACGTCCAAGGTCTTGCCCAAATCCGTACAGGTGGTTTTCGTACACCTCATGCCGGGGATCTCCACGCGGCACAGTGACACCATGGATTGCATCTTCCGGGTGAACGGGCAGAGGGTGCTCGTGGGCATTCCCGATTCGACTCTCACCGACCTGCGCCGGAAGGAAGGCAAGTACCTCACGGACCAGCAACTGGTGGACCTGGTGGCACTATTCCTGCGGCGGAAGCTGCGCGACGGCTACGACGACGTGGTCACTCCGGGTCGAGTGGCGGAGGGGAACTTTTCCTGGCAGCGAGCGCCATGGGAAGATCACGACTCGACCCAGGCGGAACTGCTTCTCAACGACGCCGAGGTCCGGGCCTTGGCTCGGGAGCTCGGTTACCTGTGAAGACAAGTCGAGAGTCGAAAGTCAAGAGTCGAAAGTTCCAAGAGCTCCGCTTTTAGCTCTCAGCCGCCCGCCGTCATCAACCAGCCGAGAGAGACCGACCTCCCTTGTCTCTTTCGACTTTCGACTTTCGACTCTCGACTTTCGACTGTTCTTGAAAGGCCAAATCATGTGTGGAATTGTAGCTTACACGGGTCAGCAGACAGCGCGGGAAATCCTCGTGGAGGGCTTGAAGCGGCTCGAGTACCGCGGCTATGACTCGAGTGGCATCGCCATCATCAATTCGTCGCCTTATCTCGCCAAGTCGGTGGGCAAGGTGGCGGCGCTCGAGCAGCGCGTCTTCCAGGAGAATCCCGAGGGCGTGGCCGGCATTGCCCACACGCGATGGGCCACCCATGGCAGGCCCACGGAAACCAACGCCCACCCCCATACCGATTGTACGGGCCAGATTTTCCTGGTCCACAACGGCATCATTGAAAACTACCAGGTGCTGAAGAAGCGCCTGATCGCTACCGGTCACACGTTCGCGACGGAGACCGATACCGAGGTTTTGACCCACCTGATTGAGAGCCATTACCACGGAGACCTCGAGTCCGCAGTGCAGAAATCCCTGCTACAAGTCCAGGGCACTTACGGGATCGCCGTCATGCACGCAGCGAATCCCGAGCAGATCGTCCTGGCGCGACGTGGCAGCCCCATCGTGCTGGGGATCGGCCAGAATGAATCACTGGCGGCCTCCGACGTTTCCGCCCTCGCCCAGCACACGGACCAGGTAGTCTACCTCGAAGATAACGAGGTGGCACGGATCGAGCCGGGCAAGTTCTGGATCAAGACGTTGGACGATCGCTCGGTGAGCCGGGAAGCGACGGTGCTGGAGGGCGGCGGCGAAACCATGGACCGCGGGGCTTTCCCGCATTACATGCTGAAGGAGATCTACGAGCAGCCCGAAGCGGTGGAGAACGCCCTGCGGGGCCGCGTCAATTTGGCGGAGGGCGTGGCCAAGCTGGGCGGTCTGGAGTCAGTGCTGGATCGGCTCGAACAGGCGCGCCATCTCACCATCATCAGTTGCGGCACCAGCTATTATGCCGGTCTTTATGCCCGCTACGTTTTCGAGACGCTCACCGATCTCAATGTGGAGACGGAACTAGCCTCCGAGTTCCGCTATCGCAAACTGAAACCCCGCCAGAACAATGTTGTGCTGGCGATCAGCCAGTCCGGCGAAACGGCGGATACTCTGGCGGCCCTGCGGGAAGCCAAGCGAAAAGGGGCGCTGGTACTCGGCCTGGTGAACGTGGTGGGCAGCTCCATCGCCCGCGAAACCACGGCCGGCGTCTATTCGCACGCCGGCATGGAGATCGGCGTTGCCTCCACCAAGTCTTTCATCTCGCAGATCACCATTCTGACGCTGATGGCCATGCTGCTGGGCCGCAGCCGCGATCTCTCCTACGAGGAGGGCGCCACGCTCCTCCACGGCCTGGAGCGCATTCCCGACCAGATTCGTGAGATCCTTCAGCAATCCGACCACATCCGCGACCTGGCGCAGAAATACTGCGGGGCTGAGCACTTTCTCTACATCGGTCGGAAGTATCAGTATCCCATCGCTCTCGAAGGAGCGCTGAAGCTGAAGGAGATCGCTTATATCCACGCCGAGGGCTATGCTGCGGGCGAAATGAAGCACGGCCCTATCGCGCTCATCGATCCGGCGTTCCCCACCATAGCTTTGGCGCCGGAAGACGGCTCTTACGAAAAGGTGGCGTCCAACATTCAGGAGATCAGGGCCCGCGAAGGACGCATCATCGCTGTTACCACGCAGGGAAACACCCGGCTGGGATCGCTGGTCGATGACGTTATCGAGGTTCCGCACACCCACGAAATCCTGATGCCGCTGCTCACCGTGGTGCCGTTGCAATTGTTTGCTTACCACTGCGCCGTGCTGCGTGGGTGCGACGTCGATAAGCCGCGCAACCTTGCCAAGAGCGTCACGGTGGAATGAAGAATAGTCGAAGAGTCCAAGGTCGAAGATCGAACAGTTAAGAGAAGCACCAACCGCCTTTCGGCCGCTCTTCTCATGACTTCTTGACGTTCGACCTTCGACTCTTCGACTCTTCGACTTCTTTAAAAACATGGATTCACAAACCGATCAACCTCTGTCCCGCGTCGCGGCGCCCGACCTCGACGCCATTCTCGGGAAGAAACTCGCCTGCCTCGATGACGGCTTCGTGCGCGTCGTGGACTACCTGGGCGGCGATTCCTCCATCGTGCAGGCGGCGCGCATTTCCTACGGCGCGGGCACGCGCACGGTCCACGAGGATCGGGGCCTCATCCGCTATTTGCTGCGCCATCGCCACACGACACCGTTCGAAATGTGCGAGATCAAGCTGCACGTCCGTGTGCCCATGGACACGTGGCGGCAGTGGATCCGCCACCGCACCGCTAACGTGAACGAATACAGCACCAGGTATTCGGTTGCCATCGACACGGCTCAGCGGACTAGCCCCGACTCCTGGAGAGTACAGAGCCAGCTCAACCGCCAGGGAAGCGATCGGACCCTGGACCCCACTCTGGGCGAGCGCCTGTCGGCCCGCGAAGCGGAGCTACAGCAACTGGCCCGCGAGGTTTATCAGGAGCGACTCGACGCCGGCGTGGCGCGCGAGCAAGCTCGTAAGGACCTGCCGCTTTCCACCTACACCGAAGCGTACTGGAAAATCGACCTCTGGAATCTGCTGCACTTTCTCGACCTGCGCATGGACGCGCACGCGCAGGAGGAAATCCGTGAGTACGCGAATCTGATCGGCAAGGAAATCGTGGCGCGATGGGTGCCCATCACCTGGGAGGCATTTCTCGACTACCGCCTGAAGAGCGTCAGCCTCTCGGAAGCCGAGGTGACGCTGATCGGGTTCTTGCTGGCCGGCGATCCCGAGCGAGCGCGCCACCACGCCGCGTCGCTGGGCTGGCTCCAGTCCGACCCGGCTTCCGGGCGGCTCCGCCGCCACCGTGAACGAGACGAGTTTCTGGAAAAGCTCCGCACGCGGTTCGGCTTTCTCGATTTTGGATTTTAGATTTTGGGTTTTGGATTGAAGAACAGGCTACACATAACGACTTAAGTGGCCAGACAGATCCATTCCTAGATTTTGGAGTGGAGGATAGAGTCGTCGTCCGCATCTTCAATCCATAGTCCAAAATCTAAAATCTAAAATCGAATGCCTGAACTACCCGACATCGTCGTCTATATCGAAGCCCTCGAGCGGCGAATCGTAGGACAGAGGCTCGAGCGGATACGGCTGGCGAGTCCGTTCCTGCTGCGGACCGTAACCCCACCCATCCAGGCCCCGGAGGGGAGCACAGTTCGAGAGTTGCGGCGCGTCGGGAAGCGCATCGGCATCGGCTTTGCCAACGACTGCTGGCTGGTGCTGCACCTGATGATCGCCGGCCGGCTCCACTGGCGTAGCGCCGGGCTTCAGCCCGGCATCCACCCCAAACCGCGCGCGACGGAAACGGCAGGTGCCGGGCTAAAACCCGGCGCTACACCCGGCGCGACGCCCGGGATGGCAATGCCGCGGAAGGCGCTGGCGACCCTCGATTTTGCCAGCGGTAGTCTGGTGTTAACGGAAGCCGGTTCGAAGAGGCGCGCATCGATTCATGTGGTCCAAGGGGCAGACGGGCTGCACGCCTTGGACCCCGGCGGACTTGAACCCCTTGACGCCGACCTCCAGACGTTCAAGGCGCGGCTGAAGTCGGAGAACCACACCCTGAAGCGAGCCCTCACCGATCCGCACCTTTTCAGCGGAATCGGCAACGCCTACTCCGATGAGATTCTGCACGCGGCCATGCTTTCGCCCGCCGCGCTGACGGAGCGCCTGAACGACAACGAGGTGAAGCGCCTCTACGATGCCACGCGCCGGACCTTACTGGATTGGACCGAAAGGCTGCGGCAAGAAGCAGGGGGCGGCTTCCCGGAGAAGGTAACAGCGTTTCGCGACGCGATGACGGTCCATGGCCGGTTCGGCCGGCCTTGCCCGCGGTGTGGTTCTAAAGTACAGCGCATTCGCTACGCCGATAACGAGACCAACTACTGCGTTCGCTGCCAGACGGGAGGCAAGCTGCTGGCGGATCGATCGCTCTCGCGGCTGTTAAAGCAGGACTGGCCCCGAGCCCTGGAAGAGCTGGAAGCCTTGCGAGGACGGTAGAGATCCGTCCGGACAAAGCTGAAATTCGATGGGAGAAAACCGCCGCTGCCTTCGAGAATCAGGGGTATGCTTGATGACCTGGAATTTGGGATTTGTCGCCGGGGATTGCCTATTGAACGAGACGACCGCGCTACAGCCCGACTCATACAGGCTTTGCCGCCTGAAAAGGAGATCTGTCTATGTCCACCGTTAAACTGACCGATAATTTCGGGCTGATCCTCGATGTTTCACCTGGACCCGCCTCGGTCTTCTCAAAGTATCTCAAGAATCCCAGTGACATCGTAGGTGTACTCCGTAATCCAGCCGCTATCGCCGGGCTGCAGGTGGGAAAGGACCCTTTTGGATCTCAGTCCATCGGTGTTTGTTTCACCGACACGGTAAAGCTAGGCAGCAGCGGCTTAGAGCTGACCATCAATCCCCAGATGGTTGGGACCATCGCCATCAACAAAGGCAAGGCCCTCTTTGACGCCGACTCCGATCCTTTTCGCGACAGC
>Ga0335081_10013650_pt1 | contig 13130 bp, 12 predicted proteins | sample Lox_Sample_35_FD_206713 | JGI IMG/M metagenome (GOLD analysis project Ga0335081, IMG submission 206713) | Soil microbial communities from Loxahatchee National Wildlife Refuge, Florida, United States - Lox_Sample_3.5 | ecosystem: Environmental > Terrestrial > Soil > Wetlands | place: USA...
TGAAGACTCGGGTCTCATCGATGCCCGAATGTTGATAGCGATCGGCAAATCGATCATTGCCGGGGGTCGGTCCGGCGAATGTGAACACCCGCAGCTTCACCTTCTGAGCTGGATCCCAATGTAGCGCGATATTGGATAGCCACTGTGCGAACACGGATGCCAGCGGACCGCTCTTGCTATGTCCTACAACATAAACGTTCGCAGGCGACGTAGCGCCGGCGATGAAAGTCCTCAGATATTCCAGCAGCGTCCCGGAAGTGGGCGCCGGCTGCTGCGCATCGTCCATCGCATGCTGTAAGGAGGCGACATGGTCCACGCTGAATGACGAATTTGCCAGCGCACCGATGTGTGTCGCGATCTCCGCGAGAATTGTCGCCGCATCCAGCACCGGAGAGCCTCCCACGATCTTCTGAATTAGCTCGTAGCCGGCCGCGCCCTGGATCTTTGCCGCGGCCGCTTCCAGCTTCTCGGCCAGGCTTTCGCCGGGATCGTTGGCCGGAATCGGTCCGCATTGGAGGCGCTGAAGAAGGCGCAGCCCGAGCCATGTGCTGAGCGAAATGTTCACCCCGCTCGGCGCGCCGCCGTATTCCCATTGCTTGGGGTCGAGCGGCAGGTTGCTCAGCCAATCGACTATCGAAAAAAGGTTGGTGCCGCGGATCACGATCGCGAGATTCGAAGCGTCGCTCGATGCCGCATACATCGCGGAAATGTCGAGCCCGATGGGGCCTGGACGGTAGCCGGCGGGACCCCACACAAGCTTCCATTGCCGCGCATTCTGCGCGAGGCACTTCTTCAACTCATTACAGACGAGCCAACGGCTGTGGGGGATGCAGAGGTTCTGTTCGCATCCGCGATAGCTGAGCGCGACGAGCTTCAGCGCTTCGGCAGCGTCCATTGCGCACCTCCGAGAGGAAGCGAGAAATTACTATGGTTCCGACGCGAATGGTAGCCACGCGATGGCGCCGCGCTAACTCGCTGACGCGCCGCACGTTACTGAACTGCGACTGCTGACCGAGTCAGCAGTCGCACAAGAGGCCTACTTCGCGAGGCAGTCGGCTGCGAGGCTCGACAGCGCGACGCCGCGGCGGCCTTGGCGGACGTCATTGCGATCGAAGCCGTTGGTGCAGTATCCGAGCGAGATGCCGGTGCCCGGATCGGCCCATCCGATTTGACCGCCCGCGCCGCCGTGGCCGAAGGCATTCGCGGTATTGGTCTTGCCGAAGCCCCGATAGTTCGCTTTGCCATCGCCGCCGGCGATCACGACGCCCAGGCCGCGATTGCAGGTCACGCCCATCATCGGATCCTTGTAGTCGCCCGAATGCACGCTGGTCGCGTCCTTCAGCGTCTCGGGATTCCAGATCTGTTTTCCATCGCTGCTGCGATTGTGCAGCAGCCCCTGATAGAACAGCGCGAGATCGGCCGCGGTCGTCACCCCACCGCCGCCGGGCACGCCCGCCTCGCGCACTTTCGAACTATTGAATCCGTTAATGGCGTCTTCGGTCACCTCCGTCTCGGGAAGCGGCGGCAGTCCCATCTTCTTGCGCTCGTCGTTGGTGAGCGCCTGGCTGACGTGGATGACATCGGCGACGCGATTTTGCAGCTCCAGCGGGCATCCGACGCGCAAATCGGGAATGCCCAACGGCTGCGCGATCCGTTCGCGCACGAACTGGCGGAATTCCTTGCCGCTGCGGCGCTCGAGGATTTCCGCGAGCACCCAAAATCCTGAGGTGGGATGGTACATGAACTGGCTCGCGACCGGCCATTCGAGCCGCCACGTCTTGAAGCGCTCCAGGCGCTTGTTGCGATCGGCCCAGTCGCCCTGCGGATACGGCGCGTTCGGGAATCCTGCAATGTGCAGCAAAACCTGTTCGACGGTAATGATGTCTTTGCCGTTGGTGCCGAACTCGGGAATGATGTCGGCGACCTTCTCGCTGGTTTTCAGCTTCCCCTCGCCAATGAGGATCCAGATCGCCGAGGAGATGATCGCCTTGGTGCACGAGAAGATCACATAGAAGGTGTCATTCGTGGCGGGCTTGTTGACGCCGCCTTGAACCGCGCTGCCGACGGTGCGCATCGCGGCGATTTTGCCGTTGCGCGCGATCGCGACCTGAGTCGAGGGCAGCAGCCCCTCCTTCACTTCGCGCTCGGCGCGATCGAGCAGCGCCTGAACCTTGGCGGGATCGAGTCCAACGTCCTTCGGACTGTCGGCGAACAATTGCTGACTTGGCATCGCGATGTCTCCCTTCGGGATTTTCGCGATTCATACCACAGCGCGGGCGCAATCGTCACATGACTGAGCAGGCTGTTGAAAACCATTTTCACAGCCTGCTGCAGGTTCCGACCTTCCCTCTCAACACCCTGCGAAGGAGTGCTATTGGAGACCTTTCGGGAGGAGGCGTTATGGCAACTCAAACCCAGATTCTGCTCGAGGCGGTCCGCGAGGTCGCATCGAAGATTAGCGAGCGCTCCGCGCAAATCGAAGCCGCAAGACGATTGCCCCCCGACCTACTCGCGGATCTCACCCGCGCAGGCGTCTTCCGCATGCTCACTCCCACGAGTCACGGCGGAACGGAAATCGACTTTCCGACCAGCATGGAAGTGATCGAAACCATCGCGGAAGCTGACGGCGCCACCGGATGGACGGTGATGATCGGCTCCGAAACGCCGCAATTGCTGGCGCTACTGCCGCGCCATCGCTTCGACGCACTTTATGCCGACGGTCCCGACGTGATTATCGGCGGCGGCTTCGCACCGCGCGGCACCGCGGAACTGCGCGGCAACGAATACCTGGTGAACGGCCGCTGGGCATTCGCGAGCGGATGCCAGCACTGCAAATGGCTCATCGGCAATTGCGCCGTCACAGAAAACGGAATACCGCGGCCGGGTCCGTTTCCCGGCACCACTGAAATTCGCGCGATGCTGATGCCGGCCGACGCCGTGAAGATCATCGATACGTGGTCGGTCAACGGACTGCGCGGGACCGGCAGCCACGATATCGCGGTGGAGAATCTTCGCGTGCCGACCGACGATAGCCTCGACATCTTCTTCGGCCACTCCTCGATCCCCGGCCCACTCTATGCCGCGCATCTGGCGTATTTCGTGTTGCACATCGCGGCGGTCGGAACGGGAATCGCGCGCCGTGCCGTGCGCGAAGTCGTCGCACTCGCCTCGACCAGCAAGAAGCGTCTGTACGCAGGGACCTCGATGGCACAATCGGCGTTGTTTCAGTATCGCGTCGGCCACGCTGAGAACACCTTGCGGGCGGCGCGCGCTCTTCTTAGGGATGACACCAATGCGGTCTGGAGCAATGCCGTCAACGGAAACGCGCTCGTCCCGAACGATCAACTTCGTGCGATCGGAACCGCGGCCTGGGTCGCGCACACCGCCGCGAGCGTGGTCGGCGCATGCTACGCGGCGGGCGGCGGCAGCGCGCTTTATGATTCATCGCCGCTGCAACGATGCCTGCGCGACATCCATACGTTGACGCAGCACGCTGCGGTCGCCGAAGGATCGATCGCGCGCGCAGGCGCAGTGCTGTTGGGACAGCCGGCGACATTGTCGGTTTAGCAGTTCGCGCTCGTCGCTTCGCCTTGTGCGGAGATCCAGCCGGCGCGGCCGGGTAAGGTCGAACGAATGATGGGACACACCGGCAGCTCTGCGAGGTTGAGGGTCGAGGCCACGTCTTCGAGACGCACGAACCCGGCGCCGCGCTCCTTCAGCCCGCGTACCAATGAAGTTAACATCTCGAGTTCGCCCATCCCTTCGGTTTCAGCGTGGATAGTATGGACGTTGAGCGCGTCTTCCTTGAATTGTGCGAGGTAGTAACGCAGCGCGGCGTCGCGATCCGGCACTTCGGGACTTCCCATCACCTCGTCAAGCGTCGGCATGGTGGTGGGAATTTCGAGCGTCCTGAGGATCCGCCCCGCGAGGAGGCATCGATACGGCACGCGGCCCCGTGTGTCGCTGCGATAGGCGAGATTCGCTTCGTCGAGAGCGACTAGCGCGGCATCGTTGGTGCGCCATCCGGGCGCGGCGAAACTGCGCGCCGGATGCCCGAGGATCGCGCGGTAGGTTTCGAACGCGTCGGCGAGTTCATCGCGGATACCATTCTCGCCAATCGAATCGAGTTGATCCTGCCAGCGCACGTGATCGTAGCCATGCACACCGACCTCGAAGCCGTCGCGCTGCAAATCGCGCAGGATGTCGGGATATGCGAGCGCAATCGGACGCGATGGTAGCAGCGTGCCGGAGAGGACCGTGCGCAGCCCATACATCGAAACCGCCTTGGTGCGAAACATCTTCGAGAGGAAGCCGGGGTTGCGAAACACGCGCGTCAGCGCGCGCCCGGAATTGTCCGGGCCCATCGTGATGTAGAATGATGCCGCGACGCCCTCGCGTTTGAGCATCGCGGCGAGGCGCGGTACCCCGAGCCCGAGCCCCTGATGCGTATCGACGTCGATTTTAAGCGCGACTCTCAAGCGCGATCAGGCTAACGATTCTGCTCCTGACGGAACCATTCCATCGAGAGCGCGGTGCCTTCGCGCAGCGAGACCTTCGGCATCACGCCGAGCAGTGTGCGCATTTTGGTAGTTTCAGGAACGCGGCGCGGGATGTCCTCGTAGCTGTTGCCGTAGATTTCTTCCTGCGAAACGAATTTGATTTTGGACCGGGTCTCGCCGTACAGCTCCAGCATCAGCTTCGCGAACTCCAGCACCGTGGTTTCCACCTCGATGCCAATGTTGATCGCTTGCCCATCCGCCTCCGGCTTCATGCCCGCCGCGAGGATCGCTGCGACTGCATCGGTGACGTAGGTGAAGCATCGCGTCTGCTTGCCGTCGCCGATGACGGTGAGATCGACGCCGCGCAGGAGCTGTCCCATGAAGATGGTGAACAGCCGGCCGACGTCGACTTTGTCGAGGCGCGGGCCGTAGACATTGAAAAATCGCAACACCGTCACCGGCAGTCCCAGCTTGTGATATGCGAAACAGAAGTGTTCACCGACCGCCTTCGAGGTCGAATAGCACCAGCGATCGATAGTGGTGGCGCCGAGCACGCGGTCGTCGTCCTCGCGCCATGGCACCTTGGGATTGCGCCCATAAACTTCGGAAGTCGAGCTGAACACCACCTTCTTGTTGTACTTATATGCAGCCTTGAGGATGTTCTGCGTACCGTTGACGTTGACGTTTAGCGTTTCGTAGGGATCGCCTACATAATGTTCCACGCCGACCACCGCCGCGAGGTGATAGATGAGGTCGACTTTCGCGACGAGGCTGTCGATCAGCTCGAGATTGAAAATCGAATCGTGGATGTAATGGAAGCGCGGGTTATTCAGCAGATGGCGGACCTTGCCGATGGCGCCGGTATCGAGCACGAAGACCTCGTCGCCGCGCGCGACGAACGCGTCGGAAAGATGTGAGCCGAGAAAGCCCGCGCCACCGGTGATAAGAACCTTCATCGATCCTCCCTATCAAGCCGCGCACATTATATGCGAACGATGCGGCTATAACAGCGCGCGCGGTCGCTCGCGTTCAAACAGCGCCGCGGCCGCCGCTTCAGCATCACCCTCGAACTGCACACGCGTGACGATGACACTCCCATCGCCCGCCGCTACTTCGATACCTGCCGCAGTCTCGCCGATGATCTCGCCAGGCGCGCCGCGATAGCCGTCCTCATACCCAATTCGCGTTTCCCAAACGAAGAGCTTGCCTCCGCTCGCGAAGCAGAATGCTCCCGGGTACGGATGGGTCACCGCGCGCACGAGGTTGAAGATGCGCCGCGCGGGCCATCGCCAGTCGATGCGCCCATCTTGCGGACCGCGGCGTCCGAAATAGCTACCTCGTGCGAGGTCTTGTTTGATGCGTGGGGCGCGGCCGGCGACGATGAGCGGATGGTACTCGCGAATGAGTTCCGCACCGAGCGGCACCAGCTTGCGATAAAGCGTCAGCGCGGTGTCATCGTCATCGATGCGGCATGATTTCTGCGCCACGATGTCGCCGGCGTCCGCACGCGCCACCATATGATGCAGCGTCAGGCCACCCTCGCGCTCGCCCTTGACGATCATCCAGTTGACCGGCGCGCGCCCGCGATACTTGGGCAATAGTGAGCCATGCAGATTGAAGGCGCCGAGCTTCGCGGCTTTCAAAATCGCGTCCGGAAGCAAGTATCGATAGTAGACCGAGTAGATGACGTCGGGGCGAAGCGCAGCGACCTGCGCGATGACGTCATCGTCGATGCGCTCGGGAGCAAATGTGGGAATCGAATTGCCCTGCGCGAGGTCGGCGCACGAGCGCCACCAGATTTCCTCATGCGGATCATCGTGGTGGGTGAACAGCGCTGCGATGGGCGCGCCGAGCGCGAGTAGCGTTTCGAGAACCGCGTATCCGGTATCGTGATACGCGAACAAAACGCAGCGCGCGCTTCGCACCGCGTGGTCGATGGATAAAGAATCAGCCACTACTGGTGCGAAGAATCGCGCTCGTCGTCGCCGTGAACCTTGCGCACCAGATAGGTCGGGCGGCGGCGCACTTCCATATAGATGCGGTAGGTGAATTCGCCAATGAGGCCGAGCGCGAGAAACAGGAATCCGATCAGCGCGAACTGAACCGTGAACAAAACCCACAGCGCACCTTCTTCCTGGGGGCCATAGATCAAGCGATGCGCTGCGAGAAACAGAACGAGCATACCGACTGCGAGAAAAACCGCGATTCCGAATACACTTAACGACTGGATCGGCGCGGGCGAAAATCCCGTAACGAGGTTCAGGCTCAGCGTGAGAAGCCGAAAAACGTTGTACTTGGAAGTGCCGGCGGCGCGCTCGGCATGACCGACACGAATCTCCGCGACGCGCTTGGCAAATGAATTTGCCAGCGCGGGAACGAAGACCGCCTTCTCATCGCACTGCACCACCGCATCGACGATGTGGCGCCGATACGCGCGCAGCATGCATCCGTAATCGTGCATCGGAACGCCAACGATCGCCGACGTGAGCTTGTTGTGAAAGCGCGATGCGATGCGGCGGAACGCGTCATCCTGGCGCTCCTCGCGCCATCCGCCGACGACGTCATTGCCGTCGTCGATCGCTTGCACCAGTCGCGGAATCTCCTCGGGCGGATTTTGCAGATCGGCATCGAGCGTGACGACGATGTCGCCGCGCGCCTGCCGGAAACCCGCGAGCACTGCAGAATGCTGTCCGAAATTGCGCGCCAGTTCGATCACCCGCACGTTCCCCGGCATCGCCTCGGCGAACTGCCGCATCATGTTGAGGGAATCGTCCGAGGAGCCGTCGTCGATGAAGACCACTTCCCATCGCCGGCCCATCTGCTTCATGACGCCGGAGAGGCGTGTCCACAGATCGGGCAGATTGGCGACCTCGTTGAAGACGGGAATTACGACCGAAACCATTTCGGGATCGGTGGCGGGGGATTTTTCCAGCGGAAGAACGTTGCTCTTAATGCTCATCGAGTCTGGTCGCCAGTTGTCGCGAAATCGCGCCTTAGCGCATTCTTACAGACCGATTCGAGCTGCAAAAGCCCGCAGTTTAAGGATCTTAATCGCTCCCAGAACCGTGAGCGACAGCACAATGTTGGCCGCGAAGGAAATAAGTCGCTGTCTTCCAACGTCTTAAATGCATGGGACTCAAGCGCAGAACCTGGTGGTTCCTGTTTCCGCTGTGCTTTTTCCCGCTTCTGGGATGCGCTCCAAGCCAGAACGCGGTCGAATCGCGGCCCTTCTATCAGAAGGAACTCGACACCGAATCGCATGGCAAAAAGACCCTTTTCGATCGCGTCGTCGAAGTCGATCCCGGCGGTCTCGATGTAACCCTCGCTGACGACTACGAGGAGCATGCTCCCGCGACCATCGCAATCCTGCCGTTTACCGACAAAGGCAATGCCCAATACCGAGTGAACAAGATTCCACTGAGCTTCCGGAACAAAAAGGAACGCGACCAATGGGCATGGACCGACTCGCAGCGTCTACGCAAGGCATTTGTCGCCTACTTCGCTGAGCGTGAATTCCACGTCGTTAATCCGATCGCGGTCGATGCGGTCCTGAAAGCCAACGGCATCAACGATGATGATGACCTGCAGAAGGTCAGCGTGCTCAAGCTCGGCAAATGGTTGCATTGCGACGCCGTAATGTACGGCACCGTCGACAGCTATGACGCCTACTATTTCGCGCTCGTGTCGGGATGGGTGGTCGGTGTGAGCTCACGAATGGTATCGACGCACGATGGCGAGACGCTGATGCGCAGCACCGGCAGCCGCTATTCCCTCAACGTCATGCCCGCGCTCGATGCCGAAGACATTCTCATCAATTCCGCCGAATCACTGCTGCAACTGCGCGACGTCGAACTAGCCCGCGCCGAAGAGGAAGTAGCGCGCGAGCTGGTGATCCGCATTCCGCCTTCGGAGACGTTGCGCAAAGAGATCGCGAGCGACGCCGTGCGCAAGGCACGGGAGGCCGACGAGACCGAGGAAGCTGAAGCGCAGGGAGCGCATGCCTCGAACGTCGACGCGATGGAGGCCTATGTCACGCCGCCTCCCTCCTCCAATGAGGAGCAATTCCTGAAGGATGCGGCGCTCGGCGATCCGCGCGGCGAGCAGCCGGTTGACGGCGCGCACTCTCATCTTAAGACTGCATCGTCATGGCGGATGCCACCCGACGGCCAGCATTACGTCTCCTACTAATCGCAGCCGCAGCGCTGATCCTGTATTTGCCCGGTCTCGGCAAGCCCGCCTTATGGGAGCCCGACGAAGGCCGGTACGCCGAGATCGCGCGTGAGATGTATCTCAGCGGCGACTATGTCACGCCGCGCGATAATTTCGTTCGCTACTTCGAAAAGCCCCCGCTGGTCTATTGGTGCGAGACTGCCGCTATCGCGATTTTCGGCGTCGATGAATTCGCGATTCGCCTGCCGGTCGCGCTGTTCAGCGTCGCGCAAGTCGTCGTCACCGCAATGCTCGCGGAAGCGATGTTTGGGGAGGCGTGCGCGATTCTGGCCGCGCTCGCGCTTGGGCTAAGTCCGCTCTTCTTCGGTTTCGCGCGCTTCGCCACGCTCGATCCTCCGCTGGCATTCTTCATGACGGCCGCGCTGGGCGCATTCTATATGGCCGCGCGCAGCGACGATTTCGGCAGCGCAACCGGACGCCGATGGTTCATCGCTGCGGTTTCGCTGCTCGCCCTCCGGTTCTATGCGGGGCGATTGCTTTGCTTTGGATCCTACTCGAGGGCCGCGCGCCCGAAATTCCAGGGATGCCGTGGCTCGCCGCGCTCGTCGTGTACGGTGCGCTCGCGGTTCCATGGTTCGTGCTGGCGGCTCATCGCAATCCCGGTTTCCTCCAATTCTTTTTCATCCACGAACACCTGCAGCGATACCTGGTGAATACCGAGCACGGATGGGGGCCGTGGTTTTTCATTGCGGTCGTGATCGCCGGCGCGTGGCCATGGTTTTTCTTCGCTCCGCTGGGCGCTATCGACCTCTCCAGACGAGATGCGGGCTCGCCGGGCTATCGTTCGAACTTACGATTCCTCATCCTCTGGTTCGTGGTAATTTTCGCGTTCTTCTCGATTCCACGCGCCAAGCTCGGTTCCTACATCCTGCCCGCGCTCCCCGCGCTGTCGATTGTTGCGGCGAACGGAATGTACAAGCTGTGGAAGCTGGAATCGCAGCGCACGCGCCGGATCATGATCGCGTTCGCCGCCATCAACCTGATGATCGCGATTGCCGCGACGATCGCGATCCTCGCAACACGACAAAGGCTGCCGCCTGCGCTGAGGGTCGATGCCTCGATCATCGTGGGCCTCGTCGCCGCCATGGCTATCGCAGCATTCATCGTCAATCGCGAAGGGACGCGCCCCGGTGCGATGGTGCTGACGCTCGCGCTTACGATGATCCTCGTGATGGGCACGGCGTCGCGCGCACGCAATGATGGCGGACCAGAGGTTTCATACCGTGAGCTCGCCAGAGAGCTAGCGACGCAATTGCACTCCGGCTGCGTGGTCGGATCGTATCGGCACGACGTCCACTCGATTCCGTTCTATACCGGTTATCGCGAGGCGCTGGTCTCATACCGCGGCGAGTTGGCGCCGTTCGGGGACAGTCCGGACGCGGCGGCTAGCTTTATCAACAGCGACGATGCGATGCGCGGGCTATGGTCGTCGGGTCAATGCTTCGCGCTCATCGTCAATCGAAAGGACCTCGGCGTGCTGAAAACCCTTGTTCCAGCGCCGGTTGCGGTCGCCTGCGAGGGAAAAAAAGTCGCGCTGATCAACCGTTCAGATGCGCGTGCTGACGCAACGTGCGAGGCCAATGCGCATTGATGCGACATCGGCGAGCGCTTGGTTTGACGGCGTCGAGATTGTAACTTGCTCAAAGGCACTGCGTATGACGAAGTTGATCATCTTCCTGACCTCGCTCCCGCTCGCATTAGTGCTCTTCGGATGCTTCACCCAGGGGGAGCAAAGCGCCGCGCAAACCGCACTCGCGTCCGGCAATCTCGACCTCGCGGCAACCAACATCCAGGACGCGCTCGGCCGCGATCCCGATAATCCCGACTTGAAAAAACTCGGCGCAGATATCTTCACGCGCCGCGGCGTGCACTATTACCAGAATGGTGAAATGATTGCGGCGGCCGACGACTTTCATCGCGCGGTCGGCTATCAGCCGAACTACGCGATGGCGTGGGACTACATGGGGATGATCGCCTCGCAGCAGCACGATTGGCAGAAAGCTATCGACTACGGCGACAAAGCCGCGAGCCTCGAGGGGAGGCCCGATCCTGCCTACGTGGTCGATGCACGCAAGCAGTTGCTCAAGGTTGAGTCCGGCGGCTTCCGCCCTTACCTCCCGCCGGGGAAACGGCCTAATCTGGGAGAATGAGGCCCGATTTGGGGGAATGAGGTAGGATGGCGGATAATTGGAATATAGCAGCCGTGGCAGATAGCAAACCGCAAGCGCCACCCGACAAGCCGAACCCGCCCGTATCGGCGCCGATTCCGTCGGTGCTGTCGAATGATCATTCGCTCGGCAAGATCATGTCGATGGCGCGCGAGAATCGCGGTTTCTCGCGGGAGCAGGCCGCCAAAGCCTCCAACATCCCGGGCTACTACCTCACGATGATCGAGAGCGACGACTATTCGTCGATTGCGGACCAGCTTTATCTGCTGCCGTTCCTGCGCCGCTATGCGAGCTTCGTTGGCATGGACCAGGAAGAAGTCGCCAGTCGCTTTATCCGCGATGTACAGCGCGCCGATATGAATCCGGGTCGGGTTTCCGAACCGATGGTGATGATCGCGGACCGCAAGAGCTTTCCCTGGAATACGGTTCTGCTCGCCGCCGGCGGTGCCGTTTTCGTCATCGTGCTCGTGTGGCTTGGCTATCGGCACTTCTCATCGTCGAAGCCGGCCCCCACCACTTCAATTGCACCTGTGAGCGCACCGCAGCCCGCGCCCGTCACGGTAAATGCAGCACCGGCATCGAAGCCCGCGCCGGTGGTGGCTGCGCCGATCGATACCACCGATAGTGCCAATGAAAGCATCCCGCTAAGCCCGCCTTCGGCTGCTTCGTCCCCGGCGGGTTTGAAAGCGGCGCCGATTCGTCCGAAGACCTCAGCCAAAACGCACTAGCCCGAACGCACGTCAGTGCAGAATCGCATTTGCGATCTCTTCGGCCACCAACTCTTTGGCCGAATGGAGGTCCTCACTTGGATGCACAATTACCAGCGCGGTCATCTGATCCGGCGAGCCCGCCACCGACGCCCGCGCGACGATCACCCGGTCGTAGATTTCTTCGTCCGAGGCATTACCGTTGGCACCAAAGCGGGGACCCTCCGGGCGGCGCGCCTCGTTACGCATACTCTGATAGTTCTGCCATGCGAGGGTAGGATTGTCGGGATCCAGGAGCTGTTTACGCGCGGCCTCGCTGTACGGATCGAGATGTTTGTCGCCGGTATCGCCAATCGGCGGCGGCTCCTCACCAGCGGCACGCATCAGCTTCGCGACTACCCACGGATCGCCGGGACCGAGGTCGCCGAGAACCACCCCCGGCTTGAGCACTTTATCGTTCACGACGACGGTGACGGTGACCGGCGCGCCGGCTCCGCTATCGCGATGTGAGCCGCGAAAGTCCTGTTCCAGTGTCTGTTGCACGACCGGGTCGGTGCATACGGCGAACAGCGGCGCGGTCTGCGGCACGGAAATCTTACCGTCGGTCTGAACGTCTGCCGCGGCCGCGATTGCAACCGAGAGACAGATCAGGGCCACCGTCGCGGCCGATGTAATGTGAAAACTCCCCGCCTTCATTTCAAATCATCGAAACGCGCGCGCGGCTTCGATCGGCCATATGGCTACGACTTCGTCGCCCCGCATCGCATAGTACTCACTATGCAGATTGATCGTCGTGTCGTTGTGGCTCGGCACGATCTCGAGCTTCATTCCCGCATCGAGTTCGGTCCCCGACGCGTCCAGATGGCCGTGCTCTTCCGATAGTCGCGAGACTTTGATCGGAAGCTCTTTGCCCGCGGGCGCGCCGAATTCGTTGGTCAGCGATTTCATTCCCGCGTCGATGATCGCGCGGTCGCCGCGCCGCGAGATGACGGTCGTGAGCAGCGTCAACGCGGGACGCCCGAGGTCAGGCCGTACGATGCGATACGCGCCGTCCATGAAGACATACGAACCGGCCTGCACCTCAGTGACATCCGGCCACGAGCCGGCAATGTCGTAGGTCCCGGTCCCTCCGGCGCTGACGATCTCGGGCGCAAGACCCGTGCTGCGCAGCGCCTCGACGTGACGGCTCAGCTCGGTCAGCGCCTCGCGCGCGATACGCTCGCGTTTCTCCCTGTCCGGCACCAACACCGCATGGCCTTCGTAGCCCATGATGCCGCGATAGCGCAGCGGGCCGTCGATGATTCGGCGCGCGAGCGCGACCGTCTCTTCAGGAGTCGCGGTGCCGCATCGATGCATGCCGGAGTCGATTTCGATAATGACGTCGATGCCACGGCCTGCGCGCTTCGCGCCCTGCTCCAACTCGCGCACGTTCAATTCGCTTTCGACCGTGACGATGATCTCGGGCTTGGCGGGCAGCCGAAACAGGCGCTCGATTTTGTTCGCACCGACGATCTGATTGGCGAGGA
>Ga0335081_10013654_pt1 | contig 13128 bp, 13 predicted proteins | sample Lox_Sample_35_FD_206713 | JGI IMG/M metagenome (GOLD analysis project Ga0335081, IMG submission 206713) | Soil microbial communities from Loxahatchee National Wildlife Refuge, Florida, United States - Lox_Sample_3.5 | ecosystem: Environmental > Terrestrial > Soil > Wetlands | place: USA...
CTCTCCACCTGCACGGGGACATCTCTTCGCGCGAAGGAGCTGGAAAGGCGCTACCATGGCCTCTGTGAGAACATGGAGGGTGCAGCCGCGGCGCAGGTTGCCGAACTGCATGGTGTACCCTGGCTGGAGATGCGCGGGATATCTAACATCGTGGAAGATCGTGATCTGAAAAAGTGGGACATCCCGGCTGCAGCAAAGGCCGCGCAGATGGCCGTTCAACAAATTTTGGATGGCTGGGACCGATGATGAAAACCCTCACCATAGGCTACTCTCCCTGCCCGAATGATACATTCATCTTCTACGCCCTCACGCACGGCAAGGTCCGCGTTCCCGGCATCGAATTCCGCGAGCAGTTGGAAGATGTCGAGACCCTGAACCGGATGGCACTCGGTGGGGATCTCGATATCACCAAAATATCGTACCACGCCCTTGGCCATCTTAGGGAGAACTATGCCCTGCTCCGCTCGGGCGGGGCGCTCGGACGGGGATGCGGCCCGCTCATCGTTGCTAGGGCCGGGACAACGCTCGGCGATCTGAAACAAGGCTCCGTTGCGATTCCCGGCAAGCTGACCACTGCATACCTGCTGCTTCGGCTCTTCGATCCCTCGATCGAGAACGTTACGGTCATGACCTTCGACCGCATCATGGACGCGGTCTCGAAGGGAGATGCGACTGCCGGGCTGATCATTCACGAGAGCCGCTTCACCTATCCACTCTATAAGCTTGAAAAACTGCTTGACCTCGGGGAATGGTGGGAGAGATATTCAGGGCTTCCGATTCCCCTGGGAGGTATACTCGGGAAGCGCTCCCTCGGCCGTGATCTCTTGCTTCGAGTGGAGGAAGGCATCCGGGAGAGCCTTCGTTACGGGGGTGCACATCCGGACGAGGTTATGGGCTACTGCCGACGATACAGTCAGGAGATGGATGAGAAGGTGATGAGAAGCCACATCGATCTCTATGTAAACACGTTCTCGCTGGATCTGGCACAGGAAGGGCTCTCAGCTGTACGCAGGCTTTTTGCCGAAGCAGAAGCACGCGGGATTTTCCCCTCCTCGGACCAGCCGATTCTGGCGGAAGAGGTATAGCAATCTTGATATTTTGTGAAGAAATTTATGGTATAATTCACAGAACTCCTATGCATTGATCACGGAAGTTACAGTGAAAAAATTACAGTTCGCCAGGAGGTTCGTATGGTTGGGTGGATAGTGCTTGCAGCGCTCGGCTTGGTCTTGGTCTGGCTCATTCTGATTTACAACGGCCTCATATCACTCCGGAACGATGTGCAGAGCTCCTGGAAGCAGATCGACGTACAACTCAAGCGGAGACACGACCTGATACCGAACCTTGTATCGACGGTCAAAGGAGCAATGGAGTTCGAGCAGGACACGCTCGAGAAGGTGATTTCGGCGAGGGCGATGGCGGTGTCCGCGACCACCCCCGCATCCAAGGCTGGGGCTGAGAACATGCTTACCCAGGCGCTGGGAAAGCTCTTCGCCGTGATGGAGAATTATCCGGCGCTCAAGAGCAACCAGAACGTGATGCAACTCCAGGAGGAACTCACCTCCACGGAAAACAGGATAGCCTTTGCCCGCCAGCTCTACAATGATCTTGTCGCAAATTACCGCACCAGGCTTCAGGTGTTTCCGAACAGTATTGTCTCATCGGTGCTCAACTTCCTTCCCGAGGAATACTTCGAGACAGAGGAGGCAGCCCGCACTGCGCCGAGCGTGAACCTGAGCTTGAGGGAGAAGTAATCCTATGAAGCAGAATAAAAGGCCGGGGTCAGAGAGCAGGGACTTTTTCTCTCTCCTTGCCCTCACACCTAACCTCTCATCTCATCGACATATACTATGCCTTTAACCTTCATCGACATTGAGCGGCAAAAGAACTGGCGTATCTGGGTGTTTTTTTTGATCCTCGTGCTATTGTACTTCATCGTCACGGCGGTATTCGCCTCGCTCTTTCTCCCGTTGTCAGTGCATGCCTCCTCGCATTTCTGGCTTTTCGCAGTGGTCATTGCCCTTTTCGTGGCAGGCATCCATTTCTTGTTCTCAGCGTATGATACGACCAATACCGTTATCCGCGGCCTCAGTGCCCAGCTACCTGATCCCAAAGACGATTTCCATAAAATGCTCATCAATATCATGGAGGAGATCCATGTGGTTACGGGGAACCGGCGGAAGATGCAGTGCGTTGTCATTCCTTCGCTTTCCATGAACGCGCTGGCCGTGGCGGACCTGAAGGGAGCGGCCGTCATCGGCATCACTGAGGGTCTGCTTTCCCGCCTGACACGACCGCAGCTCGAAGCCGTCATCGCGCATGAGGCGCACCACATTCTCTCCGGGGATTGCCTCGAGGCCACCGTCGCCGCCAGCCTTTTCGGCACCTACGCAGCGGCCCTGGAAAACTTGAGCGACACATCTAGCGGAAGACCGTTTTTTTCTCCTGCTTTGCTGCTGGCTGGGGGGCTGCTCAAGCTCAGCAGTTTGCTCAATATGTTCATTTCGCGGGAACGGGAATACCGGGCCGACGCAGCCTCGGTGCGCATGACGAGGAATCCAATAGCCCTGGCCGAGACCCTGCACCTGCTCTCGCGGAGTTGGCGGGGTGCAGGTTTCATCGGGAGCGGTTACGAAATGCTTTGCATTGTGAACCCGCAGGTGACGGCACTGGATGAGACGGAGGGATTCTGGGCCGACCTGCTTTCAACCCATCCGCCGATCAGAAAGAGGGTGGATATCCTGCTCGCCATGGCGCGAGTTAGCATTACCGAACTGGACGACAAAGCAAATAAGAAGGCCGAGGACACGCAAAGGACTTCCCAACCTACGTACTATGCCATGAACCCGCAACAGCAATGGCAGGGGCCTTTCAACATGGCTGAGCTCGGTTCGCTGCCGTGGCTCTCACCGCTTACCTGGGTCACGACGGGCGACAAACAGGCCGTTGAACGCGCTTGGAAGGAGCCCCTCATCAACGAGATATTTACGGCACGGCTCGGTCAGGAACAAGGTGTTGCATCGGAATTCACCTGTCCGTCATGCCGTCAACCACTTGTTATGGAATCGTATGAGGGCACGCAAGTCTATCAGTGCCGCTTCTGCTCGGGGACCCTGGTTGAGAACAGCAAGATCCCGAGGATCATCGCACGGACCGGGCGGGAGGGGCCCTGCTCTGAGAGGATAGGTGCGCTCGCAAAGACCGTTGTGAAAGAGAACCAGACGCGGTATACACAGCAGAAGCTTGCGGCCGCCGGCAGGACCAAAATGCCGCTTCTCGCCTGTCCTAAATGCAAAAACCCTATGTACCGGGGTTTCTACAGCCTTGCTTACCTGATCGAGATCAACCGGTGCAGTTTCTGCGGCCTCACCTGGTTCGACCGGGATGAGCTCGAGATGTTGCAGTGCCTGATCGCATCGAAAGAATCCTCGGGTCGTGAGTCTAAAGAGCTGAACGTTTAACGAGGCAGAACCTCATGAACTGAATGGACCCATGAGATGTAATAGGCCCTCAGGCTCCCCGACACGATACGAACTCAAGAAACTGTTATTATGATTACCGTGATACTTTTTGCCATATTAAAAGATAGGGCTGGCCGTGATGAACTGCGCATCAATGCCGGTCCCTCGACCGTGTCGGAGCTGCTCAAACAGATCGCGACAGAATATCCTGCGCTCAAGGACATGCTGTCTGCTGGAAGGATCACGGTCTCGGTAAACCATGAGTTCGCGAAGCAGAATTCTCGCGTGCAGGACGGTGACGAGGTGGCGCTCATGCCGCCGTTCTCCGGAGGGGATGTTCCTACCGGGATCACCCGCATACAGACGGAACCGTTTTCTCTGGACCTGGAGATGGAGCGGCTGAAAAAGATCTCGTCATCTATTGGAGCAGTTGTCACGTTCCTCGGGACAACACGGGACATATCCCGGGGAAAGCAGGTGGCGAAACTCGAGTTTGAACACTATTCCGGCATGGCAGAGAAAAAGCTAGCCGATATCAGGGCGCGGGCGATGCGGGATTTCGGAATTATTGAGGTGACAATCATTCACCGGGTAGGCATACTACCGGTGGGAGAGAACATTGTGCTCATCGCAGTTGCGGCGGAGCACAGGGATGAGGCATTCCGGGCATGCCGCTTCTGCATCGATGAATTAAAACGGACCACGCCCATCTGGAAGAAGGAAACGACGCCTGAAGGGGAAGTTTGGGTTGAGGAACATCCGTAAGAGCAGAAGTCAGAGGTCAGAAGTGAGAAGACAGGCAAGAGATGAATTATTCTCCAGCACTATTGGCCTGTCCGGTCTTATCCGTCTTCTTTGACCTATCCTTTTTTTGCCGCTTTTTTCTCGTTCTTCATGAACACCACGCAAGTCGAGCAGTCCTCATCCTTGCGGCACTTAGTGGTCTCCCAGCAGGGCTTGCCCTTGTCCGTGAATGCCGTGCAGACCACCCGGCGTTCGTCGGGACAATCCTTGATCTCCCAGCAGGGCGCGTAATCGAGGAGCTTCTTGATCCCTTCGATGCTGATCTTTTTGGAGTGGATCAACTCCCGTATGCAGCGCAGCCACTTGATATCGTTCTCGGTGTACAGCCTGTTCCTGCGCTCCCGCGTCGGCAGGATCAATCCATGCTTCTCGTACAGCCGGAGCGTCTGTGCCGTGGTCCCCACCAGTTTTGCAGCAACTCCCATGGTGTAGAGGGGTGCGTCCTTGTCTTTGAGTACATCCAAGCTATCCGCTACCATATATTTTCGTATTCTCCTTGGTACCTTACCGTATTATCAGCATCGTCATCTTGTCTGAAATAAGGAGCAGGCCCATGATTATCAGGATGACCCCGCTCACAATCTTGATGGCCTTGAAATGCTTTCTCAATTTGCTGAACGAAGTAAGGAACGCGCTGATCGCTATCGCCGACAGAATAAAGGGTACGCCCAGTCCTAGCGAATAAAAGCTGAGCAGTGCCACGCCTTTCCCGAGCGTGTTCGCCTCGATTGCGAGCGCCAGCACCGAGCTCAGGAATGGGCCGGTGCAGGGGGTCCAGCCCGCGCCGAAGATTGCGCCGACCAGGAGCGTCCCGATGTACCCCGCGGGCCGCGTTTTGAGTTGCAGCCTGGCTTCCCGCTGGAGGAAGGGAATGTTCACCACGTCCATGACGAAGATACCCATGATGATGATGAGAACGCCGCCGATGACCCTGATCACGCCCAGATGCTCGGTCAGGACCCTTCCCATGAGGCTTGCCGTCGCTCCCAGCAGAACGAATATGATGGAAAAACCGATTACAAAGACCACGGAATGGAGCAGGGTTGTGTTCATGTTCTTTCTGCGAGATTCCTTGCTCACGAGTTCGTCGTAGCTTATCCCCGTAATATAGGAAACATACGAAGGGATAAGGGGCAGGATACATGGAGATGCAAATGAAACAAGTCCCATGAGGAGCGAGAACAGCAGCGCGGACAGCGTCAAACCCTGAGAAAGGTCCATGAAAATGAAACCCCCCAAAATATAGAATTGTATAATACCAAAGCACAATAAGTAGAGTCAAGGAAAAGTTATATAATTTTTCCTTGATTTGTTTTAAAGTTCTGATTATAAACATTTCGTGTTCTCAATGAATACGGGCCGCTCCTGAAAATGTATCCATATGCGCACTCCGACGATGCGGAGGCATTTTTTTTGAAAATTTTCTTGACATTTTTTCATTTATGGTTAGAATGCATAGGTTTGTTTGATTTTAAAACGGAGGTAAAGTTCCATGGCAGAAATGAGCAAAACCGCAAAGGCAGCCACGAAAAAGGCCGTTGTGAACCTCAACGTGCCGCAGTGCTGTGGCAAGCCTATGCAGGCAGCGAAAATGATGACCACGACCGGCAAGGTGCGCGGCATGATGTGGCTCTGCGACAAGTGCTGGAAAGAGAAAGCCATCTAAGACGGTTTTTGAGGTACACGGTAGATGAAAAGGCGGTGATTGTTCACCGCCTTTTGCTTTTTGTGCGCGCAGACTTTTTGCGTACTTGTCTTCGCGATGCAACTGCCTTCTTCAAATCGCGTTTAGACGCTTCCTCTTATATTCGTATCTCCGCAAGAGACATCTGCGATGTCTGCGTGCAGCGAATTCAGGAGATGTGTGAACCTGTCGAATTCATCCCACGGACCAAAGTATTGGACGAGAGCTTGTCGAACAATTCCTAACCGTAGTCGCTTCCTCAGGCCGTACAAAACATACTGAGATTTTGTAGGGATTCATGTATTTCCGGCAGTTTGTGTTTATTTATTAAACTGCTAAGGAATCAAAAATGCTCCATCGATTATCAGCTCGCTGTGCTCAGGGCTTTTTAATATACAGTTGACTGGTTGTGATGGGAGAAGGTTTCCCTATTTGTCAGATCTTTTTCCCAGTATGCAGCGGATGCTTGACTTTGCCGCATAGGTGATGCTATTATCAATTTGCGCCGTAAAACCCCGTCCTTCAAGGCGGGGATATAAGGCTCTGGTTGCGAAGCAACCAGCGAGTTTATGATTAAAATCAGAGGTAGACAATTGTTCACCTATCTGATATAATTAAATAATGACCGAACCCGCTAAAGAGCCCGATCTGCAAACAATGACCGCTGTCGGCAAAGTATTGGTAACTGACGACAGCACCGCCCTCCTGCTTGGCCTGCTCGGGTATTCCGCAACGAAGCTCTGGAACACCGCGGTGTGGCATGTCAAAGAAGCCTGGAAAACCACCGGCAAGATCCCTTCCTACGCAAAGATGGATGTTTCTATGAAGCAAGAGCATCCTCTCTGGTACCGCAGGCTACACTCGCAAAGCGCCCAGGCTGTAAAAGAACCCGAGGACTACACGAGCCAGACATGCTCTGTATGCGGCACAATATTTAGATCCAATCGTGTCCATCGTGGCCTCTATATCTGCAACCAATGCGGTGCCGTGATCAACGCCGACGTGAACGGCGCAATCAACATCTTAAAAAGGTATCTCCCGGAGCAAATGAGTGTCTCCTGGAGTAGTGGCTGCTTGGCACAGCCTGCGGTCAACCGGTTTGCCTGGAGAAAGACCAGGCCGTCAGTATCAGCCCATAAACCGGGGACGTGGCAAACATCTCTGCCGCATCCGCGAACAGGATCAGCAGTTGCCCTTAGCGCATTAAGGGCCTGATTCGGGAATCCCCGGCCGTCAGGCGGGGGAGGATGTCAACCCCTCAGGTGGCAATCAACGAAGTGGCCATTCCCGAGGTTGGTTATACGCGGAACGATCTTGTCGCAGGGGTCGAAGCGGTAAATGCAGCGGGTATGGAACCGGCAGCCGGACGGTATCTGGGTAGGGCTCGGGATGTCTCCCTTGAGCAGGATATGTTTTTTCTTTACCGTCGGGTCCGCGACGGGGATATCGGCCAGGAGCGCTTCGGTATATGGGTGCGAGGGATTTCTATAGATCTCTTCGGCGGGAGCGATCTCGACGATTTTCCCGAGGTACATCACAGCCACGCGATCGGAGAAGTGGCGGACGAGGTTAAGGTCGTGGGCGATGAACAGGAACGACAGCTTCATCTCCTCGCGCAGATCTTCGAGAAGGTTGATGATCTGAGCCTGAACAGAAACGTCGAGCGCTGAGACTGGTTCGTCAGCCACGATGAACGACGGCGTGCTCGCAAGGGCGCGAGCAATGCCGACCCGCTGACGCTGACCACCTGAAAACTCATGCGGATAGCGGCGCAGTGCATCGGCAGGAAGCCCGACTTTGCCCAGCAGGACAGCGGTACGCTCCTCCAGTTCCTTCCCCTTGGCAAGAGCGTGGATCACGAGAGGTTCGGAAATGATCTCCTCGATACGCATGCGGGGATTGAGCGAGGCGAAGGGGTCTTGAAAGATAATCTGCAGGTTTTTCCGGAGGGCTCTGATATCCTCTCTTGCAAGGGTGCTCAGATTGCGGCCGTCAAAAAAAACACTTCCCGCCGTCGGCTCGAGCAGTCTCAGCGCAAGTCTTCCGAGCGTGGACTTACCGCAACCGCTCTCGCCCACGAGTCCTACCGCCTCCCCTCGAGCAACAGAGAGGCTCACACCGTCGACGGCTTTCGCTTCAACAGTTTTTCCCAGGCCTGCTTTTAGTGAGAAGGCTTTGTAGAGGTCTCTTATTTCAAGGAGTACGTGGCTCACAGGTTTTAAATACTTCCAATAACGGAATGAGGAATCTCAAATAATATACAAATTATGATTCTTATTCAACAAGATTGAAAATAACTGCTGGGCATTGTTTGTCATCTGATTTTAAGATTTGGCGTTTAATCCTACTCTGCTTCCCAACATCTCAGCAGATGTCCCGCTTTCACCTCCACCAGTGCCGGCTCCGCCTCGCACCGTTTGGACTTGGCCTCGCAGCGCTGAATAAACTTGCATCCCGCGGGGAGATCATGCAGCCTCGGCACAGTCCCGGCGATTGTCCGCAATCGGGTCTTTCTTGCCTCACCGGGTTTAGGTATCGAGTCCATGAGACCTCTCGTATAGGGATGCAGTGGATTAGCGAAAAGCTCTGCGGTCTCCGCCTGCTCCACGATGCGTCCGGCATACATCACAGCCACGTCATGAGCCCGTTCAGCGATCAAACCCAAGTCATGCGTTACCAGGATCATAGCCATGCCCATCTCCTGCTGGATCTGGCCGAGGAGTTCCAAGATGTGCGCCTGGATCGTGACATCGAGCGCGGTCGTCGGTTCATCGGCAAGGATAAGGGAGGGCTTGCATGCAATGGCCATGGCGATCACGACACGCTGGCGCATGCCACCCGACATCTGGTGGGGATATTCGTGCACCCGCTTTTCCGGCGAAGGAATGCCTACTGAATGCAGAAGTTCAATGGCAGAATCCATGGCCTGCTTTTTCGTAACGTTAAGATGAGTAATCAGAACTTCGGCGATCTGGTTCCCAACAGTGAAGACAGGGTTAAGCGCGGTCATAGGTTCCTGAAAGATCATGGATATTTTCGCGCCACGGATATTTCTCATCTCCTTCGACTCCAACGTGAGCAGGTCACGCCCCTCGAAGAAGATGCTCCCTGACACGATCTTGCCTGGATAGGGAACGATATTGAGTACTGAAAGGGCGGTTACGGTCTTGCCGCAGCCGGATTCGCCGACGAGTCCGAGAACGCGGTCTTTTTGCAGATTGAGACTGAGATTATCAACGGCCTTGATAACTCCCGTTCTGGTGAAAAAATGTGTAGTGAGGTCCTTTATTTCAAGAAGATCCAAATGCGGGGCTCCGTTAGGAACTCTGGGGTTTTACGAAATTGAGGTACGTCCTCACCGCGGAGTTGTTCGGGTCGAACACGAGTGCCTCTCTCCATTCTTCTTCGGCCAAGCCGTAGAAGCCCTGCGAATAATAGGTGATGCCAAGATGGAGCCGCGCAGGAATGTAGCGGGGATTGCTCTGTTTGGCCCGATTGAACTGCTCAATAGCTTCATCGTACCGGCCCTTGTCCCTTAGAGCGATGCCGAGGTGCGTTATGATGTCGGCGAAGTTCGGTGAAAGGCGAAGCGCTTTCTGATACTCGTCGATAGCATCATCCAGCAACCTCAACTCATAATAGATGTTTCCGATTCTCAGATGCTCGTCGGCAAGCTTGCCCTTGACGAAGGGATCGATGGAGGATTCCGAGGCCTTGTTTGTCTGCTCGGTAAAGTGGGACGCTCTTTCAAAGACTTCGCGGGCTTTCTCATACATGCCGAGATCGCTGTAGGTAATAGCAAGGTTGAGCGACGCCTCGGTGTATCCCGGGTTCAACTTCAGCGCCTTTTCAAAGGCTTTTGCCGCCAGATCGAGCCTGTTAGTCTGATTGTAGATGATTCCTATTTTGTTCTGGATATCCGCAAACGACGGGTTCCTGTCCAGGATCAGTTGGAGGAAGCGTTCGGCGTTTTCATAGTCTTTCTTCTCGAACGCCTCGGTACCCTGCTTGTACAGGTCTTCGAGTTTTTGCTGCATTTTTTCTCCATTCTAAGGGCGGCTATGCAATAGCCACAGGTATTATAAAAAACTTAGCATACCGCAGCACACCCTGTCAATGAAAAACAGGTCCGAGCAAGCGCGGGACGAATCCATCAATATTCCTGTGATTATTGATGCCTCCTCCTCGATCGACTTGCTTGCGAGGCAACACGCAAGACTCCCCCTCCTGAAGAGAATCAATTTACGGAAAGGATGAGTTTGCGCATTACTTCCGACTAGCTCGATACCATCCCGTGTCGGCCACTTGCCAGGGATAAAATACGTTTGTGGCCGCAATATTACGCAGCTTGTTTCGCCTTAGCATCCTTGCTGTGTAGTGGAATTCGATATCACTCCAGGAATGTGGTATAGCAGCAACAATGGCATAGTGAAAGTAGTCTTTTTTACCACAATGGCAATACTGATTATACGGTTAACTAATTGTTTATTGAATATTATTAGTTTGCGTACCTATGGCATGTGTATTGCTTTAGAATGGATTGAGAAAGAAATTACGATCATGATCAGATTGCAGCGTACTATAAAAAACATTGTTTCATGCGAAGGCATTGGCCTCCATACGGGCAAGCCGGTGCAAATAGTGCTTAAGCCCGCACCAGTAGACACTGGCGTCGTGTTTGTCCGCACGGACCTCGACAGAGCAGAAATCGCAGCATCAACTGCCAACACAGCAGCGACGAGCTACGCAACTACGCTCAGCCAAAACGGAGCATTCGTGAAGACCGTGGAACACCTGCTTGCTGCTTTCTCCGGACTGAATATTGATAATGTTATTATAGAAATAGATTCAGAAGAAGTCCCGATCATGGACGGTAGTGCCAGGCCCTTCATCCGTCTCATCACAGATGCCTGCATCCAGAGCCAGAGAAAGTTTCAGCCCGTGCTTAAGGTCATAAAGCCAATCTTTGTGCACGAAGGCAGTAAGCAGATAGCCATCTGGCCCGCAAACTCACCAGGTATTTCTTATTTCATAGATTTCAACCACCCCATGCTGAAGGAGCAGAGCCTCCAGTACCTGCCTTCGGAAGAGTCGTTCTTGAGCGAAGTAGTCGACGCCCGTACCTTCGGGTTCCTGAGCGATGTGCAAACCCTTCAGGCCAACGGTCTGGCGAAAGGCGGTTCCATGAGCAACGCCGTGGTCCTCAGTGAGGACACAGTGTTAAACGAGGAAGGTCTGCGGTACAAGGACGAATTCGTACGGCATAAGATCCTCGACCTCATCGGCGACTTCAAGCTCATAGGCATGCCGATCATCGGGCATATCGTAGCGCATAAATCCGGACATGCCTTGAACGCGCAGATGGTCAGCAAGCTCATGAACAGCCCGCAGCATTGGGTCATGGTCGGACCTCATAAAGAAGTCCCAGTCAAGCATCTGGAGATGCAGTATCAGCATGCAGCGTTGTAATATTTCTCTTCCACTGAAAAAAAGCAGACATTGATTAAAAGTGTCTGCTTTTCTTGCGTGCGAATAACCATGCCATAGAAGCAGTACACAACTGTTTAGACAGAAAGTAATAAATGCAAGTCCATCCTATTTAGCAGAAGCAATTAAAGCAAATAGAACAGATCTAGATTCAAGGGCCCTTTAACGGGTGTAATTTTCCAACGTCCCAAATTTGGATCTGGGTATCCAACACGCCTTGCAGACGCAATCTAATAAGTTTCGAGCTTACCGTTAATAACATACGGTTGTATAAAGTTTAACCGATGACTTTCCTTTTGGTAATCAATCTCTGCCGCACTCAACATGTCTGGAATATCAACCCACTATATGTTATCAAAACTGCCTATTCGAATTTCCTCCCCCGATAAAACCGTTCAGCATTTTTCTATCTTTTCCTACTCAAATACTCTTCCATGATCGTCACGCTTGAGCTGGTCCCGATGCGTTCGGCGCCAGCCTCAACGAGCGTGGTGACCGAATCGAGGTCGCGTATCCCACCCGATGCCTTGACGCGGCAGGCAGATCCTACGGCGCTGCACATGAGCCGGATGTCCTCCACTGTCGCACCACGTGGGCCGTAGCCGGTCGAGGTCTTGACGAACTCCGAGCCGATACGCGCTGCAATGGAGCAGACGGTCGTAATCTCTTCCTGTGTCAAGTAGCCCGTCTCGAGGATGACTTTGTGGACGAGTTTCGGCGTCATGGCGATGATGTTCTTAATGTCGATTTCTACAATATCGAGACGACCGGACTTCAGCATGCCGAGGTTGATGACGATGTCCAGCTCGTTGGCGCCGTTCTTCATTGCCTCCATGGCTTCAACGATCTTGACAGTAGTGGTGTTCGCCCCATGCGGAAACCCCACCACGGCGCAAACTTTCAGAAGCGTGCCGGAGAGCATTTCCCTCGCCCTGGCCACGTAGCCGCCATTCACCACGACCGTAGAAAAGCCATATTGTTTTGCTTCATCGCAGACCCTCGTAAGGTCTGTAATGGTTGCGTCTGGGCGGACCAGAGTATGGTCGATCAACTGCGCTAATTGGGCGGCGTTTTCGAACATTTTCGCACCTCATCCCTGTACGCCCGCGCGAGAGCGGCGGTAACGGGACCGGGAGTGCCGCTGCCGACCGGCTTGCCGTTTATAATTGTGACCGGCATGACTTCAATCGTTGAATTCGTGATGAAACACTCGTCCGCGTCCATCAGTTCTTGAGGACGGATGGCCCCTTCCTGCGCAGGAGTGCCGATTTGTTGCGCAAGGTCGAGCACTAGCCTCCGTGTCACGCCTTCAAGGATACCGATGCCCAGCGCAGGCGTCACAAGGATTCCTGATTTGACCATAAAGATATTGCATATGGTGCCTTCGGCAACAAATCCCTCCCAATTCAGCATGATGCCTTCATAGGTGCCGGCTCGGATCGCTTCGATCTTCGCAAGGATATTATTCAAAAAATTTGTGCCCTTGATGGAAGGGTCAAGTGCAAGCGGGTGATTACGCCTCGTTTTTACGATGGACACGGACACGCCGCGGTTGTAGTTCTCTACGGGATAGTCCTTGAACTGATTGGCCATGATTACCATTGTCGGTTCGGGGCAGAGAGCCGGGTCGAGCCCGATCTCGCCCGGTCCCCGGGATATATGGAGACGCACATATGCTTCGGTAAGATTGTT
>Ga0335081_10013655_pt1 | contig 13128 bp, 9 predicted proteins | sample Lox_Sample_35_FD_206713 | JGI IMG/M metagenome (GOLD analysis project Ga0335081, IMG submission 206713) | Soil microbial communities from Loxahatchee National Wildlife Refuge, Florida, United States - Lox_Sample_3.5 | ecosystem: Environmental > Terrestrial > Soil > Wetlands | place: USA: Florida...
AAAAGCATGTCGGGGACTTTGATGTCGTAGGCATACCTGTGCGCGCCGGTCACGATCTCACGCCCGTTGACCTTGGGCACCGACGTTCCCGCCACCCTCCAGTCGGCGGCCGCCCCAAGCGCCACACCCGCCGGAATCGTCTTGGTCAGCTTCTCGCCGCGGGTCAACTCGCCGAAGCCGGCTGAATGACTGCCCGCTGTCACCTTGCCGTCGGCCACTTGGATCGACCCACGCTCCACCATCCACTTCTGCGACGCCAGGTCCACCAGCATCTCGCGCGCCGTGGCCGCGGCCCTGCGAATCACGGGCCACATTTGGGGCGTGGTCTGGCTGCCGAACGTGCCCATGTCGAACGGCGTTAGGTCCGTGTCGCCCATCACCATGGTGATCGATGCCACCGGCGCCCGTAGTTCCTCTGCTACCGCCTGTGTCAGCGAGGTGCGGGCGTTCTGTCCCACTTCCACCTTGCCGGTGTACACTGTCACCGCACCGGTCTCGCCGATGTGCAGCCACGCGCTCAGGTTCTGTGGAAGCGGCTCGCGCATTCCGCGCCGCTGCCCGCCGCCGCTCTCCTGCGCGTCGGAGTCATCCGCGATTAGCACCACAATGCCGCCGCCCAATACCGCGAAGAAATCACGCCGTCTCATGCCCGGCCTCCTTTCTTCGCCGCCGCTTGAATCGCGCGAACGATCCGCGGGTAGGTCCCGCACCGGCAGATGTGTCCGTTCATGCCGCTCACGATTTCCGCTTCGGTGGGGTGGGGCGTGCGTTCGAGCAACGCCACGGCACCCAGGATCATTCCGGGAGTGCACCAGCCGCACTGCATGGCGTCGGCCTCCAGAAAGGCCGCCTGCATCGCGTGCAGCTTTCCATTGGGAGCCAGCCCTTCGATGGTGACGATCCGCTTGCCCGCCACCGAGCCCACCTTGGTCAGGCACGATTTGGTGGGCGTGCCGTCGATCAGAACCGTGCACGCCGCGCATTGCCCTTCGCCGCAGCCGTACTTGGTCCCCGTGAGGTCGAGATCGTCTCTGAGGACGCTCAACAGCATGCGGTCCGAATCGGCATCGATCCGGCGCCGCGCTCCATTCACATCCAGTTCGGTGACCCTCGCCATATTGTCTATTGTGGCGTAAAACGGCGAGGGTTCGCGGGGAGCTCCAGTCCTGGCCAGGGCCCCTGGGCTACTCGACCACCTGCCCGTTCACATCGTAGACCGTAACCTTCCCGTATTTCTCCATGACCGGTTTGATCTTAGTTGCATCGCCCACGGCTACGATCTGAATGTGGTCCAGGGTCAGGTACTTTTGCGCGACCCGTTGCACATCGTCGGCGGTTACCGCAGAGATCTTTTCAGGATAGGTGTCCCAGTAGTCTTCCGGCAAGTTGTAGTCTTTCCGCGTGATGGCGTAGTTGAGCAGTGTCGCAGGGCTTTCGAGCGACAGCGCGAAACTCGCCACGACCAGGCGTTTTTTCTCCTCGAGTTCGCCGGCCGGCACCTTTTCCTCGCGGATGCGCCGCAATTCGTTGAAGAACTCGCGCATCGCGCCCTCAGTCACATCGGTGCGCACCTCCGAACTCGCCTGCCACGGTCCGGGCAACATGCCGGCCGAGAAGTTGCTGTAGGCTCCGTAGGTGTACCCCTTGTCTTCACGCAGATTGTTGAACAGGCGGGCCGATGAGCCGGCGCCCAACACCTGGTTCATCACGTTCATGGCGAAATAGTCCGGACTGCGCCGGTCGATGCCCACATTCCCCATCACGATGTTGGTCTGTACCGAACCCGGACGGTTCACAATCGCCACGTGCAGTTCCGGATTGGGGGGCGCGTTGGGAGGTTGTACCGGCTTGTAGTCGCTCTTCTTCCAGCCAGCGAACGCCGTCTTCAGTTTGGGAAGAACCTCCGCCGGCGTGATATCGCCGACGATCCCCAGTATCGTGTTCTGCGGCGCCAGGCGTTCATCGTGCCACTTCTTCATTGCTTCCGGAGTGATGGCTTCGACCGTGGCGGGAGTCGCCGCTATCGCCGACAAAGGATGGTCGCCGAACACCAGCTTGTTGAAGCGCTCGGACGCCAGGAAGCCCGGATTGGTGCGCTGCTGGCGCAACCCCAGTAGTGTCCGCTGTTTCAGTTTGGCCCACTCATCGGCCGGGAAGGAAGGATGCAGGAACACATCCACGCCCAATGCGAACCACTTGTCGAAGTTGTCGCTCAGGCCCGACATATTGAAGCCGGACGACATGGTGGTAGTCGCAGCGTTGCCGCCGATGCTGGCGGCCAGCAGATCCACCTGCTCCGCGATCTGCTTGCTCGAGAGGGTTGTGGTGCCTTCCCGCATCAACGTGGCTGAGAGGCCGGCCAGCCCCTTCATCTCCGGCGGATCCAGCAGTCCGCCGCCGCCGCGGATATCCATCGAGAGGAAAATCTGCGGCAGCCGGTGGTCCTCTAGAATGAGGACCGTCATACCGTTGTCCAGATGCACTTCCTGGGCCTTGGGCAGCTTCACCTTCAGGACTTCTTTCGATACGGGAGCTACGTTCTTGAAGGCTTCCTTCTTTACCGCGGGTTGGGCGCCCGCCATCGGAGTCTGCGGGCTTTGCGCCCACGCGATCCAGAGACCAACCGGCAGCAGGAATATCAGTGTTTTTTTCATGTTCGTCTCCTCCCGTTTTAGTTGCCGGCCGCTCCGGCTGTCTTCGCCTTCGGCATGGTGATCACCACCGAGCGATTGGTCTCCACCAGGTATTTCTTCGCGACCCGCATGATATCCACCTTCGTCACGGCTGCCAGTTTCTGGTACTCCGTATTCACCAGGTTGGCATCACCGAACTCCACCGAGGTCGCCGCCAGGTTCGCGGCGCGGTTGAGCGTGCTTTGCGCTCCCGAGACCTGGTTTCGCCGGAGGATCATGTGGACCTTATCCATCTCCCAGTCTTCCGCAGGCTGATTCTGCAATTTCGCAATCTCGTCGTACACCATCTTCTCCACCGCTGCCAGGTCCTTGCCCGGCCGCACCGTCACACTGATCTGCAGCAACGACGGGCCCGGCCGTTGATTGGCGAAAGCGCTGGCGTTGGCCGCCACTTCCGTATCCTTCACCAGCTTTTGATACAGACGCGACGATTGACCGGAAGAAAGAACCCGGCTCATCACGCTTAATGCGTAGTAATCCGCCGTGTCGCCTGCCGGAATGCGGTACACGATATCGATGCGGGGAAACTGAGCGAATTGATCCTCCAAGGTCTCCCGGCGCTCGGCTTGCTGATCGGGCTGCGACAGATCCGGTTTCGGCGGCGCCGGTTGGGCGGGAATGCTTTCGAAGTATTTTTTCACCTTAGCCAGCGCGTCGTCGGTCTTGAAATCTCCCACGATCGCGATGGTGGCGTTGTTAGGAGCGTAATAGCGCTTGAAGAACTCCTGCACATCCTGCAGGCTGGCTGCGTTCAAATCGGCCATCGAACCGATTACCGAATGCTTGTAAGCAAAGGTGTCGTAGGCCAGGTCGTCGATAGCCTCGAAGGTCTTCCCGTACGGCTGGTTATCCACCCGCAACCGGCGCTCCTCCTGAACCGCGTTGCGTTGGTTGTCAAGATTCGCCTGGGTAACCGCCAGTTTCCCCATCCGGTCCGCCTCCAGGAACAAACCGAGATCCAGCTGGTTTGCTGGCAGGGTCTCGAAGTACAACGTGCGGTCGTTGTCCGTGGTGCCGTTCAACGAGCCGCCGTTCTGCGCGATCAGGGCCGAGTACTCGCCCTTGGCGACGTTGTCCGAGCCCTGAAACATCATGTGCTCGAACAGGTGCGCGAAGCCCGTCCGCCCCGCTTTTTCATCGCGCGATCCCACGTTGTACACCACCGCGATCGAATAAGTGGGAGCTGTATGGTCCTCAGATAGGAGTAACGTCAGGCCGTTCTTCAGCTTGAACTGCTTGAACGGAATAGCAACTTCCTTGGTTGCTCCGAATATCAGGGCGGCAAACGCCAGCCCCAGTGCACACACTAGTATTTTTCGCATGATCCCATCACCTCGAAACTCCTCCATCATATCCCGCTGGCGGGAAGGCGGCAGCGTGGTCCCCTGGTAAAAAAAATGCCCCACGCCAGGGCGGCGTGGAGCATAAAGTTCTACTGCAATCTGTCTCGGAGGATGACAGACCGGTGACGATATTAGCACCGGGACATCCGGAAAATCAATCAAAAAAGTCGGCGAATCGCGCCCGGCCTCTGCGCTCAGTTATTGAAGGGTATGGATTAGCGCAATTCCTCCATCACTTGCTCCAGTACGGTCCGAGACGGCCTTACTTTCGATTCTGGTAACGTTGCAATCGGTTCATCCGCCAGGTTTAGTAGTTCTAGGAAGGTTGGTTTAGTTGTGTTCAGATACAGGATGCCCGTCAAGACTTCGCCCCTGGCTTCAGACTCTTCCAGCGCTACCAGCGCCTTGAACCGGTCGGTCGGATCAAAATCCCGTTGCAGTTTACGAATGCGAAGATGGGAGCCGTCGTGCATCTGGACATCCATCACCTCACCTTCCGGGATGTCCACCGAAATATCCTCGAAGGCCGGCACAAAGTCCAACTCCTGAAGAATGGACTCATGCTCTTTCATGTAGGAGTAACTCTTGGTGGACCCCAGGTGATCGTTGAAGGTGACGCAGGGTGAGATCACGTCGATCACCGAGAGGCCGCGGTGGGCAATGGCCGTCTTCAGGATGGCCTGTAACTGCCTTTTGTCGCCGCTGAAGGAGCGGGCCACAAAAGTGGCGCCCCATTTGAGCGCGAGCGCGCAGCAATCGAAGGGCGGCAGGTCGTTGGGGATGCCGGATTTGAGCGTGGACCCCAGATCCGCGGTAGCCGAGAACTGCCCCTTGGTCAACCCGTAGACGCCGTTGTTCTCGATGACGTAGATCATGGGCATGTTACGCCGGACCAGGTGCATGAACTGGCCGATGCCGATGGAAGCGGTGTCGCCATCGCCGGTGACGCCCAGGCCCAGCAGCGTGCGGTTGGCCAACAGCGCACCGGTGGCAATGGCCGGCATTCGCCCGTGGACACCGTTGAATCCGTGCGAGAGCCCCAGGAAGTAGGCCGGCGATTTCGAAGAGCAGCCAATCCCAGAGAACTTAGCCACAGTGTACGGATTCACACCCAGATCGTAGAAGGCTTCGATGATGCGCTCGGAGATGGAGTTATGGCCGCAGCCGGCGCAGAGGGTGGTCTTACTGCCCTTGTACGGCAAAACCTCCAGCCCGATGTGATTGACTTTCTTGGGCGGCGGGGGCGCAGTGGTGCTCATCTAGTTGCCCTCCTGTCTAATGATCTCGTCGGTGACGGTTCGCGCATCGAGCGGAAGGCCGCCGTAATACCGAAGGCTGCGCAGCCTGGCAATCAGGTCCGGATCGAACTCAAGTCGCATCAGGCCGAGCAACTGGCCGTCGCGGTTCTGATCCACCACGTATACGCGGTCGTGGCGTTGGATGAAGTCTGTCAGGTGATGGGTGAACGGGTATCCGCGGAGCCGGAGGTAACTGGCCTCGATTCCGTATTCCGCCTTCAGTTGGTCGCAACTTTCCCGCACCGCGTAGTCCGACGTGCCGAAAGCCACAAAACCGATCCTGGCATTCTCGGCGATGCGGACCACTGGTTCGGGGATGAAGCGCCGCATCACTTCGAACTTATGGGCCAGGCGGTCCATGTTATTGATGTAATCGTCTTCGCGTTCGGTGTACTGCGCCTTTTCGTTGTGGCCGCTGCCCCGCGTGAAGTACGACCCGGCGGGGTGGTTGGTGCCCGGCAGCGTACGGTAGCCGACGCCGTCGCCATCCACATCCTTATAGCGCGCGAAACTGCCGAGATTGTTCAGGTCGTCCGCTGTGAGCACCTTGCCGCGCTTGATGGGCTTATCGGGGTAGGGGAAGGGATCGGCCATCCAGTTGTTCATCCCCAGGTCGAGATCGGTCATCACGAAGACCGGCGTCTGGAACTTCTCGGCGAAATCGAAAGCTTCGATCGCCATCGAGAAGCACTCTTCGGGCGAGCAGGGGAAGAACATCGGATGCTTGGTGTCGCCGTGGGAGAGCGTTGCCGTGGTCAGGACATCGCCCTGCTGGGTACGGGTGGGCAAGCCAGTAGAGGGGCCGACGCGCTCCACGTCGAAGATCACGGCGGGGATCTCGGCGTAGTAGCCCAGGCCGACGAATTCGGACATGAGCGAGATGCCCGGGCCGGCGGTCGCGGTCATCGAGCGCGCGCCCGCCCATCCCGCGCCCAGCGCCATTCCGATGGAAGCCAATTCATCTTCCGCCTGCACGATAGCGTACGTGGCTTTGCCGGTTTCAGGGTCCAGGCGAAAGCGCTTCATGTAACCGATCAGCGACTCGACCAGCGACGACGACGGCGTAATGGGATACCATGTCACCACTGTCACACCAGCAAACATGGCGCCCAGCGCGCACGCCGCGTTGCCGTCAATGATGATCTTGCCGGCAGTCGCGTTCATGCGCTCGACGCGGTACGGGATTCCGCTGCTGAAAGTCTTGGCGGCATATTCGAACCCAGCTTTGCACGCGCCCCAATTGAGCTCCGCGGCCTTGGCCTTGCGCTTGCCGAACTGCTTGACCAAGGCCCGATTCACCTCATCCATTTCGATGGAAAGCAACTGTGCCACAACCCCGTCGTAGATCATGTTGCGGACGAGTTTGCGCAGCTTGGCGTCAGGGCAGACCGGTGCAACCAGCTTGTCGAACGGCACGGGAAAGAAATGCAGGTCGCTGCGCAGCGCGTCGAGTTTGAGGGGCTCGTCATAAACCACTACGGCGCCGCGGTCCAGCTTCATAACGTCTTCGCGCGCGGTTTCCGGGTTCATGGCCACCAGGATGTCGATTTCCTTGCGCCGCCCGATGTATCCGTGTTTGCTGGCGCGGATGGTGAACCAGGTAGGCAGGCCGGCGATGTTCGAGGGGAACATGTTTTTGCCGGAGACGGGGATGCCCATCTGGAACAGCGAGCGCATCAGAACCGTGTTGGCGGTCTGGCTTCCGGATCCGTTGACCGTTGCGACCTGAATGCTGAAATCGTTGACTACAGAATGGCTCGGCTGGCCCGGCGCAGCTTCCGCCGGGGATACTTCTAGCGTTGACATCGATAAGGAATCCTTCTGAAGGGGAATGTGACCCAGTTCACTGCCTTCTCAATTATATGCAAAAAGACGATCGCGTGGAGCGGCGCGCACCGCAGGCGTGACGTGAACCCGCACGCGCGAAGCATGTTTGCTCAATCAATCAGGGCCTGCATGACAGCGTTTTCGAAGTCGCGTTGCACCATCGGAACCTGGGTCTGAATCATGAGGATAGTGACCATCTTCTCCTTGGGATCGATCCACACCTGCGTGCCGAAAGCGCCATCCCAACCGAAGCTGCCGTTGGAGAGGCGAAGACCTGCCGTCACGGAATCCTGCACCACCGCGACCAGAAACCCGAATCCCATCCCGTGCGCCGGGCGCCCCAGTTTTCCGTTGAACATGTCGCCGACGTGGTTGGAAGCCATCAACTCCACGGTTTTGGGGCTCAGGACGCGCTTACCATTCAGGATGCCGCCGTTCACCAACATTTGCGCGAACTGCAGGTAGTCTTCGGCGGTCGAAGTAAGCGCCGACGCTCCCGAAAAATAGGTCTTGCTGGATAACGCCTGCTGATTGGGGCTTTTCTGAAGACCATTGGGGGAGCGTTGGTAGAGGGTGACGATCCGCTGCTGCGCGGCCTCGGAAGGGTAAAAGGCGGTGTCTTTCATCTCGAGGGGATCGAAGATCCTGGTTTTCAGGAATTGATCGAAACTCTGGCCGGAGACGATCTCAACAATGCGGCATAGCACGTCGGGGCCTGCGAGGCCGCTGTACGCCCACTGCGAGCCGGGTTGGAATTCGAGCGGCGCGGCTGCGATGCGCGGGATGTAATCGGCCAGCGTGTCGGTTGGCCCACGCGGTGCGAGCCGGTTGGATTCGCTGTTGCTGATGACGCCGCTCGCGATTCCGGACGTGTGCGTGAGCAGGTCCAGCACAGTGATCTCACGGAAAGCGGGTACCGTGTAGAACTGAGGCACCGCTCCACGGCCCGGCGCCCCCGGAATCGCACCTGGCGTTCCAGCCGCCGCGCTAGGGACGGCCACTTTCATTTCCTTGTACTCCGGAATGAACTTGGAAACCGGGTCGGTCAAGCGGATCTTGCCTTCCTCGATCATCGTCAGGACGGCCACCGCCGTCACCGGCTTGGACATCGAGGCGAGACGAAACACGGCGTCCTTGACCATGGGCCTCTTCGAGTCCAGATCCATCAGCCCGTGGGCTTCGAAATGCACGATGCGGCCGCGCCGCGCGACCAGCGTCACTGCTCCGGAGATCTCGCCGGCGTCGATGTGGCGCATCATGGCTTCGTGAATGCGCGCGAGGCGCTCGGTCGAGACACCCACAGATTCTGGAGCTCCCGCCGGTACATTGGCGGCGAGAACCGGAATAACACCGGCGAGGGCAAGCGTAGCCATCCTGGTTCGCCACGGGTGATGTAAATGAGTGGAATGCGGCTGCATACAGATCCTTTCCTGTCCATCAATTCGAACCCACCGAATCCTTTTTGCTCCCACCGGTCATCCTAGCGGCCCGCGGTGTTGCATGCAAATGTTCTGCTTCCGTGAGTGCGCCGGTCCACCGGCTCGCCATCCGCGGGCCCGGGGGCGTGCCAGTCTGCACCACCGAGCGAGTCTGCCGGAACAAAGCCAATTTGAAGGTAACCGGGTTCGTTTGCAATGGGTTGCAGGGGCGGCTATGCTTCGGATTTGGAACGATTCCCATTTCCTTTGCGGTGATCATCGATTTCTTTCGGGTCGAAAGTTGGCCCCAAAACGACCTTAACATGCGGACGCCCATTCGAGAGTGGGATATGCTTGTAAGTGGTTTGAAATCAACGAAACAAAGCTGAAGAAGTCTTTGAGCCGGTAATTCCCGGCCGGCCGGGGCTTGGACTCCCCCGAGTGCCCATCGAACGGTGTAGGATGATTCGCATGAGGACTAAGCGGGCGGCGCTGCTCTCGAAGACTGCAGCGCTAGACCGAAGGACATTCCTTGGCGCCGTTGCTGCGCTGGCGGTTCCGGCGTCGGCAGCCGCGCCGAACGTCGTGGGAGTGCAACTGTATACTGTGCGTGAAATCCTGCCGCGCGATCCCCTGGCGACCCTTCAGGCGCTGGAGCGCATCGGCTACCGGGAGGCCGAACTTACCGCGGACGGGCTGGACGCGGTGCTGGCGGCAATCCGTAAGACCTCGCTCAAGCCGGTGAGCCTGCACATGGACTCCACGCTGTTTATGCATAACCAGGACCGCCTGCCTTCCGTGCTGGCCGACGCCGCCGGGCGCGGATTTCAGTACGTGGTGTGCCCCTACGTGTCTCCTTCGGACCGGGGTGGCGCCGAGGTGGCGAAAAGGCTGGCAGAGACGCTCAACAGGGCCGGCGAAACAAGCCGGAAGTTGGGTATGCGGCTTTGCTACCACAATCATGCCTTCGATTTCGCGCCCGCCGGCGATCAGACGCTGCTCGATGTGCTGCTTCAGACCGCCGACCCTGAACTGGTCGGGCTCGAACTGGACATCATGTGGGCGGCAGTAGCAGGCGTGGATCCGGTGGGTGTGCTGAAGACGTGCGGAAAACGCGTGGCCATGCTCCACTTGAAGAACGTAGCCCCGGGGATTGCCAAGCGCTACAACGAAGATGTACCGCCATCCGCTTTTCGCGAGGTGGGCAACGGCACGGTCGATATCCCATCGGTGCTGGCCGCGGCGGCGCAGGCGGGCGTTCAGCACTATTTCGTGGAGCAGGATCGGACTCCCGGCGATCCGCTGGTCTCGCTGAGCGAAAGCTACCGCTATCTCCAAAACCTGAAGCCCTGAACTGCGGGCGGTTCATGGCAAGGCTTACTTTCAGCGCCGTGCCCTCTTGCCAGGATTGGCTGCCCCGCCGCGGTGCATCCTAGTACAATCAGAGAACAGATGCCCGATCAACACAGCGGCCCCAACACCGGGTTGCGCGGGACTGCGCTGCGCGAGGCCGAGGACCTCGACACCGGCAATATCAACTACGTCAAAGAAGCCTTCAAGTGGCAGTACAACTGGATCGGGTTGGCAGGCGCAGGCGCATTTGCGCTGGTTGCCGGCACGGGTTTTCCGCTGGTACTCGCGGCCGGCCTCGAGCTCATCTATCTAGCTCTGGTGCCGCAAAACAGCCGCTTTCGGCGGCTGGTGCGCTCGTGGCAATTCGCGGAGGAGAAACGCAAGATCGACGATAAGCTGCGCGCCATGTTCGCCGAGATTCCTCCCGACATGCGCGTGCGCTACGGCAAGCTGGACCTGCTCTGCCGCAACATTCGTGAAAACTACAGCAAGCTCTCCTCCACATCGCAGATGTTCGTGAAGGAGATGCAGGACCGCCTGGATGGCCTGCTGCAAGGCTACCTGCGCCTGCTTCACGCCGAGCAGCAACACCTCGAATACCTGCGCAGCACCGATCCGGACAAGATCAAGCAGGAGGGGGCTTTGCTCGAACGCTCCATGGCCTCCGAGCCGCCAAAAGTGCAAGAGATCAACCGCAAGCGCATCGAGATCCTCAACAAGCGGCTGGAGAAGTTCGCCAAGATCCGCGAAAACTGCGAGGTGATCAACGCACAATGCGCGGCCACCGAGGACGTGCTGCAGTTGATTCGCGACCAGTCCGTAACGCTGCGCGACCCGCAGCAGGTAAGCGATCAGCTCGAAGGCCTGGTGCACGACGTGGAGCAAACCGAGGCGACGGTCCGTGAAGTGGAAGCCATTTTTGAAATGGCGACGCCGGAGACCAGCGCCACGTTCAACCCGGTGCCAACCGAAACGCCCAGCACCACCCAGCCGCGAAACCGGATCCGCAACTGACATGACCGCCGCTCCCACCACTAAGAACTCGCACCTCGACTCGCTGCCCGCCTGGGCCAGGGAGCTTTCCGAGAAATACTACTCGCGGACGATCGTAATGTTCGTGCTGCACGGCAATGTGCGCGACCTGGTCCCGTTCCGGCAGGCCGAAACCACGGAGTTCAGTTCGCTTTCGCGGTTCCTCCGCACCGGCCTGTTCGGCAAGCGCGACCTGGTGATCACCTATGATCGCGGTGGCGGCCTCTCGTTCGCCGAGCCTCGCATGCAGGAGGACTTCCGCCAGGCGCTCTCCGGTTACGACCAGTTTCACGGCACCGGTTATGCTACGGCCTTGCCACGCAACCCCGATGGCGTGTTGAACCTGCTGGACAACTACCTGCGGCTGCGCATTGCCGACGGCCGCAAGATCGCGCTCATCCTCGACTACGCGGAAACCATCGCGCCGGCCGGTGATGTCTCCGGCCTTTCGGCGGACGACCGGAACGCCCTGGTGAATCTGAAACGCTGGGCGCAGCACCCATCGTTCCTGAGCGCCGATATCACGATCTGCCTGATCGCGGAGAACCTGGCCGAGCTGAACGGCGGTTTGTTGCAAAACCCCGGTGTCGCCGCCATCGATATTCCTTTGCCCGACGAGAGCGATCGACTGGAGTATATCCGGTCGGCCGGCGTGTTCCCGACCGAAGAGGGCGTCACTGACGCCACACTCGCCAAACTCACAGCCGGCTTGAAGCGGGTGCAGATCCACAACCTGATCGGGCAGGCCGTGGAGAATCACCAGCCGCTCACGATGGCGTTCCTCACCGCGCGGAAGAAGGAACTGATTGAATCCGAGTCGGGCGGGTTCCTGGAATTCGTGCAGAGCCGCTTCGACCTTTCCATGGTGGCCGGAAACGACGCCGCCAAGAACAAGTTGAAGGACGCGGCGGCCGCTCTGCGCGCCGGCAAGACGGAAGTGCTGCCGATGGGCTACGTGATTTGCGGCCCGGTGGGCACCGGAAAGACTTTTCTCACCACGTGCTTCGCCGGAGAAGTGGGAATCCCCGCGGTCTCTCTGAAGAATTTCCGCAGCATGTGGCAGGGCGTCACGGAGGGTAATCTCGAGCGCGTACTCAACCTGCTCAAAGCCATGAGCCCGATTGCGGTGATCGTGGATGAAGCCGACGCGCAATTGGGTTCGCGATCGAGTTCCGGCGACAGCGGTGTGAGCAACCGCGTGTTCGCCCAGATCGCTGCCTTCATGGGCAACACCGAGCTGCGCGGACAGGTGATCTGGTTCCTGCTGACCTGCCGGCCGGACCTGCTTCCGGTCGACCTGAAGCGCCAGGGCCGTGCCGAGGAGCACATCGCCCTGTTCTACCCAGACACGCAAGACGAGCGCGCCGCCCTTCTGCGCGCCATGCAGAAAAAGAGTGGCGTCCAGCTTACGGCGGAGACCGCGGACTATTTCGCGAATCACAGCACGGGACTGTCGGGGGCGGACATCGAGGCCGTTCTCACCCGCGCGCGCATGCAGAGCGTTCTTTCGAAATCGCCCACGGTGATGCCCGATCACGTCAAAACGGTGCTCGACGATTTTGTTCCGCCGTCTTATCCGGCCGAGATGGAATTGCAGAACCTGGTGGCGGTGCTGGAATGCACCAGCCGGAATTTGCTGCCGGAGAAATACCGTACCGCCGACCGCATCGAGCTGGTGCGGCGCATGAGCGAGTTGCAGGCAATGCTGGAGCGGTAGGGTGCGACAGGGATCTGGGGCGCCAAACCGCTCTCTTACGCTCGCGGCTCGGAGTTGGGTGGTACGGGTTCCCTGGTTCCGTCCAGAAACTCTTCAAGCGCGGATTGCCAGCTCCGCACCTTCGGCAGCTTCGTGTTCAGGAGAATGGCTCGGCCGGGACGGAACGCCTTGCGCGTAAAATACGTCGACGGTACCGGCAGCACCCTCACTTTTTTCCCCGCGATGCGGAAAATCTCTTGCGCGAAATCGAACCAGCTTGCGGCGCCGCTGTTGACAATGTGATAAATTCCGGGCGGCGATTGCGTTTCCAACAAATCGCGGGTGCGCGCGGCGAGGTCCGGCGCGTAGGTGACGCTGTTGACTTCGTCCGATACCGCCTGAATGGAGTCGCGCTTGGCGGCCAGGTCCAGCATGAGATCCACAAAGCTTTTCTTGGAGAGCTCGCTT
>Ga0335081_10013658_pt1 | contig 13128 bp, 11 predicted proteins | sample Lox_Sample_35_FD_206713 | JGI IMG/M metagenome (GOLD analysis project Ga0335081, IMG submission 206713) | Soil microbial communities from Loxahatchee National Wildlife Refuge, Florida, United States - Lox_Sample_3.5 | ecosystem: Environmental > Terrestrial > Soil > Wetlands | place: USA...
GCGGCCTGATGGGAAGATTACGGTCACCTATCTGGATCAGACCAACAGCAACGAGACCTCGCCCGTTGAAATCATTAAGTTTGTGATGTGCCAGCCAAAGGGTGCGCCCACGGCGCCAGTCTGTAGCGCACCGGCGGTTGTGGCGAAAGAAACACAGACAATCAGCACTTCCGATTTGAACCAGGCCCTCAGCAGCGAGAATTTCTTTGCCTTCACCAATGTCAGGCACGCGCACCGGCTGGAGGCCGACGGTAAAACCGTAACCACGTTCGTAGTTTGGGACCGGTGTGGACAATACTTTACCTTCATCCGCAACCCCAACTCAAACCAACCCGCACTTTGCCTGAATGCCGACGTGATTATGAGCACTTCCACCAACGGTGGGAAGACGTGGTCAGCAACCACCGGGGTGAACACAGGTCCCGGCCATCAATTCTTTCCCTCGATCTCGACCGATGACTCGACCGGCACGGTCAACATTGTTTATTACGACACAGAGCAAGATCCCCTCCGCAAGCGCATGGTCGTGACTCTCAACCAGATCGCTCGAGGGACCCAAGAGGTGGGTGCTCCGATTCTGCTGACCGCCACTCCGATTCCCTGGGACGCCGATCCCAACCAAACCGCCCTTCCCGTCGACGACTTCGACTTCCACCTTGGAATCAAAGCGCGGGGCATGGGCACGCCGGGCTTCAGCAGAGTCTACGTATCCTTCACCTCCACCGCAGATCGACCGGGCGTCTATAAAGGACAATCTTTGCCGGAGCAGAACAATAATCTGCAGAAGCTCCTCTACTAAGTTTGTCTGGATCGTGCGTACCTGGTGGTGGTCCGGGCCGCCGTTTTCTAACCCTGCGGTGTACTTCAATAGCTGCGGGCGCCGACGATGTCATCGGCTAGCAGTCCTGTCAGTTGTGTCAGTTGACGACTTCGGCTCACCATGTTGCACTGGCACCGGTGACGCCGTGACGCCAGTTTCGGCCTGTTCCCAGGCGTATCCATCTCGATTGCCTCCTTATCGGCGGTTAGCAGTGCCGCCGACTGAGGTTCGCTCACGCCTGAGCAGGACGAAAAATGCCCGCGAGTGGGAGTTGAGGAAGGAGTCGCGCGGTGAATAACTTGAGCACAAAGACGCACGTCGTGATTGTGGGCGGCGGGTTTGCCGGGCTGGCTTGCGCCCGCGAGTTGGCCAAGTCGGATCAGGTACGAGTGACGCTCATCGACAAGAACAATTTCCACCAGTTTACGCCGTTGCTGTATCAGGTGGCCACGGCGGAACTTGGAACGAGCGATGTCGCGACTTCGTTCCACCAGTGTGTGCACGAGCGCGCTAACGTGGATGTGCAGATGGCGGAGGTGATGAGTGCCGATCCCAAGACTCGGAAGGTCGTTACCAGAGATGGCAAGAGCTACCAAGGGGACTTCCTTGTGCTGGCGACAGGGTCGCAAGTCAACTTCTTCGGCACACCAGGAGCGGACCAGAACACCTTTCCGCTCTACTCGCTGGTAGAGGCCGAACGACTGCGTTCGCGGGTCCTAGCCGTCTTCGAAGATGCGCAGCGTGATCCCGAATTGGTGGAGCAGGGCGCACTAAATTTTGTGATCGTCGGCGGAGGAGCAACCGGTACGGAGCTGGCGGGAGCGTTTGCCGACATGATCAACCTGACCATGACCAAGGAATACACCGACCTGGCGGTGAAGAAGCGCGCGCGCGTCTATCTGGTGGATCATGCAGACAGCCCTCTCTCAGCCTTTTCTCAACATGCTCAGGAATATGCCACCCGGACTCTGCGGCGGAAGGGAGTCGAATTGCTGCTGGGGGTAAAGGTGAAGGAGGTCGCGCCCGATCATGTGCTGCTTTCCGACGGTACGTCGATTAAGACCCGCACGGCGGTCTGGGCGGGTGGGTTAATGGCCGCATCGCTTGCGGCAAATACCGGTCTGCCGCAGGGGCATGGGGGAAGGATCGGGGTGCGGCCGGACCTCACGGTGGAAGGTTTTCCCGGCGTCTACGTACTGGGCGACTTCGCAAACATTCTCTGCGCGGATGGCAGCACGCTCCCGCAACTGGGTGCGGTTGCACAGCAGTGTGGGCTGTCGGCCGCCAAAAACATTCTCGCCGAGATTTCCGGCCGGACTCGAACGCCGTTTAAGTATCACGACAAGGGAATCATGGCGATGATCGGGCGCAACGCGGCCGTCGCCGAAATCGGCAAGAACAGGCATGAACTCGACGGCCCCATCGCCTTTGCCGCGTGGTTGGGCTTACACGCTTTGTTGATGTCGGGTGTAAGGGACAAAATCGAAACTTTCGTCAGTTGGGCATGCACCTATTTCGGCAAATCCTTGCCGATTCAGGTTTTGGACCGGAGCGAAGAGACTCACATTGACTGGCAGGAACACGCGGAGGCCGTGACTCCCGCGCAACCGCCGGACAAGAAGGCTGTCGCGTAATTTCGGAGCGCAGGTCATTCAACACTGAAGGAGTATTCCCATGCTTTTGAAGAATAAAGTCGCGATCGTAACCGGTGGTAACAGCGGGATTGGCAAGGCGATAGTGCTCGAGCTAGCCAAGCGGGGCGCCAATGTCGCAATCGACTGCGTCTCCAATCCGCAGGCGACCGAAGATCTCGAACGGCAGATAGCCTCGCTAGGCGATCAAAGCATCGGCGTCGAGGCGGACGTCAGCCAACTGGCTGAACTCGAACATCTCATCGCCACCACCGTGAAGGCTTTCGGCCGCCTCGACATTATGGTTAACAATGCCGGCATCGAGACCCGAACCTCCGTACTGGACACCACCGAACAGCAATACGAAAAGGTGCTGCAGGTCAATTTGAAGAGTGCCTTCTTCGGGACCCAATTGGCCGCAAAGCAAATGATCAAGCAGGGCGGTGGCGGGCGCATCATCAACATCACATCGGTGCACGAGGACTGGCCGATGCCCGGTAACACTTCCTACTGCCTCTCAAAGGGCGGCATGCGCATGCTCACCCGGACAGCGGGCGTCGAGCTGGCTCCCTACAAGATTCTGGTCGTGGGCGTGGGCCCGGGAGCGGTTGCCACTCCTATCAATCTCTCGACCATGAAGGATCCAGCGAAGATGGCGAAGCTCGATGGCGCCATACCGCTCGGCCGAATGGCGCAGCCGGAGGAGATTGCCAGTGTGGTTGCATGGCTCGCGGGGGACGGATCCAGCTACATGACGGCAACCACGATCTTCGCCGACGGCGGACTAATGCAGAGCAGCCCAGGGCTGTGACGGTGATTCACCGACACGGGCTGAGCTACAGTAGCCAGCGCTTCTTCGAGAAGGCGATGGCCAAAATCTTGTAATGCGTCTGACACCGTCTTGGTAAGGTCCACCTCAAGTTGTCATGATGCGACACCTCCCGTAACCTGCCACTCGAACGCGGGCATCTACTTGCGTAGGGTCTGAGCGCGGTTCGCTAGTATTTTTGCCAGCAGACTAGATCTTTCCACGTGTTTTAGGGTTAGCTCTGACAGGTACGACTTCGAGGTCAATCTCAAATCTTCGAGACGCCCGGAGGCTGCAGGGGGACCGAAAGACAGCTGGCCGCGCGGGCCTTGACCGGCAGGAGCTGTCCATGAAGAACTCTCGGAGACTATTTCAAGTAGTGCTGGTCACGCTCGTGGTTTCCTCTTTCTTGCTCGTCCGCGCCGACCCAAAACGCGGTGGTGACGCAAATCTTGCTGCAGGAGCCCGAGTGTCCGGAGGGCTGCCGCCAACGTCCAATTCAGCCGGTTGGTACACGCCCGAACAAGCCGCAAAAGGCGCCAAGAGCTACCAGAAAGCCTGTGCTAATTGTCATGGTCCCAAGCTACAGGGCGGTGCTGGCCCTGCGCTGGTAGGCCGGCAATTCTGGCAGGAGTATGGCGGCAAAAAGGTTTCGACTCTCTGGTCTGCCGTGCATACCGAAATGCCCATGTCAGCTCCTGGTTCGGTGTCAGCTGTCAACTCTACAAACATCATGGCTTTTCTCTTGCAAAAGAACGGTGTGCCGTCCGGCACCGTGCCGCTCGGCGACACAACCGATCTGTCCAAGGTGCTGCCGTCGAAATAGCGAACTCCTGAAACAGGTCGTTTTACGGAGAGCGCTGCTTGAGGCGCGGTGCTGACCCCAGCTGCGGTCTACCAAGCCTTACCCACCATCCGGAGGTACGGATGTCCAGTGAGATGTCGACGCCGAGCCGGCACGCCCGTCCACGCCGTTTCCTGTCGATTGGTCTGGCAGCCCTGGGCTTTGTGCTGCTGGGTATCGCGCTTCTGGCCCTCACCAACCGAGCGGTCATCTGGTCAAGCTCGGATCGCTTCTGTGGCACAACCTGCCATTCGATGAGCTGGGCAAACACGGCGTATCAGCAGAGCCCGCACTACCGCAATAGTGTTGGCGTTCGTGCCAGTTGCGGGGAATGCCATATCCCGTATGACTCGGAGCACGCGACGGCGATCGAATATGTGAAGCTGCTTTTGTTCAAGGCCGACCGCGGAGGCAGGGATTTTTGGTTCGAAGCAAACCGAACCATTGCCACAGAGGAAGAGTGGGAAAAACGCCGGCCGGCGCTCGGCAATCGCTTCGAAAGCTACCTAACCCGGCACAACTATATTACCTGTCGTGGTTGCCACTCCTTAGAATCCTTCGGAGGCCCGCGCAGCCGTATGAAGCTTGTCATACACGGCGGCATGGTGAAGGCAAGCAACTACAATTGTCTCGCCTGTCACACAAACATCGGCCATATCTATTCCGCGCCCTCGCCCAAAGTGAGTGGCTGGTACACGGCCGAGCAGGCGGCGAGCGGCGAAAAACTTTTTGAGCGTGCCTGCTCCTCCTGCCACGGTCGAAAACTAGAGGGAGCAGCCGGTCCTGCGCTCAGTGGCGTTACCTGGCAACAGAGGTTCGGAGGGGCAAAACTTTTGACCATATGGGGAGAAATCAAGGGTCCCATGGCGGCATATGCCGGTACCAGCTTTACCACCCAAGAGTCACTCGATATTCTTGCGTTCCTTTTGCAGCAGAACGGACTGCCGGCGGGGAAGCGGCCCCTAGCAGATACGCGCGAACTCTCGGATACGCTTCCGGAAAAATGAGACTGACCGGCGATAGGAATATCCTTCCCAGCCCGCGTGACATTGGACTTCTGACCTGCTTCGCGTAACATCTTGCCGGGATTCCCTGGGGCTCGAGCACCTCTTGCCTGGTTTGCGAGAATCCCGTCACTCAGATCCGGGCAGTGAATCATAGGCACGGAGCCTAAACATGGAGATGGTGGACCGGGTCGAGGAATGGCAACGGCTTCAGGCATCGTACAGCAGCAAAACCGATGAGGAGCTGCAAGCCTTGGCGGACGAGAGTTATGAACTCACCGAGCTTGCTCAACAGGCATTAAAGAGTGAAATCGCCAGGCGAGGTCTGCCATTCAAGCTTAAGGAGCTCCCCAAGCCGCCGGGGCTTAATCCCGAGGCGATTCGGATCCCTCCGAGCGCGAACTGGTCGTTGTCCGACAAGTGTGGGATTTGACGGAAGCCCGGCAAGTGAAGGGCATCCTCGACGATGCCGGAATCCCATCCTTTCTAGGCCCGGACAATCTTGATAATGTGGAGGCATTCCCGTCGAGCTCGAGTTTCGTGAATGGGATCGACCTAAAGGTGCGATACGTTGACCACCAACGCGCACTTTATGTTCTTTCCCAGTCGTTACCGCCAGAGCCACAGGAGCGAAGCGAATATGTCCCTGTGTGTCCGAAGTGCAATTCTCGCGAGATCGTCTTCCAGAGCCTTGACGAAGAAAAGGACTCAGACTCGTCTCCTGACGCAAAATTCAATTGGAAGTGCGAAGCCTGTGGCCATCAATGGAAGGATGATGGGATTGAGAAAGAAGGACAATAGATCGACACGATGTGCTCAATCGTGACCAACCCATTGGGTTTCAAGACCGGGCGGCCGCAGTAGCGTCTGCATCACCACACAATACTGCTCGGTTTTTTCTTGCAAACTGCGCATTTGTTCCGGGGTGGCCTTCGGTGCGGCAACATCAAACTTAAGACGAATGCTCTCGAAGCCGACGGCCACATCCTTGGCTATGCCCAGGGTGCCTCGAAGATCCAAGTCTCCCTCGACCGTGACCTCAATCCGCTCGGTGGGTATCCCCATGGCGGCGGCCACCATCTGGCAGGTGATCTGCGCGCAAGCCGCAAGGGCCCCAAGCAAGAGGTCGCCGGAACAGGCGCCGGTACCGGCACCGCCGACTCCCTTATGAGCCTCCGCCTGGTGGATGGCCCGTCCGAGATCGACCGAACAGGTCACGGGAACATCGGTTTGCCCACCTTTGGCGCGGAGAGTGATGCGTGAAGTATCCGGCGCTTTGCGGTATTGTTCCTTTAGCGGCTTCTGGAGCGTTCGCAGATCCATTTAACCCCTACTCCTTGTTCAATTCTCGGGATTTGGCTTGCCGGCACGCTTGATGCCGGTTCCATCCGAGTGCTAGCATCTCTCAAAGTCTCGGGGGACCCCATGCCTAAATTCGTCATCGAGCGGGAAGTCCCGGGAGCAGGAACACTGTCCGACGCTCAATTGCGGGAAATATCCCAAAAGTCGGTCGATGTCCTCAAGGGAATGTCCGGAATCCAATGGCTCCATAGCTACGTAACCGGCGACAAGGTGTACTGCGTTTACCTCGCCGCCGACGAGGCGACCATCCGAGAACACGCGAAGCGAACAGGCATTCCCGCCAACCGCGTCTCCGCTGTGCGCCGTCTTCTCGACCCGACGAGCGCGGAATGAGCGCCGTCTGAGCTTTCCCATGCTCGGTTTTTCCTCTCCCCCGAGGGCCGCGCAATCGCTAACTTGAAGGAGATGCGGTCTGCGATGGCAGCACTTCCTCGATGGCTTTCTCCACCGGCATAGCCCAACCTTCCAACCAGGCGGCTGCGCTTGCCGTGTTGGTCAAGAGCTGTCGCACGGGGTCCAAGGCGGCTTCCAGTTTGGCCTGTTCTCCTTGGGCAAGCGGAGCCCCCAGATGGTGGCGAAGGGCAGCGGCCGCCCCTGCCAGGCGCAGCGAACGCTCGGCTTCCAGTTGTGCGGCCGCAGAGCGCGCAAAACACTCCAGCAGACGAGCAATTCCGCGTTTATGCTCCAGCTCCTGGAAAGCCTTCATGCTCTCCCGGTAAAGAGCGTGCGCCGTGGCATAGTCCCGCTGTTCTCTCGCCAAGTTCCCCAAGTCGGTGAGCGTCCCTCCGATGCCCCAGCGGTCACCGAGCTCACGAAATATCGCCAGGCTCTGTTGGTACAAAGTCTGCGCCTCACGAAAGTCGCCTTGGTCTCGGGCAACATCCCCCTGAGAGTTGATCGACCAGGCGATGCCGGAACGATCTCCCAGGGCTTGCAGGATGGAGAGACACTCCGCGTATAGTGAGCGTGCTCGGACAAAATCACCCTGCAATTTGACGACATTTGCCAGGTTGCTGAGCGCGCGCGCGATAGCCTTCTGATCTTGCGCTTCTCGCCACAGCCCGAGGCTGTCTTCGAACAAAGAGCGGGCGCGCGACAACTCACCTAGCTCCTGAGCCTGAACCCCCAGGGCGTTTAATGAGACGGCCGCGCTCCGCTTGTCTCCCAACTGGCGCGCTATGTCCAGACTCTCGCGCGTAAGCGCATCCGCCGAGGCGTAATCTCCCTGCTCGCTGGCAAGCGCGCCCGCCATGAAAAGCGCGCGTGCGCGCGCGTCGGTAGGAACTGCTGACCCCGGGAGCTTGAGCAGCTTATCCAGCCAGTCCCTGCCTTCCTCCAGATAGTCGCGCGTGTCCCAGAAGCGAAACAGGGCTGTGCCCAGACGAAGACCCCAGTCCGCATCCCCGGTTTCGATCAGCCAGGCGAGGGCGGCCCGAAAATTATGGTGTTCCAAAGCAAAGCGCTCCACCTGCTCGCGATCATTGGCAGCGCTCTCGACCCCAGCCGTTTCTTCTGCCAGTACCAGGCAGTAGGCGGCGTGCGCGCGCCTGCTCAAGGCCTCGTCTCCGCTGGCGGCGAGTTTCTCCCCGGCGTACTCGCGAATCGTTTCCAGCATGACGAACCTTGATTCACCCTGCGAGGGTTCGACTTGCTGAACCAGGCTCTTGTCCACCAGCGACGCCATGCCGTCGAGCAGGTCCAAATCGAGATCGCCTTTTGGGTTCGAGACGGCTTCCGCGGATTCCAGATTGCAACCGCTCACAAACACCGACAATCGTCGAAACAGCTTCTGCTCCTCGGGGAGCAGCAGATCGTGGCTCCAGTCGATGGCCGCGCGCAGGGTTTGCTGCCTCTGGGGCATGTCCCGGGCGCCACCCGTCAGGAGATGTAAGCGGTTCTTGAGGCGTGTCCGCATGGACGTCGGCGAAAGAACTTTGACCCGGGCGGCCGCGAGCTCGATGGCGAGAGGCAAGCCATCCAACCGGTTACAAATCTCGATGACGGCGGCGGCGTTTTCGCGGCTGAGTTCAAAATCGGGTCTCACCGCGGCGGCACGCTGCACGAAGAGCGCAACCGCAGGGTATTGCGACAGAACCTCGAGGTCAGGCAGGGGACCCGAATCTGGAATTGCCAGGGGCGGTACGGGAAGTTCATGTTCTCCGTAGACATGCAGGGGAGCTCGACTCGTTACCATGATTTTAAGATTGGGCGCGAGGGCCAAGAGTTCGGCCACGGTCGGAGCCGCCTCAATCAGATGCTCGAAATTGTCCAGCAGGAGCAGCATGGGTGCGCGCAACGAGTCCTGAAAATTCTGTTCGAGCATGGCGAGCGGCGACTGACCTCCAGCCTCCCGAATTCCCAGGGTTTGAACGATGAGGGAAGGGATCAAGCCCGGATCGGTTACCGAGGCGAGGGCAACAAAATGGATGCCGCCGGGAAAGTGATCGACCAGGCTGGCGGCCACCTGCACGGCCAGGCGCGACTTGCCAATTCCGCCGGGACCGGTGACGGTCACCGGACGCGCATCCGGCCGCAAAAGAAGTTCTCGGGCGGCAGCCACTTCTTTTTCCCTCCCAACAAATCCAGTCCGCGCTACGGGAAGATTCGTCGTGCGGATTTCTGGCTGCTTCGCTGATCTCTCGAAGAAGCGGTCCCGTATGGTTTGAAGTTCCCGTGCGAGGTCGCGGGTAGAGGCATAGCGCTTATCCGGATCTTTCGCCAGGCATCTCTCGATAGCCCAACATAGCGGGGCCGGGGCGTCGGGATTATGCATTCCAACCGCGGCGGGTTGTTCCAGCAAGATAGCCGCCTGCGTCTCCATGACCGAGCTTCTGTGAAATGCTCGCTTTCCAGCCACCATCTCGTACAGGACCAGGCCGAGCGAGAATTGGTCGGCTCGGAAATCCACGGGCTGCCCGGCGGCCTGTTCGGGTGACATGTATCCCACCGTCCCTATGATCTTCCCCGCCAGAGTCAGCGACGTAGAGCACAGATCCGACTCCGGTTCCCGAGGCGAAACGAGCTTGGATAGACCAAAGTCCAGGATTTTGACGAAGCCATCGCGAGAAACCATCAGGTTCTCGGGTTTTAAATCCCTGTGCGCAATGCCGGCTTCGTGAGCCTTGGTGAGGCCTTCGGCAACCTGGACCGCGATTTCCAGCACCTTGCGCATGGGCAGCGAGCCGGAACGCAGCAGCCCACGGATGGTCTCTCCCTCGACCAACTCCATGGCGATGTAGTGAGTCGAACCATGCCGCCCGAGTTCGTGAATGGTAATGATGTTGGGATGGTTCAGAGCAGAGGCCGAGCGGGCCTCTTCCTGGAAGCGGTGCAAACGTTCTCTATCCGCGGAACATTCGACGGGAAGGATCTTCAGGGCAACCGTACGCTTCAGGCGGGTATCTCGGGCGGTGTACACCTCACCCATGCCGCCAGCGCCCAGCGGTTGAAGAATTTCATATGAGCCGAGTTTAGTGCCAGGATTAAGCCCCATCCATTGGCGTCATTATAGCTCTAACTACTTCGATTCGGTGGCTGCTGCTGCGCGGGACGACCTTTGCCAGCGGTAGAAAAATGGAATGCCTCCGAGAATCACCGCTAGGCCTGCGGAAGAGCGTATCGGCCGGACGGTCCACAAGTGGATGGTCAAGGCGACCGCCGCCGCCAAAAAGATGACTGGCGTCCAGGGATAACCCCATGCCCGGTATGGTCGAACCAGGTTGGGCTCCGTGCGGCGCAAACGCAGCAGGGCGATCGCGTTGAGGGCGAAGAAGATCCACACGGCGAAGACGAATAGCGAGTAGAGCTCTTCGTAGGACCCGCTCAGTGCGAGCAGCGCGGCGATTGCGCCCAAGAACAGCAACGCGCCTTCGGGGGTACGAAAGGTGGGATGAACCCGCTCGGCAAAGCGGAAAAAGACACCGTCCCGCGCCATTGCGTAGGGAATGCGGGCGCCGGTCATGACCACGACGTGCAGCGCACCCAGAGCAGACACTGCCATGGCTACGGTTAGCCAAGCCGCACCCCGAGGGCCGGCGAACGATTCGACCACGTCCGAGGCCACGTGTTCGGAGCTGGCCACGGATCGAAAGGGCAGAACTTGAAAGTAAACGACATTCGCCATCAGGTACAAAGCGCCGACCGTGAGCAGTCCGAGGAGAATGGAGCGGGGAATGTTCTTTTGCGGATTTACAATTTCCTCGCCCAAGTGGCCCAAGTCATTGAAGCCGTTATAAGCCCACATGGCAGGAACCAGGGCGGTCAGTAAGGCACCCACGGTTCCCAGACCGAACGGGGTTGCCAGAGGTGCAGTCGGGCTGGCGTTCTTCGTCCCGAAAATGACGCCTCCGACCACAATGACCAGGATCGTTCCTATCTTCAGGGAGGTCAGCAGCATCTGAATAGCGCCGCCCATTCGCACGCTAAAATAATTGGCCGCCGTCACCACCAGCACGACCAACGCCGCGAGCGGTTGGGCAGTGGTGAAAGTGAGTTCGTAGCCCCAGACGTGGCCCCTGAACCAAGGCGTGGCTGCTATCGGGAACAAGAAGGCGAGGAATCGCACGAACCCGGCCCCCAGGGTAGCCATTCCTACCGGTCGCTCAAGAATCGCGCTCATCCAGCCGAAGAGGAATCCCCATAAAGGGCCAAGACCCCGGCTAAGGTAGACGTAAGGACCGCCGGCCCGCGGAAATGTTGAGCCCAGTTCGGCATAGCAGAAAGCGCCGAAAAGAACGATGAGCCCGCCCAGAATCCACGCGGCCAAAACCAGTGTGGCCGACCCTACGGCGCGCGACATGTCGCTGGCAACAAGGAATACCCCTGTGCCGATGGTGTTTCCGATCACGACGGCCGTCGCCGGCCATAGACCCAGACCACGAACCAGCTCGGATCGCTCGGAATGGTCAGCCGGTTGGGCGCTCATCGCGGAAAGAACTCACAGAGCCTACTATCCGCGATACGGTTGGTCAACCGACGGTACTTTCGTTGCGGGGATCCCGGCTGAAACAGAATTCGTACCAGGATGAGCTGGTTCAGGCATTTATGCGCTATGATCGAACCCGTTATGGCCACCAAGGAGTTCATGCTGAGCCAGTTTCCCTGGGACAAACGTTACCGCGTAACGGGTCTCGAAGATGTGCTCACCCCGGCGCTCGTGGTGTATCCGGAAGTCATAGGTGCCAATATTGAGCGGACCTTCGATTTGCTGGGCGGCGCGGATCGCTGGCGTGTGCACCTTAAGACCGCCAAGCTCGGCTACACTATGCGGGCACTGATCGAGCGCGGTGTCCGGCATTTCAAGTGCGCGACCACGCTCGAACTGCTGGTGGCGTGCCGCAGCGGAGCGGCGGACGTGCTTCTCGCGTATCCGGTCATGGGGGCCAATGCGCGCCGCGTGCGCGAGATCGCCGATCAGTTCCCGGACACGCGCCTTTCCGTCTTAGCCGAAAATGAAGAACAAGTGGAGCAGTGGCGCTCCGGCCGTGCCGGCATTTTTCTGGACATCAATCCCGGCATGAACCGCACCGGGATCGAACCCGCCCACAGGGATAAAGTGATAAGCGTCATGCGTGCGGTCGAAGACGCGGGGTTGGAATTCCGCGGCCTGCATTATTACGACGGCCAGTATGGCGAGTTGGAGGAGCCGGAACGAACGCGAGCGGCGCATGCCGGCTATGATTGCCTGCTCGAACTTGTACGCCACATCGAACGTTCAGGAGTGCGCGTTTCCGAGATCATTACCGCCGGAACACCGACATTTCCCTGCTCGCTGGCGTACGAAGGCTTTCACGGGGGAGGATTCACTCATCGTGTTTCCCCCGGAACCATTCTGTATTGCGATGCCACCAGTCTGGCACAGCTTCCCGCGGCGTACGGTTATGCGCCGGCCGTATTGGTCTTGGCTCGCGTGGTGAGTCGGCCACACGAGGGCGTCATCACATGCGACGCCGGGCACAAGGCGGTGTCGGCCGATGCGGGGGTGCCCACCTGCGTAGTGGTTGGGCATTCGGAACTCGAACCTCGTTCTCCCAGCGAAGAGCATCTTCCCATGGCGCTCGACGGAGGAGCTTCGGGCCCGCGAGTTGGCGAAGAGCTTTATCTCCTTCCACGCCACATTTGCCCCACGGTGAACAATTTCGATAGTGCACTCGTGGCGCGGGACGGCCGAATCGAGTCCGTGGAGAAGGTTTCGGCCCGCGGACGAGAGGCGCCACTGATTGGCATCGCGCGCCAAGACTCCACTGTTGCCGACCAAGAGCCTGTGGAGAAAGTCTAGGAGCAGCCTGCTACTAACTAGGCTGGTTTCGATCTTCGGCGTTGGCGAGTACCGGCACGGCTCTTCTTCTTCTTCTTCTTCTTCTTCGGCGTGCCCTTGGATTGCCTGCCTTTTTGGTTCATGCGGTAAGCAATGCAATCGATTTCAATCAGCATGCCGGGAGTGTGGCCAAGATCGCTGCCCACGGTGGTGCGCGCCGGATATGGCTGGGTAAAACGTCGGGCATAGACCTGGTTGTAGCGCGCGAAAAGACTGGTGTCGCTGAGATGCACGTTAACCTTGACCACATCGCTGAGGGAAGCGCCGTCGGCCGCAAGAATGGCAGAAATGTTATCGATGGTCTGTTCCGTTTGCTGTTCAATACTGTTGCCGGCCAGCTCTC